>Ga0209253_10003622_pt1 | contig 13536 bp, 11 predicted proteins | sample FrelakmetBRP12BR_FD_187145 | JGI IMG/M metagenome (GOLD analysis project Ga0209253, IMG submission 187145) | Freshwater lake sediment microbial communities from the University of Notre Dame, USA, for methane emissions studies - BRP12 BR (SPAdes)... | ecosystem: Environmental > Aquatic >...
GAGATAATCACATCGCCCTGTTTGATGCCGGCCACATCTGCCGGCCCGCCTTTTTCCGCATCCCCTACCAGGGCTCCTTTTCCTTCCTTGATACCAAAGGATTTGGCCAGTTCAGGGGTGACCTCCTGCACTATGACGCCGAGCCAGCCCCTGGTGACTTTGCCTTTATCCTTGAGCTGTTTAACAATTTTCTTTGCCATGTTAATGGGCGAGGCAAAACCAATGCCGATATTGCCGCCGCTGGGTGAATAGATTGCGGTATTAATACCCACTACTTCCGCGTTAAGATTAAAAAGCGGGCCGCCGCTGTTTCCGGGATTAATGGATGCATCAGTCTGAATAAAGTCGTCATAGGGACCGGCACCTATTGCCCTTGATTTAGCACTCACCACCCCGACGGTAACCGTTTCCTGCAGGCCAAATGGATTGCCGATAGCCATGACCCATTCACCGACCTCAAGCGTATCAGAATCTCCCAGTACTGCAACCGGCAGGTCATTGGGCGCATTGGTTATTTTGATCAGCGCAATATCGGTTTTTTCATCCCGGCCGATGATCTTTGCGTCGAACTCCTTTTCATTGGCAAGCTTAACCTTGATTGCATCGGCGCCTGCCACCACATGATTATTAGTAAGGATGTGGCCTTCTTTATCAATAATAAATCCAGAGCCAAGGCTCTGCTGCTTGTAATCGCGCTGCGGCATGTCGCCGAAAAAATGTTTGAAAAAATCTTCGCCAAAGGGATCCCCTTCGCCACCTGCAGGCGGTTCAAAACGCCGCATGGATTTTCTCCCTTTAACAATCTTCGAGGTGCTGATATTAACGGCGACCGGGGTCAGTTTTTTTGCAAGTTCGGTAAAGCTGGGGAGGATTATGGTCTTTGCCGGCGTGCTTTCAGCACCAAGGCGTGAGGTGTAGCCGGACAGGGGTAACAGGATAACAGTGCAGAGCAGGCTCAGACACAGGAGCGTAAATATTTTTTTCATCAGTTCCTCCAATAAAAATAAGGTGAAATGGTTAACGCCGGGTAATGGTAAACATGAAAGCGTACCGTTAAAACAAAAACACCGCGGCTGCAAGGACGGTGGTGTAGCCGTTCTTGGTGACAATTGCAGACTGGGTAATGTTGAGGCACCGGACAACTTTATTGCTTAAGTGGTACACTTCCTTGTTTTCGTCCCAGCTTTTATCCTCGTCAAACTCCAGACCAAGGGTTGACGCAAGCATAGCGGCTGCAAGGTCTTCAGCATAATCACCAGCCTGCTTGTCGGTAACGCCGAAGGCGTGATACTCAGACAGGTAGCCGTAGCATTTCTTGTCTGTCGGCACTGCGCACCCCACAGATGCGGCAATCAGGCGCCGGGGCTCATTGCTGGCGCACCTGCTCATAACCGTATAGGTAATGGAGCCGGGCAGCAGTTTGGTCAGCCCCTGGGATTTAGGGATGATTTTACACCCGGGAGGGAAGATGCTTGATACATATACCAGGTTCTGTTTCTCGATGCCTGCATCACGAAGGGCAAGCTCAAAGGAACGAAGCTCATCCCGGTGTATACCGGCTCCTTTGGTAAAAAATACTTTTTTGGGTACCAGCTCCACTGCTGACTCCTTTCATGATTTAAAAATTATGGGCAATGAATATATCCCAAAAGCTTGTAGCACAGCTTGGCAGCTAAAAAATCAGGTCCCGGATTTGCCGGCTGCGGGCACAATTCAACGATATCAAACCCGAGAATCTTTCGCTGTGCAGCTACCGCACGCAGCAGATGCAGCACGTCATACCAGTTCATTCCTCCCGGCTCCGGTGTTCCCACCGAGGGCATCTGCGAAGGATCAAACACATCCAGATCAATGGTAATATATATTTTTTGCGGCAGCTTTTCAATAAGCTTTGGCAGCCATTCATCCCGTGCGTGCATGTTACGGGCGAAAAAGGATGTCACCGGGGAGTTATTAAGAAAAGACCATTCATCCGCGGTGATGCTTCTAATGCCTGCCTGAATGAGCGGACACAGTTCCTGCATGCGCCGGGCAACGCAGGCGTGATTGAACCGTGACCCCTGATAACTATCACGCAGGTCTGCATGAGCGTCAAGCTGCAGCACGCCCATGTCAGGATGATCATTTTTAAGTGCCCGTACCATGCCCAAACTGATACTGTGCTCGCCGCCCAGCATGATTGGGAATTTGCCGGAGCCTGCCACACGTGCGGCAACTGATTCAACCCGGTCTATCATTTCAGCCGGCCCTGAGGTAAGCACCTCAATCTCCGGCAGCGTATGAATACCGATCGCTGCCGGCTCTTTCCCCAGCTCTTCATCAAAGAGCTCCAGCTGGGTTGATGCCTTGATAATAGCATGCGGCCCCAGGCGGGTGCCAGGCATATAAGTTGTGGTCAAATCATAGGGAACCGGGATAATAACGGTCCGTGCATTTTCCCATGCTGATTGTTCTTCGTTTAGCCCGCAAAAATTAAAAGGTAAAAAAAAGTGTTCCTGATACATGGTAGAATTTCAACCCGCATTTTTAATGTGGCGCTCAATATACAACAAATGCCCAAGAGTGCAAGAATAAAAATGTTCTGCGGAAGACAAGAAAAGAAATAGCTTTGCCAGATAGTTAGCAAAGCTATTTCAGACCTTTTATCATAAATTTAAATAGCGTATTACCCGTTCAGCTGCGCTTGTCTACCACCCGGACTGCTTTACCGGGGGTTCGAGGCAGCGTTCCTTCAGGCAGAAAATCAAGTTTGTCCACATGAAACCCGAGCCGGTCATAGATTTCAGTATCAATTTCCTTTGACAGGTTGGAGTTCACTTCTGCCTTAGTTTCAATCATAACCGTCATGGTGTCCCGGCCCTTGGTCTTCTCAAGAACTATCTGGTAGTGATTCCCGATTTCCGCGTGCTTCATGAGGGTGCTTTCAAGCTGCTGGGGATAAAAATTGACGCCCTTTATTTTAAGCATATCATCATTTCTGCCTTTGAGCCGGTTGACGCGCAGCGAGGTCCTGCCGCAAATGCATTTCCCGGTAGTTATGACTGAGGTGACATCCCGCGTCCGGTAGCGTATAAGCGGCAGTCCCTCACGGTTCAGCGTGGTCACAACCATTTCGCCTTCCTGTCCCTCGCCAAGTACCTCGCCGGTTTCCGGATTAATTATCTCAACTAAATAATCATCCTCCCAGACGTGGATGCCGCTGTGCGCTTTGCAATCAATACCGAGGCCGACACCGCCGGTCTCGGTCATGCCGATTATATCAAAGGTCTCAATGCCCATCTCATCCTCGATGCGTTTGCGCATCTCATCGCTCCACACCTCTGCGCCAAATATGCCGACACGGAGTTTTGTTGATCTGAAATCAAAATTCTCTTTTTTTGCCACCTCGGTCAGCCGCAGCGGGTAAGACGCAATTGCTGTTATGGCAGTGACGTTAAAGTCTTTGATAAACTGCAGCTGCAGCAGAGTCCGGCCTGCGCCGATCGGTATAATCATTGCCTTCAGCGTCTCCGCACCATAGTGAAATCCAAAACCGCCGTTAAAAAGCCCGAATGACGGGGTAATCTGTATTACGTCGTGTTCGCCGATACCTGCCGCTGCGTAGCAGCGCGCCATGATGTTTCCCCACTGCCTGATATCGTGCGGCGTATAGGGGTTTATGATCGGGGTGCCGGTGGTGCCGGAACTCATATGCATGCGCATGAACTCCCGCTGATCAGCGCACGCGTATTTATACGGATAGCCAACGCGCAGATCATCTTTGGTCATCAGGGGGAATTTCTGAATATCTTCAAGAGCGGTGATATCCCGGGATGAGAGTCCGGTAAGCTTCTCCGCATAGAAGGGATTGAGCGCGGTAATACGGTCCAGTGTTGCCTTAAGACGCTGCAATTGAAGTTTCCGCAGCTCTGGCCGGGGCATCGACTCAAATTCTGGCTGAAACATGGTGTCTTACCTTTCTCTCACAGTTAGCGGTTGTAGCGAAGCAGTATCAGAAATCATGAGCCAGGAGCAGTGCTGCCCTGGCTGTTTCGGGCGGCATTAAATCCTTCCTCCAGTGCCCTGGTGTTAATCTCCAGGACCCGTGGCGGACTGATATTTTTCAGGACTTTTTTGAGCAGGTTATAGTCTATAGGGAATCCCGCATGCGCCGCGGCAAATCCCAGGAGCACCAGATTGGTAATTACCGGGGCCCCCAGCCCCTCTGCTATGCGGGTGGCATGAATAGAATTGAACTTTTTCCCGCGCGGCATATTAACATAGATCTGGCAGTTCTGTTTCAGAAGATGTGCATATAGTGCCAGTTCCTGCTCTGCCAGCGAAAGAATGATATCAGCCTGGCCGGCCCTGATGAGGGGTGATTTATAATTGCCGATGCGGACATAGGAGACCACTGACCCGCCTCTCATAGCCATGCCGTGTGTTTCTGAAGAAATGACGTCTTCTCCCATAAGGACTGCTGCCTCATTGATGAGGCGCGTTAAAAACAAGACCCCCTGGCCGCCCAGTCCGCAAATAAGTATCTGCGTCTGCAGAGATTTTTTAGCTTTCATTTTTTTCCTTTAGTCTTTATTGCATTCACCGGACATACGTGAAGGCATACTGCGCAGCCGGTACAGAGCGCACTGTCAATAACCACCTTCTTTTTGCCTGGTTCATACTGCAGCGCAGGACATTCAAAATTAATGATGCAGTACTGGCATCCGGTACATTCCGCTGATACAACCAGGGGATGCCGCTCCGGGGGCTGCAGTTTATCCCTGTTCATGAGACAGTCATGGCGTGCGATAATGACGGCTATGCCGCCGTCTACTGCCCGGGTATACTGCTCCGCTTCCTTGAGCAGGACAATAAAGTCAAGCACCTCATACGGATCAATGACCCTGATGAACTCTACCCCGCAGCCGCGCACCATTACCTCGAGATCGATGCTTGTGCCCGGTGAGCGGTCAGGCAGCATGCCGGTTGCCGCGGTCGGCTGATTGCCGGTCATAGCGGTCGTGCTGTTATCAAGGATTACGAGAATAAACCGTGCCTGGTTATAGACTGAATTAATAAGGGCGGTAATGCCCGAGTGAATGAAAGTCGAATCGCCGATAGTGGCAATGATGGACCTGCTTTCGCTGCCGCTGATATGAAACGAATGATAGAAACCAGCAGCCTGGTTTATCGAAGCGCCCATGCACAGGCAGGTGTCGACGGCGTCAAGGTTGATCCCAAGGGTGTAGCAGCCGATATCGCTGGGATACAGGGCTTTGGGCAGGGCTTTTTTAATGGCAAAAAATGCCGCCCGGTGACCGCAGCCCGGGCAAAGGGTTGGCCGCTGCCCCCCTTCTTTCATTATTTTCAGCGATTTGTGCGGACGCTTTAAAAAGTTATTTACCAGGGGAAATAATACATCAGGAGTTATCTCACCCTGCTGCGGCACCGGGCCATTCACCCGTCCCAGGACTTTCTTATAGTTTCCTATCTGCATCTCTATGACCGGGTATGACTCCTCGATTACGAGAATGTTTTCAAACCGGTCAAGAACGGGGTTCAGGGCTTTCAGAGAAAGGGGGTAGGGCATGGGCACCTGGTACAAAGAAACTTCTTCAAGCAGATTCAGGTCGGCGAGGATATCATACAGATACGCGTATGCTACCCCTGAAGAAATTATACAGTGCTTACAGGAGGAAGGGTTCTTAAGATGACTTTTGGGGAGTAACGCTTTTTCGGCGCTGATAACAGCCAGCTTCTCATTAAGTTCCCGGTGCAGTTTCAACCTGAAGCGGGGCGTTGCTGCCCAGCGGTTAGGATCGCGTGAAAATTTTGATTTGCGCTTAAGGTTTTCTATAGCGCCGATTGAAACCTTCTGCCGCGCGTGGCAGATGCGGGTGGTGGGCCGGAGCATAACCGGTACGCTGTATTTTTCCGAAAGCTGATAACCCAGGGCAACCAGTTCCATGGCATTCTCGGGTGAAATCGGGTCAAGCACCGGCACCTTTGCCAGCATGGCCAGCATTCTGCTGTCCTGTTCGGTTTGAGAGCTGTGGGGACCGGGATCATCAGCTGCGATGATAAGAAACCCGCCCATAGTCCCGGTGTATGCCGCACTCATCAGAGAGTCGGATGCTACGTTAAGACCTACCTGTTTCATGGAAACCGAAGCCCTGCCGCCCATGTAGCTGTGGGAGAGGGCAACCTCAAAAGCGGCTTTTTCATTCACCGACCACTCAACATGGATTTTCAGGTTTTCCTCATCCCTGAACCGGGCAATGGACTCGAGAATTTCAGATGCAGGGGTTCCGGGATAGGAGGTGGAAACCGTACAGCCGCTTTCAATAATTGCCCGGGCAATTGCTTCGTTACCCAGTAATACGCGGTATCTGCTTGTGTCGCTCATGGCTTTGTGCGGAGAATAGGAACAGGGTATTGTTATATTTCCAGTCAACAAAATTAGCGCATCATAATACAAATGCGGCAAATAATCAATATCCAAAAATTTCATTTATCATTGCTTTGCCAGTATCAAAGTGTTATATCCTTTGGCTCTCAGACAGCGGTTATGCCGGTGAAGGCCCTGTAAAGTTAAAAAGCTATGTACCATGTCTCTATCTGATACCATCGTACAGTATATCCTGAGCGGACTGACTATCGGCAGCATCTATGCCCTCGTGGCGCTCGGTTATAATATCATCTATAACACCACCGGCATAATAAACTTCGCCCAGGGCGAATTTCTCATGCTGGGCGGGATGTTCATGGCAGCCTGCTGTAACATCTATCATCTGCCGCTTCCCATCGGAGCACTGATCAGCATCGGGCTGGTTGTAATCATAGGATTGCTCATCGAGCGCATCGCCATCAGGCCGGTGAAAGACGCAAATATTGTTACCCTCATCATTATTACCATCGGGGTTTCAATTTTCATAAAAGCGTGCGCCGCCTTTGTCACCAAAGACAGCTTTACCTTTCAGTCATTTCCCGGGCCTGATTATATTAAAGTATCTACTGCCACCCTTTCCGTGCAGAGCCTCTGGATTATGGGCGTGGCCTGCATTATCATGATCTGTCTGTCCATTTTTTTTCGCCGCACGGTGATGGGAAAGGCCATGCGCGCCTGTTCCATAAACAGAGAGGCAGCCCATATTGTAGGTATTGATGTGGACCGGATGTCTTTGCTGTCTTTCGGGCTGAGCGCTCTTATGGGGGCGGTTGCAGGCATCATGGTTACACCGACAACGCAGATTTCATGGAACCGGGGAACAGAACTGGGCCTTAAAGGGTTCTGTGCAGTTATTTTGGGAGGTCTGGGAAGCGGCCCGGGCGCCATACTCGGCGGCATAAGCCTCGGGCTTCTGGAAACATTCGGCAATATTGTCTTTTCCGGATACAAAGACGCCATTGCCTTCTCCATTCTCCTTATCGTTCTCTATCTGCGGCCCCAGGGAATTATTGGCAGAGGATAAAGATACTTTTCGCTATGAAATCTCAGGCCATTCGCTACACCGTGCTGCTTGCGGTAATAATAATACTGCCGTTCTTTTTTAAGAATGAGCTCTCCTACTATCTTGCAATTCTGTCTATAGCAGGCATCTATGCCATCGCGGTCATAGGTCTCAACCTGCTTATGGGCTATGCGGGGCAGATCTCACTTGGTCATGCCGCATTTTTTGCAGCCGGTGCGTACACCTCTGCAATATTGACAACACAGTTCAGCATCTCCCCGCTGCTCTCTTTGTTGCCGGCTATTATGGTTTCAGGGGGGCTCGCCTTTCTTATTGGCATACCAACCCTGAAACTAAAAGAGCACTATCTTGCCATGGCAACGCTCGGCATCGGGCTCATCATCCATGCAATTCTCAGGGCCAATCCTTTTGATATCACGGGTGGCCCGGGCGGCATCCCGAACATACCCCCGCTCAACTTTTTGGGGCTGGTTACTGATAATGATATTACGCAATACTATTTCATATGGGCGCTCACCTTCATAATTTTCATATTGAGTAATAACCTGGTCAATTCCCGTTTTGGCCGGGCGCTGCTGGCAATTCATAAGAGCGAGGTGGTGACCAATGTTCTTGGTGTCAACACCTATCGCTGCAAACTCAAGACATTTGTCCTCAGTGCGGTATATGCAGGGTTTGCCGGGTATTTGTATGCCCATTCCTCACCGCTTTTTTATGTTAACCCGGACGATGTATGTCATTTTGTTTTTTCGATAAAGTTAGTCACCATGGTGGTGGTTGGCGGCATGAATACCATGTGGGGAGCGCTGTTAGGCGCTGTGAGCCTGGCTGTTTTGCCTGAGCTGCTGAGAGTTCTTGGTTCTTTTTCTCCCAGCCTCAATACCTCGGACCTCGAAATGGCACTGTACGGGATTATCCTTATTCTGGTAATGATTTTTACCCAGTCGCAGAAGATTAAGCAGGCCCTTTCACACCTCATCATAAAAGAGCGCAATGCGCCGGTTGTCTGAGTGGCGTGCTGCCGGTCGCTGAAGACAAACACTGCAAACGTTTACTTCACGCTCAGGTTACCGTTCATGTCAGAGAAAAAGTAACCGTATGCCGTTTCTGGTTGTCAAACATTTACTGAAAAAGTTTGACGGCATTGTTGCCGTTAATGACCTCTCCTTTGAGGTTAAGAAAAACGAAATTGCAGCCATCATCGGGCCGAATGGTGCCGGCAAGACTACCACCTTTAATCTGATCAGCGGCGTACTCAAAGCTGATGAAGGGCAGATAATCTTCAAAAATGAGCCGATATTCGGGCTCAAGCCGTATGCTATCGCGGCGCGGGGCATGGTCAGGACCTTTCAGAACGTGAATCTGTTTGACAATATGACCGTACTGGACAATGTAAAGGTGGGGAGCCATAAAAAAGGCCGCACCGAGATATTCGGTGCAGCGTTTCGAACTAAAGCATTTAAAAAAGAAGAGGCTGCTATCAGCGAAACATCAATGGCAGTGCTGCAGCTGGTGGGGCTTGAGAAACGGGCGCCTGAAATGGCCGGGAACCTGCCTTTTGGCCAGCAGCGGCTGCTGGAGATCGCCCGGGCCCTTGCCGGAGACCCGGAAATTCTGCTGCTTGATGAACCGGCAGCAGGGCTTAACGCGCATGAGACTTCAGAGCTGGCAACGCTTATTTTAAAACTGCAGCAGCAGGGCATAACCATTGTCATCATAGAGCACGATATGGAACTGGTCATGGAAATCTCGGAAAACATCATTGTCATTGACCAGGGGAACAAAATAGCTGAAGGCTGCCCGCTTGCTATTCAGACCAATAAGAATGTTATTGGCGCTTATCTGGGTGAAGAATGCTAACAGGTCATATTTTAGTTGAAATATTGTGATTCGTATTATAAATATAAACACATTTTACGGCCACATCCAGGCGCTTAAAAATGTCTCGCTGCATGTTAAAGAACAGGAGATTGTCGTATTAATTGGCGCTAACGGCGCTGGAAAAACAACCCTGCTTAAAACCATATTGGGGTTGCTGCCTGAAAAAACAGGCGCCATACTGTTTCGCGGTAAAAAAATAGCTTCCTGGCAGCCTTCAAAAATTGTAGCACACGGTATCTCACTGGTGCCTGAGGGACGGCAGATCTTCGGCACGCTTTCGGTTATGGACAATTTACTGCTTGGCGCATATCAGCGCATTATGCGAGCGGATACGGAGTTTCAGGAAGACCTGCATGATATTTTTGATCTATTCCCGGCCCTCAAGGACAGAAAAAATCAGATGGCAGGTACCTTAAGCGGCGGAGAGCAGCAGATGCTTGCCATCGGGCGGGCTCTCATGGCAGCACCGCAACTGCTTCTGCTCGATGAACCATCTATGGGTCTGTCGCCGCTGATGGTAAAAGAGATATTCAATAAGATTGAAAAGCTGAGAGAGAAGGGGACCACTATTCTGCTGGTGGAACAGAACGCTAAAATGGCGCTTTCTATCGCCGATCGCGGCTATGTTCTGGAAACAGGCAAAATAGTGCTTCAGGGTTCACGCGAGGAGCTGCTTGAAAACAAGGAGATTCAAAGAGCCTATCTGGGAAAGACCCGGGGTCTATGATTTGAAATTTATAAGCGCAGGGAGGTGATAACAGCCAGTAATGCACAGTTTAAACTAAAACCTATTGTCATGAGCTAATCAACAAAGAAAGGAGTACGAATGAAAGGAATGCCACTGAAATTACCGATATTACTGCTTACAATAACTGCCATGGTGTTCTCCAGCGGAATCTGCACCGCCGCTGAAGACCCGTTTGCCCGCTTTATTAAACCGGTTACCAATCCAGTCTATTTTGATGAGGCGCAGAACCGGTCTTATGTTCATGTAGTAAACGGCTATCAGAACCTGCCAAAACGGATCAGCACCAAGCTGGGACGGGTCCCTCTTAACGGGCATTTAAATTTCACGGCTGTCAGAGCAACCTACGCGTTTAACGAGAAGTTTTCACTTATTGCTGCTAAAGACGGGTATATTGATTTCAAGCCAGAACATACTCTTGGGCATGCCAGCGGCTGGGGAGACATAGCTGCCGGGTTTAAATATGCCCTGTATTATTGCCCGCAGGAAGAATTTATTGTTTCAGGAAAAATGCTCTTTGAGTTTTCACAGGGCAGCAGAGATGTCTTTCAGGGCAATGGAGATGGTAACGCAGCCCCGTCCGTAACGTTACTTAAAGGCTATGATAAATGGCAGTTTATGGGAACCCTGGGAATGATTATCCCGTTTAATGCAAAACAGGAAAGCATGGAAATTTATCAAAGCTATCACGTCAGCTATGCGCTCACGCCGCGGCTCTTTCCGCTCATTGAGCTGAATCATTTCTGCGTAGCGCGTCAGGCTGGCAGGGATGAACTGGTAGCAAGCATTGCCAAGTTTGAGGGCGGCGATGTCATCAACCTGGGATCGAAGCATGGCCTTGAACACCGCAATTTTGTTACCATGGCAGCCGGCTTCCGCTATCGGGTATTTGAGCAGGCAGGTGTTTTCAAAAATCTGGATCTTGGCTTTGCCTATGAATTACCTCTAACTAACCCGAATGACGGATTAATGGATGACCGCTACACGGTTGACCTGGTCCTTCATTTTTAACGTAAAATAAACAGGGCAGGGCGGGGTACCGTATGCATTACTTAATCACGGTACACTGCCCTTCTCTCAATGTAACACACCAGGGGAGGGAATTATGAAGATGAGGGGATTTATTGTACTGCTTATTGCGCTATCTATAATTACTGCAGGTGGCTATGCAAATGCTGCTGAACCCATAAAGATCGGCTGCTTGTTTGACCTGTCAGGGCCGGCAGGTCACATTGGAACACCGTCTAAGCATGTTGCAGAGATGGCTGTTGAAAGGATCAATAAAGAAGGCGGGGTCAACGGCAGCCCGATACTGCTTGTCTTCGGCGATTCTGAAAGTGATGCCGGCAAGGCTGCCCTGCAGGCGAAACGGTTAATTGAAAAAGAGAAGGTTGTTGCTCTTATCGGCCCGACCAGGACTGAAAGCGCAATGGCTATCTTAAACATTGTTGACAAGGCCGGTATTCCTACTGTTGCCTGCGTTGGCGGCACTCCCCCGGTTAACCCGGTCCGAAAATGGGTATTTAAGTCGCCGCAAAAAACAATAACAGCTGTTGAAAAGGTGTACCAGTATCTGCAGAAACAGGGCATAAAAAAGGTTGCTCTTATCACTGCATCTGACAAATTTGGCGAAGAAGGCGAAAAATCATTAAAAGCGCTATCTGGGAAATACGGCATCGCTATAGTCGCTCAGGAAAAATTTGATATTACTGATTCAGACATGACGGTGCAGCTCACCAAGCTTAAGGGAGCTGACGCGCAGGCCCTGATCTGCTGGACCATAGGACCACCAGGTTCTATTGTAGCAAAAAATGTCAAGCAGCTTGATTTCAAGATACCCCTTATTCAGTGCCATGGTCTTCCTGATCCCAAATACCTTGAGCTCGCCGGCAGTGCTGCAGAAGGAACCATGATGCCTTCCACTAAATTGATGGTACCTGACCAGCTTTCCGACACTGATCCGCAGAAAAAATTAATTCAGGAATTTGTAAATGAGTATGAGAATGTTAAAAAATACGGGAAAGTTAGCACGCACTCAGGTTATGCCTGGGATGCCATCATGCTGGTGGTAAATGCCATGAAAAAATCAGGCAGCACACTGCCAGAGAAAGTGCGTGATGGTATTGAGAATACGAAGGGCTTTGTGAGCATAAGCGGTATTTATAATATGTCTACAACCGACCACTGTGGTCTGGGTGTTGATTCAATGGTTATGATTACCGTGAAGGACGGTATGTGGAAATTGATTGATTAACAGCTATAAATATTTTAAACTAAAGGCACGGCACATCTGATAATATAATGCTGTGCCTTTAGTTTATCTGCATTTATCTGATAATTTAATTCAAGTGGTTATATTTTTTACCTCAGAGCTTATTAGAGACAGTGAAAGGGCTTTCTTTTCGTTTGTTGAGCGAATACATGAGAAATGCCCTGAAGGTTTCCAGTTCATAGTGTTTTTATATAGTGTCTGATAATATATATTATGTTAACTAATTGCTATAGCTAAGGTGCTTTCTGATATGAAATCAATTTTCAGGTTCTATGGTGCCCTATTCGCCATGCTTGCACTCATCTTTTCATCTGGAAGTCTTTATGGTGAAGATATCAGAATAACCCCGGTGGTGAAGGCTGTCCAGGAAACAAAAGCTGCTGTGGTAAACGTAAGCACCTATGAAAAAGTAAAAGAGAGAGTTAACCCATTCTCCGGTTACACCGGAGACCCCTACTTCGACAGATTTTTTAATGATTTTACAGATCAGCGGTATGAGAACAAATCAATAAGGACCAGCCTGGGCTCGGGCGTAATCATAGACGAAAATGGTTACCTTATAACAAACTGGCATGTAGTTCAGAATTCCTCAACCATCAAGGTTGCGACACTGGATGAAAAAGAATATGACGCCCTTTTAATCGGCTCAGATCCTAAATCCGATTTAGCAATTTTGAAGATAAAATCAAACCAGTCTTTTCCTTGCGTTAAAATCGGAGATTCCGACAACTTGCTGATCGGTGAGACTGTCATTGCAATCGGTAACCCCTTTGGACTTTCTAATACCGTGACAACCGGTGTTGTAAGCGCTCTACACCGCTCAATAAAAAAGGACGACGAACAGTATGAAAATTTTATTCAAACTGATGCTTCCATTAATCCCGGCAACAGCGGCGGCCCGTTACTGAATATTAAAGGCGAGCTGATTGGTATTAATACGGCAATCTATGGAGAAGCACAGGGAATTGGCTTTGCCATCCCGGTTAATACCGCTAAGCGAATTATAAACGATCTGCTGCGCTATGGAGAAGTCAGATCCCCGTGGCTGGGCATATATGTACAGAATTTGAGTAGAAAGATTGCTCAGCAGTTCAGCTATCCTGGTAAATATGGCGTCATGATAACAACCGTCCTGCCTGCGAGCCCTGCTTATCAAGCGGGACTCAAGCGCGGTGAAGCGCGCTGTC
>Ga0209253_10003623_pt1 | contig 13536 bp, 12 predicted proteins | sample FrelakmetBRP12BR_FD_187145 | JGI IMG/M metagenome (GOLD analysis project Ga0209253, IMG submission 187145) | Freshwater lake sediment microbial communities from the University of Notre Dame, USA, for methane emissions studies - BRP12 BR (SPAdes)... | ecosystem: Environmental > Aquatic >...
CTGGAATTGATTCGGCAGCAGGAATTCGGTAACGGTGCCTGTATCTTCACCCAAAACCTTTATTACACGGAACACTTCATCAACGAGGCCAATGTAGGGATGGTCGGCATTAATGTGGGCATCTGCGCCCCACATCCCTATCTGCCTTTTGGGGGGATCAAAGACTCTCACTTGGGTACGAACAAGGTGCAAGGCAAGGATGGGATCGACTTTTTCACTCAAAATAAAATAGCCACGGTTCGGATCGCACCGCCTTCCGGTCAGTTTCTGAGGGGCGGTGAGAGCGAAGAAGAAATAAAGAAAATTGGAAAAGCTCAGAAAGTGAGAAGCTGCGTGGCAACATGAAAAACGGATCTCTCCCGATGTCTCAAAAGGTGAGTGCCTGAAATCCGAAGGTTTCCAGGATAGACTCCCTGCGAACAGGAGCAACCATTGATTGTCCCTGTTCGCGGGGGAACATTTTACGGTCGAGCGTCAACTTCAGATTCTTTTGCTGATCTCCATGGTTTCAGTCTAAAACCGCGCCCGTGGGTTTGGAAGTCTGCACCTTTTTATCAATCAGATTCAGCCACTCGAGGGCTGGGGATGCGCGGCGTCCTGCGTGTTGGGCCTGAGCTATTTTTTCCCACGATGCAATCAGCGTGTTAGCAGCAAGAGGAGTCCGGCACGATGATCATCAACCAGAAATCCCTGCGCGAGCAGCTTTACGATTTCATCCGGGAAGAGCTCACCCGGGGCAAGCTCATCCCGGGCGCCGCCGTCAACCTGAACGCGATCAGCCAGCAGCTCGGGATCAGCAAGACCCCTCTGCGCGAGGCCCTGCTGCAGCTGGACACGGAAGGCTTCGTCACGATCTCACCCCGCCGCGGGGTCTTCGTCAACCGGCTGACCCTGGAGGACATCCGGAACTGCTACGAGATCATCGGCGCGCTCGAATCCACCGTGATCCTGGCCGTCTTCGACAGCATCCAACCCCTGCACCTCGAGAAGATGAAACTGCTGAACAGAGAACTCCGGACGTCCATCAAGAACGAGGACTTCCAGGCCTACTACCAGCAGAACATCCTCTTCCACGACGTCTTTCTCGAAATGTCCCACAACCACTCCCTCACGCGCATCATCGCGCCGATGAAACGGCGGCTCTACGATTTTCCACGCCGCGGGTACATCAAGGAGTGGGAGCTGGGCAACTGCCGGGACCACGACCGGCTGATCGAGGCTTTCGAGACCGGGGACCGGGATGCCGCGATTCATGTCTGGCGGGACGTCCACTGGTCCTTCGATGCCCAGGAAAAATACATCCGCCGCTTTTATTTCCCCGAGGCCGCGGAACCCCATGACCCGAAGACCCACCGCAGGCCTTCCTCCGCACGCAAGGAGAAACGCCCGCGCACCTTTCAACGCCGGCCCTCCGGCCGGAAAGACGCGTAAACCGCCACCCGAACGGAACCCGCTCACATGGCCATTCTTGTGATCAATGCCGGCAGTTCATCGGTCAAGTTCACCCTGTTCGACCCGGACGGGGAAACCGTCCGGGCCAGCGGCATCGTGGAGCGCATCGGCTTCGACGGGACCCGGCTGGAGTACCGCACGCCAAACGGGAAGGCCCTCGATGAAATCGTCCCCGTCGCCAATGCGGATGAGGCCGTGGGGACCATCCTCGCCGCGCTGACACACCCGGCGCACGGGGTGATCGATCGAATCGACAAGATCGGGGCGGTGGGGCACCGCGTGGTTCACGGCGGCGAGCGGCTGACGCACCCGGTGGTGGTGGACGAGGGCGTCAAGGCCTATCTCAGCGAGTGCGGCCGGTTTGCGCCGTTGCACAACCCCCATCACCTCAAGGGCATTGAGGCCTGCGAGCGACACATCCCGAATGCGGTACAGGTAACGGTGTTCGACACCGCCTTTCACGCCACGATCCCCCGGCACGCATTTCTTTACGGAATTCCCCTGAGGTTCTACACCGAGGACCACATCCGCCGCTACGGGTTCCACGGCATCAGCCACAAGTACGTCTCCGAGGCAGCTGCACGCTATCTGCAGCTGCCTGCCGACGGCCTGCGCATGATTACATGCCATCTGGGCAACGGCTGCAGCATGACGGCCGTCAAGGGCGGGCGCAGCGTCGACACCAGCATGGGCTTCACACCGCTGGAGGGGCTGGTCATGGGGACCCGCTGCGGGGACATCGACCCGGCGGCGGTGCTGCACCTGATGGAGCATCACCGTTTCAGCCCCGCGTCCATGAACGACCTGCTCAACAAACAGAGCGGTCTGCTGGCGCTGGCGGGAATCGGCAGCAATGACCTGCGCGACGTCATCGCCGCATCCGAGGGGGGCCATCCGCAGGCGACCGTGGCGCTGGACATTTTCTGCTATCGCATCCGGAAATACATCGGCGCCTTCGCCGCCGTGATGGGCGGGCTGGACGTTCTGGTGTTCACGGCGGGCATCGGAGAGAACTCGCCGGAGGTGCGACGCCGGGTGTGTGCGGGGTTGGATGGAAGCGGCGGCTTCGGGATCGCCCTCGACGGTTTGAAAAACAGCGCCGCCGGCAGCCGACCCCGTGCGATCCAGGCAGACGACAGCCGGGTCAAGGTCCTGGTGATCCCGACGAACGAAGAACTGGAAATCGCCCGCGAGACGCTCCACCTGATCGGCCGCCGCTCCTGACGGGGTTATTTGGAATTCACGCGTGTTCAGCCGGCCTGAGGCGACGGTGCAGATCGAGCAGGGTGTCCGGCCGTCCGAAGGAGCCTGCCTTGGTGACGACCGGCCGCCCCGACAAGGGACCGCCCGAGATCGTTCCGTACACCAGCCCGCTCGAAAGTTCGCGCTCCAGGCGCACGGCTTTCACATCGAGCTGCTCGAGAACGGCGATCGCCGTATCCCCGCCGGAGAGAAACAGGCCGGCCGTCTTTGCTCGCGCCATCACGGCAACGGCAAACTCCGCCAGCTTCCAAACCAGCCGCTGAGGCTCGACCGCGGCCGCCCCTTTCCCGGGCGAAGACAGCTGCAGGATTAGATCCCTTTCCGAAAATGCCGCGGCGGCCCGGCTCAGCGCAGCTTCCCGGATGGATGGCGCATCATCGCCAACAAGGGCAGCGGGCGGCAGGGTCTCGATTGCCACGCCTCCCCGTTCCGCCAGCACCGCCGCCTGTGAGCGAAGGGTTTCCGAGGCCGAGCCGCAAACCAACAGGAAGCGCCCTGCCTCCGCCTGAAGGATGGGTGCCTGCTGGCCGGCCTCGGGCGTCCTGCGCGGCGGCAGCTGCCCGGCCAGGCCCCGGGCCAGGCCGGCGGACCCGCACAGCAGCGCCTCGGGGAAGCGGTTCAACGCCAGCCGCGCGATGCGGTTCAAGTGTTCGGCCCCGGTGGCGTCGAAGCCGATATGCCGCACCCCGCGCGAACGCTGCCGCTCGATTTCGGCTGCGACCGCTTCGATGCCGGCGTCGATCGCCGCCACACCAACGTGGGCGACCGGCCAACGGGTCTGCGCACCGATCCATTTCGGGAGCAACGACTCGGTCACCGGCGTAACCGGGTCCCGCCCCATCTCGGTTTCCGCCACCGGCACCCCGTGAATGCGGTGAACCCCGCCGACGGTGACCCTGCCCTGTTCGGGAAAAGCCGGAACGATGAAGCTGAAGGGCAGATCCAGGGCCTCCATCACCGCCTCAAGCTCCGCGCCGATATGACCCCGCAGGGCCGAATCGATTTTCTTGTAGATCCGCTCCGGGTGGAACCCGCGGATGGCCCGGCCGGTCTCCAAAGCGACCCGACCCGCCTCCACGGGCGTCAGGCCGCGGCTGCTCGTGAACACGGAGATGGCCTGCGGCGGCGGCTCAACGGCCTTCAGGGAAAGCAAACGGTGATCCAGGAGATAAACCGGAGCGAAGGCCGGCAGGAACTGGACCCCCGTGTCCGCCGCCCCGGTGATGTCGTCCGCTATAACCGCCAACCCCAGCATACGATCCTTCCTCTCTATTGGAATCAGACGGAGTGATGAAACCACTTCTAGTGGAGATCCAACCAAAGATCAAACAGAATACACCCCTCACCGCTCTGACCCTGGCACCCCCTCATGGGCCGCGGTTTGTTGCCGATCAGAAAGGCGCAAGGCACCGAACCGGCTCCTTGCTTCGGGGTTCGGGGAATCCGCGAGGACAGACGCCATCCCCCTCGGCCGCCTCCCGCACGGACGAATCGCGCCGGCGGCGATCGGGCCCCGCTAACCGCTTCTCTCCTGAACCCCGAACCCTTGTACCCTCGCTACCTGAGTCGTTATAAAAAGACTTGCATTCCGCGGGAGAAAGGAATAACATTAGAACAGAACTTTAGAAGAACATCAGAAAAGGAGAACTATTCTGCCGATGCGCACCATTGCGGTGGCCATGGCCAAGGGCGGGGTCGGCAAGACGACCACGGCCGTCAGCCTGGCCGGCGGCCTGGCAACCCTCGGAAAACGGGTGCTCCTGGTGGACTGCGACACCCAGGACCAGGTGGCCCGTTTCCTGGGGGTCAAGCCGCCCTACGGGCTGGCGGAGTTCATCACCGGGAACAGCGACGGAAGCCCCGTCTCCCGCAACGACGCCGTGTTTCGGGCCCGGGACAACTTGTGGGTGCTGGCGGGCGGCATTCAGCTGGTGGAACTGAAGCACTGGCTCGGGGAGCAGCCGCGCGAGGTGCGCCAGACCGTCCTCAAGCAGAAGCTGGTCCCGCGCGAGGGGAGCATCGATTACCTGATCTTCGACTGCGCGCCCGGCTGGGATGTCCTGAGCGTCAACATTCTCATGGCGGCGACCGAGGTGATTTGCCCCGTCGCCCTGCAGGGCCCCGCCCTGGAGGGGCTCAAGACGTTTTTCCGCTACCTCCAGTCCGCCCAGAAGCTCAACCCCGAGCTGCGGCTGAAATACATCCTGCCGACCCTGTTCGACCGGCGCACCCGCCACAGCCAGGAGATGCTGACCCAGCTGGAGCGCTATTTCAGCCGGCAGCTGTGCCTGCCGGTGCACTATACCGTGCGGCTGTGCGAAGCGCCCGCCCACGGGCGCACCATCTTCGAGTACGACCGCGGCAGCACCGCCGCCCAGGACTACCACCTGCTGGTGAGGAGGGTTATGAACGATGACGACCAGACGCAACCGGACGCCTGATCTGTTCGCCGAGCAGCTGCCCGACCCGGTGGACGCCGCGATCGGCGGACGCCGACCGCCGGCGCCTCGGCGGACGCAAGGGCGCCGGGCGGCCGGCGCCGCACCGGAGGCCAAGCGCAAAGCGGGGTTCTACCTCTCGGATGACATCCTCGGCCGGTTCAACACCCGCTTCTATGAACTCAAGCTCGCCGGCGCCCCCGTGGAAAACAAGTCGGCCCTGCTCGAGGCGGCCCTGGCCTTTGCCCTGGACGATCTGGGCCGGGGCGCGGACAGCCGGATCCTGAGATCGTTCCTGGCCCGGTCCGCATGAGCCGCGCCTTTGTCAAAGAGCCGGACGGCGATCAGGTCGTTGAGGAGCTCCCCGAGCGGGTGCACAGCCCGCACGTCAACTACGTGACCCCGGCAGGGATTCGCCAGCTGCAGGAGCAGGTCGACGGCCTTCTCGCCCGCAGGAAAGGTCTGGCCGGGGCGGTGTCGGCAGAGAACAAAAAGCAGCGGATGTCCATCGACCGGGACCTGCGCTACTACGAGGAGCGTATCCGGCGGGCGGTTCTGATCGACCCGGCCGGCCAGCCCAAAGACGAGGTGCATTTCGGGGCGGTGGTCGAGGTGGAAACCCCTGAAGGCCGACGCATGACGTTTGCCGTCGTGGGGGAGGACGAAGCGGATGCGGCGCAGGGCAAGATCAGCTGGTTCTCGCCCCTGGCCTTGGCACTGGCCGAGGCCCGGGTGGGGGATGCGGTGGTGTGGAAACGGCCGGCGGGCGAGGTCGAGCTGACGGTCGTCGCCATCCGAAAGTTAAGCTGAGCGGGTCGGGGAATTTTCTGAAATGGTCGACGTTCTTAAAATCGGTGTGATCATCGCCGGCATCATCGTTCTGATCCGGCTCAAAGTGGCCTTGAGCATCACCCTGATCGTAAGCGCCTTTATCCTTGCGTTTCTGTTCCAGCGGCCCGCCGGTGAGATCCTCGACGGTGTGCGGCGCACCTTTCTGAGCCTCGAAAACCTGAAGCTGGTGATCGCCCTTGAGCTGGTGCTGCTCTTCAGCGCCGTGCTCAAGGAAAACGGCGCCATGAACCGCGCGATCTCGGCCCTGAGCGGCGTCGTGCGGGACGCCCGCTTCACGGTCGCGATCATCCCCGCCATCATCGGCCTTCTGCCCGTGGTGGGCGGGGCCATGCTGTCGGCCCCCCTGGTGGCCGAAGCTTCCGACGAGCTGGGCCTGCCGCCCGAGCGCCGCACGTTTCTAAACTTCTGGTTTCGCCACGTCTGGGAGTACACCCTGCCCACTTTCCCCGCCGTCTTCCTGACGGCCAACATCACCGGCGTTCCGATTCCGGAGCTGGTGGCGGCGGGAACCCCGTTGACGCTCGCCGCCATCGCGGCGGGCGTTCTCTTCGGTTTCCGGGGCGTCCGGCCGTCGCGTCGCGATGGCGGCGGCGGTTCACTGCCGCAGGCGGGGAAGCAGCTCGCCCAATTCGCCTGGAATCTCCTGCCGTTCTTCCTGGTGATCGGGCTGACCGTCGGCCTGGACATCCACCTCGTCTATCCCCTGGCCGTGGTGACAACGGGCGTGATCCTGTTGACCCGCATGCCGCTGAGCAAGCTCCGCCGGCTCGCTCGGCAGCATCTCTCGATCGATCTCGCCTTTCTGATCTGGGGCATCATGCTCTTCAAGGAAATCCTTGTCGCGACGGGAGCCATGGCCAACATTGCCGGGGAGCTGTCGGCGATGGGGATCCCTCCCCTGGCGCTGGTGGTTCTCCTGCCCGCGCTCATCGCCTTCATCACCGGGTACACGACCGCCTTTGTGGGGTTGAGCTTCCCGGTGCTGGTGCCTTTCATCGAGCCCGGCGGGCTGAGCGCCTATTATGTGATGCTGGGACTTGCCAGCGGCATCGGCGCCCACATGCTGTCTCCCATGCACGCCTGCCTGGCGATGACCCTGCAGTATTATGAGGCCGGCATGGGGAAAACCTACCGGTTGCTGTGGATGCCGACGGCGGTGGTCTTCCTGACGGGGGTTTGCGTCTTTGCCGCGGCCAGCTGGCTGGCCGGCTGAGAGGGCCTGCGCCGCCGATGCGATCGCATCCTTGACAGGGTGTTGAAAAACAGCCAAGACGCGTGACGATTTGAAAAGCACCGCAGATTGGCTAAACCGCGTTGAAGCGGATGCGCTCGGCCGCGAGTTTCCCCGCAATGTAACGGCCGAGGACGGCCACCGCCTGGTCCGAGGATCGGAACACGACCATCCCCTGGGCCTCCATGGCCTCCACCATCGGGTCGTAGAGCTTGCCGGAATCCACCACCGCGACGATCGGTTTTTCACTGCGGGCGGCGATGGGGGGCAGCAGCTTCACGAAACTCTCCCCGGACTCGAATGAGAAGGGGCTCGCACCGGGCAGCGTGCGCGTGTTGTACCCCAGCGGGATGATGCCCACGACCACCGCATCCACGTGGGGGTCCTGCGAAAGAATATCCACGATGCGGGCGTGCACGCGGTCGTCGGATCCCGGGTTGATGTCCAGCGGGTTCTTCACCTCCACCAGCATGTCCAGCCGGTTCTGTTTCAACACCGCGCCGATGGCGGTGAGCGTTGCCGGGGTGAGTGATGCCATCTGCAGGGTGTAGTCGTCGGACTGGATCCGGTCGGCCATGACCACCGCTTCGAATCCGGCGGAGCTGACCGCAGCGATGCGGTTGCCCCGGATCTTTTTGCCGTGCAGGCGTTGGGATAGCAGAAAGAGGCTGTCGAACTGCGTGAAGCTCTGCGCCACCATGGCACCGGCCTGGCGCACGCAGGATTCGCACACCGCGTAGTCCCCGGCCAGCGAAGCGGTGTGGCCGGAGGCGGCCGACCGGCCTTCGGGGGTCCGGCCGGCCTTGTAAAACACGACATCCATGCCTTTCAGAACCGCCTGCCGCACCGCGCGGACAAACGCCAGACCGTCCAGGTTTTTGAACCCTTCCGCGTACACGGCCAGCGTGGTCAACTCATCGATGTCTTTCAGATAGGCGAGCAGGTCGCCCAGCGTGAGATCCGTCTGGTTGCCGACGGACACCAGGTAGGCCGGGTCCAGCAGGGGGAGCTTGCTGAGGCGGGTGATCATGAAGGCGCCGCTCTGGCTGAGGAGGGCGGCCGTGCGACGCCGCGCCCCGCGCTGTTTGGGAAGCTTTTCCTCGGGGACGGGCAGGGTATCGAATTTTCCGGGCTGCGAGACGACCCCGAGGCAGTTGCTGCCGAGGAACACGGGGCCGCCGTCCGCCGTCAGATGCGCCCGGCGGATCTTCCGGCCCAGCTCGTCGGCCAGCGCCCGGGAGCCGGCGGTTTCGCCGATGCCGCCCGGAATCAGCAGCACCGCGTGGGCGCTGTCGCGCTTCAAGACCTCATCGACCAGATCCGGCACCCTCGCGGCGTCCACGGAGAGAACCAGCAAATCCAGCTTGCGGGTGAGCGCGGCCAGGTCCGGAATGCATTTCAGCCCGTCGATGTCGCCGGCGCCGGGCTGGACCACGGTGATCCGCTCCGGATCAAACCCGCTTGCCGTGATGCGCTTCAGGATGCTCCGTCCGAAGTTCATGCGGGTGGCCGAAGCGCCGATGAGGCCGATGGTTTTCGGGTGCAGCAAACGGTCGATCTTGTGGACCGGACGGGGCGCCGCCGCCTCTGCGGGCCGCGAGAAACGGCACATGCCGTCGAGGGGCACCATGTGAGACTCGCGGAAGGCGAAAGGATTGATCTCCAGTTCCTCGATCACGTAAGGCGCATCGGGACGGGCGGGAGAAAAGTAGTTGGCGACGGCGATGAACGCGGAAAAGCACTCGACGAGCCGCTCGTCGCTCACGATGCGTTGCCGCCCGCGGGTCAGCCCGGCCAGCTTCCGGTAGGCGATGGTGCCGCGGAAAAGATCGAAGAAAACCTGTGCGTCGGTCATCTCGGTGGAGGCGGCCGCCACGGCCCGGCCTTTCCGGAAGTGTTCGGCGTAGAGCTCGGTGTCCGTGCCGCCCAAACCGGCGTTGATGACCATCCCGAACTCACGGGTGCGGCGGAGGCCCACGATCAGCTCGTTGCCGAACGCGTCGGATTCCGGCGGAAGGTACTGGGTCATGAGGACCCCCCGGATGTCCCGGGCGATGGCCGACGGCAGCTGCTCGCCCTGCAACCCCTGGTAGTCGGCGGGGGCGTGGTCCGGGTTTCGCCGGGTGCGTGCGGCGATGCGCTCGGGGACCTCGACCATCATCCGCTGCCAGGCGGACCGGATGTCCTCGCAGGTCTTGGCAACGATGCGTACGCCTCCCACCTCGGTTTTGTGAACAATGGCGGGGGACACCACCTTCAGGACCACCTTGTCCCCGGGCATTTGCATCAGCTCATCGTCTGCAGGCCGGGAGTCCTTGGATAAAAAAAGGCTCCTGGGGCAGGTTTCCACGCCAAGGTGTTTCAGCAGAAGGTAGGTTTCGTGTTCGAAAAGAAAGTCGCGCCCGTCTTCCTCCGCACGCCTGAAAAGCCGGGTAACGGCATCGAGGTCAAGCCTCAGCCGGGAGGGTTCGAACGATGAGGGGTGGTCGTCCATGATCTCGAAAAGATCCTCGCATGGGTTAAGTGGGAAGGATGGAACCCGGTCGCTTGATGGCCGGAGCTGCCATAGAACTACCACATAAGCAGCGGGAATTTCCAGACGCCTTCTCGAAAGGCGGACACGACTTTAAACCCGGCGCGCACCTCGCACGGTCTCAAGGTTGTCAATGCCCGCCGGGGCGTGCTATGAATTCACCAGTTGAGGTGCGTTGCGGTACAGGTGCGTGAATCCGGGCCGCCCTTCTGATTCTGCGGGGAGATTTTGAAAATCGATGTCGAAACCATAGGGCTTCCAGCCCTTTCCGCCGTCCTTGGCAAAAGTGCGCGGATCGAACTTGAGGGGGGCGCCAGCCTTGGCGACCTGGTCGATCAGATCACGCAGCGCTTCGGGCCCGAGGCGCGGCAAGTCCTGCTGGATCGCGACGGAAAGCTGGATCTGACGGTGCAGGTGATGTTGAACGACGAGGGATTCATCACCCGCGACGACCTGCCCGGCAGACTTCTCAAAGACGGCGACCGCGTGCGCTTCATGCTCCTCGTCTGCGGGGGGTGATTCCGCTCTCTCCCAGACAGCAGATTGAACCGGCAGATTCCCGGACAATCCGCAACCTATCCGCAACCATTTTCCACGGTTTGCAAATCGGTCTAAAAAGCCGTTCCTGTACCATCTCCGAAACGATCACTCTAACTGCCGCCATGCCTGAACAATAAAAAGACCACCCGCCAATGATCTCCGGCAGGTGGTCCAGAATTCGATTTCGCCATTCTAAACTCAAGTGGAAAGATACGCCTTAACCTCCGCCTTTCTTGCGGTCCCGTCCTCATTAAAAACGCTTGCTCGAACATAAGGCCCCATAACAGGAATTCTGAGGATATGCGTCAAATCAACCCCTCCAATCAAAGGCAATCCTCCAGTTGTGGTAAGGTCATTGGTCTCACAGCGCTGAAGTTTGTGGCTAACTGTCCCCGGTTCAAAATAACTGTCAAAATTGAAAAAATAACTTGTCTCACCAATCACTCCAACCCCGTAAACAAAATCATTCAGTGCAAAGCTCAACTCCAGTGTGAATCCGCGCTGATTGGTGCTGTTTAACGGATCCGAAATGACATAGGCGTTGATCACCCGGTATCCACTTATATTGATCATGTGGTAGCCCTTGCCCGTATGCCCATCAACCGTGTCTTTCGGAAAAAGTGTGATTATTGATGTGCAGGGACGTTCACAGAGCTTTGGGAAAATCGGTTTTTTAGATAGCTTTTTGATTAACGCCTTGTCCTCTTTGGGAAGATAATATTCCCATTCAGGTTGTGAAGGATGGATCGCTTTGACGAATTCGAGTTTCTTTCCTGCTTTCATGTCGGTCCTCCTTTCTTTAGAATTTAAGGTCAATTTGCCTTCATTCGACTGGTGATCTTGTTTTGAACATACGCTGGAGCCTGGCTAACACTACCAGATTGAACATTATGGTCCTCCGCTTGTCTGCTTTCAACTCCACCTCTTCTTTCGATACCGCCTCCCTTAAAAAACTCTAAATCATGGAGTTTGCGCCTGTCGCCACCAGATCTTCGGTCAAGCAATGGATCTAAGGCCCTTCTATCTTTCAATGACTGGCTTTCATTCATATCCAACCACGTAGCTTTCTAAATCCGTATATATTATAGGTTCAGCGAAGAGCCATGATAGCTTGCCAACAGCCATAATGGAAATTCCTCAGAGGGTATAATGGTATCTTACACCGACGGCATAGGGTGTATTGTCACTGTCGGATAGCTTCTGGCACCACTTGACTTCAGCCAGGGCGTTCCATCGCAGATTCGCAGGGGTTTTTGATACGTCAACGCAATCCATGCATTTAAAAACGTGGATGAGAACCGTCGATCCGGGAATGAGAGGCTGGCCTGTCTCAAAATAGCTGCCTTTCTGGCTGAAGTTAAGAACCCTTGCAGCACCGTAACACTCCTTGTTGAAATAAACCCAATTCATGGTGCCTTTGCAAGCATGACGTTGCTCGATTCGCCTTTCTGCTTGAGCGTCCATTGTGTTCCTTCTTCAATAACCATTTATGCATATTAAGGTTTATAGCAAAACTCTGGCGAAAAAGCCGTTAAGTATGACTTAAGAATGGAATGCACGGAAATAAATTATGAAATAGAGGATCGCAAGAAGGCCAGCTGTTGCGATTGGTCAGCTCCGGTAACTATCTACCGGTATTTGCTGGAAAGTAGTAGGAGAAGTTGTTTCGTATTTCTAGTTGTATTCCAAGTTATGTACGGCGATCATCTTTGTCAAACCGCATAAAATCACAAATTCGCTACCTAAATTTAATAATTCGGTGTGTTAGGCAAATAGTGAGTCATGGCAGGACCATTGAGCTTTCAGGCAAAAGTGGACTCTGTAAGTACAGAAATAAAAAAGGCAGAACCGATTATGGCCTGCCTTACACCACGATGTTTCTCTAAATGCCGTTATTTTACTCGACCTCCTACCTTACGAACGATAGAACACCGAAAAAGATGCACGCACATTTGAGAGACATCTTTCAAGGCCACCTCTAACCTTCCCTTTTTAGATTTAACCTCTGGATGGCATTAGCTATCCTAGGTTCTTCTATAATTGTTGAAGTTGGGTGGTCCTTAAAATGTAACACTAAGCTAATCAGGAATTGTATAAAGTCAATGGTATCAAATATTCAGTTTAGAGAAATTTCGGATTTGTTTCTTGGTTCTTTGGGGGCTCGTCACTGCCGTACACCTCAACATAGGCGTTATGCAATAAGCAACCTTTTTTCCAGTGATTCCTCACTTTCTTGCCAATAAAGGAATCTGGATATTTGCGCCCAATGTTACAGCCAGGGCAGATATTGCTCCATCCCGCCAGCACTTTTTTCATTTCCATCTTCGCATCCTTATCATCAGGCACACTCGCCTGCCGTATTAGAGAAGCTCAAAAGGGTTGATTTCCTGCCGGCAACTGTTGCGTACGCAATACCTAAATAAAAGGTATGCCCCATCCCTTAGCATTCATTAATTGATTACAACCCCTCGAACCCGAGTGGCACCAGCAGGAGTAGTGTCCAGCCCGATGAATCGGGCGCCATCCGTAGTAGGACAAAAAGAAACTCTCTCAAGTGAACGGGTCTTCAGGCTTTGATTTTTTTGGTCTTGGTGTTCGCGCCTCCTGCTTTGATGGCGACCTTTGTAGCATCTTCCATCGGATCCTTGAAAGGCACCTCTATTCGGAGCAGGCCGTGCTCGTAGGTCGCTTCGGCTTTGTCAGGTTTCACCGGCCAAGCTAAGGCCAGTGCTGAAACATACTCGATTTCATTTGCTGGCGCTGTCAGGTGGACGCTATCAGGCAGGAGCTTCAGATCGATGGTATCAGTTGGAGCTCCCGGGATGGCGAACTCGACTATTAGCTTGTGTTTCTCCTCGTCAGCATACGCTACGGTATTGGGTGCAACCCTAAACCGATTTTCAAGCATCATGTTAACCTCCTTGGTTGTCTCATGCGGTTAACCCGGCGTGGTTCAGATTACCGGGAGAATTGGCTGACAACAGTTAATCATTAAATATTATCTAAGAGCCAGGGGATCTATCCAACAGCCATAATGCAAATTCTTCAGACGGGATAATGGTATCTTACACCGACGGCATAGAGGGAATTGTCACTGTCGGATAGCTTCTGACACCACTTGACTTCAGCCAGGACGTTCCATCTTAGGTTCGCAGGGGTTTTTGATACGTCAACGCAATCCATGCATTTAAAAACATGGATGAGAACCGTCGAACCGCAAACAAGAG
>Ga0209253_10003624_pt1 | contig 13535 bp, 14 predicted proteins | sample FrelakmetBRP12BR_FD_187145 | JGI IMG/M metagenome (GOLD analysis project Ga0209253, IMG submission 187145) | Freshwater lake sediment microbial communities from the University of Notre Dame, USA, for methane emissions studies - BRP12 BR (SPAdes)... | ecosystem: Environmental > Aquatic >...
GTTGCAGCCGAGCAGGCGAGAAGTGTCAATCAAAGGCACCGGCACTAATCGAAGTGGGAAACAAGCACTTTGTTAGATGTCATGAATACGTCGAAGAGGGTGTTCGCAACGAGTGAAATAGTGAAGGTTGAGCAGCTTAAGAAGTACTTCCCTGTTCATAGAAGCTTCATTGAACAAATGGTGACTCGCAAGAAGAGCTACGTTAAAGCTGTTGACGAAATTACGTTCTCAGTTAGAAAAGGAGAGATCTTTACCTTGGCGGGTGAGAGCGGTTGCGGAAAATCGACAACTGGAAAGCTTATTCTCAGGCTGATCAGCCCAACATCTGGAAAGATATACCTAAACGGGATGGACATCACTCGATCCAAAGGTGAGAAGCTGCGCACACTCAGAAGGCAAATGCAGATGATCTTTCAAGACCCGTATGCATCACTCAGCCCGCGAATGAAGATAGGCAAAGCGATCAAACACCCTTTAGAGATCAGCGGTACTGCAAAGGGCAAAGAAAGCGGGAAAGCAGTGTTGGAAGTGCTAGAGAAGGTAGGTCTGACCCCAGCACACAAGTTCGTAAATCTTTTTCCACACCAACTAAGTGGCGGCCAGAGACAGCGAGTAGCCTTGGCAAGATCGATAATTTTGAAACCCAGTTTCATAATCGCGGATGAACCAGTCTCAATGATCGATGCCTCTCTGAGAACCACAATAATTGATCTCTTGTTAAGCTTCAGAAAGGAGCTCGGACTCAGCTACTTGTTTATTACTCATGATTTGGCAGTTGCGAAATATATCTCGGACAGAATCGCTATAATGTACCTGGGAAAGGTAATTGAAATAGGAAGTAAAGATAGGCTGTTCGTCAACCCGCTGCATCCATACACGCAGGCTCTGCTATCTTCAATTCCGGTTCCAAATCCTGAGCGGAAAAAGAAGGCTGTAGAGCTTCAAGGAGATGTTCCATCAGCCATCAATATCCCCGAAGGCTGCCGTTTTCATCCGCGATGTCCTTTTGCAAGATTTGAATGTATCAGAAAAGAGCCTGAGCTTGTCGAAGTAGAAGGAGACCATTCAGTATCTTGCCTTCTCTACTGGAACCGCTAGTGCTTGGATAGTCAACTTCTAACGTATGCGAGAACACTCGATGGAGAAAAGTGAATTTGTGCGGGAGAAATAGGCGCGCGCGGTTGAATCAGAAGATAAGACTTTGGGAATTAACTTCTATGACAACAGCACTCGAAGACCTTGTGCTACGCCCACTATTTGTTACCCTCTTTCTACGGACTCTTTATAATGTTTGTGAGTTTTCTCTTGCTCTTTCCGTGCGCCCCTTTAGGGTGCATTCTCTTCAAGTATCTTTTTCTTTTTCTTAGCTTCTTCTGAGACCTTTTCATAAACTGAGCCAGCTCATACCTATCTTGGACTACTAAACACTCACTCTTTGTTTAGTGCTACATAAAACTATTTGGGAAGGTTTCTGGAAATTCTTGGAATGTTTGTGCATATGAAAAGAGAACTAGCTAGAAATCCTCCTGAAAGTTGGGATCTAAGCCTGTCTATTTATCTTCGATCTCCATATTCTTCATTGGCACCCAACCTCTTGTCCCATTTGTCTTCTCTGACATTCCAAAACCATTGACAATTTCAAAGACAACTAGCTTTTCCCCAACCTGAACACTTAACTCCATAGCGTTATAGTCTTTGTTGAATATCCCATTTGTTCCATCGATATTGACATATTGCTTTGGAGCCCAAGCCTTCTTGTTGCTATTTCCTTCACACCAAATCCAGTTTTTCCAATCTGGATCTCCCTTGAATTCTTGACCAACTTTTACTTTTTCTAGCGCGCGCTACGTTCATGACATTCCATCCTCGAGTCTGCTCTATGCCTGCTTTGGGCATATATGATTTGTCAAAAACTCAAACTGCGAGTTGGTTGGTTGGGAAAAACTTTACTCCCCAAACCCAAAAAAAGGTGAATGGGGAAAACTTATAGCTAAAGCGACTTAGACAGCTAGATTGGTGGTCAGAGTGCTTGAGGACAATAGGGTTCGTTTGAAGCGGTTGGGCAAGATGAGTGTCAACAGGCTGGCTGCACCTTGTGGTCTCTATTGTGGAGCCTGCATTGACTATCTTTTTTACAAGAAATGCCACGGTTGTAGCTGCAATCGTGGAGAATGTGATGCTTCAGCGCACCACAAGAACTGTGACGTTTACAAGTGCTGTGTGGAGCAGAAAGGGTTAGAGACCTGTGGCGAGTGTAATGAGCTCCCCTGTTCGAAACTTATTCAGTTCTGTTATAGCCCTATTTGGCTGCATCATTTGCCAGTTATAGAAAATCTCAGAAGACAAAAAGCCGTAGGCGTAAAGCGATGGAGAGAAGAGCAGGAAGAAGCTTGGAGCAATGAGTGGTATCTTCAGAGATGGATCGGGTTGCAGAAAGAAAGCGAGAACAAGCTGAAGCAATCTTTTGCTGATTCAAAGCATGTGCCACAAAAGAAAAAATAGGATCGTTTAAGGAGCATGCTGTTTCAATTGTGTTTTGGTTAATATTTTTGGTTCTTTCCAGTCTTCTCTGAAAATACCTAGCAAGCAGGCATCAACAAACTTGCCCTTGGCAAATCCACCCTTCCTGACAATGCCTTCTCTCTTGAATCCTGCACTCTCTGCAGCTCTTATAGCAGCTATGTTCCGTGCATCCGTGCAAACTGAGATTCTGGGAATGTTTTTGCAGAGAAACAGGTAGTCGACTAAGATTTGTATGGCTTCTCTTGCATGTCCCTTTCTCCGTTCAGAGGGAACAACATCGTAGCCGATTCCTGTCCAATCATGCAGGATGTCCTTTCCGCAGCCTATGTGCCCTATTCTTGTTCCATCCTTCTTCTCAATCATAAACTCCCTTTCTTCCATAGCAACCTTCACGGGCGAAGGATTCTCAAATTCCTTCAAGGCTTGAGTCTTTGACTTCTGCAAAACAGAGAAAAACTCGCCTTGAAACTCTAAGCTGTTCCACCACTCCACAAGCAATGACGCATCCTCTTTCTCCATTATCCTCAGATTCACATTCTTGCCTTCAAGCACTTTAAGCACCAACCTCAATGATTAAGTCGATTCAGCTATAGCTTTTCCGAAACGTCGTCAAGTTGGCGCGCGCGCAACCCACGCCACTACGCGCATGTTCTATTTCCACGAGACTGTCCTATTGAAAACAACATGATAACACATCTTGCTGGATTTGAGAATTAGGAAACCTCTAAGCCTGGACCACCTCATTACTCTCCTCATACAACACTGCGAACTCATGCCAGTCAAGTCTAAGGCTAGCTTCTTATATCTAGAAGAAACATTTGAACTGGAGGACATCAAGCTTATGTGCGGAATATTCGGCCTCGCCATGGCAAACCCAGTGGCCCTTAAGACGGCCTTTAACGTTCTGGCAAAGCTGGAAGTTCATCAATATCCGCAAGAACCAAACCCTGTTGGCGGCTATGGCGCAGGCTTAGCCGTACTTCAAGATGATGGGAGCGTCATCTTCGAAAAAGTAGGCAAAGTTGCTGATTCGTCTGCGAAGCGCTTATCGGCGATCGTTAAGGTGAAAGAGGCTTCTGTCATGGTTGGGCATGTTCGCATGCCCAGCCCAGAATTTATGGAAACCGCCAAGTTCAGGGAAACCGCCCAACCCTACGTAGTGCAACGCGATCCCAAACTAACCATCATCTCAGTTCATAACGGCAAAGTCGAAAACTACAAGCAACTCAGAGAAACAGTAGGCACTGATCACATGTTTGAATCTGAAAAGGTTGGACTCATCGACTCCGAAGTCATCCCGCACCTCTTCGAACTGCTAATCAACACAACCCCAGACACAGACGAAGCATTGTACGAGCTGTTTTATCACATAGAAAACGCGAGCAAATTGGGCAACGCAATCGGAATCCTCCAGATCAGCGAAGAAGATACTTACCTGCACTTGATTCACAAGGGCAAAACCCGAGGCCTCACCGTCTGGACCAACGAACAAGGCGAAGTAATCTTCTGCTCCAGAAAAGAGCCGCTAATGCAAGAGTTTGGCAACATGCTTGCAGAAGGCAAATTCAAAGAAAAAATCTCGATCAAATGGCGCGAAGATGCAGGCTTGAAGCTCTCGTTTCCGCTTGATTTCAGGGTAAAAAGATAAACCTTCGCAATTACTGTATATTTTCCCGGTACGTCATGAAAATGCATCAAGAAGCTGACGTTTTCAATTCACTAGCCAAACCAGTACGAACTGCATTAACAGAGCTGGGCTTCTCAGAACTGACTCTGCCTCAAATAATGGCTGTTCCTCCTATACTGGCTGGGGAGAATGTGCTCTTGATTGCGCCAACTGGAAGCGGCAAAACCGAAGCCGTTCTCTTGCCCATCTTCTCCAAACTCATTCAAGAAGAGAAAAGGAAAGGCATAATACTCATCTACGTCACGCCTTTGCGAGCTTTAAACAGGGATTTGCTCAAGCGTCTGGAGTTTTGGGCTCAACGCTTAGGCATAACGATCGAAGTTAGACACGGCGATACGGAGATGAAGCTCCGGAGAAGGCAAGCCATTTCTCCGCCGAACATGCTCGTTACCACGCCTGAAACGCTTCAGGCAATACTTCCGGGCACTCGAATGAGGCAGCACTTGAGCCATGTCAAATGGGTTGTCGTCGACGAGGTTCACGAACTTGCCGAAAGCAAGAGAGGCGTACAGCTTACGATAGCCTTGGAACGCTTGCGCCAAGTCGTCAAGACAGATTTCCAGAGAATCGGCCTATCAGCAACAGTAGGCAACCCAGTCGAAGTAGCACAGTTCATCGCTGGATCAGACAGACCCATCAAGATCGTCCAAGCATCATTGCAAAAGGGCTACAGATATCATGTGGAGAACCCAAGCCCAACCGACGCGGACTACGATTTGGCCGGAAAACTTCGAACCGCGCCTGAAGCCGCAGCGAGAGTGAGACGGGTAATCGAACTCGTAGACAGCCACAAATCCACGCTGATTTTCGTGAACAGCCGAGAAAACGCCGAAACCCTCGGCCACAAAATCACGCAGCTCGGGCGAAGCGACATAGCTGTTCATCACGGTTCGCTTTCAAAGGAAGAGCGCGCTCAAATCGAAGATGAGTTCAAAAGCGGCTTGCTGAAAGCGATAATATGTACAAGCACGCTGGAGCTGGGCATAGACATAGGCAGCGTAGACCTCGTCATTCAGTACCTATCGCCCAGACAGGTTAACAGCTTGATCCAAAGAGTCGGACGAAGCGGCCACCGACTGGACATGCTTTCAGAAGGCGTAATCATAACCGCCTACCCAGATGATACGCTGGAATCTATCGCTGCCGTCAAGAACGCTTCTGCGAACAAACTTGAGCCCGTCCAGATACATGAAGAGGCCCTAGACGTTCTGGCACACCAAATAATCGGTGTTCTCATGGACAAGGGAACCGTAAGCGTGCAGGATCTTCTGCAATTGCTGCGTAGGGCCTATCCTTACAGAAACCTTTCCGAAGAGAAACTAATGGACGTGGTAGACTTTTTAGACAGCCTCGGCGAATTGGGAACAGAGCAAGGAGGGAGAATTTTGCGGAAAGCCCGCCGAACCAGACCCTACTACTTCGAAAACCTATCAATGATACCGGACGAGAAACGCTATCCTATTATAAACGTAATAACAGATCGGAAAATCGGCTCGTTGGGCGACGAATTCATGGCCTTACGCGCAAGACTCGGCCTGAACTTCATCGCTAGAGGAAAGGTCTGGCGAATCGTCCAGATAGAAGAGGAAACTGGTACGGTATACGTTGTGCCCTCAGAAGACCCGTTCGCGGCTGCGCCGGGTTGGGATGGGGAAATGATGCCCGTGCCCTTCGAACTTGCCCACAAGACGGGCGAGATGCGAGAAGCGACCCTTAAGGCGTTAAAGGAAGCTGGAAATGCGGAAGCGGCAGCGGAGAAACTTTCTGAGGAATTTGTAACCAGCAAGGCCGAGTTGCTTGAAGCAATAAACGAAGTAGCCCAGCACGTTAAGCAAGGCGCGCCGTTGCCAACGCAGAATCATGTTCTGGTTGAAGCCTTCGACAAGTACCTCGTAATCCACGCTTGCTTCGGCGAAATAGTCAACCGCACTTTTGGCGGCGTATTTGATACTATACTTTCTGATCGGGAGATCATAACTGGCTGGTGGAATGACGGGTACCGCATACTTATCGAGACTCCGAGGAAAATGACGGAGCAGGAACTCGCAAAACTGCCAGCAGCACTCTTTAGCCTAACCGATGAAGAAATAGACAGAGCGTTCAGTGATTATCTGGAGTCAAAGTTCCCGTTCTCTTATAAGATGAAATTCGTGGCCGAAAGGTTTGGAGCTTTGCCACGTGGCAAGACGATGGGGCCGGAGAGGCAGAACGAGCTGGCAAGTCGGTTCAGAGACACGCCTATTTATGATGAGACCTTGCGCGAAGCGATGCTGGAAAAAGTTGACTTAGATAGAGCCAAACAGATTGTGCACGATATCAAAGAAGGAAAAGTCAAGGTAAGCACGTTGTACCGCTCTGAAAAGCCCACGCCGCTGGCCTATCACATTCTTTCAAAATATTCAGACCTGTCGGAGCTGATGGCTCCTGAGGAGATTCTGCAGAGTAACATAGAGAAAATGATGAAAGCCATCGAGGTCAGAAGAGTCAACCTGCTCTGTATGCGGTGCGGAAGCACGACGGGCGAGGTTAAGATCAGTAGCCTGCCTGAGCAGCCAACTTGCGCCAAGTGCGAGTCGAAGCTACTGGCACCGTTGTATCCGAGCGAAGACGCGAAGAGGCTGATTGAAATGCTAAACAAGCGGGTAGAGGGCCGAGAACTGGCTGACGAGGATCTTAAGGAGCTTACGAAGACAAGGCGAATGGCAGATTTGGTGCTGAGTTACGGCAAGAAGGCCGTTGTGGCTCTAGAAGTCAAAGGCGTCGGACCTGAAACAGCCTCCAGAATCCTGGGAAAAATGCAGCCGAAAGAAGAAGAGTTTTACACCGATTTGCTGAAAGCGAAAATTCATTACTTGCGCACGCGGGCTTTCTGGGATGAGAAGGAAGACCGTTTTAGAGCTTGATTGTTTCTGACAGTTGTGACATTGAAAAGGCACGCAAGTTTGTTCGAACTCTACTTGCAGTTGTCGTATACGACGGTTCGGTCAAGCGGGTTCACAGTCGCTTCGAACCAGTGTCCCAACGGTTCGCCTGTGTATCCCCAGCGGAATCGCACCGTCCACGTTCCTTCCGAGTTTTCCTGAGCATTTTGGACAATATATTTTGCCTCTTTTAGAGCGGCTTCAAACGTTTTCTTGGCGACATCGATGGCTTCGCTTCGATTCATTCCGTCTGTGAAATCGACTAGTATTCGTAACGGAAACTTTTGGCTTGTGGAGTTTGAGCAGCACGTGAAGATTGTTGGAACATTAGGTGCTTGTTGGTTTGCAGGTGGATTGTTTGTCGAGGAATTGTTCGCTGGTGGCTCTTGGTGACGCAGAGAAATGCTTACGAAAACAGACGTCACGATTAGGATGGTTAAAGCGGAGAGAAGGATAAAGCTCGTTTTGCTGCTGAATCGAGGGGTTTTTTGTTTGCTGTTACTGTCACTCAAGCGTGTCACTTATCTAGCAGGATGCAATGGAGCATTTATAATTCTAGTCTTGAGAACAGGCCTGATCCATCTGCGGATCGTTAGCATCAAAGGTTTAATATCTAGAGTTTTTCAGAACACACTCTTGTGTGTGGATGGAAAATCTGGTGCAAGAGGAGAAAAAGCAGCCTAGGTTCATGCCGAGGTTGGGTTTGTTCGATGCCACTGCCATCAGTGTTGGCGCGATTATTGGCGGTGGCATATTCGTGGTTACTGGAATTGCGGCGAGCCGCGCGGGTTCGGCTTTGGTCATTTCGATGCTTTTAGCTGCGGTCATATCTGTTTTTACGGCGTTGAGTTTCGCAGAATTAACTGCGTGGCAGCCTAGAGAGGGCAGCGTTTATGAGTATGTGTATCAGCTGATTTCACCTTTCGCGGGTTTTTTGACGGGTTGGATGTGGATACTTTCGAATACTTTTGCGGGTGCTGCGGTTGCGCTTGGATTTGGCTACTATTTGTCTGCGTTGGTCTCGAACCTTCCGGCGCTTAACATTCTTGCGGTTGAGATTGCGCCTTCCAATTATGTTGCTGCTTTGGTCTGTGTGGCTTTCACTCTGCTCAATTATCTTGGCGTGCGGGCATCGGCTTTGCTGAACAATTTTCTTGTCACCGCCAAACTGCTCATTCTATCTTTTTTTATCCTCCTCGGTCTGTGGTTTGTTAGGTCTGCAAATTTTGTGCCCTTTCAGCCGTTTGAAGCGGGCGTGCTTTACGGGGCGGTTTACATTTTCTTTGCTTACGGAGGCTTTGCTAGAGTTGCCGTGATTGCTGAGGAGATTAAGGATGCCAAGCGAAACGTGCCCAGAGCTATTCTGCTTTCTTTGGCGATTTCCACAGTTGTATACGTGCTTGTCGGAGCAGTAGCCGTGGGACTGGTGGGCGCGCCTAGTCTTGCGGCGTCGACTTCGCCGTTGAAAGAAGCCATGAGTGCGACTGGCAACAGTGTGGCTGTTTACGTTGTTTCTGTTGGCGGTTTGCTGGCTACTGCAAGTGTGTTGTTGACTTCGATTCTTGGGGTGTCGCGTATGGCTTATGCGATGGCTCGGAGAAGAGATCTTCCGCAGGCGTTGGGCAAGTTGCATCCGAGGTATGGCACGCCTTATCTCGCCGTTTGGTTAGTTGGGGTTCTGGCATCCGTGTTGGTCTTGTTTGTGGACTTAACGCGGGTTGTGGCTGTGAGCACTTTTGCATTGCTTTTCTACTACACCTTGGCGAATGTTTCAGCGTTGCGGCTGAAGACAGGTAAGCGAGTTTACCCGCGTTTTGTGCCCGTGTTGGGTGCCGCTACTTGCATGGCGTTTTTGGTGTTTACTCTGTTTGCTTCGTTGCAGTCTTGGGTTATCGGGGTTGCATGTTTAATAGTGGGAGCATTGTACTACTTCGCCAAACAAAAACTGGCATAAGCATAAAGGTGAAGGGTGCTTGTACGAGTGGCTTCTGCCCATCTTCGGGTTTTTGATTGGAATAGCTGCGTCGCTCACAGGCGTAGGGGGCGGAATATTCATAGTGCCTTTGCTTAGCCTATTGTACGGTTTTGAAACTGTTGGGGCCATAGGGACTAGCTTGGCAGCGATCATACTTACGTCGATCGCGTCAAGCGTCAACTATGCTAAGCAGAAACGTGTTTACTTCAAAATCGGCTTAATTCTGGCTTGTGCCACGGCTCCGGGGGCCTACGCTGGTGCAAGGTTGACGGCTGATCCACTGGTGAAGGCGTGGCTGGGCCCGATTTTCGGTGTTTTCCTGATTCTTGTGGCCGCACAGATGATCTACAAAGCGTTGTCCACGGTGTCTGTGAAAGGAGGCGGGCAAAAAGACCCTGCTTTTGAGGCCAAGCTATTGAAGAGCAGGAATAAGCTACTTTTGGGATTGTTTTTGGGCTTTTTCGGCGGTGTGGCTTCTGGCTTGCTCGGCGTTGGCGGAGGCACGATCCTAGTGCCTATAATGTGTTACGCTCTTGATTTTCCAATTCACTTTTCCATCCCTTCTTCAATGTTTATTATGATATTCACATCGATAAGCGGCGTCGCCGAACACACATTGCAGGGTCACGTGAATCTCGAGTCTGCGGTTCTCCTGGGTTTGGGCTCCATCTTCGGAGCCCAGGTCGGAGCCTACACGAGCAAGAAGCTGTCTAGCCGCAATTTGCGCTTAGTCTTCGCCGTTATGCTCATCGTCGCAAGCATAAACATGATCCTGAAAAGCCTAAAAATGATTTAAACGCAGCGCGCGTCAGTTTGCTGGTAATTTTGCATTTTGCGCATGTCTAGCTCGGAATGTGTTTTTGTTTCACAAGTTCAAAGTACTTGAAATGTTCAGAATGATTCCTTGTTCAAGGGGAACCGTAGGATGAAGGTTTCGTTTAAGGACTTTTTGGTTTGTGCGTTTATCTCTATTGTTATGGTTCAGGTGTACTTTGGAATTGTTCAAATAGTGCAAGGCATCGGCTCTGAAAATATGATAAAATCATTTTCGCTGAGAAGCCTGCGCAAAGATGGCAGGGCCAATTGCTTTGTGGTTGGGGATACTTTGCTTCTTGCGGCAGAGTCTGATTATGCGAAGGATTATCGCTTCAAAATTTGCAGAAACGCGTCGGTGGTTTTGGAGGGGAAAGGAGACTTTTCTGGGGCAATTGCCGAAACGCGTGTTCCCCTCAGTCCGCCAACGTTCAGCGTCGGCGGTTACGTTGTGGTTTTTGACGCCCAAGGCTGCGGCTGGCCCATTCTCGGCGTGAACTCCTTTGACACCGAGGTTTCAACGTTTGAAATCACAGCTACAGAAACGAAGCTCAGAGTCAATGCGACCTACGATAGTGTTTATCGCGGATTGAGTTTGCGTGCTAATTTGACTTGTGAAGGCTATCCGATAACGAACGAGAATGTTTCTTTTGGAATCAGATCATTAGAGAGGCAGCGGCCTACTGACGCTTGGTATCCGCTGGGCTCTTCTGTGACTGACGATAGCGGAATTGCAACATTAGACTTGGTAATTTGTGTGAGTGATGGCAACTACTCTTTCAAGGCAAGCCACGCGAGTGACGACAACTTCGGCGAATCCTCCGACGTCGTTAACGTTGAAATCACTAATGAGAACTTTGGAAGCACACGGTACAGCTTTTCCAGCTCCGACATGCTTTTTGGGAGGGATACACGAATTCTTCGGGGATGGTGGCTTGGGTTTGGGAGTATCCGTATCATCAGGTTTACATTTTTGGTGTGGAGCCTGTGGATCTTAACAGCACTTATGTGTCAAGCAGAACGTATTGCGTTCTCGATGTTAGGTATCCGACCAATCTCACCTCTGCTGAGGACAGCCCAATCAGTGTGGATGTTGGGACGATGCATACTTTCAGGTTCCATCTCGGTTCGCCATGGCCTCCCGGCCTTGGAAACGCGTTTGTCAGATTCCGCCTCAATGGCACTTACACTAATGGCTCGTTGTGCACGTGTGACGCGTGGAACTACACTGTTGCCGGCGGCGATGTTTCATTCAACTGGTCTGTGCCTTGCACTGGGGCTTTCTCTATTGAAACAGTCTATAATGGCTATGATTGCTACCTGCCTTCTGAGTGCTATGCGCTTGCGAACGCATCCGTGAGGCCTTTTGCTTTGTTGTTCAGTGTTTCGAAAACGGATCTTGCTCCAGGCGCGGTTTTAAAGCTTAACGCCACAATTATTGATGTACTCAGGAACGAGAGGTACTACAACACTGAGGGCATCGAAGTAGAGTTTGTCAACTGCACTTCAGATGGAGCCAACTCCACAATTAGCAGGGTTCCAGCTGTCAATGGAGTTGCTCTTTTGAATGTGAGTTACCCTGACAATGGTAAGGCTCACGCGTACGTGGCTAGGATTGTGCCTGCTGGGGGGCCAAAGTTCCGCAGGGGATATCAGGCAACCCGATCCAGCTGACTGTTTCTAAGAGTACTAGGCTTCTGCTTAACGTTACTAGGGGTGATAACGGTGATCACATGATTAAGGGCTGGCTGAAGTATGGTGGCTCTGCCGTTCCAGGAAAGGTTGTCCAGTTGAAGGTCAACGACACCGAGGAAACGTTCACGACTGACGGTTATGGCTCTTTCAGTGAGACGTTGAAGCTGCTTCCGAGAGACAACAAGGCAACACTCTACACGGTTATGGCGAGCTTCGACGGAGACCAACCCAAAAACGCTACAGCATGGACAAGAACGCTAGACGGCACGCGATACGCTGCCTGCACGACCGCCCAGTTCGGGTACAAGCCCTCAGCGAACAGCACAACGCTAACGGTGCAACCGCAAGCAACGGAGACAAGCACAATAACCAAAACGCCGGAGAAGATGCAGAAAGAAGCAGAGGAGAGCGGATGGTTTGGCGTTTGGCACGAGTTCAGCTGGTCATACCCATGGAACAGAATGCACTTTGTTGGACATCAGAACGGGCAAGCAGTAATAGATATAGGCATTGCAGCATTCCCGTTTGCTGATTCGCTGGATTTTCCAAATGATCCATGGAAGCAGGCAATATTAGACTATGCGAAAAAGGTTGCCTGGAGTGTCATCGTTGGTTTCTGTGCTGTCGAAGGAGCACTGTGGCTACTTAGCAACCTCGGTGCAATACCTTTCGGAATCGCCTTGTTCCTTTACTATATATACAAGCTTTATAGCTTGGCGACAGGTTGGGATTCTATTGAAAGTCTTTGGATTTCAGTCATTTCGACGGTCGTTTCGCTTTCGATAAGCATTTGGACAGGAATTCCAGTTCTCATTCCATTTGTGTTTACGGCGTTGATAGTGGGAGCTGCTGCGGTGAGAAGCTTGCCATGGGGATTCCTCTGCAAATTAATCACGGTTCCTATAAACATAATCTTACTGATCCTTACATGTGCAAGGCTGGTTTCTTTAGGAGGACTTTGAAATTGGAGAAGTCCCATACTTCGTCGGCAAGAGTCATCATAGGCTTGGGCTTAATCATTACCTGCTTCGTGTGGACGATATACATTTTCAGCACCTTGGCGGGCTTATTCCAGCAGTTTGCTCAGAATAAGTTGCTTATCTGGCTGGACATAGTGATTGCAGGGCTTTTGGGTTTTCTAGGAATCGGGATAGGCGCGGGAGCCAAAATAAAAGAAATAGTCTTGGCTGGTCTTTTTCTCTTCGGCTGGAGTTCAGGCTATCTTTTCATACCTTTCGAAGGAGGATACACGGAGGGTTTACTTGGCTCGTGGGCAATTCTTGGCATGGCGCTAGTGGCGATATACTATCACTACAGAAACTTAAAAAAGAAGCGAATTAAGGATTCGAACAGAGATGAGCACAGTCTGTCCTGACGGATGGGACCCCGAATCGGAAGACGTGAAGGTTCATGTAAACGACGTGTTTATTGATGCCATCGTCGCCGATCAGTATGGTCTCTTCGATTTTGAGCGCAATTTTGACCCGACAGACCACAAGCTGACGTACGTGCTGAAAGCGGTTTATGGAGGAGGGCTGACTCTTTTGATAAGATATGCGACGGGACTTTGTTTTTCTGGTGACTCTAACGTGAAGAACGTTACGGCGTGGAGCTACACGCTGAACGGCACAAGATACGCAGCATGCACAACAATGCAATACAACGACTACAAACCATCAGCAAACAGCACAACGCTGACAGGGGCTCCGAGAGCAAGTAACCTGTTGACCGAAAAATTGTCTGAAAAAAGTGCAAAAGCAGAAAATAGGGTCTAGTTGCGCTTTGGTTTCTTCTATGGTTTCTTGGTTGCGTCTTGGACGGCTTCTTTCATCAGCTTCTTGACGGCTGTTATTCTTGCCTTCTGTGCCAGTGTGTCGCTTGTTACTAGGTCTAAGGCTTCTTCGGGACACCATTTAATGCA
>Ga0209253_10003625_pt1 | contig 13532 bp, 3 predicted proteins | sample FrelakmetBRP12BR_FD_187145 | JGI IMG/M metagenome (GOLD analysis project Ga0209253, IMG submission 187145) | Freshwater lake sediment microbial communities from the University of Notre Dame, USA, for methane emissions studies - BRP12 BR (SPAdes)... | ecosystem: Environmental > Aquatic >...
TCGAAGGGCCCGCGGCTCGGCAGGATCACGTTGTTGGCCTTGACGTAGCCGTCCCAGAGCGCCAGCAGCGCCTTCACCTTGTCGGGATTCTGCGCCGCGAGGTCCTTGCGCTCGCCGGGATCCTTGGCGACGTTGAACAGTTCCCAGTCGCCCTTGCCGTACGGCTTGAACTGCCAGCGCAGCTTCCACTCGCCCTGCCGCACCGCGCGGTTGCCGAAGACCTCCCACGCGAGATAGTCCTGGTCGGTCCGCACGGAATCCGCCTGCCCGGCGAGCAAGGGCATCCACGACTTGCCGATCAGCGGCGGCAATTCACGCCCCTGGTTGGTCTTGGGATAGCTCGCACCGGCGACGTCGAGCAGCGTCGGCATCAGGTCGGCCACGTGCAGCACGCCGTGGTTGAGGCTGCCCTGCGGGCGCTTGACCACCGGACCGCTGACGATGAGCGCGTTGCGGATGCCGCCTTCGGCCAGCCAGGCCTTGTACTGGCTGAACGGCGTCATCGATACCTGCGCCCACATCGGACCGTAGCCGACGTACGAGCCCGGATCGCCCCACGCGTTGGGATTGGTCTGCGACCAGTTGATCGCGGCGAACAGGAAGTCGCGCGAACCCGGCGACCCCGCGATCATCTGGAAGAGATCGGAGCCCTCGGCCCCGTTGTCGCCGAACACGATGAAGATCGTGTTCTCGTACTCGCCGATCTTCTTCAGGTGGTCGATGAGCCGGCCGACGTGATGGTCCATGTTCTCGACCATCCCGGCGTAGAGCTCCATCTTCTTGCCGAGGACGGCCCGGCTGGCCGGCGCGAGCACGATCGGATCGGGCACGAACCACATCCGTTCGGCCAGCTCGGTGCCGGCCGGCATGATGCCGAGCTCGACCTGCCGCTTCAGCCGTTCCTGGCGCACGGCGTCCCAGCCCTTGTCGTACTCGCCGACGTGACGGTTGCGCCAGTCGCGCGGCAGGTGGTACGGATCGTGCGGCGCCTGGTGGGACATGTACGCGAAGAACGGCTTGCCGTCGCCGTGGTTGGCGTCGATGTAGCTGATCAGCTTGTCGGTGTAGGTCTTCGTCGCGTAGTAGTCGTCGGGCAGCTTCGTGAGATAGCGCCCGTCCTCGGTGAACACCGACTTCGGCGACGCGCCGGTGAAGTTCGTCATGTCCCAGTAACTGCCAGCGCCGTCGAGCAGCGAGAAGTCGCGCTCGAAGCCGCGCGCCGCGGGGATCTGGTCGGGCGCCTTGCCCATGTGCCACTTGCCGACCATGTACGTGTGATAGCCGGCCTCCTTCAGCAGCTGCGGCATCGTGACCACCCGGTCGTTGAGGTACCCCTCGTACCCGACCGCGCCCCGCTGGTTGGGCGCCGTCCACTCGTCCATGTTGCCGAGGCCGCTCAGGTGCGTGTCGACCCCGGAAAGCAGCATAGAGCGCGTGGGCGAGCTGCTCGCGTGCGTGTAGAAGTTCGTGAAGCGCACGCCCTGCCTCGCGAGCGCGTCGATGGCCGGCGTCCTGATCTCGCTGCCATACGAGCCCAGGTCGGCGAAGCCGAGGTCGTCGCCGAGGATGACGACGATGTTCGGCCGGCGGGGAGCGTCGGCGGCCGCCGCCACGGCGGGCGCGGCGAGTGCCGCGGCCATGAAGGCCGCGCTCAGCGCTTTCTGCAGAGGGCGCAAGTTGCCCGGTTCACTGACCTTCGTGCGTCTGTGGGGTCTCGGAACGGTCCGCATGCAACTACTCTCCTTCGATGATTCTGACTGACAATCTAATCGGCATCCGGACGGCAACTGCCGGTTAGATCAAATGGGCAGGAACTTCCACAACGCCCTTGCCGGCCGAGCTGCCGAAACTCCCGAACATCCTGCCCCAAGAACACCGACGCGGACGGCCTCGGAGCTCGCGGTGGGGCCGTTCGCGGATCAGTCGACGAACGGCCACCACGCGTGCGGGTGCGGCGCTTGACTGCCGCGTACGCGTCGGCCTGGCATGACAAACGGACTGGCGTTCTTGTCGAGGGAGGCGTTGCGCGCCGTCACGATTTCTCCTCGGCCTTCCCGGCCGTGGTCGTCGCCGCGGCCGCTTCGCGCTTCGTGATGATGAGCGGCCCGTCGATGGCACGCATCACGGCCGACACGGGCAGGTCGTTTTCGATCAGCGTCGTCATCGCCCGCAGGTACTTGCGGATGTGGCGGAAGAACTTCTTGTAGCCCGCGCACAGGTAGTGCAGCCCCGGCTCGCCGTCGGGCGTGGTCGCGAAGCGATGCTTGGGGCAGCCGCCCCAGCACGCCTCCTTGACCTCGCACTGCTGGCAGTAGCGCGGCAGGCTCTTCTCCTTGTGCGGACCGAACCCGTTCGCCACGGACCGCTCGACCATCTCCCCGAGGTTGCCGGTCAGCACGTTGCCGAGCTTGTACTCCGGGTACACGTAGTGGTCGCAGGCGAACACGCTGCCGTCGTGCTCCATGGCCACCGCCCGGCCACAGGTCTTCGAGAAGATGCACACGGGCGACCCCTGTCCCAGCCACGCCGTCAGCGCCCACTCGAAGTTCATGACGAACGTGGTGCCGACGTCCTTGCGCACCCACTCCTCGTAGATCGCGATCAGGAAATCGCCGTAGGCCTCGGGCTCCACGGTCCACGGCGTGACCTTTGTGTTCGGCTCGGGACGGTCGAGGACCGCCGGCCGCGCCAGCCAGAGCTTGATGGCCTGCGTCGCCGCATCCGGCTCGCGTTCCACGATCGGAGTGAACTGGATGAAGTTGATGCCCGCTTCCTTGAAGAAACGGTAGACCTCGAGCGGACGGTGCGCGGTCTCGCGGCCGACGCACGCGAGCGCATTGAACTCGACACCGTGCTTCTGCAGCATCCGCACGCCGTCCATCACGCGATCGAACGTGCCGAGGCCTTTGCGGTCCTTGCGGTAGCGATCGTGAATCTCGCGCGGGCCGTCGAGGCTCACGCCGACGAAGAAGTCGTTCTCCCTGAAGAACGCGCACCACTCGCCGTCCAGCCGCATCGCATTGGTCTGCAGCGTGTTGCGGATTTCCTTGCGTCCGCGGAACGGCCTCTGCAGTTCGACGACGCGGCGGAAGAACTCGACCCCGAGCAGGGTCGGCTCGCCCCCGTGCCAGACGAACTCGACCACCGGCGTCGGCTGCGCCTCGACGTACTGCTCGATGTAGCGGGCGAGCACCTCGTCCGGCATCTTGAAGTGCTCGCCGCGCGGATACAGCTCGCGCTTCTCGAGGTAGAAGCAGTAGTCGCAGGCGATGTCGCAGACCGAGCCGATGGGCTTCGCGAGGACGTGGATGCCTGGCTTCGCTGCGTCGCTCTCCATGCTCATTTGGCGGATCCTGGGCTCCCTCGGGACGATTCTTTCAGGTGCTTGCCGGGGCGTCGAAGCGTGACCGACCCGATGCTGGCGATCTGCCGCCATCGGAACTCCGCAGATTAGACGCCCAGATACAGTCGCCGTTGACTTGCCGCAGGGCTGAGTTCGCGCCGCAGAGATCAAACTCGGTCTCGGCCGAGGCGCTCAGGTGGGGCTTCTGGCACTTCGGCGAGTTTTCGCGCGCGCGTACAAGGCCTGTTTCGGCGAGGCGCCGTCGGAGACGCCGCGACGAAAGGCTGTCGAGCCGCGCCGACAGGCTCGCGTGCTAAGTTGACCCTCCCCCCCTCGTGGTCCCTGGAGGACTCCCCGCCTGATGTTCCCTAGCGCGAGCGGCTTTCGAGCCAGGATGAGTCAACTCGCCGGGCGCCTGTGGAAGCACGCCTGGTTGGTCGAGGGTGACGGCGGGCCGACGCCGCAGGACGAGCCGCTTCGCGCGGAACTGTTCAGCGCGGAGCAGATGGAGCGGCACGGCAAGCGCCTGGCGGCGCTGCACGTGCTGGGCGCCCCGCGCGTGCCCGACCGCCTGCTCGCCCGCCTGGCATCGAACGAACGCGTCCTCGTCGATCTCGGCAGGCAGCTGGCCGCCACGGCCGACACCGAACGGCGGTTCTCGCCTGCCGCCGAGTGGCTGCTCGACAACTTCTACCTGATCGAAGAGGAAATCCGCACCGCGCGGCGACACCTGCCGCGCGGCTACAGCCGCGAACTGCCGTGCCTGGCCCGGAGCCCGGACGCGGCGAGCCCGGCGGGCGTGCCCCGCGTCTATCACCTCGCCCTGCAGCTCGTCGCGCACGGTGATGGCTTGATCGGCCGCGGCACGCTGATGCGCTTCATCGCCGCCTACCAATCGGTCCAGCCGCTGCTGCTGGGCGAACTGTGGGCCATACCGATCATGCTGCGGCTCGCGCTGATCGAGAACCTGCGTCGCGTCGCAGCGCGCGTCGCCGCGGCTTACACCGAACGGGAGACGGCTGGCGTCTGGGCCGACAGCATGCTCGAGGTCGCCGAGAACGCGCCGAGCGACCTGATTCTTCTCGTCGCCGACATGGCGCGGTCCGACCCGCCGCTCACCAATGCCTTCGTCGCCGAATTCGCCCGGCGGCTTCAGGGGCACGGCGCATCGCTTGCGCTGCCACTGACATGGATCGAACTGCGCCTCGCCGAATCCGGCCGGACGCTCCAGCAGCTCGTGCAGATGGAAGGCCAGCAGCAGGCCGCCAACCAGGTCTCGGTGAGCAACAGCATCGGCAGCCTGCGGCTGCTGAGCACGACGGACTGGCGAGAGTTCGTCGAAGCGCTGAGCGGGGTCGAGCAGACGCTGCGCGACGACCCGAGCGGCGTGTACGCGCAGATGAGTTTCGACACGCGCGACCGCTATCGGCACGTCGTCGAGGCCATCGGCCGGATGTCGGACACGGCGGAGATCGATATCGCTCGCCAGGCCGTTGCACTCTGTGCCGCCGCGGGCGCCGGTGAAGCGGACCCGCCGATGGCGTCCGACGGCGGGCGGTGCCACGTCGGCTTCTATCTCTTCGGCGCGGGGCGGGCGGCGCTCGAGCAGGCCGTGGGGGCACGCGTGTCCCGCAGGCAACGGCTCGCGCGCGCCGCGCGGGCGCGGGCACAGCCGCTCTATGCGGGCGCAATCGGTCTCGGCACGCTGGCGCTGGCCGCGGGGCCGCTGATCCACGCGCAGGGGCACCTGCTGTGGCCCTGGTGGGGCGCAGTGGCGCTCGCCGCGATCCTGCTGGTGGCGTCCAGCCAGCTTGCGATCGCGCTCGTCAACTGGCTGGTGACCGCGTTCGTCGCTCCGGAGCCGTTGCCGCGGATGGACTACAGCTTCGGCATCGCGTCCGCCTCGCGCACGCTGGTGGTGGTGCCGACGATGCTCGGCAGCGCCGCGGGAGTGGAAACGCTGGTGGAGGCGCTGGAGGTGCGCTTCCTCGCCAACCGCGATTCGAACCTGCACTTCGGCCTGCTGACGGACCTGCACGACGCGGCGAGTGAGCATCTGCCCGAGGACGCGGCGCTGGTCGAGCTGGCGGCCGCGCGCATCGAAGCGCTCAATGCCAAGTACCTCCCGGCGGCCGACGCTCAAGGCGCCACGGCCTTCTACTTGTTCCACCGTCCACGCCGCTGGAACGCGCGTGAACGCGTGTGGATGGGCCACGAGCGCAAGCGCGGCAAGCTGGCCGATCTGAACGCACTGCTGCGGGGGCGGGCCGGCGTCGGACCGGGAGAACCCTTCGCCCGCGTCGTCGGCGAACCGCTCTGGTTGTCGGCGGTGCGCTACGTGATCACGCTCGACACGGACACCGAACTGCCCCGCGGGGCCGCCGCGGAGATGGTGGCGACCATGGCGCATCCGCTGAATCGGCCACGCTTCGGCACCGGCAGGCAGCACGACCTGGTCGTCGACGGCTACGGCATCCTGCAGCCGCGCATCGCGGCGAACCTGCCGAGCACGAACCGTTCGACCTATGCCCGCCTGCATGGCGGCGAGCCGGGCATCGATCCCTACACGCGCGCCGTTTCGGACGTCTATCAGGACCTGTTCGGCGAGGGCTCGTTCATCGGCAAGGGCATCTACGACGTCGACGCCTTCGAGCGTGCGCTGGCCGATCGCCTGCCCGAGAACCGCATCCTGAGCCACGACCTGCTGGAAGGCTGCTATGCCCGTTGCGGCCTGCTCAGCGATGTGCAGCTGATCGAAGCCGCGCCCGCGACCTATGGCGCCGACGTGGCACGCCGCTACCGGTGGATCCGTGGCGACTGGCAACTGGTCGGCTGGCTGCGCCGGCACGTGCGCGCGCTGCCGTCGGCGCCGCTCAACCAGCTCTCGGCGCTGTCGCAGTTGAAGATCTTCGACAACCTGCGACGCAGTGCGGCGCCGGCCGCGCTCCTGTCGCTGCTGCTGGCTGACTGGTGGCTGTTGCCCGAGCCCGGCTGGCTGACGTTCTATGCCGTCGGCATCGTTGCGCTGATGCCGCTGGCGGCGCACTTCGCCGGATGGCTGCGCCGCCCGCTGCAGCAGCTGCGCGCCGGGACACCGTCTTCGCCCGCGGCCGCTGCCGACCAACCCGCGCTGCGCCTGCTGCTGCAGGGGCTGCACACCCTGGCCTGCCTGCCTTTCGAGGCGACCTACAGCCTCGCCGCCATCGCGCGCACCTTGTGGCGGGTGCTGCTGTCCAAGCGCCGGCTGCTGGAGTGGCGGCCATCGGCCGATGTGTCCATCGCCACGCGGCCCGGGACCGTTGCCGACCTGCTGCGCAACGCGCGCCTGCTGGCAATCGCCCCGTTGCTGGCGATCGCCTGCGCGGTCGGGTTGTCGCTGCTGCGCCCTGAAGCGCTGCCTGCTGCGGCCGCCGTGCTGCTGCTGTGGGTGCTGTCGCCGCTGCTCGTGTGGTGGGTCGACCGACCCCTGGCGCGCAAGCGTGCCGCGCTGAGCGCGGCCCAGGTCGTGTTCCTGCGCCGGCTCGCTCGCCGAACCTGGAACTTCTTCGAGATGCACGTCACCGCCGCAGACCATCACCTGCCTCCCGACAACGTGCAGGAACACCCGGTGGCGCGTGTCGCCCACCGGACATCGCCGACGAACATGGGCTTCGCGCTGCTGGCCGGGCTGGCGGCACGCGAGTTCGGCTACCTCGCCACCGGCCAACTGCTGGCGCGGCTGGACGCGGCCCTGACGACCATGGAGCACATGCCGCGGTATCGCGGCCACTTCTACAACTGGTACGACACGACGACGCTCGAGCCGCTGCGACCACGCTACGTCTCGACGGTCGACAGCGGGAACCTCGACGCGCAACTGATCACCTTGCACTCGGGGCTGCTGGCGCTGGCCGACGAGCCGCTGCTGCCAAACGCGTGGCTGGGCGGTGTGCGTGACACCTTCGGCGTACTGGGCGAGTCGCTTGCGGCGGGCCATCACGATGCGGAGACAGCGCTGCGGGACGCGCTTGCGCGGTTCAGGCGGGTGCTGCTGGCGCACCGGAATCGCCCTCCCGTCACGATTCGCGACTGGTGCACGATGCTGGACACGCTCGAGGAGGGCGCCGCGTCGATCTGCGCCGCACTCCGACTCGCTGCCCCGCCGGCCGATACCGCAGCCTCGGCGGCCGCGGTCATGGAGGAAACGGTCGAGGCCGGGGCCGCGGCCTGGGCGGGCCTGCTGCTGGAACAGTGCCGCGCCGGCCGGGACGAGTTGCGCGCACTCGGCCTGGACCAGCCGTTGGGCAAGCTCCGGCCGACCCGCATGCCGACCCTGCGCCAACTGGCCCTCGGCGGCGACGGCCTCGACCCCGCGGCCGAAGCGACGCGCGCGACGGCACGCGCGCGGCTGCAGAGAATCGAGAATCTTGCCGGGCGCGCCGCCGCACTGACCGAAGCCGAGCACGGATTCCTTCACGACGACTCCCGCCACTTGATGACGATCGGCTACAACGTCGACGAGCGGCGCGCCGACAGCGGCTACTACGACCTGCTCGCCTCCGAAGCGCGACTGGGCGTCTTCGTCGCGATCGCGCGCGGGCAGATCGGGCAGGAAAGCTGGTTCGCGCTCGGCCGCCTGCTCACCTCGGCCGCCGGAGTGCCGGTGCTGCTGTCGTGGAGCGGGTCGATGTTCGAGTACCTGATGCCACTGCTCCTGATGCCGAACTACGAGCACACCCTGCTCGACCAGACCTGCCGCGGCGCCGTGCAGCGCCAGATCGAGTACGGCCGGCAACGCGGTGTTCCATGGGGCATCTCCGAGTCGGGTTACAACGCGACCGACGCGTCGTTGAATTACCAGTACCGCGCGTTCGGCGTCCCCGGACTCGGCCTGAAGCGCGGCCTCGCCGATGACCTGGTGGTCACGCCCCACGCATCGATGATGGCGCTGATGGTCGCCCCTGAGCAGGCGTGCGACAACCTGCAGCGACTCGCGGCCGCGGGCGCGGCCGGCAGCCATGGCCTGTACGAAGCGATCGACTACACCGCCGCCCGGTTGCCACGCGGCCAGAAGAGTGCCGTGGTGCGCTCGTTCATGGCACACCATCAGGGCATGGGACTGCTGGCCCTGGCGCACCTGCTGCTGGACCGTCCGATGCAACGGCACTTCGTGGCCGACCGCCGGATGCAGGCCACCTTGCTGCTGCTGCAGGAGCGCGTCCCGCGCGTCGTCACCTACCAGCCGGCCCTCGACGAGCGTGCCGGGGCCCGCGGCGGAACGGTGAGCGTCGCCACGCCGATCCGTGTGGTCCGCGGCGTCGACCTGGTCGCGCCCGAGGTTCAACTGCTGTCCAACGGGCGCTATCACGTGATGGTGACCAGTGGTGGTGGCGGCTACAGCCGGTGGAAGGATCAGGCCGTCACGCGCTGGACCGAGGACACCACGAGCGACGCGTGGGGAAGTTTCTTCTACCTGCGCGACGCGGCTTCCGGCGATGTGTGGTCCGCCGCGCACCAGCCCACGCGCACGAGCGGGGAAGGCTACGAAGCGCTCTTCTCGGAAGGCCGCGCGGAATTCCGGCGGCGCGACGCTGGCGGCATCGAAACGCACACCGAGATCGTCGTCTCGCCCGAAGACGACATCGAACTGCGGCGCATTCGCATCACCAACAGCGGCGCGACGCGACGCACGCTGGAGGTCACGAGCTACACGGAGGTCGTGCTCGCCAGCGCAGCGGCCGACGCGCTGCATCCGGCCTTCAGCAAGCTCTTCGTGCAGACGCAGATACTCGAGCGGCCGGCCGCCGTCCTGTGCACCCGCCGCGCGCGCTCGCCCGACGAGGTGACGCCGTGGATGTTCCAGTTGATGGCGGTGCACGCCGTGCGCGGGCCAACCCGCGCCGCGCAGGTGGCGGGCGCGATCACGCACGAAACCGATCGCGCCGCGTTCATCGGCCGCGGCAACACCCTGGAGTCGCCCAGCGCGCTGCGCACCCCCGGGCCCCTGTCGAACACCTCCGGACCCGTCCTCGATCCGTGCGCAGCGAGCCGCTGCACCCTCACGCTCGCGCCGGACCAGAGCGTGATCGTCGACGTGGTGGTCGGCGTCGGCGACAGTCGTGCAGCGTGCGTGGCGCTGGCCGAGAAGTACCAGGACCGGCGCCTGGCCGAGCGCGTGTTCGAGCTGGCGTGGACGCATTCGCAGGTGATGTTGCGCCAGCTCAACGCGAGCGAGACCGATGCGCAGCTCTACGCACGCCTGGCCGGCGCGGTGATCTACGCACAGCCGGGCCTGCGCGCCGACGCCGCGGTGCTGTTGCGCAACCGTCGCGGGCAGTCGGGGCTGTGGGGCTACGGCATCTCGGGCGATCTGCCGATCGTGCTGCTGCAGATCGGCAACGCCGACAACATCGAACTGGCGCGCCAGCTGGTCCAGGCGCATGCCTGGTGGCGCCTGAAGGGGCTCGCGGTCGACCTCGTGATCTGGAACGAGGAGCGCGACGTCTACCGTCATCGGTTGCAGGAGCAGATCACCGGGCTGATCAGCGCCGGCGCCGAGGCGCACGTCATCGACCGTCCCGGCGGCATCTTCGTGCGGCATGTCGACCAGATCGCCCATGACGACCGGATCCTGCTGCAGTCCGTCGCCCGCGCGGTGTTCAGCGACAGCCGCGGCAGCCTGGCTGAACAGATCAACCGCCGGACGCCGCGGCCGCTCCTTCCCGCCAGGTTCGTCGCGACGCGTCCCGCGGAGCGTGAAATTCGCGCGAGCCTCGCGCAGGCCGTCGCCGCGGGAAGTTCGGGCGCTCGCCGCAGCGCGACCGGGAGCAATGGCATCGGCAGCTTTTCCGCGGACGGGAGCGAGTACGTCATCGCGCCCGCCGCAGGGGCTCGGCCGCCGGCGCCGTGGGTCAACGTGCTGGCCAACCCGCGCTTCGGTTGCGTGATCTCGGAGGCCGGGAGTGCCTACACCTGGTGCGAGAACGCCCATGAATTGCGCCTCACGCCGTGGCACAACGATCCCGTCGGCGACGCCAGCGGCGAGGCGATCTACCTGCGCGACGAAAACAGCGGCGAGGTGTGGTCGCCGACCTCCTTGCCCTGCGCGCCCGACAGCCCGGGGGCCGCGGAGTTCAAGGCCCGCCACGGCTTCGGCTACAGCGTGTTCGAACACACCTCGCACGGCATCCGTGCCGAGCTGACGGTCTTCGTGGCGCTGGACGCAGCGGTGAAGTTCTCGGTGCTGCGGCTCACCAACGTGTCGGGCGGGCCGCGCAAGCTGAGCGCGACCGGTTACGTCGAGTGGGTGCTCGGCGACCTGCGGGCGAAGACGGCGCCGCACATCGTCACCGAAGTGGCGGCCGACAGCGGCGCGCTGTACGCCCGCAACCCGTACAGCTACGACTACGGCGACTGGATCGGCTTCTTCGACGTCGACGAGAACCAGCGTGCGGCGGGCAGCTTCACCTGCGACCGGGCGGAGTTCATCGGACGCAATGGTTCGATGCAACGGCCGATGGCGATGGGCCGCGTGCGGCTCGGCGGACGCGTGGGTGCGGCACTCGATCCGTGCGCCGCGGTCCAGGTGCCCGTCACGCTGCAGGACGGCGAATCGGACACGGTCGTGTTCCGCCTTGGAATGGGCCGCAGCACCGACGAGGCCGAGCAGCTGGTGCAGCGGTTCCGCGGTCCTGCCGCGTGGTCCGACGCGCTCGCGGCCGTACGACTCCACTGGCGAACGACGCTCGGTGCCGTGCGGGTTCGCACGCCCGACCCGGCGGTCGACGTCCTCGTCAACGGCTGGCTGCTCTACCAGACGATCGGCTGCCGCCTCTGGGCGCGCAGCGGCTACTACCAGTCGGGCGGGGCGTTCGGTTTCCGCGATCAGCTGCAGGACGCCATGGCGCTCGTGCACACCCGGCCGCAACTGCTGCGCGAGCAGCTCCTGCGCTGCGCCGGGCGCCAGTTCGTCGAAGGCGACGTGCAGCACTGGTGGCACCCGCCCCAGGGCCGCGGCGTGCGCACGCGCATCTCGGACGACTACCTGTGGCTGCCGCTGGCGCTGGCGCGCTATGTCGAGACGACCGGCGACACGCGCGTGCTCACCGAACAGGTCAGCTACCTCGAGGGCCGCCCGGTCAATCCGCCCGACGATTCGTACTTCGACCTGCCCTTGACGTCAGGCAAGGAGGCGAGCCTGTACCAGCACGCCGCGGAAGCCCTGTGGCACGGCCTGCGCTTCGGCGAACATGGACTGCCGCTGATCGGCACCGGCGACTGGAACGACGGCATGAATCTCGTCGGCGTGGCGGGTCGGGGCGAGAGCGTCTGGCTCGGCTTCTTCCTGTGCGAGGCGCTGGGCCGCTTCGGCGCGCTGGCCGAACGGCATGGCGACGCGGCCGGTGCGGCACGCTGCCGGAGCGAGCGCGCGCAGCTGGCGGCACGCCTCGAAACGCACGGCTGGGACGGTGCCTGGTATCGGCGCGCCTACTTCGACGACGGCACGCCGCTCGGCTCGGCGAGCAACGCCGAGTGCCAGATCGACTCCATCGCGCAGAGCTGGTCGGTGCTGTCGGGCGTTGCCGCGCCCGAACGCGCCCGCGTCGCGATGGACGCGATGCACGCGCGCCTCGTGCGTCCCGACTCGAAGGTCGTTCTCCTGCTGGACCCGCCGTTCGATCACAAGGGGCCAAGCCCCGGATACATCGCGGGCTACCTGCCTGGCGTTCGCGAGAACGGCGGCCAGTACAACCACGCGGCGATCTGGGCCGCCATGGCCTTCGCCTCGCTCGGCGACGGCGCGCGCGCCTGGTCCCTGCTCGGGATCGTCAATCCGGTGAACCGCGCCGCGACTGCCGACGACGTGGCGCGCTACCGGGTCGAGCCGTACGTGATGGCGGCGGACGTCTACACCGTCGCACCGCACACCGGGCGCGGCGGGTGGAGCTGGTACACGGGCTCGTCGGGCTGGATGTACCGATTGATCGTCGAGTCGTTGCTGGGACTGCAGTTGAAGGCCGGCGGCGACGGCGCTCGCCTCGTGCTGTCGCCCTGCCTGCCCGACGACTGGCCCGGCTACGCGCTGGAGTACCGCTTTGGCCGGACCCAGTACCAGATCGAGATCACCCAGGTCCGGCCCATGACCGACGCGATCGAAGTGCGGCTGGATGGAGAACTCCAGGCCGGCCGGTCGGTGCCGTTGGTCGACGACGGCAAGCCGCACCGGGTGGAGATGCGCTGCTGAGCTCCGCTACCGGGCGGCGCGCGGCTGCATCTGAAGCGCCAGCATGCGCCACTGCCGATCGCGCTTCACGTACGTCGCGGTGTATCGCAGCGTGGAGATCGCGTCCTCCTTGCCGGGCACGGCCAGTCGCAGCTCCGCCGTGCCGAAGACGATCGCCGTGTCGCCCTCGACGAGCACCGATCTCTCGCTGATCGCCTGGCCCACCATGCGCATCCCGAGCACGGCCTGGATCAACTCTTCCTTTCCGGTGGTCGTGCCATTGGCCCGGTTGAAGACGAAGCGGTCGTCGACGATGCGACGGAGCGCTGCCTCGTCGCGATTGATCTCGGCGGCGACATAGTCGTCCTCGACGGCCAGGACGCGCTGCTCTTCACTCTGTGGCGTCGCGGTCATGACTTGGGCCGAGCCGCCGGGTGGGGTCAGGACGCAGGCTGCGAGAAGACCGGCGAGTGCCGGGATGCGCATCCTGCGAGACTGGATGAGCCATGAAGACAGGATGCGCATGGCTTCACCGCATGAGTTGCCGGATGGACCCGCACACGGAAAGCAGTTGCGGGCCATCCATGCGGCCGATGACCTGGCCGATGACCGTCCCCATGACCTGTTGCGTTCCAATCATCCCGAGGTTCGCCGACTGCTCCACGAGGAACCCCGGCTTGGCGAGCTTGAGCTGCTTCATGAAGTAATAGTCCAGGCCGCTGTTCGTCAACTCCACCACGAGATCCGCAAGCGCGTCGCGGTGAGTCGCGGGATCGTCGGCCTGTTCGACGGCGCCGATGACCGCAAGCGTCTTCTTGCGCAGTGCCTCGGAGTGATGGAAGCGCAGGAAGGGTCTGCCGTCGGCAGCAGGCGGCCCGGATGGCGGCTTGGCGGCCCGCCCGGTCTTCGATGCGGGCGCGCGCCTGGAGGGAGTGGTCATCGCCACAGGATACGGCGTGACGCGGGGCTGCGGCTTGCGCCCGGCGA
>Ga0209253_10003626_pt1 | contig 13526 bp, 10 predicted proteins | sample FrelakmetBRP12BR_FD_187145 | JGI IMG/M metagenome (GOLD analysis project Ga0209253, IMG submission 187145) | Freshwater lake sediment microbial communities from the University of Notre Dame, USA, for methane emissions studies - BRP12 BR (SPAdes)... | ecosystem: Environmental > Aquatic >...
TTGGCTCGTCGTCATCGTCATCACCCGCGATATCATCATCTTGGTAGGGTTTCTTGTCATGTTTCTCACCAATTACCATCCCAAGATCAACCCGAGCTTTTTGAGCAAGATGACGACGACTTTTCAGATCATCGCTATCCTCTTTGCCTTATTGGCAGGGCTATTTCCAGTCTTCAAACAATTCTCCACCCTCGCCTTTTACGTGACTGGCGTTATCACTGTTCTCTCCGGAATCCATTATGTCTATATTGGCGCTCGAATTCTGAACGGAAAAAAATAGTGAAGCCGCCCGCCCGCAGTGCGGGCAGCTTCACGCTGAACTTCGCGCGATAGCTTTAAAGGGCCGTGATGAACGTCCAATCCCTCAAAATCTCGCTCCATGTTAAGGGACTGAGCGGTATCATCGCCCAGGTCATCTTGATGCGAGAGTTCCTTGTTTCTTTTCATGGGAATGAGCTTACTCTCGGAGTCATTCTCGCCAACTGGCTCATCCTCGTAGCAATCGGTTCCTTGATCATCGGTAAAACGGTAGAAAAAACCCACCGTAAATTAGAAATCTTCGTGCTCTTCCATCTGTTTTTTGCCGTCGTCCTTCCGTTGACCATTTATCTCTCCCGGATATTCAGAAACATCCTTCTCTTTACCCCCGGAGAGGGGCTTGGCTTTGGGGCGATTTTCTGGTGCTCCTTTCTGGTCCTCCTTCCTGTAACGCTCCCCCAAGGCGCCCTATTTACCTACGGGTGTAAACTCTATTCTGAATACGTCAAGAAAGACGCCTCCTCCATTGGAAAGGTCTATGTCCTTGAAAGCATCGGGTCCATCGTCGGTGGGTTGCTCATGACTTTTCTTCTCATTCAATATCTCAATTCTTTTGAGATCGCCTTTATCATCTCCTCGACAAATGCCCTCGTTTCGATATTCCTTCTTTGGCCAATATCAAGATCATCCCATCCGGGCTTGCAAAGGACTCTTTGGGTCTTATCGATCCTTCTCTTCCTCGTCTTCACCTACAGTCTCTTGTCTCAGACTTCAAACGCAATTCATCAATTTTCGATCCAATCGCAGTGGAGGAATCTAAACGCAATCCACCATGAAAACTCCATCTACGGGAATATTACCGTAACGAAGAGGGGCGAGCAATTCACGTTCTTTACCAACGGTGTCCCAACGATCACCACTCCCGTACCGGATATGGCCTCCATCGAGGATTTTGTTCACTTCCCTATGCTTTTTCATGAAAGACCTGAATCCCTCTTAATCCTGAGCGGTGGGGCCGGAGGAATGATCCATGAAATTCTGAAATATCCGGTCAGCCGTGTGGACTATGTTGAGTTGGACCCTCTTCTCCTGAAGTTAATTCAGAAATTCTCAACGCCCCTCACCCAACTCGAGCTTTCCGATCCGAGAGTAAGGATCCATTATACGGATGATCGGTTCTTCATAAACAGAACTCAAGATCAGTTCGATCTCATCTTCATCGGACTTCCTGCTCCGCAGGGACTACAGACCAATAGACTTTTTACGTCTGAATTCTTCTCAATCGCCAAAGAGAAGATGAATCCTGGAGGAATCCTCGCTTTAACCCTTCCGGGGTCGCTAACCTATATCAGCCCTGAATTGAGAGATTTGAACAGATGTATTTTAGAGACCTTAAAGACCGTTTTTCTTTCAGTCAGGATCATCCCGGGGGATACCAATCTCTATCTGGCCTCTAATGCCAGGAAACTTGAGAGGGTGACATCCGCAGATATAGTAAAACGACTCGAAGAGAGCAAAATCAAAACGAGCCTGCTCAACAAAGGCTATTTGGAATTCCGACTGCACGACAGGTGGCTAAAATGGTTCTCTGAACCCACGGAGGGGAAAGAGATTCAGATCAACTCCGATTTTCGTCCGATCGGGGTCTTCTTCAGCCTTTCCTACTGGAACGCCCTCTTCTCCCCCTCCCTTGCAGCTATCTTCAAATGGTTCGAAGGGTTCAGCCTACAGATATCGATTTCTTTTATGATCCTCTTTACTCTCCTGGTGTCGCTTGTTTTTGCAAAGAGGCCCTCTCTTTCAGGACAGGCTATTCCCTATACCATCTTCACGACCGGGTTGGCTGGAATGATATTCAGCTTAGGTACCCTCTTTACCTTCCAAACATTTTATGGCTACCTTTATCATCAAATCGGCCTTCTCATCGCCATCTTTATGCTTGGCGTTACGCTGAGCAGCTTCTATATGACCCTGCATTTAGATAGAATAGAAAGCGATTCTCATCTATTTTTGAAAATAGAAATTTGTATCATCAGTTTTTCTTTCCTTTTTCCCTTTGTATTTTCCATCTCGTCTCAATATCTTGAAAAAACCACTATCGCTCTTCTTGTTTACCCGCTGTTTCTGATCATGTCCTTTCTCTCTGGCGCCTGTATCGGGCTTCAATTCCCTCTTGCGAGCAAAATATATCTCATGTTGTCCGGCAAGGAGAGAACCATCGGTCATACTGCTGGCCTGCTCTATGGGGCAGATCTTCTGGGAGGATTTTTGGGAGGACTCTTCGGAGGGGTTCTCTTATTGCCCGTTTTGGGACTGAAGGAATCCTGCTTCATGATGGGGCTGATCAAAATGAGCAGCCTTGCCCTGCTCCTCATCTTCATCAAAGTCCACAAGGCCAAATAAAACCAATGACTTTGTTCGTTATTGAAAGATTAAGCGTTGAGATTCCCTTGCAGAAAAGCCACAATGCATTCAAAGGCCCGGGGATCCTGGATAAAAAACAAATGCCCTCCTTCAAACATCTCCAATTGTGATCCGGGAATCTGCTTCTGCATTGCTTCGAGATTGGCAGGCGTTGCAATGCCGTCGTAGCGGCCTCCGCAGATGTAGACCGGCACTGTCAGAGTCGAAAGCCGTTTGTAAGTATTGTGAAGCGTGCGGGCCTCCAACTGCCTCCGGGCACCCATTTGGCGCCCGGGCTCGTCGGATCCCACTAGCAGTCCTGCTAAGGTCTGGTTCAACAATAATTGGAATTCGGCAGGGTTAGCAGCCTGCCATGTGGTATCTCGCCGCGTGTCGCTCAAGCAAATAATCTTGCGCGCATACTCCTCGACGGTTAGGTGAGAGAGCTTATGCAATGGGTATGAGGCCCCTCCTGCTCCACCGCTGCTGGTGCACGCTAACACCAGACGCTGTACCCGGTGCCCATGCCGAAGAACAAACTCTTGTGCGACCATCCCTCCGAACGAAATGCCCATCACCAAGCAACGATTCCACCCCACCGCCTCGAGCAATGCGTTGGCGTCGTCGGCATAATCGGCCATCGCATAGGGGATATCCGGTCTTGAAGTTTGCCCGAGACCGCGCTGGTCGTAGGCAAGAATCTCAAAGTGCTGGGCAATCTGCATTTCAAAGATACTCGGTGAGCGCCGCAAGTCGCCCCCTGTTCCACTGATAACGAGCAAACGTGGACCTTTGCCTCGGATCTCGTAATACATTCGAAGGTCACGAACCGTAACGAATGGCATAGCCTAAGCCCCCCAACCTCACTTCTTTGGGCTCTTGGACTTCTTGCTGGCGCCGGGTACCTTCTTTGCCTTGGCCGGAAAAGAGGAAACATAGGCGAACGACTTCTCAACCCACTCCCGGAGTTGGTCCGGCTCATTCAGCAGAATTCTCGGGACAATCACGTACTCACGCATCACCCTTCCGGGCATTGGCTCGAACTGCTCGGCACCTTTCAATCGAAGAAACTCAGTGCGCTGCCCTTCGGGAAGCCGAAGGACCATGCCCGCCTCGTGCAACCCGGCAAACATGTTTCCCCTTGCAAAGACACAGGAGTAACCGAACATCTTTCTAGGCTCGGCCCCGGCTAGGCCGGAGGTCACCGCCTCAAAAGCCTTAACCGCAAAGGGTGGAGCCGGTTTCCATTTTTTCATAACACCCTCCTACACGCGGATTCTCGGATTGAATCCTCTCTGACTTTCCATGCCATTAAAACCCCATCTTCCGAGCCTCTACGATGAATCTCCTCTTAAGGGACTTGAAAGGCAACCGCTTGAGGACACCAAAGAATGGGACCGGAATGATCTCCTGATTGGCCCGACGCCACGTCCCACGCCGAATCCGTCCTTCTCCTGCCAGTTCCCGGCCCGCTTGTTCGTAGGCAGCATAAACTTCAAGGATTTTAGGGAATCTTTTCTGACGATCGGGATCGCTCCCGTGTCCTGACAAGCGCCCGCCATTCCGAACAAGCACACCCACCTGAGGTGCGTCCATAAATCTTGAGAAAGTCCGGAAGTAAGAAAGCACATTCTTAGGGGTCTCTGTCTCCAGATTATCACAACAGACAAGCACTACAAATGGCTTCGAACAAATGGCCCGATCAATGTGGTGAAACAGCAAGCCTTTTTTTGACATCCTGAGGTCGAAGGTGTCACCCGTTGCGTTCATCCGGTCGATGAACGTCTTCAGCAATCCTGACATTCCGAACACATAGACGGGCGTGGCGTAGATAAGAATGTCTGCGCTGGCCATCTTCTGAAAGACTGCCCGGACATCATCCTTAGCGTCATAAACACACTGAAGAGGGTGTTCGTCCGTGTGGCACTGGCCGCAGGCCAGACAGCGATTGATCTTGAGGTCGGCGAGCGTGATCGTTTCGCATTCGGCCTCTGCTGCTGTGGCCCCCTGAAAGAGCTTGTTGATCAAAAAATGGGTATAGCCCTTGTCCCCTCGATGACTGCCATTAATAGCCAGAATCTTCATTGCTACCCCTCTTACATTTCACAACGCCGGGTGTACTCGGTACAATCTAGGGCAATTTATAGGAGGTGTCAAGAAGACTTTGCGGAAAATCTAAAGGAATCAAGGAAGCGCCAAATCAATATTAATTATGTATTTCGGAAGGTTAGGGTCAGGAGGTAAAGTTAATGTTCTTTCTTAAACTTTTAGAGATTCGGGTCTTACCCGCCTGCAACAAGAGGAAGCATCTGGAATTCATCTCCTTCCTGCAAAACGGTCTCCATGCCCTTCAGGAATTCGATAGACCGTCCGTTAACCATCAGTCGGATGTGTGGGAGAACAGAATCAGTGCCCGGTTTGTACAACTGGTCAGATAACCGTTCTCCCCACTTATTGATCATCAGCGAAAGTAGATCCTTTACTGTGTTCCCCTGCGGGATGGACAATTCAAACTCCCTTTGGCCACAGATCTTTTTTAGCTCCATGATGGTGTAGACTTTGATCTTAATCACGACCGGACCGGATTACTTCACACCTAATTGATCTGCCACATACTCAAGACCTAATTCAACAAGCTTTTCTCTGCTTGGGATACCCGTATCGAGCTCCCAGCCTCTCACGGTATAATATTCATCCAACATGATCTTAAGATCGTCCTCGCTGATCACCTGGCCCTTAGACGCACCACTCTGCAAAGGCTCGGTCATCAATCTCTCGGGAAATCTGTCATCTGCCCTTGTAAAACCTTCCCTTACATTAAAGGCTCTTGCCAGATTATTGACACGCTCACCCACTTGGGCAACTTCCTCAGGTGTAAAGTTGATCCCGGTCACTGCCTCCATCAAGGAGGCTGTATTTTTGAGTGACGTGCCCGCGAGGGCCATATCAAAAATAAAGACACAAAGGGTTGGACAATCAGCCGTCGCTGTCCTCACATCCTGGTTCCACTTGGTGAGCTTCCCCTTCCCTTCTGCGCTCAGTCGATCGACCGGGTAAGGAACAGGAATTCCAAATATCTCCTGGAAAGCATACCCGCGATTATGATCCGCGCCCGTATAGGACGTGGCATAATTCAGTCCATGAGCCTTCGCACCCCGGACATCGTAACCGGGAAGTTCAAGCCCTTTGATATGCATGGCAAACCTCTCGGCCCCTTTTCCTATTTTTTTCGAAGCAATCTTCACGCCGTCGGACAGGAGGTCACCGATCCCCTCCCGAAGGCCCATCAGCCGGATCAACGTGTTCATCGCTTCGTGATTCCCAAAGTTGAGTTTCAACCCCCCTGTATCCGCAAGCGTCAGGATTCCTTTTTCAAACAATTCCATGGCAAATCCGACCGTGACCCCTGCCGAGATGCTGTCCAATCCCAACTCATCACAGAGACGATCGGCAGCAATAATGCTGTCCATGTCGTCCACACCTGTTTGCCCGCCCAGGGAGTAGAGCGTTTCGAATTCCGGTCCTTCCGACATAATACCGGCATAAGGGCCGGTTCGAGCCAGTCTTAGCTGGCTGCACCCAACCGGACAACCATAGCAAGGCTCCTTTCCGATCCGCCGGGTCTGCAATGCCTCTATCCCGATTTGATCCGCAGGTGCGAATGCCCCTGTGGCTGACCAGTTCTTGGCCGGGAAAATACCCAGCGCGCAGGTATTATCGACATTGGTCGGTGTACCGGTCATGGAGAATTCAGGATAGAGCACCGGACTCTCTTTCATCGCTTTGAGCATCTGCCCCCTGGCTGCCTTAAATTTTTCCTGAGAGGAAATACCCAAAGAACCACTTCCCCGAACCGCAATGGCCTTGAGGTTTTTGGATCCCATCACAGCCCCGAGCCCTTTGCGGCCGATCGCCCTTCTCTCATTCATAATGCATGCAATCCTGCTTAAACGCTCCCCGGCAGGGCCAATACAAGAAATCCTAAAGTTCTGGTCATTTAGCGTATCCTTCAGGATCTGCTGGCAATCAAACGTTTGTGTCCCCCAGATCTTGCCGGCGTCGCGGAAACGGACTTCCCCATCTTTGATCGTGACATACATCTGCTTTTCCGCCCTGCCCTCAACGATGATGATGTCATAGCCTGCAAACTTTAGTTCCGCTGGAAAGAATCCACCGGACAAGCCCATGCCCACCAAACTCGTCAAAGGAGATTTGCCCGTAACCGTCAGACGGCTGGTGCAGGGGACGGGTGTTCCTGTAAAAGGTCCGGGCGCAAAAATCAGCTTGTTCTCCGGGCTTAAGGGGTCGGTCCCTGCTTTCACTTCGTCAAAGAGAAATTTTACTCCAAAACCTGCTCCCCCGATAAAATCCTTAGCCACCTTCAAAGGCAGCTTTTCCTTCTTTGTGGTTTGATCCGTGAGATTGATTCGCAGTATCTTTCCTGTATAGCCACCGTTGTACATCCCAGCCTTTACCTCCCTTCTTGCTTCACCCCAAGCGCCATCCGATTGATGCCGTTCACGGATTGGAGTTTTTTCTGAAGAGAATTACTTACCACAAACCTTGTTTCTACTATTAATATTAACCAGGGGTTATGTCAATAAGTAGACAACTTTCCTCTTGACAAAACGGTCACATAGTAATATCAATCAATTAATTGGACAGGCGGTGGTTTCAAAAAGGTCTAGCAATGTGAATGAAAAACAATCTTAAATTCTTAAAAAAATGGGACAAGGAGGTTGAAATGAGAAAGAAGAGCGATATCAGTCGGAGGGAGTTTATTAAGAAAATGGGTTTTACAGCAGCTGCGGTCGGCGTATCTTCTTCTATTCCCAAGCTTCTCAAGCCTGCACAGGCAGCCGTAAGAGATCATATCCTGATCGGTCGACCCCTTCCGGTCACGGGGGCCGTATCGGCATTCACCACGGTGTCACCATGGATCGACAATAAGGCGATCGCTGATATCAACAAGGACGGGGGTATCTTCATCAAAGAGGCCGGAAAGAAGCTCCCGGTCAAAGTCAAAATCGTAGATACAGAGAGTGATCCATCGAAAGCGGGAGATGCCGGTTCCAAGCTCATCCTCAATGACAGCGTAGACATTATGTATGTTTCTGCAACCCCAGCAACGGTGAGCCCGGTGGCCGCGGCTTGTGAAAGGTTTAAAGTTCCGTGCGTCAGTACCATGATGCCCGTCGAAATGTTTTTGCTGGGAGGGCCTTTCCATTGGGCTTTTGATGCCTCTTTCAGCGTGAGGGATTACCTGGCCTCTTTCCTACCCATGTGGGACGATGTCAAGACCAACAAAATCGTCGGTCTCCTGGCTCAGAACGATCCTGATGGAGTGGCTTGGGTAGAAACGGCAAACAAAGCCCTCGGACCCGCGGGATATAAGGTTATTGACATCGGTCGATTTCCACCTGGAACCATGGATTACGGCACGATCATTAGTGGGTGGAAGAAAGAAAATGTGGAAATCATGTTCGCGAACATGTCTCCTCCCGATTTCACCAGGGCCTGGAGGCAATGTTTCCGTGAGAACTTCGTCCCAAAAATCTGCACCGTTGGAAGAGCGCTCATGTTCCCTGCTGCAGTCGAAGCCATCGGTGATGATCTGGGACTGGGAACCTCGACGGAAGCGGTTTGGCACCCCTCCTATCCCTTCAAGTCCTCTCTCACCGGAGAGTCCGGAAAACAACTGGCCGATAGCTATGAATCCGCCACGGGTAAACAATGGACCGCGCCTCTGGGTGGATTATACGGGGGGTATGAAATTGTGGCCGATGTCCTGAAACGGGCACAGACGCTTGACAAGGAAACTATTCGGAAGGCCTTTACCGAAACCACCGTCGGCACGATACAGGGGCAGATTAAATTCAACGAGAAAAATATTGCCATTGTGCCTTCTGGGGGGCTTCAATGGATCAAGGGGAAGAAGTTCCGGTTCGATCCCGTTCTGGTTTCAAATGGAAACTACAAAATGCTGGCCAAGGACGCCAAAATGGTCTCCATCCATGAGTTACGTGGGATCAAGTAATCAAAGGGCAGTCCTCGACATAAGATTTGAGAAGAAGAACTTGGCTATTCTTAGGCAGGAGGGGGATCAACCCCCTCCTGCCAGTAGTATCCTCCCTCGGCGACAACCCTCCTTCTTTCAACCGTGAGCCATCTAATAAGTTAGATGAACCGGGAAATGTGAAACCTAATCCAAGAATCAGGAGGAAAGAATGAGCAAGAGAATGAGATCTTCCAACTCGAAGGCCTCCCAACCGGTGTATGAAAAAATGTTACAAGAACGAGATGTTATGGTTCCCATGCGCGATGGAGTCCATGTTTGTGTTGATATCTACCGTCCTGAAGCTTCGGGGAAGTTCCCGGCTATTTTGGCCTTTGCCGTTCACAATAAGGACCTGCAGACTCCTGATATTGCCGAAGCCATTCCGCCTCAGCCGGCGTGGTCCCCCTTGTGGCAGGGTGGCATGGAAGCCGGAGACACAAAGTACCTCGTCTCGAGAGGGTACGTGCATGTAATCGGCAACCCCAGAGGAGTTGGAAAATCGGAGGATGGAGGGTCCCCGGAATGGGACGCTTACGACTTGATCGAGTGGATGGCAAAGCAGTCCTGGTGTGACGGGAATATCGGGATGATCGGTATATCTGCCTTTGCAGGCATGCAGTGGCGCACGGCCCTGCAACAGCCGCCCCATCTCAAGGCTATTTTTCCGTACGACGCTTGTAATGCGTATGGTGATATATTCGGTTTCCGGGATCTATATCCCGGAGGGGTTCTCCATCCCTTTACGTATCTTATTGACCCATTAGGCGTGATCCACGGAGTGAAGGGGAGACCGGGTAAGCTAACTCCAGAAGCCGAGAGACTTTGGAAAGAGGCAATGAAGAATCCTGACTACAAGATCTACTCGAATATGTACAATGTGCTGACGATGAAAGGACAGCACAGTCCGTTGGTCTTCGACGCGCTGATCGATCCTTTTGATAAGGAAGAAATTATCAAAGCCGCTGAAGTGAATTTTAGGAAGATCAATATCCCTGTTTACACCGGTGCGGGCTGGTATGCTTATACGTATAAAATGCACCTCCAGGGAGCGCAACACTGGTACTATTCGGTCAAAGGTCCCAAAAAAATGGTGTTCAATGGCCCGGCCCACCTGGAGCGCCCCTTCCATTCGTTTCACGACGAGATTGTGAGGTGGTACGACTACTGGCTCAAGGGCATCGATAACGGCATTATGAAGGAACCCTCGGTAAAGTACTGGGTGATGGGGGAGAATAAGTGGCGTTACGGGAAGGATTGGCCCCTCCCTCAAACCAAATGGACAAAATACTACTTGCATAGCTGGGAACGGATCAGGACCGAGCCCTTCACACCATCGAGTCGGGATGGTTTCGATGAACCCGATGCTTTTGTTCAGATGCCTCCCACCCATACAAGGAAGATCGAACGGCTCAGGTACATGACCGACCCTCTTCCTGAAGACACGCTCATAGCGGGACCCAGCGTTCTATATCTTTATGCCTCGATAGATCAAAAGGATACGAATTGGATCGTAATACTGAAGGATGTTGGTCCGGATGTTTCAGTGCGTACCGCCAGGGAAGGTGAAACTGAGGTTCCCGTTACCCTTCCAGAGAGGGAGCTGACCAGGGGCTGGCTTAAGGCCTCCCATCGAGCCCTTGATCCTAAGAGATCGAAGCCCTGGAAGCCCTGGCATCCCCATACCAGGGAGGCGTGGAAACCGGTTGCGCCCGGAGAAATCAATGAATACGCGATTGAGATATTGTCGACTGCAAATTTATTTCAGAAGGGACACCGCATCTGTCTGGATATCACAAGTTTAGACTTACCCACAGGGACAGCATGCGCAACGAACGTTGAATACATCCCGTACCATATCTGCAGCAGCAAAACGGTACTCCATAAGATCTATCATAACGGCAAATACCCGTCACACCTGCTGCTACCCGTCATCCCGAAAGAGTAACTGAAGGGGACAGGATGCGTTTCCAAACCCAACGCAACCTTTTGGAGAAAGAGAGAATATGTTATCCCTTTAAGGACGGAAATCATTTAGGCAAAATTTGTTTGAAAGGAGGAGGATCATGAAACCCATTATTTTTATCGTAGCTTTATTCCTGGTGCATCTCGTAGCCCCTGCTGCTCACCCTCAACCTTACCCGAACCACTCCATTCAGCTCTTAACTCCTGGGACGCCTGGGCTCATGCAGGATGTCACCTGCAGACTTCTTGGTGACGAGGTAGGAAAAATACTTAACACCCAGGTTGTTGTCATGAATAAACCCGGCGCCTCCATGACGTTGGCGACGGACGCCGCGGCCAGGAGCAAAAAAGACGGATATACCATCCTCTATGCCAGTGCCACACCTTTTGTTTATGCACCGGTCACTAATCCAAAGATCGTTCCTTACGATCCACTAAAAGACTTAGAGCCCTTGGGCGGGGAAGCCGTGTTTCCGTTTACCGTTACCGTTCAGGAAGGTGCCCCATGGAAGACCTTTCCGGAACTGGTGGACTATGCCAAGAAGAACCCCGGAAAACTCCGGGTCGCCACCCCAGGCGTCTTAAGCACTGACAACTTCAATGTGCAGGTCGTTCAGGCGTTGACGGGAGCCCAGTTTACCCATGTACCAATGTCAAGCGGGCCGGCCATAGCCTTGTTAGGAGGACACGTGGAGTTGACCTTTAGCCCCATCACCGAGGTTTCCCAATACGTCAAGGCGGGAAAACTGAGGCTCCTTCTACTATCGACTAAATTGACCCAGTTTCCCAACGTCCCCACCATCAAGGACTTTGGCTACAAACAAGATCTCTTCACGGGATGGTTCGCATTTTTTTCACCCGCAGGAATCCCGGATGACGTAAAGAAAGTGCTGGTTCCGGCCATCGAAAAGGCCTTCAAGAACCCTGAACTAAAGGCGAAGATCGAGAAGCTGGAGTTCTCTGTCGATTACAGATCCCCTGGGGAGTTCAAAACAATGTTAGCAGAAGAGTATCAGAGAGCCAGTGAGATCGCCGAGAAGTTAGGTATTAAAAAGTAATCAGGTCGTAAGGGTTCCCATTCTTGTGAAATGAAGCGAATGACCCGATCGTGAGGGATCGCCTGGGATGACCCCACAATCCAAGGAGTTCTTGGATGCACAAAGCAGATCAGATCAGCGGGATCTTTTGGCTCCTTTTCTCAGTGTTTATCAGCGTTGAATCCTATCGCCTGGGCTTGGGGAACTTGCATCAACCAGGCGCGGGGTTTATTTTCTTCTGGACAGCGGTCACCATGGGGGTCCTGTCCATCACCGTCTTTGTCCGGGCATGGGCAGGGAAGAAAACAGGGGAACGCGAAGGCCCTATCTTCGGCAAGGAGAATGTCCTGAAAATCATTCTCGTCCTCCTCTCTCTCTTTCTCTATGCCTCCTTCATGGAAACATTGGGTTTCATACCCATCACTCTGTTGCTCTTTATCTTTCTCCTGGGAATGATCGAAAAGAAAAGGTGGGGGTTGACGATCTTTGTGAGCCTTACGGTGACGGCAATATCTTACCTGGTCTTTGAGATCTGGCTCAAGTCCCAGTTGCCTAAAGGACTATTGGAATCCCTCAGGTTCTGACCTGCATTAAGGTGAAACGTTGGAGACGATCCATAGCCTCCTCTATGGGTTTCATGTAGCATTTGAGCCCACCAACCTGATGTATTGCTTTTTCGGAGTGCTTATCGGGACTCTGGTTGGGGTTTTACCGGGCCTCGGACCAGCCTCGGCCATGGCCATACTCCTTCCTGCGACTTTCAAAGTAACTCCAGTTTCCTCGTTTATCATGCTTGCTGGGATCTATTATGGAGCCATGTATGGCGGGTCCACAACTTCCATTTTAGTCAACATCCCTGGCGAGGCGGCATCCGTGGTCACCTGCTTGGATGGGCACCAAATGGCTTTGAAAGGAAGAGCAGGTCCGGCCCTTGGAATGGCCGCCTTTAGCTCTTTCATCGCCGGCACGTTTGCTGTCATTGCCCTCACTCTTGTCGGTCCTCCTTTGGCCGGAATGGCATTAAAATTCGGACCTCCGGAATATTTCTCCATGATGGTTGTAGGCATTCTGCTTCTCACCTACTTGAGCAGCGGCTCAATGATCAAGGCTCTAATCATGGCGGGTTTTGGCCTCATCCTCAGTGGAGTTGGAATGGATACCATCGGCGGAGAATTCCGATTTACTTACGGCATCAGGAGGCTGCTGGATGGTGTTGGAATTGTCCCGACGGTCATGGGTCTTTTCGGGATCTCCGAAGTTCTCATGAATCTGGAAACTGAAATCAAACGAGACATTTTAGCCCGTCGGGTCAAAAACCTTCTCCCAACCCTTAAAGACTGGGCAGACTCCGCAGGGTCCATTATTCGGGGAACGATTCTGGGCTTCTTTCTGGGCATCATTCCAGGAGGCGGAGCCGTGATCGCTTCATTCGCCTCCTATGCTATCGAGAAAAAAGTCTCCAAGCACCCGGAGGAGTTTGGAAAAGGGGCTATTCAGGGAGTGGCCGGGCCTGAAGCAGCCAACAACGCGGCGGCCGGTGGGGCCTTCATCCCACTTCTTACCCTTGGGATTCCTGCCAATCCTGTGGTCGCCGTTTTATTGGGAGCCCTGATTATTCATGGTTTGCAGCCAGGTCCAATGCTGCTAAGTAAAGCCCCTGACGTTTTCTGGGGGACGATTGTAAGTATGTATATTGGTAATGGAATGCTTCTGGTTCTCAACCTTCCATTGATTCCTCTTTGGGTACAGGTACTGAAGGTCCCCTATTACCTTCTCTATCCATTGATCATTCTCTTTTGTCTGGTAGG
>Ga0209253_10003627_pt1 | contig 13525 bp, 12 predicted proteins | sample FrelakmetBRP12BR_FD_187145 | JGI IMG/M metagenome (GOLD analysis project Ga0209253, IMG submission 187145) | Freshwater lake sediment microbial communities from the University of Notre Dame, USA, for methane emissions studies - BRP12 BR (SPAdes)... | ecosystem: Environmental > Aquatic >...
CTGCAAAAACATTTCTTCGACTCCACACGGGGGGACGTTCCCTAAGGGGACAGGTCGCGCAACGCAATCAGAGCTGGCTACCTGTTTCTATTCAAGAACAAGATATAGCCGAGTGTAAAAACGATCGCCCCGGTTTGGTCTTCTCCGTAGACAGCGGAATTCTTTTGGATGTTCGTCATCCCCCAGGAAAAGTGGAAGCCGGCCACAATGTCGCCCGGGCCGACGGGGATAGAAACACCCGCTCCCCCGGCAATACCAGCGTTAATGTCATTGATTTCGTCCTCGATATCGGTGGTTGCATCGAAAGAGATCGGCGGAATAGGCTGGTAATACGGGGGAAGTAAAACCGGAAATGCGCCCCCCTTGTCATAGAAGAAGGAAGACATGCCGCTGGTCACGGTTTTAGCGTTGAGCAGGAAACCGATGTACGGACCAGCATTGATGTAAAAACGCGGCTTCTTTCCCCAGCTCAACTCAAGGAGCACGGGGATCTCAAGGTAATTCAGAATGGCTTCAGTATAGAAATCGGCATAGAGAATCGTGCCCGGAGGGAGCGGCAAAGTTAGCATACTTAATGGAACGGGCTGCATCCCATCCTTCTTCCCCCCATGGGATGCGTAGTCGATTTCAGCGCGCAATGAAAAATTCGTCGAGAACTGATAGTTGGCAAAGATACCAAAAAAGACCCCCTTCCTCGATCTGAATCCCTCGCTGTAAATACCCTTGCCGCCCCTGATGTTCGGCATGCTGAGGCCTCCCTGCACTCCGACCTGAATCTGATCGGCCAAGGCAGTCCCCGCAGCCAACGCGAACACGGCGAGAAAAAAGGCCAGGGTTCGAAGCGGGGAGCAATACTTTTGCCTTATTTGTTTCATCTCCCTATCCATGTTTCACCTCATACCATCCAGAGCTGATATGGTCTTGGCTGAAATACTTTGGGGCATATATATATCGGATAGAAAGTCAATGTCAAGCGGATGGGAAAAGGATGGGAAAAGGTGCAAGCCAGGGGGATTACCGGCCAGGTGGCAAAAACTCCGAAGGAATAGGACAGTCCGGCTTCTCGTCCATCCAGAGGATGGCGCAGATCCTCCAGCGGCCGGCCTCGTTGAATATTTGAAGGCTGTTGATCCCGCGGCCCATCTTTAGCGGGTCGGCGACATTGATCCCTTTTCGATAGGTCGAAAAAACATGGGCCATCGGCCCGAAAACATGGCTGGTCCGGGCGATCTCAGACTCGTAAAAGCTCTTGATCAGGCCTTTGTCCAGCCTTTCCCGGAAAGACCGGATGAATGTTTCCGTGTTCATAAGGTCCACGGTTCCGTCTTTGTTTACGCGGGTGAACGAGGCTCCGGGTGTGAAAAGGGAAGTAAACCGCTCCAAGTCGGGCGCCTTCCCTTCGGGAAAGGTGAGGGATTCATAAAGGGCGGTGACCACGGCGTCGATCGTAGGTGTGTCGCTGTCAGAACCACTTGCCCTTGCCCCGATACGCTCCCTCGCGTAATCGACCTGCGGGGAACATATCCCCAGCAACAAAGCTAAAGAACAAAAGCCAAGAACGATTTTTTTTGATGTTTTCATCGTCGTCGCTCCTCTTGCTTTATCTTGCGCAGCCGTTAATCGAGGTAATATTTCTGGATGAGCGGGTTCAGCCGGGTCAAGAGTTCATAATAAGAGACTCCCGCTTTTTGGGCCATCTCATAGGCTGTGACCTCGTCTTTACCGTCCCGCCCGATGACTGTCGCCACGTCGCCGACCGACACTTTTGGGATATCCGTGAGGTCGACAACGACCATGTCCATCGTGACCAGGCCCAAGACTCTGGCCCTGCGGCCCTGGACCAAGAGTTCTCCAAGGCTGGACAAGCTCTTCGGAAATCCGTGCCAGTAGCCGATCGGGCAAATTCCGACCTGCGAATCGCGCCGCAGCGTTTCGGCGAGCTCATAACTGACACCGCTTCCCTTGGGCAAAGACTTGATTTCAGCGATTATGGTCCGCCAGGAAAGCGCGGGCTTCAGAGAGAATGACTTTTCCAGTGCGGCTTTCATCTTGAGAGAAGGCCAGAGCCCCATCAGCCCGATCCCGATTCTGACCATGTCCCAGTGGGCTTCCGGGTAATTAAACGTTCCCGCCGTGGCGCACGCATGCCTGATTGGAGAGAACCCGGCCCTCTGGAAGGCGGCGAGCGCCTCTTCGAAATCTTCGATCTGACCCAGGGTATAAGCGCGGTTTTGAGGATCCTTTGCCAGGGCGAAGTGCGTATAGACACCCTCAACTTCGATATGAGCCAGGTTCTTTTTCAGGATTCGGATGACCCGGGGGACATCCTTGGGGAAAAACCCTTGCCGGTGCAATCCGGTATCGATTTTGACATGAATCTTGATCTTCCGGGAATTCCCGAGATTGGCGAGCGCCCGCAGACATTCGAATGACGAGACCGTCAGGCTGATGTCGCGTCTCACGGCCGCCTCGAACCGCGCCGGCACCGTATAGCCAAAGACCAGGATCGGCTTGCGAATGCCGATCTCCCTCAATCTCACGGCTTCGACGATCGAGTCAACTCCCAGCCAGTCCACTCCCAGCTGTTCCATCACCGGAGCATTATCGTAGAGCCCGTGGCCATAGGCGTTGGACTTGGCCACCGCCATCAGCCGGCAGCCACGGGGGAGAATCCTCCGAAAAAGCTTGTAATTATGTTCCAGGGCCCGCTTGTCCACCTCGATCCACGTCCGGAGCATGTGCTTTTCAATTCTATTGGCAGTTCTCTTCGTCATGTTTAACCCGTGAGCAATACTGGGCTCTAGCTTAGCTTCGGAATCCGTTATTCGCCGCCGATTTGAAGCAACTTGACCCGGAACGTCGGAGTCGTCATGGTTTTGTTGAGGTCAAGGTCGTTCCCGACCATATCGATTCCATTCAGTATCTCAGACGCCGTGCCCCCGATGGTCAGCCCCTTGACCGGAAAGGCGATCTTCCCGTCCTCGATCCAGAAACCCTCGGCGCCGCCGCTGAAATCGCCGTTGATCCGGTTGATCCCGTACCCAGTCACTTCCTTGACCAGCAACCCCACTTTTGTCGCTTTGATGATATCCTCCGGGCTCGCTTGGCCCGAGGCCATATAAAAGTTGTGAGGTCCGATCACCGGGAGGCTGGTGAACCCGCCCCGCTCCGCATTTCCCGTGCTCTTAACGCCGGCCCTCTTTGCCACGATCGTATTGTACATGAATCCCTTCAGCACCCCTTTATCGACGATGATCCTTTTCTGGGTGGGAACGCCTTCTCCATCGAACGGCGCGCTGGCCAGGCCTTTTTCGCGCGTCCCATCATCGATGAGAGTGATGAGCTCCGAGCCGATGGTTTGGTTGAGCTTGCCGGCCAGGAAGCTGGCCCCTTGGAGGATGTGTTCGCCGTTGACCGCGCCCAAGATGCCGGCGAGCACAGCAATGGCGACATCCGGGTGAAAGATGACGGGGACTTTCTGGGTTTTGATTGGCTTTGGGTCGAGCATTTCATAAGCATTGCGGGCCGCCTTGTCTGCGACTTCCTCGGCTGGCTTGAGGTCCTTGTAAAACCGGCGGATGCAGGTCTCACCCCCGGTACATTTTTGTTCGCCCTTTTCCGCCACTACGCCCACGCCTAAATAGCTGCCCGAGGATTTATAGCTCTTGAGCAGGCCGTTGGAATTGGCGATATAAACCTCTTCTTCTCCCTCTCCATAATAAGCCCCGTCGCTTGTGGTGATCCGCGGGTCTTTCATGGCCAGTTTTTCAACTTTTTTCGCCAGGGCGATTTTGTCGTCCATCGGGATCTGGGCGATCTGCGGGTCGTAAAGGCCGGCCACTTCCGTTATCTCTTTGTCCTCAGGAAGAACATTGTTGGAGTCGGGGGTCGCAATCTTGGCGAATTCGATGGCCCGGCCGGCGGCATCATCCAGGGCTTTTTCACTGAAGTCGTTGGAGCTTGAAAAAGCCATTTTCTCCTTAACGAAAACGCGGAAGCCGGCGCCGTAGGTGGCCGCTTCTTCCACTGTTTCAATGTCGCCGTTGCGCACCTGCATGCTCAGGTTCCGGCTGCTCTGGATATAGATTTCAGCCGCATCCGCCCCTTTCTTCAGGCATTTTTTGACTAATTGCCCGGCTAAATCTTTGTAGTCCATTGTTGTCTCCTTCACTCTCTCCGAGTTACGCTCGGGCCCGCGTCCCGCCGACATTGATGCCGCGGAGACGGACGGTGGGCTGGCCGGCCGTGACCTCGGCCGCCTGTCCTTTGCCGCAAATTCCGGGTCCGAAGTCCAGGTCGTTGCCGACCGCGTCGATTCCCATGATGATATCCAGGCAGCCGCCGATGAGCGTCGCGCCTTTGACGGGCGTCGTTTTTTGGCCATTTTCGATGAGATAAGCTTCCCGGCAGGTGAAATTGAACATTCCGGTGGTCGGGTTAACGCTGCCGCCGCTCAGGCTCTGGACGAAGATGCCGCTCTTGGTCGATGCCAGAATATCGGCGGGCTTATCCTTGCCGTTCTCAATGAATGTGTTGGTCATCCGGGGGATGGGAAAGTTGCGGAAGCTCTCCCGCCGTCCATTCCCCGTGCGCTCCATGTTGAGCTGCTTGGCCGAGAGGATATCGCTCATGAACTTGACCAGCACGCCGTCCTGGATCAAAACGTTGCGCTTCATCTGGGTGCCTTCGTCATCATAATCCGTCGTGCCGCGGAAGCAGGGGAGTGACCCGTCGTCGACCATGGTGAAGAGATCGCTGGCCACCTTCTTCCCCATCTTTCCGACAAAAACACCGGTCTTCCTAGAGATATTGTCAGCTTCAAGCGGATGCCCGACGGCTTCATGAACAAGCACGCCACCCCAGCCGTTCATCATGACGACATCCATCTTTCCGGCCGGGGCGTCCTTGGCCTCGAGCATGACGATGGATTCCCGGGCGCAGGTCTTGGCCACGTCCTCGGGCTTGACCTCGTCGAAAACCTCGATCCCCGAATGCCGGCTCAAGCGTTCTCGGCCCATGTGTTGGGTGCTATTCCCCACGCCGAGAGTTTGAACAATGAAGAAAATCAGCGGCAGTTCGTCGCTCAGATAAAGTCCTTCGCTGTTGGCGATTATCCGGCCGCGAACCTCGTCATAATAGTCGATGGTTGCCATCTTGATCCGGGGATCGTAGCCGAGAGCGACATCATGAGCACGCTTGATGATCTCCAGCCGTTTTTCATCGGCGACCATGCCGAGCGGGACCTTTACCGTAATGTAGGAAGGCCGCTTCTCCTCCTTGATATCCACGATCTTAGCGGCCTGACTTCCGCGGGCGACGTACGAGGCGACTTCTGCCGCGCGGGTCAGTTTTTCTGCCGAGATCTCATCGGTATAAGCGTACCCGGTCTTGTCGCCGGAGATCACCCGCACGCCGGCTCCCTGGCTGATCCCGAAGACGGCATCCTTGAATTTCGACTCTTCCATCACGATATTGCGCGAAATCCTGTGTTCGATATAGACTTCGGCAAAATCGCCGCCCTTGCTGAGGGCATGACGGATAACCTTGTTGAGATCCTCCAGGGTGAATGTCGGCAGTGGCGGCTGCTGCCCGGCCAGGAGCTCCTTCAGGAGCGCCGGTGTCGCAGCCAGAGCCAGGCCTCCCTTGAGGCTGATCTCGAGAAACTTGCGCCGGGGAATATCCCCGACCAAAGAGCGTTTAAAATTCATGATAAACCTCTCGAATGAAAGATTTGAAGAAAAGCATTGAATTTGTATTATAGCCCAAGGAGAAATGAAATATCAAAATAATCCGGCGCTTCAGGTGCGAATAGCGTCTCCGTTTCCGTGATCATTTTGTCTTGGAATAGGGTCCTGTCGCGGCATCCCCTCGACATCCTCGCGGCCCATTTTGTTAATTACGTCTACAGAAATTCCGGAGGCATCAAACGCTCCGGGGTCGGGGGGCCCCCCTGCTGCGCCACCCTTTCTGGATCATAGCCCCGATCAAGGAAACGAAGCTGGTTCCCCTCGCCGCCGGTTCTGTTGAGGTCACGGCGGCGCTGTGCTAAAATGGGAGACCCGATGGCAATTGATTCCGCCCTGAAAGAAAAAAAGTCCGCCGCCGGCAATTCCGTGATTGCCGCCCTCTTCCTCACTTCCATGAAACTGGTGGTCGGGCTGATCACGGGAAGTCTGGGCATCTTGGCTGAGGCCGCTCATTCCGGCCTGGATCTCGTCGCCGCCTTTGTGACCTATCTTGCGGTGCGCATTTCGGATAAGCCGGCTGACTACGACCATCCTTACGGCCACGGCAAGATCGAAAACTTTTCGGCGCTCGTTGAGACTGTCCTTCTCTTCATCACTTGCGCCTGGATTATCTATGAAGCGGCCCAGCGTATTTTTTTCCGCGCCGTTGAAGTCAACCCCAGCCTTTGGGCTTTCCTGGTCATGGCCATCTCGATCGCGGTTGACTTGAGCCGGTCGCGGATGCTTTATCGAGTCGCCCGCAAACATCACAGCCAGGCCCTGGAGGCGGATGCCCTTCATTTTTCGACGGATATCTGGAGCTCTACCGTAGTTATCGGCGGGCTTGTCCTGGTTTGGCTGGGCAAAAACGTTTTGCCCAGGCAGGCCCATATCCTTCAGAAGGCAGATGCCGTGGCAGCCCTGGGTGTGGCCTTTATTGTCATTTTTGTGAGCTATAAGTTGGGGAAGCGCACGGTTGACGTTCTCTTGGACCGGGCGCCCGACGGATTACCCCAGAAAATTGCCGAGAGCGCCAAGCAGGTCGAAGGCGTCATGAACGTCGGTCAGGTCAGGATGCGGCGGTCGGGACCCGGTTTTTTTGTGGACATGACCGTCGAAGTCGACCGCAACCTCTCCTTTGAACGGACCCACCGCATCGCCGAAGAGGTCGAGGCCTGCGTCCAGGGCATTGCACCAGGAGCAGATGTCGTCATCCATACCGACCCGCGCGAGGTGGAGCGAGAGACGATGGCCAAGCGCATCCGCGCCGTGGCCTACAGGAATCAGATGTCCGTGCACAACATCAGCATGCACGAGGACAAGGGCCAGGTCTATTTGGACCTTCATCTTGAAGTGGACGACCACCTCGCCCTTCACCAGGCCCACGAGATGGCCAGCCATATCGAGAAGGACCTCAGGGAGGACATGCCGGAGATCAAGCAGGTGTATACGCACATCGAATCCCGCGGCACTGGCATCGGGGACGGTCTGGATGTTACCGCCAAAGAGCCGGCTCTCGTCAAAAGGATCAGCGCGATCACAAATGAGATTGCCGGGGAATCCAGTTGTCATGATATCACGGTGCGCCGCCATGCAAAGTTGTATGCGGTGTCCCTTCACTGCCACTTTGACAAAGAGCTTTCCGTTGTCGAGGTCCATAATATTTCCGGCCGAATCGAAGTAGCCTTGAAACAAAAAATTCCCAACCTTGAGAGCGTGCTTGTTCATGCCGAGCCGGAAGGAAAGTAGAAGTTGAAGACTGAAGACCGTCTCGAGCGCAAGCTCGGTCTGTTCCCCCTGACCAACATCGTCATCGCCAACATGATTGGGGCGGGCATATTTACCACCTCCGGGCTCCTGATGATGGACTTGAAAAAGCCCCTGCTTATGCTTTCGCTTTGGATTGTCGGCGGAGTCATTGCTCTCTGCGGCGCCCTCTCCTACGGCGAGTTGGGCGCGGCCATCCCTCGGGCCGGAGGTGAGTACGCCTTCCTCTCGCGATTGTTCCACCCCGTTTTCGGGTTCTTGAGCGGCTGGGTGTCTTTTTTCGCCGGATTTTCAGCTCCCATCGCCGCCTCCGCCATAGGGTTCTCCGAGTATTTGACCAGGGCCTTCCCGGGGCTCCTCGGCCTGGGGCTTTTCCACGGTCCCTCGGAAGCGGCCGCCCTAAAGAGGTTCTATTCCATCCTGGTGATCATGATCTTCACCCTCATTCATGCCCGCGGCATCAAGGTTGGCGCGAGGGTCCAGAATTTTCTGACCGTGCTCAAAGTGGCTCTCATCGTCGGGCTCGTTGTCGCTGGATTCTCCTCGGGGCAGGGAAGCTTCGATCATCTGCGCGCGGGCGGCGAGTTCAGGTTTGACTTCGGGGGCTGGAAGACCATCGGGCTGTCCCTGATGTGGATCATGTTCGCCTACAGCGGCTGGAACGCTGCCGGGTATATCGGGTCAGAGGTCAAGAATCCTCAGAAGAACCTGCCCCGGTCGTTGATCCTGGGCACGGGCATCGTCCTGGTTCTTTATCTTTGCTTGAACTTTTTTTATATCTATGCGGTCTCTCCGGAAAAAATGGCCGGAGTGATCTCGATCGGAGGACTGGCCGCGGGGAACCTTTTCGGGAGGTCTTTCGAGAGTGTTCTGTCCGTGTTAATTTCCTTCGCCCTGTTTTCCTCGCTCAGCGCCTTCATCATCCTCGGCCCGCGCGTCTATTACGCCATGTCCCTGGACGGATATTTTTTTCCCTTCGCCTCGTCCGTCCATCCCAAGCACAAAGTCCCCTCGAAGTCCATCCTTCTTCAAGGCGTCATCGCCGCGGCGCTGGTTCTGTTCGGGACGTTCGACCAGATCCTGACCTATATGGGCTTTTCTTTGGGAATCTTCCCCATCCTGTCCATACTCGGAGTTTTTAAACTGAGGAGGTCAAAGGCGAGCACCTACAGGCTTCCGGGCTTCCCTGCTGTTCCCATGATCTATATCCTGGCCGGGATTTCCATCCTCATCCTGGGGTTTCTTGAGCGTCCGGTCGAATCCTCCATCGCCATCGGCATGGTCCTTGTCGGGATTCCGGTGTTCTTTGCCTTCAAGAAAGCGTTGGCGGGCAAGAAAACCGAAGGATTGTCATCATAATTTGAGACTCAGACGGTAGCGGTAGCCCAGGTCTTTGGCCTGGAACTTGAATGAGCGGATGACGCGAAGCTCCGGGTCGTTCCATTTGGCGATGCAGGCGTAGACCTCCTTGAACCCGTGGGCCTTCGCATAGGCGATGACGTTCTCATGCAGCCTGGTGGAAATGCCTTTTTTTCGGTAAGGTTTCGCGACGAAGGTGATCTGCATGTAGAATTCCGGCGGCTGTGTTCCCGGAGGAAGCGGGAGAACGTCGTACATATTGTCGATTTCGGGTGTGCCGAGCGAGGGATAACCCATGAGGTAACCGACAACCTTGCCGCCTAGGACGGCCACCCAAGTCCGATATTTATTGGCCGGGTTGAGATAACGCTCCCTATAATCTTCAACCCCGGATTTGACCGGGGCCTTGAATTTCTCGGCCAACTCCGCCTCCAGTTCTTTGACCAGTTCGAGCAGTTGCTCGAGGTCCGACGGCTCGTATTCCCTTATGGTTAACTTGAGTTCGCCTTTCTTCTCCATTTAGTGCCTCTTAGCCGGAGGGCGCTTTGCTGATAATGTCAGCTTCATTTCCCGGCCCCTTTATTTATAATCCGTTCTCGAAGAGGGGTCAATATTTGGAAGCATTTCCAATTTTGTGATGGGGGCAGGTCCTGTCGCGGTTTCCCCCCGGCGCCCTCGCGGCCAATCAAGTTGTTTCCAGAGTCAAAGACCGGGGCATCAAACGCTCGGGGCGGCGGGGGGCCCCCGAACCACGCCACCCACCCCTCCTATCAACATAGGACTATCACGGAATTAAAAACGCTTCCGTCGATAATTTTGGGCTTGAGTTGGACGAGGAAAATGTGTAGAATCGGTTTGCTCGGTGCCTTGGATTGACTTTTTTTTGCCGCCGCTGGGGCGAAGACTTATTTGGAGGATGGGGCGTGAGGAGAAGGTGTCTCCCTATGGGGAGCGGAGGGTTCTGATGTCGGGGGGGAAAGACTGGGAGGTATGTCTCCACTCTGATTTCACCGATTACCAGGTCTGGTGCAAGAATTTTCGGTCGCTCCGGCGGGCCCGCCGCTTCATGACCAAAGTCCTGCGAAAAAACGCGGCCTTCTACTGCGCGACGATCTCGAACGAGGAGAAGTCGTTCTTCCAGACCTTTTACTGGAACGGGCAGGACATCGTCCTTTGGGACAAGCCCTGGGTTCTCTCCCGCCGGCAGGCCTCCACTTTGACAACGAAGAAAACGGAAACAGAAAATATCTGATATAAATTATAAAATTCATCGAAATAATAGATTTTTTTTGACTTTTTCAGTAAAATAGGGAAAATTATTGGCACAGAGCGTGGACAAAAGAGTGCAGCCCCATGAAAATTAAGTACATCAACGGACGGAGGCTGTATTACGCCTTTTTAGCAGGCGGCAATGCTGTCATCAGCGACCAGGACTACCTGAACAAGATCAACGTCTTTCCCGTGCCTGATGCGGACACGGGCACGAACCTGGCCGCGACAATGCGTTCGATCGCGGAAAGCGCTGTCGTGAGCAACTCGCTCAGGGCGACCTTCCGGTCCATCGCTGACGCCGCGCTGGCCGGCGCGAGGGGAAATTCGGGTTTGATCTTTGCCCAGTTCATCCACAGCCTGAGCAACGAATTCCAGCACGAGCACCGCATCACGGCCAAGACTTTTGCCGAGTCGTCCAGGAGGGCAGTCCAGTCGGTATACAAGGCTATTCTATCGCCGGTGGAAGGGACCATGCTGACCGTGATGCGGGAATGGGCCGAGGCGGTCCACCGGCACGCCGCCAGAACCGCGGATTTCGTCGAGCTTCTTTCCTATTCGCTCCAGGAAGCCAGGCAATCGCTGCAAGACACACCCAAGAAATTGGCTGTTCTGGCCAAGGCCGGCGTGGTCGATGCCGGGGCGAAAGGATTCGTGGATTTCATTGAAGGCGTCCTGCATTTCACCCGAGCCGGCAGGCTGAGAAATATCCCCAAGTCACCGGCGATCACGCCCGAGATAGAGAGCCGGGTCCATTCCTTTAAAAAAGAGCTCACCGAGCGGTATTGCGCGGAGGCTCTTCTCCAAGGAAAAAACATGGACCTTGACAAAATCCGCAGCCTAGTCCAGTCCTTCGGGAATTCGGCGATCGTGGCCGGCGCGGAGGAAAAGGCCCGCTTCCACGTGCATACGAATTCTCCCTCCGACCTATTCTTCAGGCTCAAAGATTATGGAGCCGTCGTCCAGTTGAAGGTCGATGACATGCGCAAGCAGTACGAGGTCAGCCATAAACGGAAATGGGACGTCGCCTTCGTCACGGATTCCTCCTGTGACCTGCCGCAGGAATTCATCGATGAATACCAGATCCAGGTCATTCCTTTCAACCTCTCTTTTGGTGAAACCCAGTTCCTCGACAAGCTGACCATTACGCCGGAGCAATTCTACACTCTTTTGAGAACGCGCCGGGAACATCCCAAGAGCTCGCAGGCGTCGGTCGCGCTGGTGCAGAGCCTGCTTTCCTACCTTTCCACCTTCTACAAGTCCATCTTGGTTTTCCAGCTTTCCGACAAGCTGAGCGGGGCCTGTGCTTACAGCCGGCAGGCGGCCGAAAAAATCAATAATAAAAAGATTGCTGTCATCGATTCCAAGAACCTGTCGGTCTCCCTCGGCCTGATCGTCATGCGCGCGGCTGAGGCCTTGAGCCGGGGCATGGCCGCCGACGAGATTGTCGAAAAAACCCAAGAATGGATCGCGAAAACCCGGTTGTGGGTGGATATCGCCACCCTTAAATACATGGTGCGCGGCGGCAGGATCAGCAGGATGAAAGGGCTCCTGGCCAGGCTGCTCAACCTGAAACCGATCATCACGCTGGACGAGGAGGGAAGAGGGCTGCCTTTTGGGAAATCGTTCAGCCGGAAAGCGAACATGAAGAAAATCCTCCGGCTCGTGAGCGAGGAAGCGGCAACCAAGGGAAAAGTCTGGAGGTATGCGATCGTGCATGCCCAGAACTTGCCCCGGGCCCAGACGTATGCCCGGAAACTGCAGGAGCTCTTCGGCATGCCTCCCGCATACATCATGGATGTCTCTCCAGTTGTGGGCGTTCATAACGGCATCGGCGTCGTGGGAATCGCCCTGATGTACGAATAAAAACCAGGGATAATGCTTCATCTCATCCTCATGACTTCTCTAGCTGTCTTTGCATACATGACTGCCGTCTTTCTTGCCGCCCTGCTCAAAAAAGATAATTCCGTTGTCGATATCGCCTGGGGGCCGGGTTTCGTTATGGTCGCCCTTTTGAGTTTCTTTTGGGAGCCAGGATCTGAGGCCCGCCACGTTCTGATCACGGCCCTTGTTCTTGCCTGGGCGGCAAGGCTTGCCGTTCACATATATCTCCGGAACAAGGGCAGGGGAGAGGATTACCGGTACGCCCAGTGGAGACGAACCTGGGGGAAATGGTTCGTCCTGAGGAGCTTTTTCCAGATCTTTATGCTCCAGGGAATTTTTCTTCTCCTTATTTCCTACCCCGTTGCCTTGGTCAATCTTTCCGCCGCGAAAGGTCTTTCACCCCTTGATTTCGCCGGGGCCTTAGTGTGGCTTGGTGGCTTCTTTTTTGAGGCCGTTGGGGATTATGAACTGAAAAAGTTCAGGCAGAAGGCAGAAAACAGAGCGAGGATTATGACTACCGGATTATGGAAATATACGCGCCACCCGAACTATTTTGGAGAAGCCACGCAATGGTGGGGGATATTCCTCATAGCTCTTTCTGTGCCGGGCGGCTGGGCAGCCCTCATCAGCCCGCTGACCATCAGCTTTCTCCTGCTCCGGGTCTCCGGCGTCGCGATGCTCGAAAAGAAATATGCGGGCAATGAAGAATTCGCCGGATATGCCCGCCGGACCAGTGCTTTTTTCCCCTGGTTTCCGAAGAAAACTTAGATTAGAAAGGAGAATGAAATGAACATTTTGCGTTATGCACTGCTGTGGGTGCTTTCTTTCGCTTTCACAAGCGCCATTGACGCCGCCTGGCACCTGGGCATTTTTCGCAAGGCTTATACCGAAGGCATAAAGCCTCTGGCCCGGATGAGCGGCGATAAGATGGCCTTTAACGGCCCGGCCGGGATTCTCTCCCAGGTAATGGTGGTGACCTGTATCGTCGTTTTAGTTCTTTACAAAGCGGGCCAAGGAACATATGGGGGCGCGGTTCTTGTCGGGGCCCTGGCCGGCGTACTTGCCATTAGTGTTTACGGGATCACGAACTTTGCCCTATTCAAGGATTGGGGACCGACCGTCACCATCCTCGAGATGATCTGGGGGCCGATCCTGGGCGGGTTGAGCGGCGTTTTTATCTTCTGGCTCAGGTCTCTTTTGATCAAATAAAATATCGGATCCCTTTCCGTGATCATTTTAATTTGGGATGGGGTCCTATCACGGCTTCCCCCCACCAATAAAAAATAAAAAAAGTCTTGACAACGCCTCCAACATATCGTATTAAAAAGGAAAAGAGCCCAAGATATAGTGGTTAAGGATGGCGGGTTCAGAGCGGAACTCAGATTTTCTTAAAGGGCCGAGAAGTCTATTTGGGAGAGGTTAGCGAAGGAGGGCCAGGAGAGGAAGGAGAGGAATCCTCGATTCGTCCTGCTCCTTTTTTGCACCCGGTTTCCGCCTTGGATGAGGCCCTCCTTCGACTT
>Ga0209253_10003628_pt1 | contig 13525 bp, 16 predicted proteins | sample FrelakmetBRP12BR_FD_187145 | JGI IMG/M metagenome (GOLD analysis project Ga0209253, IMG submission 187145) | Freshwater lake sediment microbial communities from the University of Notre Dame, USA, for methane emissions studies - BRP12 BR (SPAdes)... | ecosystem: Environmental > Aquatic >...
TAACGCCTGCAGCTTCATCGCATCATAAAACGTAACCATATCTCCTGGTTCTCCACAAAAACCATCGAAACGACCCTCGTTTTCAGAATAGTCAGGCCAGATTTTTACGTAGTGAGTCAATTTTTCGCCGTTATCCAAATTAGTGCAGGTTACTTCATAGCACTGGTCAGCGAACGCAGCACCAGCAAGCAACAATAAGGTTGCAAGCAATACTGCCATTCTAAACATTTTCTTCATTGTTTTATCCTCCTTTTACTTTATTAAATAGCCTATAGTTATATAATGCATAACCCTAAGAACTATATCAAACTGCCATTGGATTGTCAACTAAAATTTAACACTAAAATTTAATCTGATGTCACAAAGAACAGGTAAACGCCTGTCCACATAAAGTTCAAAATTCCCCTGCCCTTATATAGAAAATTGGCATAGTGGGAATTCAAAACCATCCATGCACCGAAGCCTCTGAATATCTCGATAATTGGATTCATCTTGACTTTAGATACTTATAGGACATTGAGACACATTTAGATATTTGTTTGTCTGCTATATCTTTTTTATTTAGAAAAACATTCAGCAAGCAGATTGCAAGTTTTATTGTTTATATCATACATTTCTATTTTGTACACTGAAATAATTGAATAGTATAATTAAATTTGTCCACAAACTCCCGGTTTTTTGATTTGCGGTTGTAAAAGATCTCGATATATTCCGTAATGTCCTGAATTGCTTCCTGCCGGGTTCTGTACCGACGGTGATGAACAAGCTCCTGTTTGAGAGTCCCCCACTCTCTATTGCCGCATTGTCGTAGCAATTTCCTTTTCTGCTAATCGATGCCTTCATCCCAAACTGTTCAAGCAAGCCCATGTAATCATAAGAACAATACTGACTTCCACACTCAGAGTGGTGAATCAGCCCTTTTACCGGGCGCTTTCTAATTAGCAGTGATCGAGCTGCCTTGGTTCGCGGGTTGGGATATGCTATGACGAGAATCGGGCCCGGTCTGCGGTGATGTAGCCGGTCTTTGTTCTCTCCGTTGGTCCCTTATAGACTGCCGTTGCTGTGACTTTTGTTCTCTCGTAGGCTGGATTTGTTGTCTCTGTTGTGTTCTCGATACTGCAGCCGGCGTCTGCTGTGCCGGCTTTTGAGGACTTGCCGGAGCCGATGTAACAGCTGTTGCAATTCTCTGTTTCGGATGGGAAGGATTATCGATAGGGACGGTCATTTTTTCCTCTCCCCGCACCATCACGATCATCTCATGCTCTATTTCTTTAAGCGTAAAACCAGCCAGGGTCTCGCCTTTTCTCAGCGCTGTCTGCCTTCTCCCTCTTCCCGGTGAGCTTCGCGGCGCCTTCATGTCCTCAATATAGGCAAGGCTGATATCATTTGTTATCAAAGTTCCATAGAGTACAAACTCCGGTTTCGGCAAAGGCTGTTCCTCTTTTTTCTCCTGAGGTATCTTCCTTTCGGGATGAAACAGATTGTTATCCCCTATAAGCGCATATTCCAAAACAGAGGGCAAATGGACTAACGTGATATCTTCTTCCTGTTTCTCTACTGCGCCGGGGTGCTGTTTGGCAACTGGGAGGGTATAATTAACCTTTGTTTCAAGCATTGGAGCAATGCTGTAATCAGCTAAGTTGATCATAACAGTCAGTAAGAGCATGTTCAGTATATTTATATTTCTTATGACTGTTTTTAATCGCATTACATTTGCAAACCATTATATCACAAACCTCTCACGGATTTCTGTTTTTGATGATTATTTTTTTATCATTATTGACCTAAAAAAAGGTTAAACCGAATAATACAGAGAATTATTTGCCGCTCGTTAGGGCAGATATATCTAATTTCACCATCTGTTCTCTCGGATCTTTATAGTTTCTGATCCTGACATCGAGGTCTTTGATCGTAAGATAAGGGGTGCGGGTTTCAATGGAATAAAGTGTATCCCTCAGCGCCCTTGTATCAGGCATAACAGTATCAATGCTTACGGTTATTACTTTAAATTTGCCGAGGTCTTCAGGTTTCCCGGTGCGTTCGCTTGATATGGTTCCGCCGCTGCGTGTTACGATATCCTTAACCATCTCCTGGAGGGATGCTGCTGCAAGCGAAAGGGTCTGACCTTCCACGAGTTTTGAATCCTCAGCAGTGCGGGTCTCTTTAAGTTCGGCAAGTTTTTTCTCCAGTTGAGGTTTTTCAGATATAAGGGTGATATACTTTTCAAGGGTTTTTGTCTTTATAAACTGGCTTTCCCTGATTGAGGCTACCTTTGTCTCGATACCAAGATAAACATACTTGTAGAGAATAAAGCCGAGTATTATGAGCAGCAAAGGTATAGTTACAATCAGTGTCTTATTCTTCTTCTTCATCTTCATCTGTCTCCTGCTGCAACTCTTCTTTTTTAACCCCTTCTATCGCCAGCCGGATATTAAACCTGTCTGAGTTCATTCTTGTATCCCTGAAAGTAGGAGATGCAAACTCGGCCTTTTCGAAATACGGCGATGCCTCAAGTTTTGACAGGATACCGGTTGCAGAAGCTGCATACCCTTCAAGTTCAACAGTAACGTCAGTTGTTCTAACCCTCGACAACCATGCGGTCCTGGGAAGGATGCTTGTGAGTTCCTTAAGAATATTCAGGGCCATCCGCTTTTTTCCCTTAAAATCATTTATTGTTGCTATATCGGTATTGAGGGCTTCGATCTCTTTTTTCAATGCCTCAACCTTTTTCACTTCCTCTTTCCTCAGCATTATCTGGCGGTCCATCTCCTGGAGTCTCTTCTCCTCAACCCTGAGAGGAGCGACAAGGTAAAGAATCCACATGGCCAGGAGCGCACATGAGAGGATTATAGTAAGGATTATCGGGGGGCCTGACTTTTCGTGAAGCCCTTTTTTCAGAAGATTCAGGGCATTCGCCTTTTGCCACAATGATTCCAGGACAGTTCCGACAGTTGCATAGGGAATTTCCCTGTACTGTTCCGGGAGCTTGACCTTTATATCTGTCTCGTTCAGAAATGTAATGGACTGGTTAAACTCTGATTTCAGCAGTTCCTTTAAGGCAGGACTTTTATCTTTCATGATGGCTAACATCTGCAGCGACTTTCCAAGCTTTTTCCCTGTATCGGTCAAAGAACTGATTCCTGTCATAATGGTCTCAACCCTTGATTTCTCATCTCCGGAAGTGAAATTGCCTGTAACAGCGCCGGTGATTGCACCGTTGAGGCATAATGCGCCTTCATATCCTTCTTTCTTTATCTCGATAAAAACAGAATCTGTCTTCCTGTCGATATAACGGCAAAGAGTTTCTATACCTGAGAGGTTGACTGTTACCCTGCTGACAGCAATGCCTTTTTCGCTGAGCGCATCGATGTATGGTTTAATCATATCAGCCTTTGCAGCGATTACCATAATAGTAAGTTTTCCATCATTTTCCCCTACGATCTTAAAGTCATAAAATGCATTCTCAGAACTGAAGGGGGTGATCCTGTCGAGTTCATATGAGACGACATTTGATAAATTCTCTTTGATAGTTGCTGGGAACTCTGCAGTCTTTATAACAGCCCATGCCTTAGGTATGCTCAGGGTAATTTCTGCCTTTGATGCACCAAGGTCGCTTATGGCCAGGGAGAGAGAGGATGCGAAGGCCTCTGCCTGAGGGTATCTTCCCTCTTCAAAGGTATATTCTCTGATACCTTTTATTTTAATCTGTGAAAAAAACCTTGATCCGTAAGCTACGGATAACATTCCCTTCTCCAGGGAAGCAGATACGGCTTTAGCAGGATAAAGAAGATCATCGGCGATGCTGAAGGTGAGCGTCCTCCATACCGGGTCCCATATCTTCTTCACTACTGTCGTAGAAGTGGAGGCAAGAGATGTCAGCTTATGCATAACTATTGTTCCGTTCATTGTTTTGTTTCTATAGGGCTTTTATAATAAATATATTTATATTTTTCTCCACCTTCAAGTCTGACGGTTGCCCTGATTGCGTAAACCCCTTTTTCACCGGCTTTGCGGCCAAACGCATCGATGGTAAATGTTTCAGTCCCCTGTGTATCTATTCCAGGCATTATGAGTTCAATTCCTTCTCCGGATAATCCGATTTCACTTAAGTCGTTAATCTCTTTTGTTTTTCTGTATTCTATGATCGAATCTGCATACTCAGGTGTCATCCCTGGAAGCGCCATAATAACCTCTTTTGGCGCAGCGTTTATGTTAATAGATGCTGTCCCAGAATGCACAGTGAGAAAATCTATAATACCCTTTTTTTCACCGCCTCCATAGAGTATCCCGGCTGTCATGCCTTTCACAAGGAGAAGTTCCTCGATTGCATCAAATTTATCGTCCTTTGCCCTGTACGGGTTAGGTAAAGACATATAGTAATCACTCTCGGCGCCATTGAGCCTGTGAAGGTCATCAGCGTCCTTCCAGTCCATGATGCAATCCACAATTATATCTGCCTCTTCCGGCTTCACACCTGCGTTTATCAAAAGATTTTTTAATACTAACTCAGATGCCGTATTTATGTCTACCTTCCCGGACTCATCCAAAATTTTGACCGTGTAATATCCGTCACCAATTTGTCCTTCGTAGGGTGTGCCGTCTGTCTTCCAGACCTCTCTGCCTTCCAGTTCAATAGTCTGGTCCTTGTAAACTTCCCTGTAGAAAAGCTCTGTGATACCCCTTTCGATGCCGGCCTCAGCGATAAATTTCCTTTCGATCCCCCCTTTAAAGGCCAGGGTCGAATAGATCTCTGTCCTTGCCATGACAGAAAATGAAAGGACGATTACCATGAGGATTGTCAATACCCATAATACAATGAGAAGCGCAATGCCTTTTTCTGTCATGTGCTTATTCATTTGAAGCTGCCCTGAGAGGGATTATCAGTGAGAGGGTTTTGTACCCGTCGATGAGGAAAAGCCTGACCTTTTCAGGAACGATGTTTACAAGTGGATCATCCGGTACCCGGTCGTACCATTGACCCTGTTCCTCGGTCACTTCTTTATAAAAGTATTCAAAATATATTCTGTCGTATCCTGTGAAGAGACTGGTTGCCCTGTTCTGCGCAGTGCCTATGACATTTTCAGAGACAGAGATAAACTGTTTTCCGGAATTGTCTGATTCGACCCTGTATGTGGCGACAACATACCCCCTTTGCCCTCCCCAGATTGAATAGTTTGTCGAAAACTGTATGAATTCCCTTTCGCCTTTAAAGTAGTTTTTCGTATTGCCATCTTCTTCATACTTGAGCGGAATATAAGACTGAATCTGGGAATCTATGATATTGAATGAAGACCTGACCCTTTCAAGTGACCCGATTCTTCTTTCTCCTGATTCAACAGAGCGTGAACTGAGCCGCATGGCGCCAACAAGGATCATTACAATCATCCCTATAAGGGTGATGGAAATCGTTAGTTCAAGGAGGGTAAATCCCTTTCTGTTATGGATGAAAGACGAGTAATTAATGAGGTAAGACTGCTCAGCCCGCAATTTTTTCGACCACCTTAAAGGTTCTCAGGGACATGGACTTCTGCTTTGTCCCCTGTATCCAGTGTATTGTCAGATCCACCTCCAGAAGTTTCACCTGAAGGTTCTCTGTCCTTTCTTTCATTACATCAATTATTGAAACATCTATCCGGTAACCTTCCTGCGTTGCCTCACTGAAAGATTTTTCCGAGAGCCTGTCGTCACTCAGGATCTCTCTCATTTTTGCCTCTGCCCTTGTTGCAGCAGTTACATAATCTCCTGAAACAGAGATGGCCCGCAGATTGGCTGAAAACAGCTGAAGAACAACTGTTATTGCAATGCCTAATATTGCTATTGCCACAATTACCTCAAGGAGTGTAAAACCATTGTACGACACGGTGACACGGTGACACGGTGAAATGGTGGGAAAAAACTCCCTGTGTTTTTGTTTCATTTGATGACCACTGCCCCGAGGACCGGGTCTATCTGTATGCTTACTGCCTTTTTCGAAGTCCATAACTGGATCGTGCCTCCTTCAACTCCTCCGCCGGAATGGACAGCAATCTCATATGTGCCCTTAAGGATCTCTCCTGACATCGGATCAGTTACCTTAATGGAAATCTCAGACGGAATATCTTTGGAACCGAGCCCTACTATCCCATATTTTCTTGAGTCAAGATCTATGAAGACAGTCTTTCCCTCATTGTGAATCTGGGCAAGGGTCCTGGCCTGTCTGATAGTTGCAGACAGTGTTCTTGCCGTTGCATTGAGCTTATTTGATGGCAGTGCATTGAGTAAAAAAATAGTAGACATTCCGGTAATGAGTGTAATCAGAAAAAGGACGATGATTATTTCAAGAAGAGTAAAACCCTTGTTTTTCCTGAATTGACGCGAGCATTTATTTATAATTTCTTTTTTTATTCTGAACCTGTACCTATGCCTTGCATTGTGCATCTGTTTTTAGAGTGGCAGATCTGTAATGCTGAATATGGCTAACAGCATTGCAATGACGATAAAGCCGATGATCAGGCCCATGGTAAGGATCATGATGGGTTCCAGGAGGTTTACGAACCTTTTTATTGCCACATTCAAACTTTTTTCATAAGTATATGCGACCTTCATGAGCATGCTGTCAAGCTGGCCGGTTTCCTCTCCTACCTTAATCATTGAAAGGGCAAGAGGTGGAAAGACTTTGGTGCCGGATAAGGGAACAGCAATTCCCTTCCCTTCTTTTGCTCCTGAGGAAACTGAATCAATCGCAGAGGCTATTACCTGATTATTTATGACATCCCTGGAATTGTTTAAAGCCTGGAGCAGGGGCACCCCACTTTTCAGGAGAGTCCCCAGGGTTCTGCAGAAACGTGCTGTTTCGAGTTTTTTAATGACATCTCCCATTAACCTGAGTTTAAAGGTATCCCATGAATATCTGCCCGAAGCTGTTTTAATGTAATTTTTAAAGATAATCCATCCTGCAATGATTATCGTCAGGGCAATCCACCAATATGACGACAGTACATTGCTGAAGGCAAGCAGGATTTTTGTAGGCAGCGGCAATGAACCCCCGAGTTCGGCAAATATTACAGAGAACTTCGGGAGTACAAATGTCATAAGAACTATTATCGATATCCCGCTTGTTAGGAGAAGAATAGTCGGGTAGATCATTACAGACAATATGTGGTCTTTTAATGCCTTTGAGGACTCGAGAAATTCAGTCAGCTTGTCCAGAACCACATCAAGCACCCCGCCGGCTTCACCTGCCCTAATCATGTTTATATAAAGCTTCGGGAATACCTTTGGATGATTCTGAAGGGCATCAGAAAAAGAATTTCCTTCCCGGATGGATTTGAGAATGGATTGAACCACATTCTTCATTTCAGTGTTTTCGGATATTTCAGCGAGCATATTGAGGCTTCTGTCGAGGGGTAATCCTGCAGTTAAAAGGGCAGACAGTTCTGTTGTGAATGTCAGGAGGGAATCTTTTGAAGACTTCAGGGAAAACCTTTTTTTAGAGCCCTGTTTCGGCGAAGTGACTGTTAAGGGGATGATACCTGAGTTTTTCAGTCTTTCAATGGCAGATTTTTCATCAGTTGCGTCAATTAAACCCTCAACAATTGCCCCTTCAATTGTGGTTGCCCTGTAAGAGAAGATGGGCACCTAAGCCTCCTGTGTAACTCTCAGGATTTCGTTCAGGGTTGTAATGCCGGATTTTACTTTTACAGCGCCGTCCTCAAGTAAAGTCCTCATGCCGTGTTGTTTTGCAGTATTCCTGATCTGACCGGCATCTGCACTTTTTAATATGAGTTGCCGGATCTCTTCATCAACAACGAGCAGTTCGAATATCCCTGACCTGCCATAATAGCCTGTGAATGAACACGCTTCACAACCTTTCCCGAGGTAGAGAGGGGCAGCGCTGTCAATGCCGAGAAGCTTCAGTTCTTCGCGGTCAGCTACAGACATGTCTGTTTCTTTGCATATGGGGCAGATGACCCTGACAAGCCTTTGTGCGAGGATACCCCTTATCGTAGAAGAGAGGAGGAAATTCTCGACTCCCATATCAAGGAGTCTTGTTATTGCACTGGGTGCGTCATTGGTATGTAATGTTGAGAATACGAGATGGCCTGTGAGGGCTGATTGTATGGCCATCTCTGCGGTTTCAAGATCCCTGATCTCACCAATCATGATGATATCAGGGTCCTGCCTCACGATATGTCTCAGTGTGTTTGCAAAGTTCAGGCCTATCTGGGGCTTTATCTGTATCTGGTTTACCCCTTTCAGCTGGTACTCTATAGGATCTTCAACGGTTATTATCTTTTTATCAGGAGAATTTATTTTATCCAGTGCACCATAGAGGGTCGTTGTCTTGCCGCTCCCGGTAGGGCCGGTAACGAGCAGAATGCCGTTTGGTTTTTTTATGAGCTGCTCAAAGGTGGAACGGGTATCAGCCGGAAATCCCAGAATTTCAAGGTCTATTACAATTCCCTCTTTGCGGAGAAGTCTCATTACAACGCTTTCTCCATGGAGCACAGGGATTGTGGATACCCTAAGGTCCAGTTCCTTTTCGCCGACCTTGAGCCGTATGCGTCCGTCCTGTGGAAGCCTTCTTTCAGCTATGTTGAGCTTTGCCATGATTTTTATTCTTGATACAATGGCAGCCTGGAGTCTCTTGGGGGTTGATTCTATGTCGTGCAGGACACCGTCAATGCGGTACCGCACCTTCAATTCATCTTCAAACGGCTCTATATGAATATCGCTTGCCCTGCTTTCAACAGCCCTTGTAATAAGCATATTCACGAGCCGTATAATAGGAGCCTCAGAGGCAAGGTCTTTGAGATGCCCTATGTCTTCTTCCTCTTCTCTGAGGAATTCAATGCCCTTTTCACCTAAATCTTCGATGATCCTGTTGATGTTTTGTGATTCCTGTTCATAGAACCTGGATATGTATTCTTCAAGCTCTTTGCTGTCACACGCATAAACCACTATGTCGGCCTCTGTTGCCACTCTGAGGGCATCGATTGCAGTCGTATCCTCAGGATTTGCCATTACAACCTTTAATATATTGTTTTTAAGGTCTAACGGGATGATCTTGTTTTCACGGATAAAACGGGATGAGATTCCATTGATGACAAATGGCACTTTTGGCAGATCTTCTACGTTTAAGTAAGGTATGTCTTTAATCATATGTTATGGCTCATAATTATATCACAAAAACGGTCTAATATGCCCCTTCAGCTTTCAGCACCACACGTATTGTCTTGAAAATTATTGCGATGTCAAGCCATAAAGACCAGTTCATGACATACCATGTATCAAGCTTTACCCTGTATTTATAACCTGTGGTGCTTCTTCCGGATACCTGCCATAGTCCGGTAATCCCCGGCTTTGCACTGCAGATTACCTGGATATTTTCGATGATATCGGTCTTTTCTCTGGGCAGATAAGGCCTTGGACCAACGAGGCTCATCTCTCCTCTCAGGACATTGAATATCTGCGGGAGTTCATCTAATGAGCTCTTTCTTAAAAAACGACCGATTTTTGTTATTCTCGGGTCTTCCCTCAGTTTCCATGTATGTTCCCACTCATTCCGCAGTGTCTCGCTGTTGTCAAGCACTTCTTTGAGTGTCTCTTCAGCATCCTTCTGCATGGTTCTGAATTTATAACACCTGAAAATCCTCCCGTTCTTTCCGATCCTGTCATGGGCATAAATAGCAAAACCAGGCGTCTCCAGACGTATGATTAATCCAATGATCCCGATAAAGGGGAGAAGAACGGGCATTGAGATGATACTGACTGTTATATCGAAAAGTCTCTTAACAAACCTGTTGGTAGCTGATTTGAGGTTATTCCGGATGTTCATCAGGAATATCTCTTCAAGGAAAAGATGGAAGAGGGCTGTATTTAAGAGGGCGATTCCTTTCAGATCGGGCACGACCATGGTGTTCGTGATGGTATTCTGGACCCTGGCAGTCAAAGCAGACAGTCTTTCAGGCGGAAGTGAGGGCATTGCAATGATAGCAGTCCTGACCCCCAGTTCTTTTATAAACCTGGGAAAATCGTCAACATTGCCGAAGACTTTTTTCCCGTAAATGGATTTGCCTGATTTTTGCGGATCATCATCAAGAAAGCCGATCACATCGTATCCCATATGTTTTTCTCTCTGCAGGCCATCCATTACAAGCCGCCCTGCATTTCCTGCGCCGATTATGAGTATCTTTTCCCTCCGGAGACCAATGGCATACAGAATTTTTTTACCCCAGAGACGGAATACAGGGAAAACGAATACAGATATCAGCCATAAGCTGAGCAGGACGAGACGTGATACTATGTCGCCCATTTGCCCTAATGTGACGATGGCCATTAATGTTATGCTGGCATGAGTAATGGATTTTACCATGGTCCTTACTTCGTCCCAGAATGGCAGGTTGCGAATATAAAGGGCTTCAAAGGAGATAAAAGAGATGAAGATAAGAGGTATCCACCAGAACGAGATAAAATGGCCATATGAGAAAATGAAGACCGGCAGGTTCGATATGAAATAGGGCATCATTTCTGCCCTTACTATCCATGCTATGAGAAGAGCGGCGTAAAAGGCGCAAAGGTCGACCATGACAAGGCAAAGGATCTGCAGCAGTCTTGTTATGTATTCCAGAATGTTAGTCATCCTGCGATCAGTCCGATCCTGTATCCTGCAAACTTTGTTGCGGCCTCCAGAAGGATGTACGGTATCCAGAGGTATTTCTGCTGTCTCATAACAAAGAGTATCTGTTCTCTGACAAACTTTATACCCTCTCCTTCTGCCTGTGTATATTCGAGTATCCATTTGTTCTTTTTAATGGATGCGCCAATATTATAATATCGCATGAATTGCTTTAAAAGAGAATAGTTATGGGAATGGATTACCATCGCCTCCGGAACATATGCCACTTTATAGCCATTCAGGATGAATTTTGCGGTAATCAGCATATCTTCATTCAATCTTACCCCTTCATGGAACTTGCCTGCCTTTATAAACAGCTCTTTTTTCATGGCTGAGCATACATTGCTCGAAAAGAATGTCTTGATGCCATATTTTTTTATGTCTTCCATGCCCTTAACCGAGCCTTTATCAGGGTAATTGAAATATCTTGCAAATTTCTCAGGGGCAGATGCATCAGGGCCCGGAATATGTCTTCCGAATGTTGCTGCAATATCAGGAACCGTGAGAGGCGCTGTTAACGTGCGCAGGAAGGTATTATTCATGGGCATTGCATCCTGTGTCATGAAAACGAGGACATCACCTTCTGCTTCCATAGCCGCGTGATTTCTCGTCTTCCCATGGTTAAATGCCTGTCTCGGGATCCGGATTGTCTTTGCACCACATCCTTTTGCAATATCCACGGTGTTGTCGGATGAAGAAGAGTCTATGATTATTATTTCCAGGGGTGGATTGTCCTGTAAAAGAAGCATTGAGATCAGCTTCTCAAGAGAGGCGCCTGCATTCAGTGTCGGTATGATGACGGAGATTCTCATGCGGTTATATTGTATCACAGTCCCGCCGGTTGCAAGCCGTTCTAACCGCAAAAATTCTTGAGCACTGTTTGCATAATATAAGGTAAAATAAGCAAGACTCATGAAGATGGAGAAAGAAAAACCATTTGTGGAAATTTTTACGGATGGTGCCTGTAGCGGTAATCCCGGAGCCGGGGGTTTTGGTGTTATTTTAAGGTGCGAAGACCGGGAAAAGGAAATTTCAGGCTGTGAACCCATGACTACAAACAACCGCATGGAACTGACAGCGGTTATTAAAGCGCTTGAAGCGCTGAAAAATCCATGCAGGGTTAAGCTCGTTACAGATTCGAATTATGTTGTTCAGGGAATGACCTCATGGATCTTCCAGTGGATGAGAAACAACTGGAAGAACAGCCAGAAAAAGCAGGTTCTCAACCGGGATCTCTGGGAAAAACTGCTTTCGCTCTCTCATCTTCATGATATCCGGTGGGAGTGGATAAAAGGACATAATGAACATGCAGAAAATGAAAGGTGCGATAAACTTGCACGGCATGCCATCAGGAAATGCAGGAAGACTCCTCCACCGGATTAATGTGCCATGAATATTGATATCACCAATCTGGCAGGCATGTTTCTGATAGCGGTCCCAAGCTTAAAAGATCCGAATTTTGAGCGTACTGTTGTGCTTATCTGTGACCATACAAAAGACGGGGCATTCGGACTTGTTGTGAACCGTATCTTGCTGAGCAGCTTCTTCCCTTTGCAGAACGGACTTGAGATAAAGGAATGTGTTATTGATATGCCGGTATTCTATGGCGGTCCTGTCAAGCCTGAACAGGGCTATATACTCTATTCCTCATCAGATATGTACTATCCTTCAATAAAGATCAATGATAGCCTTGCTCTTACTACAGCAAAGGAGATCCTTATTGATGTTACATCAGGCAAGGGTCCGGATAAATTCCTTTTTGCCCTCGGTTTTGCCGGATGGTCTCCGGGACAGCTTGAGCAGGAGCTTATGGCAGACGGCTGGCTTATTGCCCCTGCAGATAATAAAATCATCTTTGATACGCCGGCAAGCGAACGCTGGAAAGCCGCGGCAGAACTAATGGGAGTTGATCTGACAAGGTTTTTTTGCAAGCACGGGATGGCAGAGAGTTGACAATTTCCTTTAAAATCTATTAATCTATCAGTCTTAAAATTATCTAAGGAAGGTGATGTGATGAGGACTCTCTTTGCCAAAAAAGATGATATAGAACGAAGGTGGTATCTCGTTGATGCGAAAGATGCCGTCCTTGGAAGGCTTGCTGTCAAGATTGCCAACTGTCTGACCGGCAAGACAAAGCCGACATTTACTCCCAATGCTGATACAGGTGATTTTGTTATCGTTATAAATGCAGAGAAGATAAAGCTGACAGGCAGGAAGATTGATAATAAGATTTATTACAGTCATTCGGGTTATCCCGGCGGAATCAAAGCAGAGACAGCGCGCGAGCGCCTTAAAAGGTGCCCTGAAAAAATCATTGAAGGCGCTGTCTGGGGGATGATTCCCAAGGGGAGACTCGGCAGGTCAGTGATAAAGAAGCTTAAGGTCTATAAGGGATCTGATCATCCCCACAGCGCACAGAAACCAGAAATGTTGTCTGTATAAAAACGGAACAGTCTATAATAAAGGAGCAATACATGGCAGAAATCCAGTACAATGCGACCGGGAGAAGAAAGACATCAGTAGCGAGGGTTACTCTTTCACCGGGGGATGGACAAATAACCGTTAATAAAAAACCTGCGGATGTCTATTTCCCGAGAGAAACATTAAGAATGGTAATACGTCAGCCTATCGAAATAGCCGGTATAACCGGTAAATATAATATCACCGCGATCGTTACCGGCGGAGGTCCCTCAGGCCAGGCAGGAGCGTTAAGACACGGAATAACAAGAGCTATTGTTGATATGAACAGTGACTTTCGGTCAAGACTCAAAAAAGAAGGTTTTATAACAAGGGACCCGAGGGAAAAAGAGAGAAAAAAATACGGCCAGAAGGGCGCTCGCAAGAGATTCCAGTTCTCCAAGAGATAAT
>Ga0209253_10003630_pt1 | contig 13521 bp, 9 predicted proteins | sample FrelakmetBRP12BR_FD_187145 | JGI IMG/M metagenome (GOLD analysis project Ga0209253, IMG submission 187145) | Freshwater lake sediment microbial communities from the University of Notre Dame, USA, for methane emissions studies - BRP12 BR (SPAdes)... | ecosystem: Environmental > Aquatic >...
GGGGCAGGCTGCCGCACCGCCTGGAATTCAGCGCCGATGAGATCGTCTCGATCCGGGAGTTCGATCCCTCGACCCAGCGCTCGGCGGGCCGGGTGTCCCGTATCGTTGTCCCCTCCCAGCGGGAATTCCCCGGAAGCGCCGGTTTCCTGGAGGCCTGGAAAAAGTCGGCTCGGGTCAAGCTCGGCCCGGACGCCGAGCTTCCGCCGGATTTCGCTTTCCTGGCGCTTCTTGACAAAGAACGATTCGTTCCCTTCATCCATTACCTGAATGAGGCCGTCTTTATCATCGCCGACCCCGAGGAGGTGGAAAAGGAATGGACCGAGACGCGGGAGGCGCTCAAGAGGCAGCACGAGGAACTTCAGCGGGGAAACCGCTTCAGCCTCCCTCCCGACGACGTCTATCCTCCCGGACTCTGGGAAGAACTCCGCAAGAGGGCCGTGCTGCTGGGTGAGCTCGTCCCTCCGGATGGGCAGAACACCCATTATTTCCCCTTCCAGTCCGTGCCCCGGTTCGATAACAAGATCCCCTTCTTCATCCAATACATGAAGCGCCTGCAGAGAGTGCGAGAGCGCTGCGCTATTTTCCTCTCCAACCCGGCCGTCCGCCACAGGGTGGGAAGCCTCCTCTCCCAGAACAAGGTCAAGGCGCGGGAAGAGATCAGCCCGTTCGCCTCGCCGAGAGCCGGCGAGGTGCTGCTCCTCGTGGGCGGCCTCGACCGGGGCTGGAGCTACGCGCCCGAGAGGATCACCTTTTTCTCGGAACGGGATGTCTTCACCGAGGAGAAGGTCCTGGTCAGCCGGCCGGCGCGAAAAGCGTTCGTTTCCCACTTCCAGGACCTGCGGGAGAACGACCACATCGTTCACACCGACTACGGCATCGGCATCTTCCGGGGCCTCGTCCGGCTCGAGGTGGACGCCCAGAACCGGGAGTTCATCGAACTCTCCTACCAGGACGGAGACAGGCTGTATGTCCCCGTCGAGGACCTGAACCTGGTGCAGAAGTACAGCCAAACGGGCACCGCGCTTCCTCCCCTCGACAAGCTGGGAACCGGGGCCTGGCAGAAGGCGAAAGAGCGCACCAAAAAGGCCATCGAGAAGATGGCCAGGGAGCTTCTGGACCTGTATGCGAGAAGGAAAGCCCTCCAGGGGTTCCGGTTCAGCCCTTCCGGCACCTGGGAGTCCGAGTTCGAGAAGACCTTTGAGTACGTCGAGACCGAGGACCAGCTGCGGACGATCAAGGAGGTCCTCCGGGACATGGAGTCTGACTCTCCGATGGACCGCCTGGTTTGCGGAGACGTCGGCTACGGCAAGACCGAAGTGGCCATGCGGGCCGCCTTCAAGGCCGCCATGGACGGCAAGCAGGTGGCCGTGCTCTGCCCGACGACCGTCCTGGCCAGCCAGCACCTGAAGACCTTCCGCAGCCGGATGCTCCTCTTTCCGCTGAGGGTGGAGGGCCTCAGCCGGCTGCAATCGCCGGGCCTGCGGAAGAAGACAGTCGCCGACGTCAAGAAAGGCCTGGTGGACATCGTCATCGGGACGCACCGCCTTCTCTCCGCGGACGTCGAGTTCCATGACCTTGGGCTTCTCATCGTCGATGAGGAGCAGCGCTTCGGCGTCAGCCACAAAGAGAAGATCAAGAAGATGAAGGCGAACATCGATGTCCTGACCCTGACCGCGACTCCCATCCCTCGGACCCTTAATCTTTCGATCTCCGGCCTCCGGGACATCAGCCTGATTGAGACGCCACCCAAGGACAGGCTGGCGATCCACACCGTGGTGGCTCCTTTTCAGGCTGAGCTCATCGCCTCGTCCGTCCGGCAGGAACTCAGCCGCCAGGGCCAGGTCTATTTCATCCACAACAAGATCGAAGACATAGATGAGGTCGCCGGGATGGTGACGCAGCTCGTCCCCCAAGCCCGGGTTGTGCATATTCACGGGAGGATGCCCGCCGCGGCCGTCGAGAAGCGGATGATCGATTTCATCGGCGGCCGGTCGAACGTCCTGATCTCGACTACGATCATCGAGAACGGTATCGATATCCCCCTGGTCAACACCTTGATCGTCGACCGAGCCGACACCTTCGGCCTCTCCCAGCTCTACCAGCTTCGCGGGCGCGTCGGCCGCTCCTCGCGCCAGGCCCATGCCTATTTTCTCGTGCCGCCGTTTGCGGAGCTCTCTCCTCAGGCCAGGGAACGCCTCAAAGCGCTCAAAGAGTTCAGCGAGCTGGGCTCTGGATTCAGGCTGGCGGCCAAGGACCTGGAAATCCGGGGGGCGGGGAATCTCCTCGGGTCCGAGCAGCACGGCTATATGGAGGCGGTCGGGTTCGATTACTTCATGGAGTTGCTCGACCAGACGATCAAGGAACTCAAGGGAGAGAAAGAGGAAGAGCTCAAGAGCGAGATCAACCTCCGCGTGGACATCCGGATCCCGGAGGAATATCTCCCCCAGATCAACCTGCGGCTGAATCTCTACAAGCGGGTCTCCTCGGTCGAAAGCGTGGCCGAGATCGATAAGATCAGGGATGAGGTCCGGGACCGATTCGGCCCGCTGCCCGAAAGCGTGGAGAGCTTGCTGCGCTACGGCGCGGTCAAGCACCTGGCCCAGAAAGTCAAGATCAAAGCCATCGACCGGATCGGGTCGCGGCTCATCCTCAGATTCCATCCCGCCAGCCTGGCCGATCTCTCGGGCCTCACCCGGGTGCTGAAGAGAAAACGGGGTTCACTGACACCGCAGGGAGTCCTGACCCTACCCCTAGGGCCCGAGGCCGGGCCGGCCGTCCTTGATGAAACCGTGTCCGTCTTGAACGAGTTATACGGATATAATATAATGAATTGAAATTAATAAAGATAACCGGTAATGAGCTGGACGAAACACGGTCTCGGCCAAACGGCTTTGCTCACCGTCGTGCTCTGGGCTGCCCTCTGGACGTCGGCTTGCGGTTCAAAGACTCCGGCCGGCGACACTAACTCATCGGACGAGAAGCCCGCGCCGGACGAGGGCCAAGTCGTCCTCCGGGTGGGCGCAGTCACCTACCAGGCCGTGGATTTCAGGCGGTACATCGAGGAAACCGTGGGAGGAGGCGTCCAGGAACTCGACGCGGCCACCTTGAGCAACCTGTTCGACCAGTTTGTCGAGGACAAGATCCTTCTCTCGGCCGCGGTCGAACGCGGAGTTTCGCTCTCCATCGAAGAGAAACGGGCTTACCTGGAGAACGCCGTAGAGGGGACTTGGACCGAGGCGGAAAAGGCTTCGCTCCTGGCCTCTGATTCCGGCCCTCTGGTCGATAAAATGCGGATCGAAAAGTTCGTCCGGGAATTGAGCCGGGATATTGCCGTCGGGGACGATGAGGTCAAAGCGTATTACGACGGTCAGCCCGGTGAGTTCTTCCTGCCGGAAAGAGTCCAGGTCAGCCAGATCCTGCTTCCAGCGGAGTTTGAGGCCGTGGAGACCTGGGAGAAAGCGCGGTTCACCGACGAGGAAGGATTCCGTGCTCTGGCCCGGGAGAAGTCGGTCGGTCCGGAGGCGTCTAATGGAGGGGAGATGGGCGTTTTCCAGAGAGGGCAGCTTCCGGCGGACATGGAGGCCGCCGTGTTCTCCATGGCGGAAGGAGAGGTCAGCCCGGTCGTCGAGTCCTCCTTCGGCTATCATATCTTCCGGCTGGACAAAAAGTTCGCCCCGGAACAGATTCCCTTTGAAAGTGCGGCGCGCTCCATCAGGCAAAAACTCCTTGGCCTGAAGACGGAGGCCGCCGCCCGGCGGCAGCTGGAAGAATTGAAAAAGAGTGTCGACTGGGACGTCTATCCCGAGAGCCTATTTTTCCCGTACCAGAGGGAATATTCATGAGAAACCGATTCATCCTGCTCTTCCTGGCGGCCGCAATGCTCGTCCCGGCCGGCCCGGCTGCCGGTCAGGTGGTTGAAGAGATAGTCGCCATCGTGAACGACGATGTCATCACGCTTTCTGATTTCAGGTCGTATCACGATACGGTCTACCAGATGCTGCGGAGTCAGTTCCAGGGGGAAGAGTTCGATAAGCAGTATGAGAGGGTCAAGAAGGACTTGCTGGACACCATGATTACCGACCTCCTTCTCCTGCAGATGGCCAAGAAAAAACAGTATGCCGTCGGCGAGGATGTGAAGAATTACGTACAGAGGCTCAAGAAGGAGAACAATATCGAAACAGACGCCCAGTTCCAGCAAGCCCTTGCCCAGCAGGGCATTCAATACGACGAGTTCCTGAAGCAGGTCGAGGAGAACATCTTGCGGCAGGTCTATATCTCACAAGAGGTCGACCGCAGCATCGTCGTCGATGAGTCCGAGGGAGTCAGCTACTATAAACTTAACCAGGCGGAATTCACGGAGCCGGAAGAGTATAAACTGCGGGCCATCTATCTCTCGGCCGAGACAAGGACTGCGGAGGAACTCGAGTCCAGGAAGACGGAGATCAGCGACAAAGTCGGAAGCGGGGGGGATTTCACCGCGCTGGCCGCCGAACTCGGGGACAGCCCGCTCAAGGAGAACCAGGGCGACCTCGGGTTTATCAAGAAGGGAGAGCTCGACAAAACCCTGGAGGAGGCGGTCGTCAAATTGAAGCCGGGGGAGATCGCACCCTGGGTGCAGTCCCGGAACGGCTGGTACCTGTTGAAGCTCGAGGAAAAGAAGGAGAGCCGGCTCAAGCCCTATGAAGAAGTCAACAAGGACATCTGGGAAAAACTCTTCATGCAGAAAAAAGGCAAGAAGATGGTTGAATTTATAGCGAGTATAAAAGCCAAGAACTATATCAAGATCCTCAAACCAAACCCGCTGGACACCTAGTCCTTCTTTTCCGTTCCGACCGGTTCGGGTTCCTTGAAGTCGATTTCCCGGGAGATCTCGTATTCACCGAGCAGGACATGAATCGAGCCCTTCGACTGGACGAAAAGCTTGCAGATGACCGGCTTCCACTGCGGGTTGTCCTTGAACTTGGCCAGACTCGTCCCCTCTACCCCGAAATTGCTTTTCAGAGTGATGACCTGGCTTGTTTCCCCGGCAGGAATGGGCTCTTTGCGGATGGCCGCGAAAAAATTATCCCCCAGGTTCTCCATGTCGTCCCGGAACTTGAAGATGGCGTTGAAGTTCAGGTAGTTGATCGGGCGGTCGGAGACATTCTTGACACGGAAGCTGATCGTGGGCACGAGGGTAAGCTTGGGGGGCCAGGGCTGGTATGTCTTGGCGACCCACTTGGAGCTGACCTCGACGATCTCCAATGATGCCTTCAATTCTTCCGGAGAGACACCCTTGCAGGAAGTGAACAGGAGGGATACAAGGGCGGCTCCTATCAAGAGTCCGAGCATCCGGTTTCTTCTCATCGGTTTCCTCCTCTGTTCGGTCTCACTATAGCGAACCGAGCCGAATTATGCAATCCGGGCGGCGCCCCCCCCGGTCCGGCACCACTCTATATATCCCCCGCGGGCGTTTTTTATTCCTCGGAGGGCGCCGGCAGTTCCCTCTCTCCCAGATGAGCTACTTGGGGATGATTTCAGAGGCGAAAACGGGAGTCACCTTGTATTTTTTCAGCAGGTTGATATTTTCCCGAAGGGCCTGGAGCGTCTCCGGAAAGGGATGCCCGATCCCGATGGCCTTTCCTTTCTTTTGAGAGAACTTGAAGAGCTCGATCATCTTCCTCTTGGAGTAATCCACGCCGACGGAAGTGTCGAGGAAGACGTTCCGATAGGCGGCGCGGAGGCCCATTTTCCGGGCCAGGTCGAAAGCGATGGTCTCAGCCGTTGTCCGGCTGTCGAGAAAGTAAAGATCCCGGCTTTTTAGAATGTCCAGGATCGGGCGCATGATCGGTTCCTCCTGGGTGATCTTCGAGCCCATGTGGTTGTTGACGCCCTTGATGTAAGGGACCCGGGAGAGCGACTCCTCCACCAGCGACCGGATTTCCTCCTCGCTCATGCCGGACTTGATGAGACCCGCCGTGGAGTTGTTGCCCTCCTCGTGGTTCACGGATTCGCCGGGAAGATGGAGCATGACCTCGAGGCCGTTCTCGTGGGCGACCCGGGCTGTCTCCTCGGCATATTGGCTGTGCGGCAGGATTGAGATGGTGATCGGCTGGCCGAGGTCGCAAATCTCCTGCAGGACCTCCAAACTGTCTCCCATATCATCGATGATTATGGCCACCCGGTTTTCGGGCGGCGAAGGGAGGACAGCCTCCTTTGCCTTTTCTTCCGGCGGCGGTTGGAGCAGGGAAAAGACCAGGGAGAAACTTTCCTCCTGAGGTCCTGTGATCCTCCAAGAATAGGACGTCAACCCCTCTTCCTCACCTTTCTTTTTATCGACGGCCGCCCCCTTTTTGAAAAGCTCTTTGTCCAGGCGGCGCTCCAGAGACTTGTAGTCTCTGATGGGGAGCCGGGCAACGATCCGCAGGGTCCCGTCCGCATCCTTGCTTTCCTCAACCGATTCCGGGGGGATACCGGAAGTTCCAAGAAACCGGCGCACTGAATCGGTCAGCGGCACGGGGGTGACCGGAACTGCTTTCTCGATGGTTCGGGTTGAGAAGAAATGGGCCTTTTCACCCCTGCGCCCGGCTAAGTAGTCCAGCCCCAGGGTTGAAAAAAGGGCGAGCAAGGCAAAGATGAGGTAGAGCCGTCCCGAGTAGGGATCCCACCCTCTTTTCTTGGCGGTCGGCTCGGATTTCATCGATCAGGACGCGGAGATAAGAGGACGAGACTTTTCCAGGAAGGACTTGAAGCTCTGGTCGTCGTCATCCACCGGAACGTCCGGCTCGACGCCTTCCCCCCAGAGGGACCGGCCGGAGTTCAAGAAGAATATGCCGGACGTCAAGAGCACCGAGGTCCCATCCTCGAGCGGGAATTGCGCGTGCCTGGCCGCCAGGCCGGGCGTAGGCAAACCCACCACTTTGGCGCGTCCGAATTCCTTGAGAACCCCCGCTACGGCCTCGGCCGGGCCGATGGTGCCGCTGTTCATCCAAACGATGAGCGGGAGCTTGGCCAGCAGAGGCTCTTCCGGAGAAGCCAGGATTTCTTTCTCTGTTCCTTTTTTCTCAAAATAACCGAACCTGTCGGCCTTCAGGAAAAGGCTGATAAACTGACGGGCTTCCTCGAAGTCCCCTTCCGCGCAGTTTCTTAGGTCGATAATCAGGGGTTTGTTCCCGTTCCGGAGGCGCGGAAAAACTTTGGTTTTGACCTCATTCACACAGGGCGGGCTCATCCGGGCAACCTTCAAAATGCCGGACAATCCTTCCTGCTCAGAGTGGCTGACAGGCAGGGGAAAAAGAAGAACCCTGTCCATATTGAAATCGATTGTCTTCTCATCGCGAAGAACCTTGAGTCCGAGCGGCAGCTCGTTTTTATCAAAGAGCCGCACATTCACTTCCACCAGGCTCATCGCCGGCGTCGCCCGGCCGTTGATCTCGGTCACCAGGTCTCCGACCTGGAGCCCCTGTTTTTCGGCCGGAGAGCCCTCGAGAATCCCGACGACCTGGGGGAAGGCGCCATATCTCTTGAAGACGACGATCCCCGGGCTCTTGAGCGGAATTCCCTGTTGCTCCAGGTAGCGGGATGTGCTCTCGGCGTCGAGGTAGCTGGACAGTCCGTCCAGCGAATTGACCAGGCCTTTGAACGAGCCGTCCACGGTCTGGAAAGGGTCCTTTTCCTCAAGATAATCGTTGCGGATGAGGCGGATGACAGCTTCCAGGAGATAGAGGTTTTTCGGCGCGGCGGAGCGGCCGGGCACCCCCCGGAGATAAGTCATTTCGAGAAGAAAAACGAGGGACAGGCCGAACATGACCGTCAGCAGGATGGCTCTCGTTTTCTTCATATCAGCGCTCTTCAGGGAGAAGACATTTTATCATCTTCGTTTGAGCCATTGCAAGGGATCGAGCGGCTTGGACTTGTAGCGGATTTCCAGATAGAGAGACACTCCCTTGAGAGAGCCGAGGTCCCCGGCCAGGGCGATCGCCTGTTCCTCCCTCACGAAATCTCCCTTGCTGACCAGGAACTCATCACAGTGCCCGTAGAGGGAATAGTAGTTCATTCCGTGGTCGACGATGAGAAGGTTCCCGTAACCCTGGAAATAGTCGGCATAGACCACCTTTCCCGGATGGATGGAGTGGACGATCAGGTCGTCCTTGGGCGGGGCGATCTCGATCCCGTTGTTCATCGTCCTGGTGTTGAGATACGGCTCGATCCCGAACCGGGTGATGACTTTGCCGGAGATCGGCCAGGGCAGCTTTCCCTTTTTCTCGTAGAGAGGAACGAACCGGAAGGGGAGGACGATCTCCTGGCTGGCCAGCCTGTCCATCAGGGTCTGCAGCTGCTGGGCCCGCTCCTTTTGTTCCTCTAAGGCTTGCATATACTTTCCCTTGTTCTTCCTGATCTCCTGGACGAGCGCCCTGTTCTCCGCCTCCTGGGCCTCGAGCTCCTGCCTCTTCCGGTTGGATTCGGCGATCAAACCGGCCACCTCGGCCTTTTGTTTTTCCATGGCGGCCTCGGCTTCGCCCAGGTCGGCCATGGTCTTGAAGTAGCCGGCGATGACGTCCTGCTGGTAGCCGGCCAGCAGGGTCAGATGCCTGCTTTCGGAGAAGACGGCGCTCATGTTCTGTGCCTGGAGCAGGAACTGGACAAAATCGAACCGGCCGTACTTGTAGAGGGTGACCAGGGTCTTCTCGATCGACCGCTGCTCGCGGCGAAGCTTCTCGCGGAGGACGGCAATCGTCTCCCGGGTTCCGGCCAGTTCCTTTTTCAACCTCTCCGACCGGAGGTTGAGCGCGGAGAGCTCGTTGCGGACGAGCTTCTTGCTGAGGACGATAAGCTCAAGCTGGGAAAGGACCTGGGACTCCCTCTTTGTGGCTTCTTCGATCCGGGTTCTCAGGACGCGGATATCCTCATTGACTTTGGCCAGGCGCTTTTCGAACTCGGAGACATCCTGCTGGGCGGACAGCCGGGATGGGAGCAAAGATAAAACGGAGAGCGTCAATACGGCCGGCCAGGCGGAAAGTCCCCGCGGTGCAATCCGCCGCCAAGCCATCGGGGTCATCGGACCTAGATTAGCTCAACGTGGCTGCGGATTCAACGGCGCCTTTTTCCGCGAGACATAGATAATTCCCCCGATAAGGCCGAGCATCAGGTTGAAGGCGACATCGACCAGGGAGAAGGAAACCGCCGATTGGGGTGAGATGACGTAGAATTTGAAGATCTCGATGTAGGAGCCTTCGCGGAGTCCGAGACCGTTTATCGTGATGGGGATGATCTGGATGACCAAGACAATCGGGATGAAGATGAAGTAGTCGATGAGATGGATATCCAGGTGGAGGGCCAGCCCGATCAGGAAATAGTAGAGGATGACGTTGAGTTGGAGGAGCACGGCCCAGACGGTCGCCCGGAAGAAGGCTCGCTTCTGGGTCCGGTAGTGAAGGATGGTTTCACGGAAAAGAAGAAGCTTGCCGCGGAGCCGGTCGAGGAATCCTTTGAGCCGGAGGGATCCAAGCAGGCGGGCAAAAACAGGGAGGAAGAAGACGGCGACGAGGGCGAGGCCGAGAAGGCCCAGAAGGAGAGCGATCCAAATGACAGGAATCTGGCGGGCCATGTCGAGCCGGAAGATCGAGGCGACGACAGCCATCAGGAAGAGGACGATGATTCCGGTGAACCGGTCGACGAGGACGATGGCTGAGGATTTGACGAGCGATCGGGAATAGCGCGAGCCGTCCCAGATGCGGACGATATCGCCCCCGAAACGGGTGGGAAGGAAATTGTTGAAGAACTGGGCGACGAGGTAGGACTTGGCCAGAAAGCCGAGCGGGACCTCATCGCCCTGGGCGCGGGCCAGGATCTGCCACCGGTAGGCGCTGACGTAGAGGCCGACAGCGTGCAGCGAGAAGGCCAGGGCCAGCCAGTAGAGGTTGACGGTGCGGAGGACATGCCCGATCTCGCGGAGGGAGGTCTGGGTGGTCAGGATCAGGACGAGTATGGACAGGCTGACGGCCAGCTTAAGAAGAAGGAGCAGGGTGCTTTTCTTGTTGGCCATTTCAACCAGCGCTTTTTTACCATAAAAGGCCACTCCTGTATATGGCCCAGGGTTGCTGATTCCGCATAAAAAGCGGACATCAGCTCGTCCATTCTGAAAGAGTCGACGAAAAAGACCTCGGCAGGCCGCGGGAGTGGTAATTCGATGAGAAATATGATAATAATTGGCCAGCGGATAATTGGGTCGGCATGTCATAAGGAGGACGTCATGAAAAGAACGTCTTTTGTCATCGCGGCATGCTTCTTGTTATTTCTCCTGGTGGGCCTGATCTCGTCTCAGGATCAGCTCCAAGCGCAAAGGGCCGTCACCAAATTGGCGACACCGAGGATCACCTCCGTCAGCCAGAACTACACTTATTTGGCCATCGACCTGGTGCTGAACGGCACGAATTTCCCCTCTAAAAACAGCGGCACTGTTTGGCGGCTCATCCGCCTGCGCGCTCCCGGGTCGGCTGGGGAGGGAGTAAAGAGCAAAGACTACTTTTTCGGCAACACGGGGGACTGGACCCCAATGCGGGTCCATGACCTCATCCTTCACGTCATCCCGCTCGGCCAAAAGTTCAAAATCGGTATCATTCAATATGACGAGTCAAACGTGAATGCCAAAACGCTCATCTCCAACGAGGTCGATTTCCTCGTTCATATGAGCCTGGACAGTGTCACGCCCAACCCCGTTCCCGCCACAACGACGGAAGTTAAGGTGTCTACGGCCAACTTGCTCGGGCCCCAGGGGTCGAAAATCGCAGTCCTGAGCCATCATCCGGCAGAGGTCACCCAATGGGGAGGGCCCCCGCCCCTGAACGCACAGGAATTCAAGATCAGAATTCCGAGCGACCTCACCAGGCCGGGCACTTATGATCTTTGGGTCCAGGATGGCAGCAATATCGTTTCCAAGAGGATCCAGGTCAGGCTCTTAGGGCTCCCGGTTCCGGTGGTTAAGTAAGCCGGTTGCGGCGAAATCTCTAAGGAGAAGTCGCGTTCCTCTGTATCTATCTTGTAAATCGGTTATTTCTTCTGGTTGTCGACAGGCAGAAAGTTTTCCACAAACCAGAATTCAGTGCTCGACTCCGAAATCCTGGAATAGGCTATTTTCTTGCCGTCCGGAGAGAAATCGGGCATCCTCCCCATAATATTCAGTTTTTCAGGCGTTCCGCCCTCGGCGGAAACCTTATAGAGTCTTTGGTCCGCTCCATACGGCCCGGGTGAATCTTTTTCCTGTTCGGGATAAATGATGCTCTTGCCATCAGGAGACCAGCAAAACCACCAGTCACCGAAGTCATTGATGACGAGCTTAGGCTCCCCTCCTTCAATGTTTATTGTATAGATACCGATGGGTTCGCTTGGACGTCCCTTTTCCCACCCTTCATAATCAAGAGATCTGAAGGCAATCTTTTTTCCGTCGGGAGAGAAGCGGGGGGACGTGAACCGGAATCCCTTTTTATCCATTTGGGTTAATCTTTTCGGCAGCCCGCCATCCGCAGAAATGATGTATATATCTTCAATATCCAGCCGTGAGCCCGGGATGGGATTCTTCGCCTCTTTCCCTCTAGAATAAGAAAAGGCGATCGACCGGCCGTCCGGAGACCAATCCAGGTTCGTCAAAGCTCCGTCGTAGCCCATCAGTTCCTTGGCCTCTCCTCCCTCGGCCGGGATGATCGATATCTTCGCCGCAGCGGGGGGACGTGGTGTTCCGGCAGAGAAGGCTATCTTCCGTCCGTCCGCAGACCAGGCAAAAGAGCCGCCAACAGCCAGGAGTTTTTCATCTCCTCCATTAGCGGGCACCGTGAAGACAGCCGTTTTCCATTTTTCCCAATAATTAGAACCGAAAGCGATGTTCTTCCCGTCCGGTGACCAGCGGGGCCCCGCGTTCCATTCGTGAGATTTCGTCAGCTGCACTTCACCGCTTCCGTCGGCGTTGGCCACGAAAACATGCATGGTTCCTTTTCTTGTCGAGTAGGCGATCCTGCCATCCTGCATCCAGACGCCGCCTCTCCCTCCCCTCGTTGCCTGAATGGGCGGACTTCCGGGCTTGCCGCCCGGGGTTATCCTGATCACCCAGGTCTCATTACGGCCGCTTCTGGACGAATCAAAGGCGAGCCATTGGCCGTCATAAGACCACAAAGGCCACTCATCGCTGGCCGGATCATCGGTAATCCGCACACGCTCACCACCCTCCACAGGCATGACATAAATATCCTGATTGCCGCCTTGTGTGGATTGGATGGCAAACAGTCTTCCGTCCGGGGATAAAGTCATCCATTCGTCACGTTCTTTCGCTTTTTTGGGATCTGGAAACCTATATATTTCCTCCCGATTGCCGCCGGAAACCGGGATGGCGAAGAGTCCTTTGGCACTATCCTGGGCGATGAGTTTCTTGCTGTCCGAAGTCCAGCCCATGGGCCAGACATAATCGCCGCCCATTTGGACTTCGGGAGCGCTTTCAATGATTGTCTTGGGCTGTCCTCCTTCTGCGGGAAGAATGACGACGCTGTTGGTGCCGTTCATATAGGCGATCCATTGACTGTCCGGAGACCACCAACAGTCATGGAGATCACCCGGAGTGCTCAGGACACGGATTTCCTTGCCGCTGGCGATGTCCCTCAGCCAAATTTCTAGGGTATCTCCATTCTGATCGATCAAAGCCAGTTTTTTTCCGTCCGGAGAAAAATAGCCGTATCTGCTTTTGTCCGTATGGATTTTGGTGATTTTGAATTCCTGATCGCCTTCCTTGACCGAAGCCTGGGCTCCGGCCAAGGCGGCAAGCTTCTCCCTGGCCAGTCTGACCGTCTCCGTCTGGTCAGGATACGCTTCAATGACATTCTGAAAGGCTTTCTGAGCGTCTCTCAGGCCCAATTTCTCGTAGCAGAGGCCCAGGTGATAGAACGACTGGGCCGCCAGAACCCTTTCCCCCGGGAATTCCGCGACGATCCGCTTATATACTTCGACCGCTTTCTCCAGGTCACCTTTCGTCTCCTCCAGGTGAAGGGCTTTCTCAAACAGCTGTTTGGCGGATTCTTGTTGTGTGGTGCCGGAAAGAAGGAAGGCCGCCGCCAACAAAAAAACCGCCGTCGTCCCGATTCGTTTTGTTTGCATCTTCTATCTCCTTTGTCCGGTCCGCTGATAAAATAATCGCAAACGGCGGCTGATGTGTTGAGGAGATATGGAAATGCGGTGAAACGTTTTCCACACAGCGTCAAGGCGCTTCTTTTGCATAACCTATTCATCCACGAACTTGTAGCCGATGCTGTGAACGCTCAAGATATGCTTGGGATGGGAGGGATTTTCTTCGACCTTCTTCCGGATGTGGGCGATATGGCTGTCCACGGTCCGGTGGGAAACGGTCAGATTATCGACTCCCCAGATGGCGTCGAGGAACTCATCCCTGGTGATGACCCTTCCTTTCCGGGTGATCATCAGCCTGAGGATTTTGAGCTCCAGCGGGCTGAGCCCCAGGTCCTGCCCGGCTTTTCTGGATTCGTACTTCTGAAAGTCCAGTTC
>Ga0209253_10003631_pt1 | contig 13517 bp, 13 predicted proteins | sample FrelakmetBRP12BR_FD_187145 | JGI IMG/M metagenome (GOLD analysis project Ga0209253, IMG submission 187145) | Freshwater lake sediment microbial communities from the University of Notre Dame, USA, for methane emissions studies - BRP12 BR (SPAdes)... | ecosystem: Environmental > Aquatic >...
TTCATGAGTTGTGGCGGATTGAAGAAGTGCATGCCAACGACTTTTTCAGGTCTCTTCGTGGCTGAACCAAGCTCGGTGATGCTTACCGAGGACGTGTTGGAGGCAATTATCGAATGTGCAGGTGCATAACTATCCGCTTCACGGAATAATGCTCTCTTCAGTTCAATGTTTTCCGGCGCCGCTTCAACGATTAAATCAGCATCAAAAACAGCCTCTTTTAAATCGACTGTTGAGTGGATTCTTGCGAGGATTTCGTTCATCTGCGCTTCGGTCAACTGTCCTTTTTTGACGAAGCGTTGGAGGCTCTCGGTTATCATTTTCGTTCCATTGTCGACGAATCTTTGTTCAATGTCTCGCATCATGACTTCGTACTTGCCAACTTGAGCAGCCACCTGAGCAATTCCATGACCCATCAAGCCTGCTCCCAAAACAGCAATTTTCTTGATTTCCATAATTTTCACCAGTTCAAGTTAGAGAACTAGTTACGCTGGTGTTTTGTTAAAAAGATTTTGCAGAAACATTAGTATCCCATATATCGGCGGAACTCATTCAGATTTACGCACTTACTGGTGATTTCAAAGGCTAATACGCACCCTAATCGGCGTCTTTTTTCATTGTTTCGGCATGGCAAAGTCCATCAGGACATCAAAATCGTTGAGGAAAGTCAAGTAAAAGAAAGGGCTAGAAGATGAAGTCCCTGCTCAGCCATTCAGGGAACCATTTGTACTGTTCCAATGGTCCAGCTTTGCGGAGCCCTGCATATGTGGCCTTGACTAATCCAATGGTTCCACGCCCATCACGACAAAGCTTAACCAAGCCAGCTGCTTCAGCATCTTTGGCAATCTGATCCAATTTTTCATCAGTAATGTCCTTGAATCTTCCTTTCAGATCGTCCCTGCTCATGAAGAGCCCAGGGTTGACTTGATAGTCTTCAGCCAGCACTTGCAGAAGGTTCTTCTCGTTCAGTTCAAGCTCTTGTAGCGGTTCATCTGTGGCCAATGGAACCTTCAGCTTGTCGTGTATACGCCTACGGGGCATTCTAAGATCTTTAGCGAGCGCTTTGAGTCCGCCGCGGAGGATAACCAGCTTCATTATGTCATTGGTGCCTGCGCCTATCTGATTCACTTTGGCATCTCGGAGGTAGCTTTCAACCGGATAGAATCTTGTCCAGCCGTCGCCGCCCATTACCATTATTGCGTCGCTGATCAACCGCTCATAAGCTTCCGAAGTGTACAATTTTGCAGTGGCTGCATCAACCATGGCATCCTTATGGTCGTCCAACAGATGCGCAGCATGATAAACCAGCAGGCGAGCAGTATGTAAGTTCGCAAACATTTCAGCGATTTTCGTCTGATTAGTCGGCAAATCCACGGTTGGCTTACCGAACTGCATACGCCGCTGAGCATAGCTGACTGCATATCTTACGGACTCTCGTATTGGCCCAAGCATGCCTGCAGAATAGACTACTCGCTCAAAATTCAGTCCTGCCATCATGACTTTCCAACCCTCTCCTTCCTTGCCTAGCACCGTGTCAGCTGGAACAGCCACTTCATTGAAGTCTAAGAATCCATTTGGCAGTCCATCCCAGCCGGAAAGCTCATTGATCTTCTCGACAGAAAAGCCCGGCGTACCCTTCTCAATCAAGAACGCTGTCAAGTGCTGATACTTGCTTCTGTCTTCTGGTTTTTCGCTGGTCCTAGCATAAACAACGTAAATGTCAGCCATTCCAGCATTAGTGATGAACCTTTTCTTCCCATTCAAAACATACTTGTTTTCTTCTTTTCTTGCGGTCGACTCGACGCCTGCAGCATCCGAACCCACGAAAGGCTCTGTGATGCATACTGCCCCTATTGTTTGGCCTTTAGCTATTTTCGGAAGCCACTTTTGCTTTTGCTGCTCAGTTCCAAAGGTTAAAAGTTGCTCGACGCCTCCAAACATTGAAACCGCATACGCTTCAGCCAACGCTGAACAAACACGACTCAACTCCTCAGCAACAATAGCCACTCCAGTGACTCCGACATCCATTCCTCCATATTCAGGCGGAATTGCAGCGCCAAACCAGCCTTTGCCTGCAGCTTCCTTAAGCAGATCTGACGGGAATTTCTTCGTCCAGAAAACCTCCTGTCCTTTTCCGAGGTTCTTCTCAGCGAATGCCTGCGCCTCTTCCATCAGATGCTTCTGTTTCTCATTCCACCATTGAAAAGGCTCCATAAACATGCACCATAGTGGTTATGGCATAGAACACGTTTGGATTTTAAACTTTCGCCAAGGCACCTGACAAACGAACGATGCTAAAAAAGAGGATGCTGCATTTTAGATAGCTAACCCGCTATCGCTCCACCGATTAGGCCGCCAATAGCGGATATTATGGCTCCTAAGAAGCTCAAAATAATAGCGACAAGTGCAACGATAGTTCCTACGATGGCTCCAATCAGTCCGCCTATTCCGCCTCCGAAGATTCCGCCCACGGTTACGAATCCTATGATGGCAAGTATGGTGACAACTATTCCGCCTAGTATGCCGGCAAGGAAGCCAGCTAATGCTCCTCTGCCAACTCCGCCTCTAGCGACTAATCCCGCGACCAATCCGCCAATCAAATGCCCAATAACAGGAAGTGGTCCTCCAAGAACTGCAATCACAATGAACCCAACTAGTGCTCCAAGCCATAAACGAGCTGACATACCAACACTCCTGCAAGCATAGTGCTCTTGTCAAAATAAAAAACTTGCCATAATCCATAGAAATCGACCAGTGAACAGCAACTGTCTTTGTCCAGCATAGAAATATGACTTAATTTTTATATTATAAACGTAGAAATACAGTACACCTTTACTTTGTCCTATTTGAGGGTGCGTCCAGATGAGAAAATCCATCTTCAAGAAACTTGAGGCTCAAGGTCTCATTGCAAATTACAATCGCCTTAGAAAGAACCTACCTCCAAGACTTCCAGACAAGGTCTTCATGTGGGACGAAACCCTTAGAGAAGGTGTCCAGACACCCACAACGTTCCTGACTTATGTCGAGAAAGTAAAGTTTGCAAAAATGATGGACGAATTAGGCGTTGCTATAGTGACAGTTGGCTTTCCTGGGATATCTGAAGAGGAAAGAATCAGCGTCCGAAAAATTGCAAATGAAGGCTTTGAGCAAACAAGCCTTGCTGCTACAGCTCGCATATTGAAAAGCGACGTGGACGCTTGCCTGGAATGCGGCATAAGAGAAATCTCGATATTCACACCCTTTAATGGACTCAATCTCCAATACAGGTTGAAGCTGACTGAGGAACAGGTTCTGCAAAAAACTGTGGAATCAATAGAGTATGCAAAAAAGCATGGGGTAAAAGTGGATTTCGTACTTGAGGATGGCACGAGAACACCTTTCGAAGACATCCTGCAGATCTTTCAGGCGGCAGTCAAAGCTGGTGCAGACCGACTAGTTATTGCTGACACTGTTGGGTTTATGCGGCCTTTATCGATGAAATACCTGATTTCGCATGTACGAGAGGGCCTTCAGGGATTGAAGAAGGAAATTCCGCTCTCGATTCATTGCCATAACGACTTTGGTCTGGCTACGGCAAACAGCTTAGCAGCAGTTGAAGAAGGTGTAACTTACGTGCACACCTGCATCGCTGGACTTGGAGAAAGAGCAGGATGTACACCCCTAGAAGAGATTGTGACTGCATTAGAACTACTGTATGACGTTGACACGGGCGTCGCCTTGAATAAACTTTACAGGCTTTCACAATTGGCTGAGAAAACATTCGCTTTGCCTATACAATTTCACAAGCCCATAATAGGCGAAAATGCGTTTGCCCACGAGATAAACGACCGCACACAAGACATAAAAACCCAACCTATAATATTCGAGCCATTCCCACCTGAAATCATCGGAAGAGAATCCCAATTCTACCTAGGCCGGCAAGCCGGAAAAAACCTCATCGAAGCTCGCCTGACAGAAGGAGGCATTAAGGCCTCACCAATTCAGGTAGAAGAGATAGTCAGGCGAATGCGGCGGCTGCATGAAAGCATAGACAAAGGCGAGGCGCAAATGACTTTCTACCAGATCAAGAAGCTGATGAAAGATCTGAGGAAAGGCATAACAGAGGACGATTTTTGGAAAATAGTTGAGGAAGTTACAAGACAGAAGCCCAAACTTTCAGAGAAACCATCGATCACTTAGTCCTCGGTATGTAGATCCCACTCGGATCGATTGCTCTCAGCAATTCCAGTTCTTCGTACGTCGGTAACTCCGTAGTTGGAATCTTCTCCGGAACAATCAAGTCAAAGCCAGAATTGTCAAGAACCTGCTGTGCCGACACGCCTGGGTGAACGGTAGTCAGCCGTATTCGCTTTGTTTTAGGGTGAAAGTCCATTTGGCAAAGGTTCGTAACCACAAGAGATGGTCCACCGCCCAGTAGCCCGATTCTTTCTCTTGCGCCTGGGCCATTCAGAAAGCCCGGGCTTGTCAAGTAATCCAGTTTCTTCACCATCTTTCGTTTTTCATGGGTCATTATGACTACTATGCGTTTGGCTGATGAAATGATATCGTTTCCGCCGCCGCTTCCAGGCAATCTTACACTGGGTTTTTCGAAGCTTCCGATATATGTGGTGTTTATGTTGCCATATTCATCAATCTGTGCTGCACCAACGAAGCCCAAATCGACGTGGCCACCTTGTAGCATGAATCCCAACGTTTCAATCAATCCCACGGCACCAGCGGCACGATAACCAAGCCTGGAATCGGCAATCGACAAGGCAATCTCCTTCGCGTTTGAATCGATAAAGCCAGCCTCGTAAACAATTTTCGCACCTGGCGCATGCATCTTCTTGGCTAACATTGCGGCAATCAATGGCAAGCCGGTTCCTATGAACACGACTTCACCATTTTTGATTTGCTTGGAACCGCAAACTGCCATGAGTTCAAGCGTGTTAAATTCGTTCGGCTTTGCGTAACTTTTCTTCGTTTTCATTTTCCTCCTTCTAGTATGGAAGCGGCTTTTTGGCCTTCCGCTTTAGTAGTCGTTCTATTCCGATTTTTGTCAGAAATTCCATGTGATTGCCTACGCTGGTTATGTATTCTTCGCAGTATTTTTGCCACCCTTCCTCAGTCTTGCACTGGTCATAGTACATGCGTATGTGTTCCATGTCATAATCATAATAGTTGTAAACCATCATCGGGTATGAGCCCCACGGGCATTCTACGACGTGATGAACGTAAATGTTCGGTATGACAGTTTGGTCTGGCTGAGCTCGCGTAAATTCTGAATCCACAATTTCCTCAGCCAAAATAATCACTTTCTTGCCGGCTCTTGCACCTTCTATGTCTTCACCTCTAATGCCGTCTATCTGAGCGTTACCTTCCCTGTCAACGCGAGAAGCATGAATAATGCTAAAATCCGGTCGAACAGATGGAACAAGCACAACTTTTTCTCCAGTAAACGGACAGTTGATGACTTCTGCCTTCTTCGGTCTGAATCTCGACTTTGCAAGCAAGTCTGTTCCCAACATGCTCTTTAATGGCATGAATGGTACACCAAGTGCCCCACCTAGGAAACGTAACGCCATAGCCAAGTTCGAATAATCTTCGATTTCTATTACGCCTTCGCGGATTCTTCTTTGAATGTTGGGCACAAGGCCTATCCCTTCAATCGCAAAAAAAGCGAGTTCAAACCGCGAAACCACACATGCTCCTGAAAGTATGTCTATGTCAACTTCGGAACCGCACGTGTAAATGGTCAGTTTGCGTTTCTTTTGACGAACAAGCTCGTGCGCGAACGCCATAGGCGGGCGTTGAAAGCCGAATCCACCCCAAAACAGGTGCGCTCCATCCTGAACAAGGTTTACCGCTTCTTTCAACGTGATTCTTTTGTCTTCTACAGGTGCTTCCACCAAACTTCTCACCGGCTAGTTTTGGATGCATTACGCGTAGCTTACACATAGATTTTTCGACTAATAAAACATGAGGCCGCAAAGTTGGTCTAAAGCAATGAACAAAAGGACAGGTGAAACCTGCAAAAAAGGGATGGGGCTAATCTTTCTTTTCTTTTATGTACTCAACGTAGTCGTCAACCGTCTTGGAAGTAATTCCTTTGGCTTCATACTTCCATTTCATAAAGGTTTGGCCCCGTCGGTAATCAACGTACACGGCAAAGAGAACGAACGCTATCACATGCCAAAGCGACAGAAACATGCCCGCAAAACCAAGCACATACAATCCTAGAACAAAGTATTGAAACGCCCAGAACAAGCCACTTACCGCAACGAAAATCAAAGAAAGAAAGATGAGAAGAGGATCTTTTACAGACAGCAACAATATCCGCCTGCCTGACTTAATCCTCTTCCACCACCCCACATATAGAACTCCAGATTCGGCGACATCGGATTGGCCAAAGCAACATTGACTAACAACGCTGCGACAGCAATGGCTATAGGGAGAAGCTTCAACAAAAGCAGCTTCTTCAAAATATCATCTCCTTTTAAGTTTTTCATAGCCCCGCAAATCTAACAGTCTGAACTTCAACTGTGTATAACACTTATGAATTCAGAATAACTACTGCACGTTCACTTTAGCAATGCTTTATTCCGCATGAACTCAGACTTGGCTGTCTTAATCAAAGCAGAACTCGATAATGAAGACATGATAAAAACCGCAAGCAACACATCGAATGGACTAAAGCTAACACGCCAAGAAGACAGAACATAATAGATCACAGGCAAAACCGCAAAGCCAGAATACCACACAATTGCCATGTACGACCCAAACAAAGCCAATCGAAAACACTTTCGCTGGACAGAACATACGCTGCTAACAACTGTAAAAACCGATGTTGGAACCCCAAAAGCCATCCAGCCGAAACAAATGAACCCAGCAACAAGGTTAGGCAGATGCCAGATCATCTGATAAAGGCCTAGAACGCAGATACACATGCAGACAAAGCCTAGGACATACTCTAAAACGCCGGCAACTATCGGATACAAGTGTATGTGAGCGAGATAATCAGGCCTTTTGACGTGCGTCTTATCTGGGGCTACCATATATCAGTCTTTGAATAACTTTTTACATATGGCTTGTGAAGCACAAATATAAATCAGAAAACTAGTCGCTGGTTAACCATCTTGAAATCTGTGCTTCTTTTTCTGTTTCAAGCTTGATGTTCATCGGTTCAAATGTTTGGTTCAGCGCAGTGAGCAAATTTCGAATGTAATCCTCGATATTTGCCTCTGTCAGATTGTGCATCAGCTCTGCTGGCTTCACTGTGAAGGTTCTTCCATTGTACTTGAAGGGTTTCACTTTAACAAAAGAGACTGTTTCTCCACGTTTCAGTTTTCTGCCTGCGTCAAGAAGCTGCAGAGCGCATTGATAGGGCTGTGCTGCAGTTTTCATGGAGCCTGCTTTCTCACTCGGGTTAAAATAAAGCTTTACAGAATAAGTCAGATCTTCAAGCGCTACGCGTCTGGCTTTCAACTCTGTTATGGCGTGATGAACGACTTCTTTGATTTTTTCCTTGGCTTGCTCGTACTCAGTTTGGTTTCTAATTTCAGACAATTCCTTGATGCATCGTTGAAATAGTTTAGTGATGTAGCGCGGGGCGTTGGACTTTATTGCGGTGAGTCCCTTGATGTCAGGCGTTCCGTCGGGCAATATACCAAAATACGCCTTTTTTGCTTTTGGCAAAACACATAAACTGTAACGTTTTTCCATGGCCAAATCCAGTTTGAACTTTTCTCCAACCGTCCTGATCAACCACTCAATCTGCTCGTCAGTTGGGTTGTCCAGAAAAAGTGAATCTGTGTCACCGTATAATGGTTTCAGTCCTTTTTCCTCAGCAAGCTTCCAACTTTCCTTGAGCACATAGCGTCCATACCCTGTTATAGCCTCAGCCAGCGGCGGACAGGCCAATCCGCGGATTCTCACCGTTACGCCGTAGCTTGAAACCGAAATGAGTTTTAGTAACTTTGCTGCTGCCGCAGCCTTCTGTCTCTCTTCTTCGGGCAAGCTTCTGTCTTTGGAGAGGGGTTTGAATAGTTTTATGCGGAGTTCTTTCAGAGCTCCTATGAGTATTGAATAGAAGCCTCTGCGCTCAGTGCATACGTTGTATTCGAAATCGGGGATTCTGTTGGTTTGGCAGTCCAGATGTGGGCATTCAACGGTCTCATAAGACAGGTTGAAGCTGTCGATGCAGCTTGGGTACAGACTTTCGAAATCGCACACAACTGTTCCAAAATAGACTCCCGGTTTAGGAGAGACTGTTAGCGCCCCCGTCACCGTGTGGGTTTCCTTTCCTTTTTTCAGCTCTTCTGTTGTTGGCACGAGGATGTTGTTCTTTCGCAAGTGCGTATAAATTATGGATCTGAGCCAGTCGCTAACATGCTTGCTGGAATATGCTTCATGCAACGGTATGTTGGCAATCCTGGAAAGCATCCACGCAACATGAACTCTCTCTTCATCCGCTTTTTCCTCAGCAAGAAATACTGGGTTGAGCTTGGGAATTGGTTGGTAGAGCAGATTAAACCAATAAGCAATTTGTGCGTATTTCAGTGGGTCGCTTCTTTCTATTTCTCCAAAGTCTCCTGTGAATCTGTCTTGAACCTCTGCGGGCATACTTAGAATCGGTTTCAAGGCGTCTCTCGAATGTAGTGCACCAAAGATCAGGTTTTTGTCATAAACGTATGATCTTGCATAGTCAATCTCGTTCTCCCAGCACTGTTGAAACCTTTCAGCAGCCTTCTGAGCAGTCGTGTGGTTGGGCCAAGAAATTTTCCCATAAATCCGTTTTTCACCTGAAAACAGGTCAATCTTCTCAACTTCTTGGACTTCTCCACTGAAATATCTGACAGTTGCCGTGTCTTCACTTGTTAGCGGGTAAGGCGCCAGAAAGTATGGTCTGTACTTTTCATCAGTGAACTCTTCAACTTCACCCTTCGCGTTCAGAAATCGCAGGTTTATCATGTTTGCCTGAGTTACAGTTGCATCTAGGAGATACAGCGTTTCCAAGAACCTACACCTTACTGCAACCTGCTTGTCTTCGGGCCTCTGTAAGTTCTTCTTGCGTCAAATCCCTCGGATAATTGTATAATGGACCGCTTGGTTTCTCATTGTAATATGGACGGTTGCAGTTTGGGCATCCAGAGGTTAGAAAGGGTTTTCCTGACTGCAAAGCCTCAGTCAAAATTCGTTCTTCAACGCCAAGACTCGTCAAACGACCTTTAGCGTCAAAGCTCATCTCATCGTAACGCGCAATTCCGCTCACAACGAGATACCTGGCAACCTGCATTCGTCGGTACTTCTGAATTTCTGGTTGCTCCACGCGAGCTAAGGCGGTCCCGGAAATCGGTGTAAAAGCAAAAAGTGCTGGAAAAACACCCATATCCGCACATTTCTGAATAATCTCGACCAGCTCCTTCTCTGTTTCGCCAAGTCCCACGATCAGGTGCGTGCTTACTTTGCCCTTCCCGAAAATGCTTACTGCCTCAGACAACAGTCTAATTTGACTTTCCCATCTGTATTGGCCACCAGCGGACGCTCCTTTAACCTTGTCAAACAACCCTTTTGTAGCAGCATCCAACGGAATGCCTACTCTATCTACCCCTGCCTTAGCCAAGGATTGCACGTTTTCAGTCTTCAGAGGCTGACAAGAAATGGAAATCGCGAGGTTGACACGCTGCTGAATCGTCTCCACTAGAGCTAACAAATGTGCAAAAACTTTTGGATAATTTAATGCTTGTATGCAAACACGTCTAATCTTTCCCTCTTTAGCCTTCTCCGCTAGTCGATCTAGCAGCTGTTCTGCCGGAAAAGCGGGCCATGTGACTCTTGAAAGCATGTCTGCACGACCTTTACTCTTTCGCGCCTGCGGACAAAAACCGCAGTTTGCAGAGCACTTGCCTTGCTTATAGGTCATCAGATACGCTGTCGTGGGCGCCGCATCAAGCTTACCACTTAATAGACCGAGGACTATAGCGGAGCCTAGAGAAATACGAATCTTTCTCGGTAGGTTTTCACATGCGCTGTTCTTCAAAGTTCTCGCTTCGCGGGTGAGCGTCTTATGTAATGCAAGAATTTTGCAGGAATTAAAAGCTTTACAGCAAGTATGCGAAGATTATGCAGATGTGCATTTTCTGTATATGTTAGCTTTGAACATGTTGTCTCTATTCATATTCACAGATTCTGTTTGGTGCTTAAGATTTTGGATTCACAAACATTTTCTATTCATGCCGACCAGAAGACACGCATAGAGGTACACGTGATGCACAGGTCAAAACTTGAGCGGTATGAAGCCATTTTGGGCGCTCTGGTGAAGAAACCACTAACTAACGACCACATAGCCTACGAAGTCGACGTAGACTGCAACGTTCTGAATAAACACTTGGATTTTCTGATACAGAACGGTCTTGTTGAAGACCGCCTGCGAGGCAAAAAAACGTTCTATGCACTTACAGATAGAGGCATGACTGTATACAAGACACTGAACTTCAGGAAGTATCTTGAGAAAATCTCGAACACAATAAAAACCTTAGAAGAGGCTACAGACGTCTTGCCGATAATCTCTAAACAAAACTCGGAACAAGAAAGCAAAGAGTTAGACGAAACCTATTAAACAGTCAAAGGCGTACATTCCCGAACGAGGATCATGGAGCGCCTTTCACCAGCATACGTCTGGCAAATGAGCGAAAAAGAACTTCTAGATACGATAGAGAAGAAATGGTTACGGCCACGATCTGGAACAATCCGCTTTTACGCTCCAAGCTTCATGTACTATAAGACAAGCTACCATTGCTCTTCGCCCAAAGATTTCCCAACGATATCTGTAACTGGAAAAGGTTGCGCGCTGAAGTGCAAACACTGTGGTGGAATAGTTTTAGAGACTATGTACCCAGTTGCCACTCCCACAGAACTGTTTGAATTATGCGCACGACTCAAGAGTGATGGCGCATTAGGTTGTCTAATAAGCGGCGGCTGTTCACCAGACGGTACCGTTCCTCTAGATAGGTTTATCGAGAGCATTGAAAGAGTCAAACACGAACTAGGCTTAACCGTTTTTGTTCACACAGGAATAGTTGATTTTTACGCGGCTAAAGCGTTAAAAAAAGCGAAAGTTGATGCAGCCTTAATTGACATAATCGGCTCAGATGAGACGATAAAGGAGATCTACAACTTGAACGTGAAAGTGGAGGATTATGAAGATTCACTGAAGGCTTTGCATGAAGCGGGAATGGTCTTCGTTCCTCACGTTATTGCAGGGCTTCATTATGGAAAATTAAGAGGTGAGCTGCACGCTTTAGAGATGATATCCAAGTATGAGCCGTCCGCTCTGGTAATTATCGCTTTCATGCCCATACACGGCACAGAAATGTTTGAAGTTGAGTCTCCAAAACCGGAAAGCATAGCCAAAGTCATAGCAACTGCTCGACTGATGTTTCCTGAGACACCTTTAGTGCTTGGTTGTATGCGTTCAAAGGACAAGCATCGAGCGAAGACAGATATTCTCGCCATAAAAGCAGGAGTGGATGCCATAGCTTTCCCTGCTGAAGAAGCCATAAGATATGCGGAGAGCCGAATGTACAAGATAAGTTTCTCTTCGCTCTGTTGTTCGCAAATCTATGCGGACGTCAAGAATTTGGGCAATACTGCCAAATAGACAGTATTCGAAGTGCTTCGAAGTAGCGCTTTCAGACCGATTTTCACAAAACTTTGCTGCTCAGATGTTGTTCGGTTGAATTGGATCATGTTTGACCATTTGAAAGCTCAATACTATTGTCCATACTGAAGTCGAAACTGCAGAAATCATTTCAGGGATTGCGACTCCTTTAACGAAGTGCACAGAAAAGTATAGTATCCATGGCGTGGCGGCAACAATGGCAGTCACCAATGTGAATAGCCCCGTTTTGACTTTTCTTTCTGCTAATAATGAAGCTGTAAGCAAGATCATTGATAACGGAACGAGTGCGAAGAATGCAACAGATGCATAATAATGATTTGGCTTGATGTTTTCGGGGAAGATGCCGATTGCAACGAGCGCTAATGTGGCTAATATGAATGTGAAAGCGCCGAGTTTGCCAGTCATTTTCTGACCCAGAAGCAGATATGAGCCTGTGACGAAGATTAGAGCCAGAATCCCACTAATTATAAGCCCAAAATTGAACAATGGTGCGGTAGCGCCAGCTTGGATTCCGAGATCGCTCAAGGCGTTTTCCGTCCAGCTGAACGGTGGATAGTAGAGTATTGCAAGCGCGATGCATGCGAAAGCAACTATGGGCGTGAGTACACCACATAGCGCGGTTATCTTGAGCCAATTTTTTGCTTTTATAGTCATGCACACACCTCTCAAGTAGACACTGCTCAGTAAGTAGGCTTACATTTCTATGTTTTGTGGAACAATACAGCGAAGCCTCTGCAAAGATTGCAGTTTCTCTTTGTCACCTTTCTTTGCTTCTTCCATCGACACCTTCAGAATTTGGATAGACTCGTCCATCGCTTTGCGCGCGCGGTACAATGAAACATGTTTCCACTATAACCACTGTTGAAGAGCGAGTTTAAACTGTTTGCCTTCTACATCAGCACGTGTCCTTCTCGATCAATCTCGCCTTTGCGAATTCGTGTGGTAGAGATGACAACGTGGTTCTCGGAAGGAATCATGCTGATGGCTATCAATTGGAGCGGAGACAAGCCAAGTTGTTGCCGTTTTTCGTTGATTTCCAAGGCGGTTGATGCTGTTTCCATGCTCACGATTAGGGCTTCGGCGCACCCTTTCGACAATGTAATCCCATACTTATCCTTGAGTGGAAAGATTTCAGCTCTTTCAAGACAGCCGTTTTTGCGCAAGAAGTCTTTCAACTCGTTGAGCCGTTCTTCATAAGATGCAGTTTCGTGCTGTTTGTTTAGCTTCTCCACAAAGTCATCGGAACACAGGCCGATCAGAACGTGGTCGCTGACTTCAAAAGCTTTCAGGAGCAAAGCTCTGTGTCCTTTGTGCAGCATATCGAAGGTTCCGCCAACCGCCACGGTCTTGAACTGTTGTTTCATCAGCCCATTCATCCTACTAGCCTAGCACCCTGTAGATCTATCCTAGCCACGAGAATCTGGCTCTCTGGCAAGACCTGCTTAAAAGCTTCAACCACCTGATCTGCGTTATCTAATGTTGTAAGCGCGTGAATTGCTTCACCCACCATGTTCTGAGCCACCCCGATGGCGCCAGCTTTTTCCGCAAGTTTTGCCAATTTGCGCAAACGTTCCGTCATAAACCCCGTTTTTTGGGCAAAGTCCAGACAGCATGCCAAAAAGTTTTCAACCGAGGGCTCAGCAAGAATGTTCTCTAACGTTTTTCTACCCCATCTGTTGACCTCGCGTCGTCTCTCTGAAGAGGAAAGCAACTCTTTAGTGGGTATAGGTCCGATGACACCCGCAACAATCACATTGTCTGCAGATATAGGTATACGGTCTATCAGTGCCGTTCCTGGAGAACCAGGCTCAATTGTGAGTATACAACCACCGAGCATAAGAGGCCCAACCGTGCCAAGTCC
>Ga0209253_10003632_pt1 | contig 13517 bp, 13 predicted proteins | sample FrelakmetBRP12BR_FD_187145 | JGI IMG/M metagenome (GOLD analysis project Ga0209253, IMG submission 187145) | Freshwater lake sediment microbial communities from the University of Notre Dame, USA, for methane emissions studies - BRP12 BR (SPAdes)... | ecosystem: Environmental > Aquatic >...
TGCTCGTCAATCCGGGCGCCAACCGTGTCGTGCAGGCCTCGCACCCGATCTACGGGCGCATCCCGGCGATGCAGGCCGTCGCCACCGGGAACTACAGCGACTCGATCGTCGTCACGTTGACGTTCTGACGTGTCCTCTCAGAGCGCTGAAGCCGAAAGGTGTACCGGCAGCGCATAGCTGCCGGGTCGGGCCGTGGCATTCAGCACAAAGCGGAACGTCAGGACCAGGCGCTCCAGCCCGCTGGGTCGGTTGCGGTAGATCTCGACACTCTGGTCGCGCAGTTCGATCGCGCTGTCGAGACCCAGGACTGCAACGCGACTGGCCAGGCCCAGGCGCGGCGACAGGCTCAGCAGGTAGCCGCGCCCGGTGTTCTGGCGCACCTCGTAGCGCGCCGACATATCCTTGTAGCCGCGCGCAATGTCCTCACCGGATACCGTCAGCAGCGCCGGCTGATCGATGGCCTGCAGGCTGACCCGCTGCGGCACGAAGGCCGACACCGTGAAGCGGGTCGAGGCCTTCTCTGCAGCTGCAGGCAACGATACTGCCGCCAGCAGCGCGAGAGTCAGCGCACACCACGACGAACGATTCAGTTTCCGCATGTCCCGGACCCCGCTCCGCTTTGCAGCGCGTCTCCCGAGCCTTGGCTGTTCTTATCTCACCCGGGGCTCTGCGGATACGTCAGTGGCAATGCCTAGCCAACGTGCCGCAGTTCACAGTTCCAAACTACCGCGCTTGATCAAAGCCTGCAAATGAGATTAGCCGGCATCATCGGCAGCGCTTCTTGCTGCGCCGCACCAGGCCGTGGAGCCGGTTGCGCAGCCCCGCGAAACGGCTAAGCTGCGGCACGACCGCCCGCCCGAGGACCTCGCCACCGTGCAACCGACCGACACCTCCAACCCGGACTATTTCCACCGGGTCGTGGATTGCCAGTGGGCCTGCCCGGCGCACACCGACGTGCCGGAGTACATCCGGCTGATCGCGAACGGGCAGTTCTCCGATGCCTACATGGTCAACCGCGAATCGAACGTGTTCCCGGGCATCCTCGGCCGCGTCTGCGATCGCCCGTGTGAGCCCGCGTGCCGCCGCGGCCGCGTCGAGGACAAGCCGGTCGCGATCTGCCGGCTGAAGCGCGTTGCGGCCGATCATAAGGACTCCATCGTCGATCGCCTGCCCGTGGTGCCGGCGCAGAAGAACGGCAAGCGCATCGCCTGCATCGGCGCCGGGCCTGCGTCGCTGACGGTCGCGAACGACCTGCTGCCGCTCGGCTACGAGGTCGTGATCCTCGAGCAGTGGGACCAGCCGGGCGGCCTGATGCGCACCAACATCCCGGCGTTCCGGCTGCCGGAAACCGTGATCGACGAGGAAATCGGCTACATCTCGCGGCTGGGCGCCGAGATCCGCTACGGCGCGCGCGTCGACAGCCTGAGACAGTTGCTCGCGACCGGCGGTTTCGACGCAGTGTTCGTCGGCTCGGGTGCACCCAAGGGCAAGGAACTCAAGCTGCCCGGCCGCAAGGAAGGCGACGCGAACATCCACATCGGCATCCAGTGGCTCGAGTCGGTCGCGTTCAAGCACCTCGACAAGATCGGCGAGCGCGTGCTGATCATCGGCGTTGGCAACACGGCGATGGACTGCTGCCGCTCATCGCTGCGGCTGGGCGCGAAGGACGTCAAGGTCATGGCGCGCAAGCCGCGGCAGTTCTTCAAGGCGTCCGAGTGGGAACTCGAGGACGCCGAGTCGGAGAACGTCGAGATCGTCGTCAACCACGCACCGAAGAGTTTCGTCGTCGAGAACGGCCGGCTCACGGGCATGTTGTTCGACAAGATGCAGTACGAGATCGACGCGCGCGGCCGCATCATCGCCGAGCGCATCGTCGGCGAGCAGTTCTACCCGGCCGACGACGTGATCCTCGCGATCGGCCAGGAGAACGCGTTCCCGTGGATCGAGAACGATCTCGGCATCCAGTTCGACCAATGGCACGTGCCGGTGGTCGACGAGAAGACGCACCAGTCCACGCGCGCCGACGTGTTCTTCGGCGGCGACGCGGCATTCGGCCCGAAGAACATCATCTGGGCCGTCGAGCACGGCCACCAGGCGGCGATCTCGATCCATAATTTCTGCATGGGCCAGCCGGTCACGAACCGGCTGCCGCCGACGCTGAACCTGGCGAGCCGCAAGATGGGCCTGCACGAGTGGTCGTACAAGAACGACTACAACCCGGTCGAGCGACGGCTCGTGCCGCACGTGAGCCTCAAGGAACGCTTCAAGCAGATCAGCATCGAGGTCGAGCTCGGCTTCGACCCGGCGCAGACCGCGGCCGAAGTGCAGCGCTGCCTGAACTGCGACATCCAGACGGTGTTCGAGGCAAAGCTCTGCATCGAGTGCGACGCCTGCATCGACATCTGCCCGACGGATTGCCTGACGATCACGAGGAACGGCGACGAAGCCGAGCTCTCGACGCGGCTCAAGGCGCCGCGCAAGACCCCGCACCAGCCGCTCTACGTCTCCGAACCGCTGAAGCAGACGGGCCGCGTCATGGTCAAGGACGAGGACCTCTGCGTGCACTGCGGACTCTGCGCCGAGCGCTGCCCGACGGCGGCCTGGGACATGCAGAAGTCGACGATCAACCTGCCCCACGCGACCGACCACACATGGCCCAGCCCGCAAAAGCGCAAGACCGCGTAAACGACTTCGTCATCAAGCTCGCCAACGTGAACGGCACCGGCTCGGCCAGTGCCAACACGCTGCTGATGAAGTCCATCTTCCGGATGGGCATTCCGGTGATGGGGAAGAACTACTTCCCGTCGAACATCCAGGGCCTGCCGACCTGGTACGAGATCCGCGTGACCCGCGACGGCTACGTAGCCCGCTCCGGCCGCGTCGACCTGATGGTCGCGATGAACGCCGAGACCTACGCGAAGGACGTCCGCGAGGTCAGCGCGGGCGGCTACCTGATCTACGATTCGACCTGGCCGCGCTCGACGGTGCTGAAGCGCGAGGACATCACGATCCTCGGCGTGCCGCTCGCGAAGATCTGCAACGAGAACTTCGTCGGTGTCCGCAACCGGATCCTGATGAAGAACATCATGTATGCAGGCGTGCTCGCGGCGCTGCTCCAGATCGATCTCGACGTGATCCGCCAGTTGCTCACCGAGAGCTTTGGCAAGAAGCAGGCGCTGGTCGACGCCAACATGAAGGCCGTGCAGCTCGGCTACGACCACGCGAAGGCGCAGCTGCCGTGCCCGCTGCCGCTGCGCGTGCAGCGCATGGACAAGACGGCCGGCCACATCATGATCGACGGCAACACGGCGGCGGGCCTCGGCGCCGTGTACGCCGGCGCAACGGTCGGCCCGTGGTACCCGATCACGCCGTCTACGTCGCTGATGGACGCGTTCAAGAGCTTCTGCGCCAAACTGCGCGTCGATCCCGAGACCGGCAAGAACAACTACGCCGTGATCCAGGCCGAGGACGAGTTGTCGGCGATCGGCATGGTGCTCGGCGCATCGTGGAACGGCGCGCGCGCGTTCACGGCCACGAGCGGCCCCGGCATCTCGCTGATGAACGAATTCATCGGACTCGCGTATTACGCCGAGGTCCCCGCGGTGATCTTCGACGTGCAGCGCGTCGGCCCTTCGACCGGCATGCCGACGCGCACGCAGCAGTGCGACATCCTGTTCTGCGCCTATGCCTCGCACGGCGATACCAAGCACGTGCTGCTGTTCCCGTCGAACCCGGAAGAATGCTTCACCATGGCGATCCAGGCGTTCGACCTGGCCGAACGCCTGCAGACTCCCGTGTTCGTCATGTCCGACCTCGACATCGGCATGAACGACTGGATGTGCCCTGAACTCAAGTGGGACGACAGCTATCGCCCGGACCGCGGCAAGGTGCTGACCAGGGAAGAGATCGAGGCGCTGCCGAAGTTCCACCGCTACCTCGACAAGGACGACGACGGCATCCCCTACCGCACGCTCCCGGGCGTGAGCCCCAAGGGCGCGTACTTCACGCGCGGCTCGGGCCACAACCAATACGGCGGCTACACCGAGGACTCGACGGAGTACCAGGTGGTGCTCGACCGGCTGACGCGCAAGTTCAAGCGCGCCCGGATCCTGGTGCCGCCGCCCGTCATCGAGGCGACCGGCACGAGCACCATCGGCCTCGTCGCGGTCGGCAGCAGCCGCGGCGCGGTCAACGAGGCGCGCGACATCCTGGCGAAGCGCGGCATCGCCATCGACTACATGCGCATCAAGGCCTTCCCGTTCACCAAGGAAGTGGAAGCGTTCATGGCGGAACACGAGAAGATCTTCGTGGTCGAGCAGAATCGTGACGCGCAGCTGCGCTCGCTACTGACGCTCGAGACGGACGTACCGAAGTCGAAGCTGCATTCCATCCTGCATTACGACGGGCTGCCGATGACCTCGAAGGGGATCGTCGAGGCTGTCCTGGCAGAGTTGGGCGACAGCCGCAGGGCGCAGACGGCGGCGAGCCAATGAACAGGGGATAGGGGATAGGGGATAGGGGATAGGTGCCGCCGCGCGTTCAGTCGCCACTTCTGACTATCCCCTATCCCCTATCCCCTATCCCCACCCCCTATCCCCTCTTCCTTAGGCCCTCCCATGTCATTCATCAACAAGCCGAAGGTCCGCCACCCCGACCTGCCGAAGAACGAGCTCGGGCTCACGCGTCGCGACTACGAGGGCGCGATGTCCACGCTCTGCGCGGGCTGCGGCCACGACTCGATCACCGCCTCGATCATCGAAGCGCTGTGGGGGTTGAGCCTGCGGCCCGAGCAGCTGGTCAAGCTCTCCGGCATCGGCTGCTCGTCAAAGACCACGGCGTACTTCGCCAGCGGCTCGCACGGCTTCAACGGCGTGCACGGGCGCATGCCGTCGGTCGCGACCGGCGCCAATGCGGCCAACAAGGGCCTGTACTACATCGGCGTCTCGGGCGACGGCGACTCGCTGTCGATCGGCTTCGGGCAGTTCGCGCACTCGATCCGCCGCAACGTGAACATGCTTTACTTGTGCGAGAACAATGGCGTCTACGGTCTCACCAAGGGCCAGTTCTCGGCGTCGGCCGACATCGGCACGAAGTCGAAGAAGGGCGAGGAGAACCTGCAGGCGCCCGTGGACCCGTGCCTCGCCGCGCTGTCGCTCGGCGGCACGTTCATCGCACGCAGCTTCTCGGGCGACAAGGAGCAGCTCGTGCCGCTGATCCAGGCGGGCCTGATGCACAAGGGCTTCGCGATGATCGACATCATCTCGCCCTGCGTGACGTTCAACGACCACGTCGGCTCGACCAAGAGCTACACGTTCACCCGCGAGCACTACCACGAGGCCGTGCACGCCGATTACATCCCGCCGCGGCAGGAGATCAAGGCGTCCTACGGCGAGGGCGAGACGCTGCCGGTACAGATGCACGACGGCAGCCAGATCGTGCTGCGCAAGCTCGACAAGGAATACGACCCGACCCACCGCGGCAAGGCGTTCGAGTACCTGCGCACCAAGCTGCGCCAGGGCGAGCACGTGACCGGGTTGATATTCGTTTCGTCGAGCGGCCCCGACATGCACGACATGGCCGGCACGACCGACGTGCCGCTGAACCAGGTGCCTTACGAGAAGCTGCACCCGGGTTCAGAGGGGCTGGCGAAGATCCTCAAGCGCTACGCTTGATTTGCCGAGATCCACGCAGCCAGATCCGACTCGGTCGGCTCCCCGGCCGCGAGGCGACGAATGGTGTCGGCCGCGTCCTCTTCAGTTGCTGCCAACCCGCTGCCATTGATGCGCAGGAAGACGTCGATCACGGCGAGCGCGATGCGCTTGTTGCCGTCGCTGAAGCAATGGCTGCGTGCAAGCGCGAACCCATACGCGGCCGCGAGCTGGGCGAGCGATGGCGACGGCTCGCCATAGGCCAGCAACTGTTGCGGCCGCGCCAGCGACGCTTGCAGCAATTCCGCCCGGGGCGATTCGGGCGAGCCGCCGAATTCCCCGAGGAGCTTGGCGTGCATGGACCGCACAGCAGCCTCAGTGACCCATCGGGGAATCATGGCGGCGGCTTACCTGGCGAGTTCGCGCAGTGCGTTGCGGTAGCGGCGCCGTGTCTCCTCGAAGGCAGTCATCGCCGCTTCGAAGTCCGGGTCGTAGGGCGTCAGGCCGATGCCGATGCCAGGCGCGTCGACCACGTACAGGGCGTCACCCTCCTTGACCCCGAGGCGCTCGAACTCCTCCTTGGGCAGGATGACGCCGAGCGAGTTGCCGATCTTGCGGACCTTGAGCTTTGTCGCCATCGTCGTGCTCCGGCAGCAGTAGAATGTCGGATATGAGTTTAACTATTGTTATAACTACGTGCACGGCGATGCTCGTAAACCGGAAACTCGCGGTCGGCTCCCTCTGCCTTGGCATTTGGCTTGCCACCGTCGCCCCGAGCGCGCTGGCACAGGTCTACCGCTGGGTCGACGCTGAGGGCGTCACCCACCTGTCGAGCGAGAAGCCGCCTGCGGGCGTCAAGGCCGAGCGCATCGACATCCCCGGGACGTCGAAGCGCTCCAGCGGCACCACCAATCGATCGTCGGGCAGCGCCGGCTCGACGGCAGCGCCGGCCTCTCCTGCACAGGTCGCCCAGCGTGAAGAACTGCTCGGCAGCCTGCGCACGCGCGAGTGCGTCGTGGCGCTCGAGGCGCTCGAGCGCAAGACCAGCGGCGCGGAGCCCACGGGGGCCGCCGAGATCCGCCGGTTGAAGCAGACGGCGGAACTCAACTGCAGCCAGGATCCCGTGCGCAGGCGCGAGCAGGAGGCGCTGGCCGCCAAGCTGCGGGTCGCGAACAGCCCCGCGTGCGTCGCGGCGCGCAATCAGCTGGCCGACATGATGGCGCCCGGCGCCGCGGTGAACCGCGAGCAGCTGCGCACCCAGCAGGCGTTCGTGGATGAGCACTGCACGTCGCCAATCCGGTAGCCGTGCGGGACCGTCGCGAAGCGTCGTCGCCCTTAGCACCGCCCGCTGGCTCGTCATCGTGAACCCGGCCTCCGGTCGCCCCGATGGAGGCCACGGCTGGCGCGCCATCGAGCAGGCGCTGCGGCGGGCCGGCGTGAGCTTCGACGTCGTCCGCACGCGGCACCCCGGCCACGGCGAGACGCTGGCCCGCCAGGCGCTGCACGACGGGCTCAGGCACATCGTCGCCGTCGGCGGCGATGGCTCCGTGAACGAGATCGTGCAGGGCATCCTGACCGCAGGCCTGACCGACACACGCGAGGTGACGCTTGCCGTCGCACCCCAAGGCACCGGCAACGACTGGGCGCGGTCTCTGGGCATCACTCGCGTCCCTTCCCACATCGCGGATGTGCTGGCTGCGGGGCGAACCATGCTGCACGACGTGGGCTTCATCGATTTTCCCGAGGCCGGCGGGACGCGGCGCTGGTTCATCAACGTCGCGGGTGCGGGCTACGACGCCTGGGTCAGCGAGCGGGTGCCTCGCCCAGTGCCGTCGGCGTTCACGTATCTGCGCGTGGCCTTGAACGGCCTCGCCACTTACCGCTCGCCCGAATTCCACATCACCGCCGGCCACGAGACGATCGCAGGCCGGCTGCTGCTCGTGTTCGTCGCCAATGCACGTTTCTGCGGCAACCGCATGCACGTGGCACCGACGGCAGCAATGGACGACGGAGCGCTCGACGTGCTCGCGGTGCAGGAACTGTCGCTGCTGCAGGTCCTGCCGAAACTGGTGAAGTTGTATCGCGGACGGATCCTGGGTGATCGCGCGGTGCGGCACCTGCGCTCGGCCACTGTGCGGATCGAGACCAACCCGTCGGTCGCGGTGCAGGCCGACGGTCAGATCGTCGGCCGCACGCCCGCGGAGTTCGGCGTGCAGTGTCAGGCGTTGCGGGTGGTCATCCCCTGAGCGACGGCCCGGTCAGAGATGCTGCGGGCCCTGCGCGAGCAGGTGCAGCAGCTCCGCCTGCGACTGCACCTCGCAGCGCGTGAAGATCTGCTTCAGGTGCGTCCGCACCGTGTTGAGCGAAAGGTTGAGCGCTGCAGCGCTCTCCTCGACGCTGCGACCTGAGAACAGGCTGCGAGCCACCTGGGCCTGGGCCGGCGTCAGCGCGTACAGCTCGCGCAACACGTCCGTGGAGATTTCGCGCTCGTCCGCATCCCTGGGGACCGGCGTGACGACCACGCGATACGACGCGCCTCCGGATCGACACACGCGCGCCGCGATCACGGCTGTCGCGCCCGCTGCGCCCCCGCCGGACTGGGCGATCATCCGCGACAGCCGCAGGTCGAGCGCAGCATCCGAAAAAACGAGTCGACCCGAACGCAGCGCCATGCCGTCGCCTGCCTCGAGCACGCGGACCGCCAGCGAGTTCGCATCCAGCACGCGGCCACGCGCGTCGAGCAGGACGACGCCCCGGTCGAGCTTGTCGAGGATGATGCGGCCGAGTCCGGAGAATCCGCCGGCCTGCACCAATTGGAAGGGGCCGCGCGACACCTTCCCTGGCACCGCACGACCCCCATCGTTCGTCTGACGCGCCGCGGTTCCCCTGGCTTGTCGCTTCCCCTTCGCGCCCGAACGCGCTCCCGCGACGGCCGTCTGGGTGTCGCTCTTCTTGCGCATGCTCGAGGGGAAACCCCGACTCTTCGTCTATGCTTATCGTGGTCCAACTAGACCACACTCCACAACAGGGCGAATCACCCAAATGGGTGAGGCGAACACTCGGGGAGACTGCGGTGGTGCGGGTCACTAAGCACAAGTCCTGATGGCCGCCCTGCGCACTTCGCGGGATCGGGCGGACGAGTTCGAGTCCGCGCACCACGACAAGCGCATGGCGCTGCAGCGGCGCCTGTGGGTCTCGGAAATCTGACGCACATCAACGATCGGCCGCGCCGCAGCAGGCAGACTGCGCGGTGATCCTGGAGGCGCCCTTACAGCGCCGGAGGAGGATCACATCATGGAAGTTGCCGCCTTCGTGCTGCTCGGATCCGTCGTGCTGTGGTTCGTCGAGGAGGCGACCGACCGTTACCTCTGAGGGCTGTCCGGATACAGCGCCGCCAGCACTTCCGCGACGATCGTCTCGAGCGGAGCGCGGAGCCGGGATTCAAGCCCGGCAGGACCGTCGGCCCGGTGGGCCTCCGACCAGACGTGGCCAAGGGCTGCGCGGTGACGCGCAACGGCCTGCTCCACGAGCGGCCCCCAGTGCGGCGGATACTCGCCGGCAACGAAGTCGCCGCGCCCGCGACCGAAGTGGGCCACGGCCAGGTACCGCAACACGGCTCCACTGACCCGGCCGGTCATGAATTCGGGCGACCAGCGCACGCTGGTGGCATCACTGCCGCGCGCAAGGTTGTAGGCACTGGCCAGGCCGCGCGCGCCGGCCGCCCCGAGCACGCCGCCGAGCAGCGCGCCCGCGCCGAACGTGAGCCCCCCGGCCGCGAGATCCGCCGCGAGGCCGCCGAGCGCGCCCGAGAGGGCCGCACCGATGACGCTCGCCCTGCTTGGGTCTGCGGCCTTGTCGACTGCGAACTCCGCGCCCATGCGCTGCAGGATTTCGGCGGCCGTGCGCCCGGATAGCCCGTGCAGCTCGATCAGCTGATCGGTCGCGCGCCGCACCTCGACGTCGAGCCGTCGGGCGAGCTCGCCCATCGCAGCGTCGGCCGCCGCATCCGTGCGCTCGCCCGGACGCAACAGGCTGCCGAGCCACGAGCGCGCGGCGTCACGCAATCCCGTCGTCGGCACGGTCACCGCGTCCGTCGCGGTCGTCGCCAGCTGCTGCGCCAGGATCCGCATCGACTGCTCGAACGTGACGCGATTGCGGGTGCGCCATGCATCGGCCAGCCGCGCGAATCCGGCCTGTCGGTCGGCCGGCAACACCACACCGATGGACTCGAGCAAGCGGTGCTCCAGTACCCAGCAACGCGCAAACGCATCGAATGCAATCGTGTTGCGCACCCAGGGATACGCGGCCAGGTGCGTCGCCCAGCGACTGACGTCCGCGCGCTCCTCGGCCGCAGGGCGCGGCGGCCCGAGCTGGTTGAGCAGTACGATCGCCGGCTTCGCGATCCAGCCGAGGACCTGCATCTCCGCATCCACGTAGCCGGCGGACGCGGGATCCTCGCCCGCGTTGACCAGGTACAGCACCACGTCGGCCTCATCGCGCACGTTGCGGATCGCCTGCTGGCTGCTGAAGAATGGGCGGTCCACGTGACGGTCCCACACCTGCGTCAGGAACCAGCCGAGCGGGTTGCCGCTCTGCTTGAGGCGCTTCAGCAGGCGCGCGCTGTCGCCGAAGCCCGGGGTATCCCAGAGCAGCAGCACGTCGCCGTGCGCGGTCTCGATGAGCGGAAACGAGTCGGCGGTCTCGGTGACGTGCGGCCGGTCACGGACCTCGCCGATGTCCCGGCGCAGCAGCGTCCGCGCCAGCGTGGTCTTGCCGACGTTGGTGTGCGAAATCAGGCTGAGTGAAATTAAACAGGGGACATTCACCTATTTTTCGTCCTCGCGAAAATGGTGAATGTCCCCTGTTTTTGCCAGATCGACGATCTCGGCCTCGAGCCCGTAACCGCTGACGAAGTCACGCCACAGCTGCCGCCGTTCCTCGAGGCGCGAGCCGAACGACGCATCGCGTGCCAACCGTTGCGAGTACGGGGATTCGTCGACGACGACCCGCACGGTCGCGGCCGGTCGCGCCTTGCGCGCGGAGTCTCGTGCCGCCGCAATCACGACGCCGTGATTCTCGGCCTCGGGCGTCGCCGCCAAGTTCATCAGCACGATGTGCAGGTCCGCCACGCGGTAAGCGCCGAAATCGAACGCGGGACCGGCCATGTCCTCCTCGCCGTAGCGCAGCGTCGTGCGCCGGTCGATGCGTACGTCGGCTTGCGTCTGCGATTCGAGCCAGCGCTCGAGTCCGGCGAGCGACGTCTCCGTGGGCTCGTACGCGTACGGCGTCACGCTCGTGATCCCGCTGCTGCGCGCCAGCGCGCCGCGGCCCAGGACGTCGCCAGCATAGCCGCGCAACTCGGCGGGCAGTGCCCTGGCTCGGCCAAGATGCGCGAGCGAGAGTGTCGCGGCGCCCGCGAGCAGCAGGCGGGGTACCACGATGTAGCACGCCAGGCTGAGCGCGATCAGGTGAATCCAGGGCGCCGCCTCGCCGCCACCGCCCGCGGCCGTCCAGCGCAGACTCTCGACCGCGTCCAGCGTCTCGGGCAGCGGCACGCCCGACCACCCGGCCACCGGCCCGAACAGCACGCGCAGCACGGTCTGCACCTGCGCCGGACCGAGGAACGTGCTCTCCCAGCCGGCCTCGTAGCGCAGCACCGTGCCGCGCAGATAGAGCCCGACGATCAATCCCAGCGCTGCGGCCGCGGCGGCGAGATGCAACCCGCGTCGCGCGTGCTGTGCAATGAACGTGCGGCCCAGGTCGGTCCAGCTCGCGGCATAGTCGCTGATCGCCTTTGCGAGCACCGCGTGCACCCGCGCGGTCTGCCGAACCAGCGGTCCGATTCGCCGCGCGAACGCCCTGCCGGCCCAGTGGCCACGCGCGGCCTCCTGCGCTTGCGCACTGCGATGGCGACGCACCCAGGCGACCGCCAGCACGGCATAGGTGACGAGATTCCAGGCGATGAGGCCGAGAAACGGGAACGCCAGGATATTGATGCGTCTCGAGCCGTCCAGTGCCGACAGGCCCAGGCCGCCCACGAACGCGAGCAACAGCAGGACGACGAGGATCCAGGTCGGTGTCCGCGTCCGACCCAGAACCTCGGAGACGATCGGGTAGCGCTCGGCCAGCGGTCCGGCCAGTCGCTCCGCCCGCTCGCCGAGCGCCCGCGCGGCCAGTGCGTCGTCGATGCTGCCAACCGTGGTTTCCGTCGTGATCCCGAGCGCGCGCATCGTGTCCCGCGTCGCCTGGGCACGGTCACCGGCCGGGATGACCGCTCCGGCGATGTCGGTCGCCTCGATCGATTTCACCAGCAGCACGGAACGCAGGGCTTCTTCGCGCATCGTCCCCGAATCCTACCTGAACGGCGGCCGGCGCAACCGCGGGCCAGACGCTCCTATAATGGCCGCACGGGAGGCACCGACATGACCATCCATCGATTCGGCTCGTGCGCACTGCTGGCGGCGCTGGTCCTGGCGGCAGGGCCGTCGGTCGCGAGCGACGAAGCGTGCGTTGACGCACTGTACCAGCTCGAGGTGCTGCGTCTTGGCACGCGCGTGTTCAAGCCTGGGCCGGGCGACGAACGGACCTACCTGCACGACCGCGAACGACCTGCGGAGGTCGAGCGCCTGACTCAGCTGGCCGAGCAGAACTGCAGCACGGATCCGGCCCAGCGGCAGGCGCAGGACGCGCGAGCCAGTGAACTCGTGGTCGCACTGAGCCCCGATTGCGCGGCGGCACGCGAGCGACTGGCGACGCTCGAGCGGCCCGATTCGCGCAGTGCGCCTGCCACCGTCGAGCGCCAGCGCCAGTACGTTGCCGAGAATTGCCCCGACATTGCGCGGGCCGACGTCTGGATCGCGGATCGGGTGCTCACACGGATCCGGCCGTGACCTTGCACCGCGGTGGCTGCCACTGCGGCGACGTGGCGTTCGAGGTCGAAGCGCCGCCCGAGCTCACCGTGCAGGAATGCAACTGTTCGATCTGCTCGATGACCGGGTTCCTGCACCTGATCGTACCGGCGAGGCGTTTCCGCCTTTTGCGCGGCGCCGACTGCCTGACGACCTACACGTTCAACACCGGCACGGCGCGGCACCTGTTCTGCAGGCGCTGCGGGATCAAGTCGTTCTACGTGCCGCGCTCGAACCCCGATGGCTACAGCGTCAATGCTCGCTGCCTCGATTCCTCGACGATCGGGGAACTCGTCGTCGAGCCGTTCGACGGACGCCACTGGGAGGACTCGGCCGCGGCGCTGCAGCACTTGTCGCGGGACGACGCCGGCTGAGGCACCGCGGCCGCTAGCTCGCACGCCGATCCTGCGAGGTGCCTTCGGTCTCGCGAACCCACAGATCGTCTTGCCGGTCCGGTGGCGGGCCGGACAGTCCGCGCACGTTGGCCGAAACCGCCGGGATCCGGCGGCGCCGCGCCTGCAACCTCGCGCGCGCCTCGGCGGCCCGTCGAGCGGCTCGCCGCCGTGCGACGATCACCCAACCCCACGCCGCTGCGAGCGCCAGCAACGCCGCCATCGAAAGAGCGTCGACATCCATGTCCGCTTCCCTGCGCCACGTGCCGCGCTGCCATGGCGTGGCACACTGGTCGTGATCGCCGGGATCGTCACACGGTCGACGGCGCGGCGCGAGCCGCAAATCTCGCGTCTTGCGCTCGAATTCGGAGCTGCACCTGCCGCAGCCGAGCGCAACTCCGTCCTGTCGGTTGCATGCGGCGTGCGAGTGGTGGAAATAGGAGAATGTCCCCTATTTCCAGCGCTCGCCCAGCCGCGGTGTATCAGCTGGGGATTCCGGCGTCGTTTCGACCAAGCGATTCCCGAGGAGCGACTCGAAACGACGCCGGAATCGCCAGCGGGTCACCTTG
>Ga0209253_10003633_pt1 | contig 13516 bp, 11 predicted proteins | sample FrelakmetBRP12BR_FD_187145 | JGI IMG/M metagenome (GOLD analysis project Ga0209253, IMG submission 187145) | Freshwater lake sediment microbial communities from the University of Notre Dame, USA, for methane emissions studies - BRP12 BR (SPAdes)... | ecosystem: Environmental > Aquatic >...
GTAGCCTTCAAAAAGGTAAGCATAGACTCGGGCTTTCTGAATCAATCGGGGAATGATATCCTTGCCGAAATCGTGGCTGCTCTGGGAATCCCTGGCGTCTTGGAGCAGGGCCTTGATCAGGACAGGAGTGCGGAAGAGATAAACCCCCATGGAAATAAGGGACCGCTTTTTGTCCCAGGGCAAGACCGGCGGATTTTGCGGTTTTTCCAGGAATTTGACGATCTTTTGTTCCCGGTCCACTTGCATCACTCCAAACCGGCTTGCCTCTTCGCTATTGACGGTTTTGGCTAAAACCACGACCTCCGCCTTCTTCTTCCGATAAAATTGGACGATCTCCCGGTAATTGGCGCGGTAGACATGGTCCCCGGAAAGGACCAGGATGGCATCTGGATTTTCCTGCTGGATCGTATAGATGTTTTGGAAGACGGCGTCGGCGGTTCCCTCGTACCAGTGGTCAGCGATTCTCCCTTGGGCCGGAAGCGAAATGATATAGCCGCCGCTCTCGGAATGAAAGATGTTCCAGCCATGAAGAATATGCCTTTCTAAAGACAGGGATTTGTACTGCGTCAGCAGGGCAATTTTGCGGAGTCCCGAGTTCAGGGAATTGGAGAGGCTGAAATCGACGATCCTGTGGCCGCCCAGAAACGGGACCGACGGCTTGGCCCGGTCTCGCGTCAAAGGGTAAAGCCTCTCCCCTTTTCCTCCGCACAGGATCATGGCCAGAATTTTTTCAGATAACGTTTCCATCGGGAGCTACGACCTGTTCAAAAAGTCTGTCTTCCTCTTCCCAGGCTTCGAGGAGCTTCTGCTCAACCGCGTTAAGCGGCTCATTTCTTTTCAGCCAATCGACGAGCGTTATGGCTCTTTCAAAATGCTCGGCTGCTCTGTTTTCGGCGTAATCCCGGGCGGACCAGGTCGAGATCAGGAAGGGCCAATCCGAGCTTTCCAGGAGAAATTTTTCCCGGATGAATTGCTTGAGGATCCTGGTCTTATTGGTCAAGGGGAGATGTTTCAGATTTTTCGCTTCTTCCTCGATCTTATAGATTTTTTCCCAGATCCAGGAAGTATCGTCATTAAGCCAGATCCAGTGGAATCCGCCCTTTCCCCAGGAGCCCTCCGGAAGAGAAATCAAAGTATGGGGATGAAGGGCCTCGAGGCAGTCGCCCGCCTTTTGAGGCTTGACTTCAGTCTTCTGCAATTTTTTTAGGACGAGATAGAGCCATTCGGGTCCCTCGAACCACCAGTGTCCGAAGAGCTCGGTGTCATACAGGGCGACTATAACTCCCTCTTTTTGGCCTTTTAGGCTTTCCTGGAGAGAGTCAACGAAATGACCGGAGTTTTCTTCCAGTCTGTCTTTGATCTTCTCCGGGTTATAGGAATGTTTGTCTCCGAGATCGGCATCGCTTGAAGTGATCCTCCAGTATCTCATTCCCCCGGGGAAATGTTTTTTATGGAACTCGAGGTACCAGCCGTCACCTGGATAGCCTGTTTTTCCGCTCCAAACCTGGGTTCCTGATGGCTCATCCCTCACCAGGAAAGGAACTTTGGAGGGGTGGGCGAGATAAGCCAGAAGTGGTGTTTTAGGCGATTCCTGAGCGGGCCGATATTCTTTCTCGAATTTTTCCCAGAGGAGTTTCAGGGCAGGAAAGCGGTCCAGATAAACCCCTTTCGCCTCCCCTCCCCTGAGAAGATGGGTGTCCACAAAAAAGCAGCCTAAGCCTTCTTGCCCCAAGATCTCATCAACGCCCAGGCGGTCCACCGACTCTTTGTTTCCTAAGGGGGCTTTCCATGAGTAGCCCGGCCTGTAGGCGCATTCAGGAAGCCAGAAACCCCTTGGAGGTCTATCAAAATACTGCTGGTAAACCATCCGACCCTGGCGAATTTGGAAGCGGATGCTGTCATCCTCGGAGAGAAGGGGAAAATAAGAATGCGTCGCGGCCGAGGTCATAATCTCGATTTTACCCTCGTCCTGGAGGCGGCGGTAAGCCGAGATGATGTCCTCGTGATAGGTTCCGGTGAAATCTTGGAGCAGTTTTTCGTACCACGTTTCCCAGAAGGAAGTGAGGCCGAGCAGAGGAAGGTTCCCTGTTTTTTCGAAATAGGGCCGGTCCTTCCGGGCGATATCTATCTTCATCCTCAGATATTCCTTGAAGCCAGAAGCGAAGCTCGGGTTTTTCAATTGTTCCATGAGGACGGGCGTAAAAGAGACATTGACGTTGGCGGAAATGCCCTCATGACTGAGACGATAAAAGACGTCGAGAAGAGGCAGATAACTTTCCGCGGCTGCTTCAAAGAGCCAATCCATCCCATGCGGCCAGCTCCCATGGGCCAGAACATAAGGAATGTGGCTGTGCAGGACTAAAGAAAAATATTTATTGGACATTTTACTCTCTCAGGTTTATTGCCAGGGAAAACTTTTTCCTCCCGGCAAGGGTGAATTTCCAGTGAGGAAGGAAACACATGCCCTGATGGATTATATCATAACCCTCCTCAGATTGGGAGAGGGTTTCCAGGGGAAAATGCCAGATGAGCGGAGGGGGAGAGAATTCCAGGGACAGCCGCCCTCCCAGGAGGAGAACGGTATTCGTTTTGATCTCCCATTCCCGGGGAAGGAGATAGAGATTCCATTCACAGCCGAAAAGCAAAGAGATTTCCTTTTCGCTTAGGCTCTCGATCTCATAGGTAATCGTGACCAGTCCGGATTCCGGGAGGATCTCTTTGGTCACCTTTAGCGGCGCCCGTCCTCCGTTGACCCAGATATGGCCCTGCCGTTGGAGTCGGGCTCTTTGATCGTCGAGCTCAAACTCGTACTCCTGGTTGACAAAGTCTCCCTTCTCCCCAAAGTCGATTCTCCTGAAATCTTCCTGAGTGGTCTGAGGATGAAGGAAATGGTCAAGGAGCGAATAGCGGGGATGCCAATCGTATCTCAGGAGGGAAGCCGTCCCGGGAGGCAGACTCTTAGTCAGCTCGTGAATGCTTTTTCCCTCGGCCGAGTCCGGCTCTTTCTGGCGGTGATAGGACTCCTCCCGGCGGGACAGGACATCGGACAGGTTTCGGGAGATGGCGCGGTAATCCAGTTCGACAAGGCTCCCGCCATAGGATGGTTTGAGAATGAGGTTGAACGTGCCGCCTCGATGAAAGAGCTCTTCCCGGCAATCGAAGTCGTAATCCAATGTTGCCCAGCCCTGCCGGAGCGGAAGAACTTTCTCGGCCTCAAGAAGATGCCGGTAAGCCGCTTCCCGCAGGTGCGGCAAGTAAAGTCCTCCGAAAACGCCGTGCCAATAGGGATCGTTGCACTGCCCCTGATAAAGTTCTTTGGAGGCCGTTTCGTTCCTATGCTTATTAACCTCTTTTGATACGAGAAGCATCCTTTTGTGAAGATGATTGCTTTCTGAGTATTTCAAGAAAAACTCGCGAAAATATCCTCCCCGGAGAAATCTCCGGGCCTCGGCCGGGCTTTGCTTCTTGAGTGCTTTGTAACTCTCTAAATCTCCGGGTTCAAGGATCCATTCCATCATCTCCTCGTACGAGGCGGGGGGAAGGTAAGCTCGGCCGCACTTTGGCCGTGTGTCCAGGTATTCTGAATAGGTCAGCGTTTTGACGCTCTCCCTTTCTAAAAATTCCAGAAAATTTCGAAGCCAGCCTTCTTCATAAACCCAGCGATGCGTCCCCGGCCAGAGCCCGAATTTTTCACCATCATCGCCGAGGATGGCGACTCCGTTCTCGGCCGCGATTTCCTGGAAATAGGGCTGAATCTCTTCGATCTTGTAGAAGGGAATCAGGTAGCGCAATTTCTTATTTACAGGGAAAAGCACGAGAGGGTATCCCTGCTCTTCGGTTATATAGGGCGCATAGATATTTTTGACCCCGGCATAATGGAAGTGCTCCTCATCAAGGAGTGTATATTCAAGGCCCGCTTGAGCCAGCGTTTTTGCCAGCTGGGGCTCCCAGACTCTTTCCGTCAGCCATAAACCGCGGGGCTTGGACTGGAAATGTTCGTTCAAGAACTGGCTCATCATCCGGATCTGTCCGAGACGGTCCTCCTCGGGAATGATCGAAAGGATGGGCTCATAGAAGCCTCCGCCGAGGAGCTCGACCTGGCCCCGGCCGGCCATCTCTTTGACCAGCTCCCAGCATTCTTTCTCTTTGGCCTGCATAAACTCCCAAAGCGGACCGGAAAAATGGAGAGTGAATTTGACCGCAGGATGTTTGACCATTTCCTGAAGGAAAGGCACATAGCAATCCTCAAAGGCTCTCTTGAAGACGAACCCGAAATTCCCCACGGGCTGATGATTATGGACGGCCAACAGAAATCGGAGGTTATTCATCGATAAAACTCCTTCCCTTGCTGGCGCAGGCTTTTCGAAGATAGCCTTTGAAGAGAGCCTCGAACTCGAAAGTGTTTTCTTCCCCGAACCACCAAAACCAGTCGGAGCCTTCGGCGGTGAAAAGCTCTTCGCCGGGACCGCACAGGTCTCTGACCCGGGAGAGCAAATCCCAGCCGGCGTTCTTGGCCGGTGAACCGACCCATTTGGAAAAATTGCCCATCCAGGTTCCCGGGACTAAGGTGATCTCCGACTTGGATTTGCGAAGCGCCAGATAATCCTTAAAAAAAATGGGAGTGATTCCCTTCTTTTTTTTGAGACGGCCGTAGAATTCGCGCAGGAAAGGAACTCCGTTCAAGCGGTATCCCGCCCAGGGATTCTCTCCGTCCAGGGCGAGGACGCAAATCGCCTCCTCCCCTGAAGATGATCTTTGCCTTTCCTCGAGCTTGGCGAGAAAATGCGCCACGGCTTCTTTTTCGTCCCACTTCCAATATTCGAAGCTGAGAAGGTCGGAGAGCTCCCGGTCGCGAAAGAATACGGTCAGGTTCTCGCAAACGTGCGGCTTATAGAGGAGTTTCGGGTCGGGAGCCGAATTCAAACTTTTCCAGAGAATATTTTCGTCGGTCACGGCGAAGGCGTAGCCTTTTTTGGCAACAGCAGCGGCCACGTCCTGGCTGAGGCCTCCCTCAGATGGCCAGAAGCCTTGAGGCTCATCCCCGAAAATGCGTCTGAAATATCGCTTGCCCTTTTCAATCTGGGCTTCTCCATCTTCAGGTCGGACAAAAGAGAGCGCGGGCATCCTCTCCTCTCCCCCGACCTTGACATCAAACAGCAGCGGAAGAAGAGGATGGTAGTAAGCGGAAGTGGTCAGCTCGACGAGCCCATTTTTCCAGAGTTTTTTGTAATAAGGGATGACCTGCTGGTGAATGTCCTTTTGAAGCTCAAGGAGAGAATCCTTTTCGTTCTTTGTTTTTGAAAGAGGGGAAAAAAAGGATTGAAGCGCGCGGAGCTGGAGCTTGGCTATTTCGTTTTCTTCGGCCCCTTTGGGCAAAAACTTGGCCAGCCGCATGACCTGGGCCAAGGTCAATTTCTGCGGGTCTTTCTCGAGCGCATCCTGGAGGATATCTTTGGCCTTGCCCTGCGCATAGTCTACAATCTGTTCGAGAAGGCAGGGCACGAGATTGAAGGTGCAGGGAAAGGCCATCTCTTCTGCAATGAGGACCATCTGGTAATAATTTTTGGTGAGGTGATAATTGACCCAGGGCAGGATATACTCGTCCGTGTCAGGACTCCGGTAGATGGGCTGATGAAGATGCCAGAGAATCGATAGATACATGGTTTTCACCTTCTCATCATTTAGTCTCGGGCGGAGTCTTGACCTTAAAGAAAAGCCAGTTTTTGTCTTCTGGGTCCTTGGGCTTGAGTTTTATCAGGCAATAGCGGCCGCTCAATGTATGGCCTCTGATCTCAAAAACCCTCTTGTCCGGAGCTGACTCCAGCGGGATATATTCTCCTCTATCCCAGATCTTGACCCGGCCGGCGCCGTATTCTCCTTCGGGGATAGTGCCTTCGAAATCCTCATAACCGAGGGGATGGTCTTCTGTCTCGACGGCCAGCCGCCTTATCCCCTCTTCCTGCGGGGGGAGTTTGGGGAGGGCCCAGCTCTTGAGGGTTCCTCCCTCCTCCAGCCGCAGGTCAAAATGAAGGTGAGAGGCGTCGTGTCTCTGGATGGCGTAGACAAGACTTTTGTTTTTCCCTTTAAGGTTCCTTTTTGCATCGTTCCCTTTGGGCTCGGGAGTTCTGCGGAAATCTCTTTTATCTTCGTATTTTTTAAGGCTCATCGTCTTCTGTTAGCAGCTGGCATCTTTATCTGTGCAGGAAGCTCCTTTCGCTGTCGGTCTCACCCGGTTTTCGGGTGATGATCATCGCCAGGTTGAGGGCGTTGGCGCGGTCGATGACCTCCTGGTCCCGGACGGAACCCAGGGGATATATAATGGCCGTTATTCCGTTTTGAGCGGCCAGTTCGACGACATCCGGGAAAGGCATAAAAGCATCCGAAGCCATGACACACCCTTCCGGGCCATAGCCCCGCCTCGAGAAGCGGATGGCGCCTTCCGCAGCGTCGATCCGGCTCCGCTGGCCGGACCCGATCCCGTGGACTTTGTCCTTCTTTCCGATAACGACCGCGTTCGATCTGGTGAAACAGGTTATAATCCAATTGAAGACAGCGGCTTCGATCTCCTCTAGCGATGGCTTTCGTTCGGAAACCACGTCGACATCGCGAGGGCCGCGAATCTTCGAGTCGAACCGTTTCTGGACAAGAACCCCGCCGGCCACCCTTTTGAATTCCAGGCCGTTATCCACAGCCGTTTCTTGGACCGGGCTTCCCATCTTGACCACGCGCAAGGTTTTCCTCAAAGCGAGGATTCCCAAGGCTTCAGAAGCATAGTCCGGAGCATAGACGACCTCGATATTTCTCTGGCTTTCTATAAGAAGCCTGGCCAAGGGCTCTGTAATTTCATAGTTAAAGACATCCACGCTGCCGAAATTGGAAAGAGCGTCGCTCCCCCAGGCTTTCTCAAATGTATCTTCTGGAGTTTCCCCCACTGAAGCGCCGCTCGGCATTTCGTGCTTGATCAGAGCGCAGATTGGCTTTCCGGGACGAATTTCAGTCAGCTTCTTGACCAGCCTCTGACCCAAGTCCATGTCGCCAACGTTGATATAGCTCAATCCTTTGGTCCCTTCCTGGAGGATCTCCATCGTGGCCATGTTCGGCCCGGAGGCTCCAATTTCGATATAGAAGGCGGCCGGATAACCCGGGTTTTCCCCATAGCGCATGGCGATTTTCTTCCGGAATTCCTGGCCCCCGAACTGGAGGCTATCAGGGAAATCTTCATGCACTTTGGTGGAATATTGAAGGCGCGCAGATCTGTCTGTTTTATCCATGCTCTTCCTGCCTTTCCTTTTTATTGATGATGGAAACCTGGAATTTCTGCACATTCGAGCTCTCGGCGTAGACGGCGGCGACCGCCACCCGGTAGTCTTTCTCCGGATATCCCGGTCTAAGAGCGGCATAAACTGCCTCTGCCATGCCAGCCGCAGTTCCCTCTTCTATATCGATATCAACGGGGCCTCCCTGAAATGATGGTAGCGGATTTTCTTCGCTGCCGCTGTATGTGGCGATCAGCTTGCCTTTTCCGGGTCTAAGATTCCAGGTGAAGAATGGCCTTTGGGCAAAGCCGTCTTTCCCTCTCCTAAGGAGGCTGAGAGAAGCTCTGCCATTGGGAAGGATGCAGCCGCTGATGCGCGGCGTGTAATGAGGCGAATCGGGCTCATAGGTCCAGTTATTGAGGCCGTGGCGCAAGACCTCCTGCGGATCATCATTCCCCTGAATTTGATTCAGGATGTCCTCCGTTTGCCGGCCGTTGCTGACTGCGATACCCCGTCCAAAAGCGATGGCCATGTAAACGAGGAGGTCGGCATTTCCCTTTTTCAGGGCTTCTTCGTCCGTCGGTATAGTCCAGATGGCGTTTCCCTTAAACCTTAGCTCTCTGGCTTGGCTCGAGGGCGACCTTCCGGTAATCGCATAGACGACCACGGACCTGTCTGCCCCAGAATTTTGACCGAGAATGACAACCCGTCCAGGGTAGGCCATGGCTCTGAGTTCGGCCAGCGGTTCAATCATGATTTCGCCTCTGTTTTGAGGCTTATAGATAGCACACCGCGCTGTTGAAGTCAAAAACCGGCTGACGTTTTAGCCCAATGAATTCTTGCTCAGGCCGGCCGATTACGTTATTATGGACCGTGGCTTTGCTGAAGAGGAGTAGAAAGCATGAAAGAAGAGCACCATCCAGAAATGGCGTATGAGAATTCGGAGTTCTTGGATTCTCCCGAAGCCCGGTCCATTAGAATCCAGAGTGAGATTCTTGAGCCGATGATCAGGCTGGCCAAGTATAAGGTTCACTCGACCGTGCTTTTCTTCGGTTCCACGCACGTCGACCCGCAAGATAAGACGTCTCCTTTGACCAAATATTACTGGGAAGCAGAAGAGCTGGCCTACCTGGTCGCCACCTGGGCCATCAGGCTCAAGCCCAAGGGTAAGAACTTTGTCATTTGCACCGGAGGCGGGCCTGGCATTATGGAGGCTGCCAACAGGGGCGCTGCCCGGGCCGGAGGAAAATCCATCGGGATGAATATCTCCCTTCCCCTGGAGCAAATTCCTAATTCGTATATCTCCCCGGAGCTCTCTTTCCTTTTCCATTACTTTTTCACCCGAAAATTCTGGCTCATCAACAAGGCCAAGGCCATCGTGGCGTTCCCGGGAGGCTACGGAACTCTGGATGAGCTGTTTGAGACGCTGACTCTGATCCAGACGGGGAAGATTTCCAAGAACAACTTGACCGTCATCCTTTATGGAGAGGAATACTGGCGCAAAGCGATCAACTTTGAGACTTTGGTCGAATATGGAACGATTTCGCCTGAGGACGTAGAATTGTTTTCGTTCTGTTCCAGGCCGAAGCAGGCCTTTGGTCTTCTGAAAAAAAAGCTCTTGGAGTCCTTGAAGCCAGCTTAGGCTTTGGCCGCCTGTTTCTTTTTTTTCTCGAAATACATATAAAGGAATATTCCACAGGCAGCGCCGAGGGCATCGGCCAGCCAATCGAGGAAGTCCATGTGCCGTCCGGGGACGAGATGTTGGTGGTATTCGTCCAGGAAGGCTAAAACGAGCCCCAAGAAAAAGGTCACCAGAATCTTCGAGCTTGGGGAGGCCTTAAGGACGCTGAAAAAGCCGATGGCAAGTAAGAAGGCCATAATGCCAAATTCAATGATGTGGGTCACTTTATCAAAGTGATGACGGTCTAACCTGATTCCCCAGTCTTGCGACGACAAGGTAAAGATCAGGAGATAAAAAAGGATGGCCGGGAGAAAATAGGCTAACTTCTTCATCGCACTGCTAAAAAGGAATCATTTATTCTAAAGAAAAAAGCCCGCTGAATCCAGGAATATCTTATTCCGCATATTTGCCATCGGCTGTCGAATACTGGCATAATTAATAAAATGATGAGAGCAGCGAAATTCATAGTTGTGGTCCTCTCGATCGTCCTTGTGTCCGGGTGCCGGGCGCGCCAGAACTATGTTCCCGAAGGAATTGCCCAGACCGGCATAGCGTCCTGGTATGGCCCCGAATTTCACGGAAAGAGCACATCCAGCAAAGAGATCTATGACATGAATGACCTGACCGCAGCCCATAAAACGCTTCCTCTGGGGACGTTTGTGATGGTGACGAATCTCAGCAACGGCAGGGCGGTAACTGTCCGCATCAATGACCGCGGCCCTTTTGCCAAGGACAGAGTGATCGACCTTTCGTATGCGGCGGCCAAGGCTCTCGACATGATCGGGCCGGGCACGGCTCCCGTGCGGATCGATGTCCTGAAAAACATATCTCCTCCCGCTTCTTCTCAGCAGTTCTCCGTGCAGGTGGGGTCTTTTGTGGTCAGAGAAAACGCCCTGGCGCTGCGCAGGGAGCTGGAGAAAAATTATGCCGATGTCTATGTCTCCCCCTATGAAACGACGAGGCAGATTTATTACCGTGTCCGCCTCAAGGCTGAGACGAGACAGGCGGCCGAGGCCATTGCCCGGAGTCTTTTAGGGAAAGGCTATACCGGGATCGTTTTCGAGGAACGATAGACGCCTATTTCTTCTTCTTGTAAAGGTAGGCCGCCTCCCTGTGTTTGTTTTCCTTGCCGTCATGCACGGCATAGCGGCTGCCGCTCCAGAAGCCGGCTGATCCAAATTCCCCTTTTTTGTTGAGGGCATAAAAATTCAGCCCGAAACTTGGCCGGCCCTCCTCATCAACAAGTTGAGGCTGGAGCCTAGTCGTTTGGGCGATTTTTTCCAAGGCCTTGAGGCAGGCCTCCTCGGGAGAAAATCCCTGGCCCATAAAGTCGACCACTTGAAAGCTTCCGCAGTTGAGGATATTGGCTTCCCCTCTTCCTGTGGAGCCGGCTGCGCCGATTGTGTTATCGACATAAAGGCCGGCTCCTATGATGGGCGAGTCCCCCACTCTGCCTGGCAGCTTAAAAGCCAGTCCGCTGGTCGTCGTCACCCCGGCCAGGTCGCCCTTATCGTCGATAGCGATACAATTGATCGTTCCATACGAGGAGAGGTAAGGTTGAAGCTCTGAGGCCAGCTTGTCAGACTTGGGTGGGAACCAGTTGTCTTTATCGGAAAGTGTCTCCTTCCAGCGGAGCCATACTTCTCTCGCCTTATCGGTGAGCAGCTCTTCTTCCTTGAACCCGTGGGCCTTGGCGAATTTCAGAGCCCCCTCCCCTACGAGAAGGGCATGGTCGGTCCTTTCCATGACGAGCTTGGCGACCTTGGAGGGGGTCTTAATGTTTCTCAGGGCGGCCACAGCCCCGGAATTATGCGTCGGGCCCGACATCACGGAAGCATCAAGCTCGACTACGCCATCCTCGTTGGGGAGTCCTCCGTATCCGACAGACATGTCATTAGGGTCTTCCTCGACAATGTTGACCCCCGCGATGACCGCCTCCACCGGATCAACGCCCTGGCGCAGGAGTTCCATAGCTTTTTCCGTCGCCCTTAGCCCGTTCCCGCTGGAAACCACACGCCTTCCGGCCGGGGCGACATTCTGGCTATTCCCGAGCAAGTATCTGCCGTCCGTGAGAAACGAAGCGGCTGTTATCCCTACACTAGTCTTCAAAAAATTTCTTCTGGACAAACGAGACATGCTGGGACCTCCTTTCTTGGGCTCCATCGTTTTACATTATCCGACTTAGGCAGGAGATGCAAGACGATTCAAGTTTGAGGCCGGATCCGATAGAGAGGTGGGTGATAGAAATGCCGGCTGGGTATTCGGCTGTTTGACAAGGAGTTCCCTTTGCGCTAATAAATACTGCCTATGCAGTTCTCAAGGCGCGTTCTCATCTCTGCTTCCCTTTTTCATGCTCTCAACGACTCGGCGACTGTGGCTGTCCCGATGATCTTCCCACTTCTTTATAACCGGCATTTCATCATCCATAATTATTCTCAAATCGGCATCCTATCAAACTTTGGGCTTCTCACGACCCTCCTTTTTCAGTTTCTCGTGGTTCATGCCGGCCATCGTGTCGATTATCGGTTTATGCTCACCTTGAGCTTTGTCGGCATAGCCCTGACTCTCGCATTGATCCCTTTTTCGTCCGGCTATGCTTCTCTTTTGTTTCTTTACCTTCTTTTCCGTGTCTTTGATAGCTTCTACCATACCCTGGGGCTGGCCTGGGTTTCGCGGACTCATCAGAGCCGGGGCATCGACTCGGCCATGGGCATTCAGAGCGGTTCGGGAAACCTGGGCGTTTTTCTGGCCTTTATCTCCGTCGGCCTGCTGGCCCAGAAGTATAACTGGCGGCTGCCTCTTTTCTGCTGGTCCGGGGTTTGTTTTCTGGCCGGGATCCTGAGCTTCCTTCTGGTCCGGAAGATGCCTTTCCGGACAGAAGATTTTGGGGCTCCCGATTTTTCCTCCTGGCTTGAAACGGTGAAGAAAATTAAAAAATATGTCATTGGAATTGCGTTTAGCGGCGCCTCGTGGAGTGTGACGATCTATTTCGGCCCCTCGTTGCTCAATCATAAATTCGGCATTCCCATGGGCAGGACTGGCCTTTATCTGGCCCTGTGGATAGGCCTCGGAACAGTCATTGGCTATTTTTTTGGCCCCTTGAGCCTCAAATTCGGCCGGACAAGAGTTTATAAATCCGGATTCATCGGCGCCTCACTGTCGCTCCTTCTGCTGGGGAGTTCCGTCAAGACTGCTTGGGCTGTGCTTGGCCTTATTCTCTTCGGGACGTTTCTCTTTCTCCTCTATCCCGCCCTGCAATCCTACGTTGGAAACACCGTGCCCTCGCAGAATCAGCCTCAGGCCTTTAGCCTTTTCTCTAATATTCAGATGATCTCCGGGGCTGTCATATCCCTCTTGGCCGGGGTCATTTCTGACGAGTTTGGCATAGCGTCGCCGTTCCTGGTTATGGGAGTCTTGGGAATGATGGCTTCTTTTTATTACCTTGTCTCCAGGAGGATGGTGAATTCCTCACAGACGTCTGATTCTTTCCCGCTCTGATAGGCTCTGAATTTCTATTTGTCTCTTTTTTTGTGGCCGAGATTGGTCGCCATTCTGGCCGAGGCGGGATTCGATCACACTACCTGGAAGCCTCTCCCTTTTGACCTTGTCGCTATCCACATTGCGGTCAAGAAGGCAAGAATTGTCGCGCCCGGATAATTGATGTAAGATACAGCGCGGAGCGACAACCTTGAAAGAGAAGGCCTTTAAAATAGGGCTCAAGATCTTAAAAGTCAAAGTGGCCGTTTCCTCCAACCTGAAGTCACTCCTTCCCTCGTTTCCCCTTCCCGTTGAGGTCAAATCGCTGCTGACGGATTTTAGGGCCGTTGAAGAGATAGCCTATTCTCCCGAAGCAGACGGCTCGATTTCGATCACGGAAGCTCCGGATGAAGAGCCTTGTTATCGCCTTTCCGGAACGAAGGCGTACTTTAGGGGCCCTTTTGGTGAGCTCGACCGCAAAGCCTCCGATTTGAGGTTCAGCTTTTGGGGAAACCAGGGGTTCCTATACCGGTTCACGCTCTTCCTTCTGGAAAAAAATCACCGGATTTATAACCTCCATGCCAGTGCGCTCTACCAGGCCCAAAAAAACCGGCTCTTTATCATCGCCGGCGGTGCCGGAAGCGGCAAGACGGCTTTTCTGCTTGGCGGGCTGGAACAGGGCTTGGCTCTTTTTTCAACAGAAACTGTGCACTTCAAAAAGGAAGGGCACCGTTTCCTCTGGTATCTGGGCTCGCTGGTCGACAACGTGAGAGTCGGAACCCTGAGACACCATTTTCCTCGATTTCTCAGCCCCTCTCGGACTTTCGGTCCTGAAGATGAATGGCAGAAAAAAATCGCTGTGGATCTTGCTTCTTACCAATGCCGTGAGGAGACTCTCGTCAATCCTGAAGCTGTTATTCTTTTTCCCAGGATTGAAGAGGGCCGCGATGATTGTGAGCTCTGTCCAATAAAAGACCCCAGGAAAGCATCTCAGGCTTTGTTCGATAACCTTTCCCAGAAGCTCACGGAAAGCTGTCTTCTCTATGATAGCCTGCCGTTGTCTGGCCTGGACCGGCCGGATCTGGCGCTGGCCCGGCTCGAG
>Ga0209253_10003635_pt1 | contig 13511 bp, 12 predicted proteins | sample FrelakmetBRP12BR_FD_187145 | JGI IMG/M metagenome (GOLD analysis project Ga0209253, IMG submission 187145) | Freshwater lake sediment microbial communities from the University of Notre Dame, USA, for methane emissions studies - BRP12 BR (SPAdes)... | ecosystem: Environmental > Aquatic >...
CTCCGCTGAAGACTGCGGCCACCCCTCTTGGCACTCTCCAGGAGATTGCGAAAAGTCACTCCAAGGTACTGACTTTTCCTCCATTTTCTGTTACGCACATGTTAGCGAAACAGAGCCTGAGACTGACCATGAGTCATGTTGGTGGATCGCGCTCGCCCCCGCACGCTCTCGATCCCACTCATCCACCCACAAGAGTCCGCGAAGAGCCGACCAAGAACAGGAGAGGATTCCATATCATGACGACGAGACGCATTGGAACCGTATTGTTGACCTGCGGCGCTCTATTTGGGCTGTCACTTGCAACGGCTGCATCGGCCGCCGATGTGGAGAAGCTGGTCGAAGCTTGCAACGCCTGTCACGGCAAGGCGGGTGCCAGCACCGAGAAGGATATGCCGAGCATTGGGGGCAATTCCCTGAAATATCTCGACATCAGCATGAAGGCGTACAAGGAAAAGAAGTGGCCTTGTCCCGAAACGAAGATCCCGACGGGCCCCAAGAAGGACACAAAAACCGACATGTGCAAAGTCGCCAACGATCTGAGCGACAGCGACATGCAAGAAGTGAACAAATACTATTCCGAACAGACCTTTGTCCGAGCCAAGCAAGCGTCCGATGCGGCTCTGGCAGCGAAAGGCCTGGAGATTCACAACAAGAACTGCAAGAAATGTCACTCTGAAGGGGGCAGCGCTGCAAGTGACGATTCTGGCATCCTGGCGGGTCAGCAGATGGGTTACCTCGGAACAGCATTCAAAGCGTATACCTCCGGAGAGCGGCCGATGCCCAAGAAGATGAAGGCGAAGATGGACCTGGTGGACAAGGAGGGTATCGAGGCTCTCATCAACTACTACGGCAGCTTCAAGTAGAACGGGGATCGCTCGAGGCTCCCGTCTTCCCTCCGTGCCGCTTCTCGGTGAGGCTCTCGCTCCCACCGAGGAGCGGCAGCACGGTGGGGTGCTGAAGCGCCGATGGTTCGAATGCAGGGCGGCAATACATCGACGGATTCTAACCCGTATCCCCTCGTCGCGGCTGCGAGCATTGCCGTTCTTGGAGCCCTCGCAGCGACCGCGGGAGACCTGGGCCAGCTCTGGGTCGTGAACTCGGGACGCGCCGCTCTTCATCTCGCACAACCGCCGCAGTGGCTCACCGTGATCGCTACACTGGCCGGCGCCATCGGCATCCCGCTGTACGCGCTCGGTTATCAGGCACGGGCGAGACAAGCACGCTTCCTCGCACCGCGACGGGCCGCCGCGGTCGCGGCCTTCGGCGCGGCATTCGGTGCCCTCGGAGGCAGCGTTCATGCCGTGACCGGCGTGCTCATCTGGTCGCGAGTCGGCGGCATCGCAAGCGAGCTCGACCCTGTGCAGGGAATCCTCGCCTCGGGTCCCATCGTCCTGACGCTCTGGGCACTGGCCGGGACAGCGTTCCTGGCGGCCGCAGCCTGCGAGGCCGCCTTGCCTCAACCAGTGCGCCAGAGGCTCGCGAACCCTTTGCTGCTGACCCTTCTGCTCACGGGCGCCGCAATGCTGCTTCCTATGCCCTGGCGCGACCTTCTCGCCCCGGCCTCGATCAACATCGCTCATCTGGTGTTCTTCGCGGGCTGGGTGGTACCTTCCCGCGTCGCCATGCCGGCTGCTCCTTCCTGACCGCTTCCCGCCGAGAGGGTCCCCTCCGATGCGCATCCGAACGCGTGGCATGTTCCTGCTCGAGGGCCAGGAGAAGTTCTTCGTCCGCGGCGTCTCCTACGGCCCCTTTCACCCGAACCAGATGGGCGAGTTCCTGCCCGAAAAGGAGGTCGCCGAGCGCGACTTCCAGCTGATTCGCGAGCTCGGCGCGAATACGATCCGCCTCTACCACGTGCCGCCGGCGGGCTTCCGCGAGCTGGCCGAGTCCTTCGATCTCAAGCTCCTGGTGGGGATCCCCTGGGCTCAGCACGTGCGCTTCCTCGACACGCGCGAGGATCGCCACGAGGTGCGCCGCCGCGTGCGCGAGGCGGCGGTCTCCATGCGCGGCGCGCCCAATCTGCTGGCGCTCCTCATCGGCAACGAGATCTCGCCCCAGATCGTGCGTTGGTATGGGCACTCGCGGGTGGAGAAGTTCCTCAAGGAGCTGATGGCCGAGGTGAAGGACGTCGATCCCGAGGCCCTCGTCTCATATGCGAACTTCCCCATGACCGAGTACCTGGAGCTCGACTTCCTCGACTTCCTCTCGTTCAACATCTACCTGCACCGGGAAGCGGACTTCCGCCGCTACGTGGCGCGGCTCCAGAACCTGTCGGGCTTCAAGCCGCTGCTGCTCTCCGAGTTCGGCGTCGATTCCTGGCGAGAGGGCGAGAAGGAGCAGGCGCACGTGGTCAGCACCACGGCCGCCGCTGCGGCCGAGATGGGCTGCGCGGGCACCGTCGTCTTCTCCTACACCGACGAGTGGTTCACGGGCGGCCACGAGATCGAGGACTGGGCCTTCGGTCTCGTCTCGCGCCAGCGTGAGAAGAAGGAGGCTTTCGCGGCGCTGCGCGAGATCTACGCGAAGCCGCAGCCCCAGCCGCCGAGCCCTGCGCCGAGAGTCTCCGTCGTGATCTGCGCCTACAACGCGGAGCGTACGATGGAGGAATGCCTCGAGTCGCTGACGACGCTCCGCTACCCGAACTTCGAGATCATCATCGTCGATGACGGCTCCACGGACAGGACGCGCGAGATCTCCGAGCGCTACCCGCAGTTCCGTCTGATCAGCCACGAGAACCGCGGGCTCTCGGTCGCGCGCAACGAGGGCATCTTCGCCGCCACCGGCGAGATCGTGGCCTTCACCGACTCCGACTGCGCCGTCGATCCCGATTGGATCACCTACCTCGTGCACCGCCTGCTCTCGGAGAGTTTCGCCGCCGTGGGTGGGCCGAACCTGCCTCCGTCGGAGGACCACTGGATCCCCGAGGTGGTGGCGCGCTCGCCGGGCGGGCCCACCCACGTGCTGCTCACAGACTCCGAGGCCGAGCACATTCCGGGCTGCAACATGGCCTTCTGGCGCGACAAGCTGCTCGAGGTCGGGCTTTTCGACCCGGTCTACCGCGCGGCGGGCGACGATGTGGACATCTGCTGGCGCTTGCAGAACGCGGGCTACAAGATCGGCTTCGCGGCATCGGCCCTGGTCTGGCATCGGCGCCGGGCGACGATCGCGGCGTACCTCGGCCAGCAGCGCGGCTACGGGCACGCCGAATCGCTGCTCTACTTCAAGCATCCCTACCGCTTCAACTTCCTCGGCAATTCGCGTTGGCTCGGCCGGATCTACAGCGACCTCGGCGCTGGCATCCTCGGCCGCCGACCGGTGATCTATTCGGGCCCGTTCGGGGGTGGTCTGTTCCAGACGCTTTACGAGGCGCCGTCCTCGCTGCTCCGGTACCTGCCGGCCACGCTCGAGTGGAACCTGCTGGCCCTCGCCCTCACACTCGCCGGCGCACTCTCGTACCTCATGACGTTGCACCTGCCGACGTTCCTGATCGTCGGCCTCGGGCTGATCGCGCTCTCGATCGCGCAGGCAGTTGCGATCTCCTTCCAGGTGGACGTCTCGGAGCTGAACGTTCCGACGTGGAAAGCTCGTGGGCTGATCGCGGTCCTCAACTATGTCGGCCCTTTCGTGCGCGCCATCGAGCGTAACAAGGTGCGCATGCGCGGTATGTCCGCGGTGGAACGGATCCACTTTCCGAAGCTCCGCCAGCGGCCCGACCTCGACCTCGCACATCGGAGCTTCAGCCTCTCGTACTGGAACACGACGCAGATCGAGAAGGAGGCGTGCATCGACGAGGTCGTCCGCTTCCTTAAGCCGCGCAAGTACCCGATCATCATCGATAACGGCTGGGAGCCCTGGGACGTCTCGATCCATCGCGGCGTCTGGGTGCGCGCCGAGGTGAAGGTGCTGGTCGAGAACCATGGCGGGAACGACCGGCAGGTGGACGTCGGCGTGCGGCTGCGCCAGACGGGCCTTTCCAAGGGGATGAAGGCGGTCTACGCGCTCGTGGGGCTCCTGGCGCTGGTCGGGAACGTACACTCGGTGACGGTGCTGGCGGGAGCCGCGCTCGTGATCACGGAGGCCTTCCTGAGCTACCAGGCCTACCGGATGGGACGAACGGTCTACCATGCGGTGGAGATCACCTTCCAGTCGCTGCCGCTCGATCCGCTGCGGCCGGACAAGACTCTCCCGCAGCCGCAGGGCTGAGTGAGCGTTCTCCGCCGCATTGCGGGCTACCTGGTGCCGTACCGGGGCCGCTTTACGCTGGCGCTCGGGCTGGTGGCGATCAGCGCCGCGCTCGAGGTGGCGCGGCCGTGGCCGCTCAAGATCGTGGTCGACTCGGTCCTTGGCGACCGCCCTCTCGTGCTTCCCTTCGCGCTGCCCGGGTCGAAGCAGGCCATTCTCGCGGCGGCGTGCATCGGGCTGCTCGTGCTCGCCGTCGGCGTTGCCCTGTTGGGCGTGGTGCTGAACCGCGTCACGATCGGGATCGGCCAACGCATGGTGGGCGACCTGCGTGCCCAGCTCGTGCAGCACCTGCAGGGCATGTCCCTCGGCTTCTACGGTCGCCGTCCGGCGAGCGATCTCGCGTACCGCGTGGCCTTCGACACCTTCGCCGCGCAGGCCATGGCCATGAATGGCCTGTTCCCGTTCATCACGGCCGTGGTGCTCCTCGGCGGCATGACGGCCGTGATGTTGCGCATGAACCCGACGCTGGCGTGCATCTTCCTCGCGGTAGCACCGCTCCTCTTCGTCACGATCCGGCTGCTGGGACGCCGGATCACGGGCCTCGCCACGGAGCTCCGGGAGAGCGAGAGCCGCTTCCTCTCGGAGGCCCAGCGCGGCGTAGGCGCCATCGAAGTGGTGCAGGCCTTCACGGCTGAGCCGCGGGAGCGTGAGCGCATCCTCGCGGCCTCCGCACGCGCCCTCTCGGCCGCGAACCGCCTCTACGTCTTCGAGACCGGCTACTCCGGCGTGATCAACGTGCTGGTGGCCATCGGCACGGCGGGTGTGCTGTATGCGGGCGGCGTCTTTGGGCTCAGCGGCCGCATCACGGCCGGCGATCTCGTGGTCTTCGTCACCTATCTCGCTGCCTTGTACGCGCCCATCAATTCGATTGCCCAGACCATGGGCCTGGTGCAGAACTCGACCGCCGGCGCGCGCCGTGTCTTCGAGATCCTCGACCAGGAGCCGGAGGTGCGCGACCGGCCCGGCGCGCGCGAGCTCGAGAAGCCCGAGGGCAGGATCTGCTTCGAGAACGTGAGCTTCGCCTACCCCGGAGGAAGCTTCGCCCTGCGCGGCGTCGGCTTCGAGGCGCCGCCCGGGTCGCTGGTGGCCGTGGTAGGGCCCACGGGCGCCGGCAAGAGCACGCTCATGAGCCTGCTCCCGCGCTTCCACGATCCGACCGAAGGGCGCGTTCTCTTCGACGGCATGGACTTGCGCGACGTCCGGCTCCGCTCGCTGCGCGGAGCCATCGGCATCGTCCCGCAGCAGCCCCTGATCTTCCCGGCTTCGCTCGAGGAGAACGTACGCTACGGCCGGCCCGACGCGAGCGCTGCCGAGCTCCGCAAGGCGCTCGAGCTGGCCGGCGTGGCGGCCTTCGCTGCCGAGCTGCCGCAGGGCCTCGCCACGCCGGTGGGACCGGAGGGCCAGGCGCTCTCGCAAGGCCAGATGCAGCGCATCACCATCGCGCGCGCACTGCTGAAGGATCCCCGGCTGCTGATCCTCGACGAGCCCACCTCTGCTCTCGATGCCGAGACAGAGGTCTACGTCATGTCGGGGATCGAGCGCGCGATGAAGGGCCGCACGACGTTCGTCATCGCGCACCGCCTCTCCACCGTCCGGCGCGCAGACCTCGTGCTCGTCATCGAGGCGGGACGCCTCGCGGAGATCGGCAGCTTCGATTCGCTGCGGCGAGCGGGCGGCACCTTCCAGCGCCTGCACGAGGCGCAGCAGCTCTACGCGGAGCCAGAGACGGAGGACGCGGTCGGATGAAGCGCGTGGTCGTGCTGGGGTTGATGGGGCAGTACCCGCTGGGCGGCATGGCGTGGCAGGTGATCCATCACGTGCTCGGCTTCGAGCGCCTCGGCGTCCGCTGCTACTACGTCGAGAATTCGGGAGCCCCGCCCTACTCGCCGCGGCTTCAGTCCGTAACGGACTCTGCTGCCGAGAACGTTCGCTTCCTGGCCGACACCTTTGCGCGTCACGGTCTCGCGGATCGCTGGGTCTACTGGGACTCCCTGACAGACCAGTGGCCGGGTCTTGGCAAGGCCAAGGCCGAGGAATTGCTGCGCGAAGCCGACGTGATCGTGAACCTCTGCGGCGCCTCGCGGCCCGACCCGGCGCAGAAGCGCAAGGGCTGCCTCGTCTACATCGAGACCGATCCCGTGCTCGAGCAGGTCAAGCTCGCGCAGGGCAATGCCGAGAGCCGCATCTTTCTCGATACGCATGACGTGCTCTTCACCTACGGGGTCCGCATCGGCGATCCGGATTGCCGCGTTCCGAGCGGCGGCATCCCCTGGCGCAAGACGCATCCGCCCGTGATCGTCGATCTCTGGCGCTTGCCGCCAGCGTCGAGCGCGCCCTGGCGCACCATCGCCACCTACCGCAACAAGGGCAAGGACGTCGTGCTCGGTGGCCGCACCTATCTCTGGTCGAAGCATCCAAACTTCGAGCGCGTGATGGATCTGCCGAAACGGACGTCCGAGACGCTCGAGGTGGCGCTGGTGACGGCCGGCGAGAGCGAGGTGCGCCAGCGCTTCCTCGACAACGGCTGGAAGCTCGAGGATCCCGTGGCCATTTCGAGCGATCCCGAGGTCTACCGCGCCTGGATCCAGGCTGCTCGAGGTGAGTTCTCGGTCGAGAAGCAGGACCAGACCGAGCTGAAGGTCGGCTGGTTCAGCGACCGCAGCGTCTGCTTCCTCGCGGCGGGCCGGCCCTGCGTGCTGCAGGACACCGGCGTCGACGCACGCGTGCCCGTGGGCGAGGGCCTGCTCGCTTGGAGCACCCCGGAGGAGGCGCTCGACTGCCTCGATCGCGTGAGCCGCGACTACGAGCGCCACTGCGCCGCGGCGCTGCGCGTCGCGCGAGAGTATTTCGAAGCAAGCGTGCTGCTGCCGCCGATCCTCGAGGCTGCCGGGGTATAGCCGCAGTCTCGACGACGCTCGTCCTGCTGGCACGTAGAGATCGCCTTCGATCTGCGAATCCAAGCGGATCGATATCCGCGGAGCCCTTGCCTCAGGCGGCGCGGTTCCCGGATTGCGCGGTTTGCTCCAGTTGACGAAGGCTCAGACCTTCCCGTGTGAGCGAGTAGAGCCCGGCAGCGACGGTCGCGAAGAACTGCGTCAGGTGTACGATGATCGAGAAGGCGAACGCTTCACTCTCGGCGACTCCGAAGATCGCCAGCGACAGGGTGCAACCAATCTGGAACGCACCGACGTAGCCCGGTGCCGAGGGCGCAGCGACGGCAATCGCGGTCACCGCCGACACGACGATGGAGCCCAGGAGCCATGGCACCGGCAGATCGAAGGCGAAGATCCCGAGGGTGTAGACCGACGTGATGACCAGCCAGAGAAGCAGCGACCACGCCACGATCTGCAGGAAGGCGAGTGGGCTGTCGAGAATCCCCAGGGCTTGCACGAAGCCGTGGAAGAAGCGATCGATGGGTTCGGCGATCTTGGTGGGCACGGGTCTCAACACGAGCTGCAGGATTCGAAGCGCCAGACCCTCTTGCCAGCGCACGAAGACCACGCTCGCCGCCATGAGAGCGGCGAGCCAGCAGAGGCGGTAGCCCCACAGCCGGATCGATTCAGAGACGCCGACCAGAGTCGCCGAGATGCCGAAGAGCAGGACGACGGTGAGCAGGTCGAAGACGCGCTCTAGAAGGATGGTGGCCAGGATGCCGCCGAGAGGCTCGTTCTCCTTGCGGCTCAGCATCACCGGTCGGATCACCTCGCCCATGCGCAAGGGCAGAACCATGTTCGCCATGAACCCGATGTTGGTGGCGGCGACGAGGTTGCGCATGGCAGGGGTGCCCACCGGGCGTAGCAGAACCCGCCAGCGCTGGGCACGGATGTAGAGCGCCCAGACGGCGGCTGCGGGCATCGGCAACACATAGAGGTAGTTCGCACTCGCTAGCTCTCGAGCTGCCTGCGCCCAGTCGACTCCACGCGCTGCGAAGAACAGGAAGACGGCGGAGATGACGAGGCTGAGGGTGATGCGCAGGCTGCGACTCACGGTCGTGGCTCCGATCGTTCGCGAAGCGCGGCTTCAGCTCCCGCCGAACTGCTTTCTCTCCTGCTCGATCAGCGCCTTGAAGGACGGCCGCGCGAGGATGCACGCTACGTAGGCGGCCATGCGCGGGTGCTTCGCGGCGTCGATGCTCTGGCCGGCGTGTACCCAGTTCACGAACTGGGAGCCGATGGCGATGTCGGCGATGCTGAAACGCCCGCCCACGATGCCGTCGCCTTCGGGTGCGAGGGGCTCGAGGTAGTCCAGCACCGCAGGCATGAGCTCGCTCACTGACTTCTGCACGCGCGCCTCGTCGGGCTGCTGCTTGAGGAGCTTCACCTTCACGAAGCGTTCGAAGAAGGCGCCGGCGACGGCCTCCATGAGCCTCGTGTCCGCGTACTCCTCGAAGAAGAGCGCCGTGCCGTACTGCTTCGGGTCGGACGGCAGCAGCGCCGGTGTGGGATGCGCCTTCTCCAGGTAGGCGAGGATGCATGACGAGTCGGGCAGGAAGAAATCGCCGTCCTGATACACGGGGATCTTCCCCAGTGGGCTGATCTTCTTGAACTCGGGCGTCGGTGCCATGGGCATCACGGGCACGATCTCGTAGGGGAGGTTCTTTTCCGTCATCGCGACGAGCACCTTGCGGACGAAGGGCGAAGCGCTGACACCGTGGATCTTCGGCACTGTTTGTCTCCTTTTCGGCCACAGGGCCGCAGGCTGCGCCATTGAGCTCGAAATAGAAACTAGAAAGCTCTGGATTCGAATGCATGGCCGGGGCCGCCCCGTAGGCCTCGACAGCGTTTTTGAAACATGTTCTAATACGCTCGATGAGCGCTCGCGCCACCCCCAAGCGCCGCCCTCGCTCGGGCGGAGAGTCTGCGCCCGACGCTCCGTCGGCCGTCGTGGAAGGCACCTCGGGAGCGACACCGCTCGCGGGCCTGGCTGCGAGCCAGCTCCGCCGGCTGCGCCGGATCGTGGACTCGGCAGTGAGCCTGGCCGAGAAGGGCGGCTTCGACGGCGTGAGGCTGCGCGACGTGGCCGAGGCCTCGAACGTCGCCCTCGGCACGCTCTACAAGTACTTCCGCAACAAGGAAGACATCCTGCTCTTCGCGCTGGCCGAGCAGGTGGGAAGGATGGAGACGGTCCTCTCGAGCTCACCCGGTGAGAGAGGCTCACCTCTCGAGCGCTGCGAGAACCTCTTCCGCCGCACGACGCAGGGCATGACGGCCCGGCCGCAGCTCGCGCGCGCCGTACTCCGCTCCATGGCCTCGGGCGATCCGGAGATCGCGGTCAAGATCGCGTCGTTTCGGCTTCGCATGACGCGGCTGATCGTGGCGTCGCTTCGTGGCGAGCAGATCGACGGCAGCGCTCCCATCACGGCTGAGATCGAGATCGGCAGCGAGCACGAGCGGCAGGTCGCCTTCATGCTCATGAATGTCTGGTACTCCTCGCTTGCGGGTTGGGCGGGCGGGCTGCACTCGCCGGAGGTGGTCGTGGAGCATGTGCGCACCGCTGCGTCGCTGATGAACGTCTCGTCCTCCCCTGCGGTGCGGCGGCTGCCAGCCTCACGTACGAAGGCCTATTCGATGCCGAGGCTCCCGTGACCGTCGAGCTGCGCGAGGCCAAGCACGTCCTCGAGTACGCCTACCGTCGCTCGGTCGGCCCCGTGATCGGGCGCTTCTTCGGTGCGCTCAAGGAAGGCCGCATCGAGGGTGTGCGGACACGCTCGGGCCGCGTGCTGGTGCCAGCGCACGAGTACGACCCCGAGACCGGTGAGCCCGTGGGCGAGTTCGTGGAGGTCGGCAGCGCCGGCGTCGTAACGGCCTGGGCCTGGGTGCCCCACCCTCGGCCGAAGCATCCCCTCGACCGGCCCTTCGGCTGGGCACTCATTCATCTCGATGGCGCCGACACGGCGCTGCTGCATGTGGTGGACGCTGGCACCGAATCGCGGATGAAGACGGGCATGCGCGTCCGGGCCCGATTCCGCGACGAGCCCGTAGGCGGGATCCTCGACATCGCCTGCTTCGAACCGGAGGAGGAGCGATGACCGAAATCGTGAAGAGCATCACGACCCCCATCCGGCTCGAGTACGTCTACCGGGCGGGACGCGCGACGTCGCGCTTCCTGCGCGGCCTGGCCGAGGGCAGGATTCTCGGCCAGCGCTGCCCGGTGACGGGCAAGGTCTACGTGCCGCCGCGCGGCGCGTCGCCGACCCACGGCGTTCCGACCGAGGAGGAGGTCGAGGTCTCCGACAAGGGGACGGTCACGACCTTCTGCATCGTGCGCATTCCGTCGGAGGGTCTCTCGATCAAGCCGCCCTTCGTGGCGGCGCACATCCTGCTCGATGGCGCCGACATCCCGTTCTTCGCGCTGGTCCACGAATGCCCCTTCGAAGAGGTCCGCATGGGCATGCGCGTACAGGCCGTCTGGGTGCCGAAGGAAGAGCTCGCGCCCACCTTCGAGAGCATCCGGTACTTCAAGCCTCTCAACGAGCCGGATGCGCCGTTCGACTCGTACCAGGAGCACCTGTAGCGATGCGCGACGTCGCCATCGTCTCCTTCGCGCAGGTGCCGAACGTCCGGCGTGAGCTCGACCGCAACGAGGTCGAGATGCTGATGCCCGTGGTGACCGAAGCCATCGAGGCCTCAGGCATCGGGCGCAAAGAGATCGACTTCACGGTCTCGGGGAGCTGCGATTACATTGCGGGCCAGCCCTTCGCTTTCGTGAGCGGCATCGATGCCGTGGGCCCGTGGCCGCCGATCAACGAGTCGCACGTCGAGATGGACGGCGCCTGGGCTCTCTACGAGGCCTGGGTGAAGATCCAGACGGGGCAGGCCGACTCGGCGCTGGTCTACGCCTTCGGCAAGTCGTCCATGGGGGACATCACCGAGGTGCTGACGCTGCAGCTCGATCCCTACTATCTGGCGCCGCTTTGGCCCGACGCCGTGAGCCTGGCCGCACTCCAGGCGCGCGTGCTCCTCGACCGCGGCCATGCGACGGAGCGCGCCATGGCTGAGGTTGCAGCCCGCAGTCGCCGCAGCGCGAAGGCGAACCCCAACGCGCAGCTCCGGGGCGACTTCGAGATCGAGAAGCTGCTGGCCGAGCCCTATCTCGTGTCGCCGCTCCGCAAGCACGACTGCCCCCCCATCACCGATGGCGCTGCGGCGATCGTGCTCGCGGCGGGGGATCTCGCGAAGAAGAAGTGCCGGCGCCCGGCGTGGATTCGCGGCATCGACCACCGCATCGAGAGCCACGCCCTGGGCGCGCGCAACCTCGCGCGCTCGCGCTCGACGGAGATCGCCGCGGAGAAGGCGGGTGCATTCGCGGGCAGCTTCGACGTGGCCGAGCTCCACGCACCCTTTACTCACCAGGAGCTGATCCTGCGCGATGCGCTCCGGCTCGATCCGAAGCTGTCGGTGAATCCGTCCGGCGGCGCGCTCTCGGCAAACGCTTTGATGGTGGCGGGGCTGATCCGGCTCGGCGAGGCGGCACGGCGCATTCACGCGGGCGAAGCGCGCCGGGCGCTCGCCCACGCGACTTCGGGGCCCTGTCTGCAACAGAACCTCGTCTGCGTGATGGAGGGCTGATCGTGGCTGAGCGCTGCGCAGTCGTCGGCATCGGACAGACGAAGCACGACGTCAAACGCATCGACGTGTCGATGCCGGGCCTGGTGCGCGAGGCGGCGCTTCGCGCCCTCGAGGATGCGGAGCTCACGTTCGCGGACATCGACGCCGTGGTGATCGGCAAGGCCCCCGACATGTTCGAGGGCGTGATGATGCCGGAGCTCTTCCTCGCCGATGCGCTGGGCTGCGCCGGCAAGCCCATGCTCCGGGTCCATACGGCAGGCAGTGTGGGAGGCTCCACCGCCATCGTCGCCGCCAGCCTGGTGCAGGCCGGCATCCACGAACGCGTGCTCACCGTCTCCTACGAGAAGCAGAGCGAGAGCAACGCCATGTGGGCGCTCACGGTGAAGATCCCCTTCCAGCAGGCTGTCGTCGCCGGGGCCGGCGGCTACTTCGCACCGCTGATTCGCGCCTACATCCGCCGCTCCGGCGCGCCGGACGACACCGGCATCCGCGTGGCCCTCAAGGACCGCACGAACGCCCTCCAGAACCCGTACGCGCACCTCGTCTTCCCGGGCATCAGCTTCGAGCAGGTAGCGAGCTCCCCCATGCTCTGGGATCCGATCCGCTACCTCGAGACCTGCCCTTCTTCCGACGGCGCCTGCGCCATGGTGCTCGCCAGCGAGAAGGCGACGGCGAGCGCTCCCGGCAAGCCCGCGTGGATCCACGCCACGGCCATGAAGAGCGAGCCCACCATGTTCGCGGGCCGAGATCAGGTGAACCCGCGCGCCGGCCGCGACTGCGCCGCCGAGCTCTACCGGAAGGCAGGGATCACGAACCCGCGCAAAGAGTTCGACATGGCCGAGATCTACGTGCCCTTCAGCTGGTTCGAACCCATGTGGATGGAGAACCTGGGCTTCGCCGAGCCGAACGAAGGCTGGAAGATGACCTACGAGGGAGCGACCGCCATGGACGGCGATCTGCCCGTCAACTGCTCGGGAGGTGTGCTGTCGTCGAATCCGATCGGCGCCTCCGGCATGCTTCGCTTTGCCGAGGCCGCGATGCAGGTGCGCGAGCAGGCGGGAGCGCATCAGCTGGACGGCGTACGCAGGGCGCTGGGCCATGCCTATGGCGGCGGCTCGCAGTTCTTCTCCATGTGGGTGGTCGCGAGCGATCGACCCTGAGGAGCGGCGCATGCACTACAACATCGCCGACTTGATCGAATCGGTGACCGACGCGGTTCCGGACCGCGTTGCCCTTGTCTGTGGTGAGCGCCGCCTCAGCTACGCCGCGCTCGACGAGCGCGCGAGCCGCCTGGCGCACTTCCTCGCCTCGCAGGGGGTCGGCCCCGGCGACCAGATCGGCCTCTACCTGCAGAACGGCACCGAGTACATGGAGGCCATGCTTGCGGCCTTCAAGCTCCGGGCCGTGCCGGCGAACATCAACTTCCGCTACATGGCCGAGGAGCTCCGCTATCTCTGCCGCGATGCGAAGCTGAAGGTCTTGTTCTTCGACCGAGGCGCCTCGCAGCGCGTAGCAGACGCAGTCTCGGGCCTTCCGGGCCTCGATGTTTTCGTCGTCATAGAGGACGGATCGGAGGCCACGGCAAGCCTTTCGAACGTGACGGAGTTCGAGGCTGCGCTCGCCGCTTCGTCGCCGGAACGCGATTTCGCGGAGCGATCGGACGACGATCTCTACGTGATCTACACCGGCGGCACGACGGGC
>Ga0209253_10003637_pt1 | contig 13506 bp, 10 predicted proteins | sample FrelakmetBRP12BR_FD_187145 | JGI IMG/M metagenome (GOLD analysis project Ga0209253, IMG submission 187145) | Freshwater lake sediment microbial communities from the University of Notre Dame, USA, for methane emissions studies - BRP12 BR (SPAdes)... | ecosystem: Environmental > Aquatic >...
GTCATAGTTCCGCCGCCCGCAACGTAACTTGAGGAGGCATTGAATGTTACTGTGTCGTTTACTCCCGGATTGGTTGGGGTGTAGTCAAAGTCCGGCACTGGTCCTGGGTTAGTTATGAGAAATTCGCTGTTGTAAACGTCCGCAGGGATCAAACTTGCACCTGAGTCGCCAAATATCGTGTCACTGCCGTATGGGCCAAAATCTATTGCACTACTCAAGAAGTTGCCATAACCGACAGGCGGGACATTGATAATTGAGAATGTTGCGTTTCTGAAGTTGCTGCTACCATTGACGCTGCCAGAGAGTGAGACTACAGAGAAATACATGTAACCATGGGTTGCGTTGAAAGCGTTGTCTGTTGAATTGGTTGCTACGAAAGGTGACCCGCCCCATGGCAGGCTATCATGGACGTTTGTGCAGTTCAGAAGGGCATTTCTCCAGTAGAGTTTGTATTCCATGCCTGCTAGATCGGTCATGTTTCCATATTTCAGCTGGATTGTGAAGGTGTCACCAATTCCTGTAACATTTGTGTACATGTCAATCATGGGTGGATCAATGTAGACGTTTGTTCCTGGGTAACCGAATGATACCGGTGTAATATGAAAAACATTAGATACGGCTGCGATAATTAAGAGCGCAAGGAGAGAACTTGTAAACAATTTTTCTTTCATTATTTTTTTCCTCGGCCCTACATTATTTTAAGCATGTATATTTGAATTTTACTGTCTTGGAATAAGCAAAAATTTGAAACGGAAAGGCGAAAAAGACAAAAATCTCAGTTGCTTGAACCGCTTCCTTCTCAAATTGAGGTAAGTTTAGGCGGCAGGTTTTGGCTTGCGCTTGATTACTAAGTATGCAAGCGCTAAGGCTTCAATCATGATTGTCGCTATCGCGGCGTAGTAAATTGCGTCCTGTGTAATAATTGATGGTGGTGCCACTTTTACTGTGAAGCCCTTTTGTGTTCTGCAAGAATATGTCAGCGAGCGATTCGTACTGTAGGTCAGTCCTCTGCTGTCAGTAAGTGTTAGTGTTACGGTATAGTTGCCTTCTTTTGTGTATACATGTTTGGCTATTGAGCCATTGCCTAGATAGAAGGAGTCACCGAAATCCCAAATGTATTTGGCTATGGATCCGTCGGGGTCAGTGCTTGCAGAAGCATCAAATGTGACTTCTTGGAGCACTGTTGCCTCGTTTGATGAAATTGTGAAGCTTGCCACAGGAGCTTGCGTAACGAACAGTTGCAATGTTCTTTGATTGTTGGCGGGCTCTGTGTCATTTACGCCCTCTGCAAGAGAAACATTAGCAAAAAAGTCGTATCGCCCTGACTTGTCGGCGGTGCTGAAATTGAAGAAGTATTTCAGTGAGCTCCCTGGGTGAATAAGTGGAATCGACATTGTGGCTAGCGTGGTTGAGTTATAGTAGACTCCTAGGACAAGATCCGCTTCATCACCCCAACCTTGGTTCTTTACGTCAATCTTCAGAGCGGCAATTTCGCCTTCTGCCAATATTGTGTTGTTTGTAGCGAAGCTTGAAATCGTAACATCATGCTTGAATTCCGATTGGATCTCTACGGTACTATCAATCAGCTGATTGTCTGCAGTGCTAGTTTCGCCTGTTACAATGGTAGCGTTCGCAAAAATCGTAAAATTGCCATCTGCAACACCTAACGTATTCCAGAGAAACAATAGATCTTGGGATGCTCCACCAGCCAAGTTCAGGACATCCTGCGTTCCAATTAAGCCAACCAGACCAGCAGAGCTGTTACAGTATGCCGTTACGGTGAAACTCTGCAACACGTTGCCTTTGTTCTGCACGTCAACATCAATTCCAACACTCGCTCCGCGGATCACAAATTTCGTCTGTGGCTCAACTTTGACGACTGCCACGTCATGAGAGATCGTAGTAAAGGAACACTCAATGATGTTTATTGGAATTGTGTTGCCAAAATAGTCACCAACTACACTCTCAGTCTGAGACATGCTAAGGATCGTCGAGCCTATGCCCATGGCCTTGAAACTTAAAGTTGCTACAACATACGCACCAGTCTTCGGCTCAAACATGCCATAATTGATAGAAAGCCAAAACCTTGTCTTTCCACCGTTCATAGCTGTCACATTTTTCTTTGCCTCAAAAAAATTAGTCCAAGGAGGTGTGCTTGGATCCGTTATCCACGCATGAGAACTGTAGTTCCACTGAGTACAGTTGAGTATCGATGTGTTCCAATACAGTCTAAACTCATACCCTGCCATGTCCACAACATTTTCGATTCTGATACTCACATTGAATGTACTATAAAGGTCGCCGAATACGTTGCTACTACTTGTGGCAGGGTTGTAAACTCGTACAACTGTGTTTGCAGCGTGAGTCGGTTGAGCCACTAAGCTCAAACTTGCCAAAAACGATACAATTGCTAACAAGCACACTAATTGGGCTTTCAGATTTTTCACTCTGGTGCACCGCTCTTGAATCGAGGCCTTTGCAATATATAAGTTTTAAGGAACGTCTTGTGCGGGTTAGTGTGCATGAGAAATAGAGAAAAAGGGAATTGAGGCTTAGCATTGTAATCCTAGGTGTGTTGCCACCAGGATCATGTCGAGAACGTTTATGATTCTATCCCTGTTCAAGTCAGCGTACATGTTGTAGTTCGGGTCGCCTGGTAGCGATGCGAATGCCTTTGACACAAGAATCAGATCCAAGATATTTACTGTTCCATCGCCATTAACGTCGCCCATTATTCTGACCTTGACCTTGCCGTCTGCAATGCATGTGTTATCGGCGATATCAACTTCTCCGGGTATTATGGAGGCTTTGGCGCTTATCGTGTAGTTATGGCAGAAAGGCACCTCAGTTGTATTCCAGAGGAACGTCAGGGTCTTGTTCGAGCCACTTCCAAGGTTTGTGATGCTCATTGTGCCAATAGTATTATTGTCGTAGTACGCTGTGACGTCGAAGGAAACTGGTAGCAAGCCTTGGTTTTGGGCGACTGCCGTGATGTTGGTCTTCCATCCTTGGTACACAATTGGCAGATCTCTGCTCACGCTCAAAACTGCTACATCAGGCGCAACTATTTGCACCGTGTCGCCCGACAAGAAGTTATTCGCGGTGTCAGTTTCGAGCGGAACCACGCTAGCTTCAGCGCTTATCAAGTAGCTACCGATGGGAACTCCAGTTGTGTCCCATGTAAACGGAAGAGTGATGTTGGTCAGTGGCGGCAGGTCTGTGACTGTTACCGTGCCAATTGCGGTAGCGCCATAGTGGGCCGTTACGTTGAATGTTTCGTATCTGAAGATTCCCAAGTTTGCTGCAATTACATCTATGCTGACGCTTGTTCCCGAATACGCAATAACAGGATCTGTATGTATCTCAAGTATCGCAACGTCTGGTGCTTTTACGCTTACGAATCCGTCACCTGTCACGTGCACTATTGGCGTGTTTGTGTTGTCGACAAGTTTTGTCCCGTCGATGTGTAAGTGGCTAGCCCCGTACGATTGTACCTGGAAAACTATCGAGGTCAACGTGATCGGTGGAACCGAGGTTATCATTTCTGCCGGAGGATAGTAAGATACGTTAACGAATATGTGGCCGTTTCTATCGTCAATTACCATTTTGGATGTGAAATGGGTTTCATTTGAAGGGTGCGGGTAGGTGCGTATTGCAAGGCCATTAAGAAAGCTTGTATCGTACCACAGGTTAAACTCGTATTCGTACAAGTTTGTTATATTCGCGATTTTGATATCTATCGTAAAAGTCGATGCAGGAGTCATTGTTGGATCTATTAGCAGCGGTGGATCAACATACAATCTCGCCAGCAAGACGTTGTTAAAGTATCCATCAGAAGTATAGTGAATAAGGCTATTGTTTAACATATCCTTGAGAACTGTGGCGAAGAGGTGGAATTCACTTTCACCTTTTCCGGTTACTCGAAAAGTTATTGAAGCGAGCGTTCCATCGCCATTTGCGGGTGGTGCTGCGGGCATAAGCGAAATTGCTATCCAAACTATGCCGGCTACAGGATCGTCTTGCATCTCGTTTACAGTCGTTGTTCCAAAGTCTCTAAGAAATGGTCCTTCTGTTATGCTATCTACGTTTAAGATTGTTGTATTGTATCCCAGTTTGACGTCGAAGCTGTACAAATCACTGGCTTCTGCAATACTTATGTTGATGATGAAAGTTTGCGGGGAAACTAGGTTGGGGTCGATTATGCTTGGTGGCTGTACATATACTATCGATGGTGTTAGCTCTTGGTTAGAGAAGAAGCCATCTAACTCGTCGTGGGGGATGTTGTTAGCAGAAGGATCTCCCAGTATTGATTCTTGAATGTCAATGGCTGTTCTGCCCAGGCTTTTTATCCTGAAAGTTATCTCTCTGAGAGTGAAGCTTCCTGACACTGAGCCTGACAAAGACACAACGACGAAGTACATCTGTCCGTAGGTTGCATCATAGTTGTTCGTTGACGTGTTTGTTGCGACGAATGGGGAACCACTGAATGGGACGTTGTCATGAATGTTGACGAACTCTATTACATTCTTCTCCCAATAGAGCTTGTACTCGTACCCTGACAGACCTATTACATCTGCCACTTTCAGATACACTGTGAATGTTTGAGGAGGCGTTAGACCTATGTCGATAATGCTTGGCGGATCAATGTATAGCGTAGTTGTAGGAGTTGCACTGATGCTCTTCATTGGTATCAAACCTGCAAAAAGCAACACGCATAGCAAACATAAATACTTCCGGTTATCCTTGAAGAGTTTCACTATCTCACCTACTAGCTCGTTTAGTTTGTGAAGCTATTTGAGTGTTTTGGAATAAGGTTCTAGGTAAGGATTGAAACGTGAAAAATCAAATTACTCTATGGCATAGAACTATTTAATAGCTATTTTTATTAAGGGTTTAGACATAGAATTAAGAAACACTTAAAATCTTTGAAAAGCAAATACATTATGTTGGAGAGAAGAAAGTTGCCAGGTCTAGGCGGCGTATTCCGCAAAGCTAAGAAGGCTGAAAAAGAAGCTGAAACCAAAGGTACGTCTGGCAAAACCTACTTGAAAGCAGTGCCGCTTAGGGATCTATCAGACCTTGAAAGCGTCAAAAACGATGTGAAAGCTGGAAACATTATAATTCTCAGAATAACCCCGCTCGCAAGCAAAAGTATAGACGACGTAAAGCAGGCCGTAAATGAGTTATCGGAGTTTGCTGAATCCATTAGCGGAGACGTTGCTAGACTCGGCGAAGAACGAGTGGTCATTTGCCCGCCTAACGTGAAAATCTGGCGTGAAAAAGTGCCGGTGTCAAACGAGCCTATACCTACAGCAGCCTAATGGTTTCCATTATTGAAGGTGCAACAGACAAAACTTCGAACCTTTTGTCGAGAAAGTTTGCTATGCTCATACACTTCGCTTTTTCACCGTGACAGACAATGACCCGTTCGGGTTTAGGTTGCAAATGAGTCACATAATTGATAATCTGCCGTCTATCTGAATGTCCGGAAAATCCTTCAATACCTTCTACGCGTAACCTAACCTTAACGAAGTCCAATTTGCCTTCATTGTTCATCAGAGTTACTTCGCTTAAACCCTTTTGCACTCTTCTTCCCAGGGTGCCCTCAATTTGATAACTCACAAATATTATAGTATTGTTCTCATTGTCTGCCAAGCCCTTGAAATATTCTATGACTGGACCGCCTTCAAGCATGCCCGACGTAGCCATAATAATGCAGGGTTTGCCATCAATTATTTCCTGTCGAATATTCGGGTGTTCTACTATAGTGAAGTAGTCTGATTCAAAAGGATTAACGCCATCATGAAGGATGCTGTGCCGGACTTCTCTGCCCAAGTACTCCGGAAAAGCCGTGTGGATAGCCGTAGCTTCTGAAATCATACCCTCAATAAAAACAGGTGCTTCTTTCATAAGTCCACGTCGCATGTAACCGTCAAGAACCAGCATTATCTCCTGGGCCCTGCCCACTGCAGGCACAGGAATTATGACTTTGCCTTTGCGCTCCAAAGTCTCATTCACAATAGCGGTCAACCGCTCTTCAGCTTCTACTCGCGAAGGCATGAAGTCGTCTATGCCACCATAAGTACTTTCAGTTATCACGGTTTCGACTCTTGGAAATTCTGTTGTCGCAGCTTCCAACAACATAGTTCGCGCAAACTTGTAGTCACCTGTATAAACAATATTATGCAAGCCTTCGCCAATATGCATGTGTGCCATCGAAGAACCTAGAATATGTCCAGCGTTATGCAAAGTTAAACGAATATCCGGCGCTATGTCAGTGACGACTCCATACCGTAATGGGATCGTGTGTAGAACACACTCTCGAACATCCTTTTGATCATAGTATGCTGTTATTCCTTGCTTGTTCGCCACGTCCAAGTAATCAAGCTGAAGCAGTGTCATCAGGTTAGAAGTTGGAGCCGAACAATAAACCGGTCCATCATAGCCGTACTTGTAAAGGAAAGGAACCAAACCACAGTGATCAAGATGAGCGTGGCTTATAACGACTGCATCTAATGAATCCAACTCGAAACTTGGACAGTCAAACCGTGGAAAAGCCTCAAAAGGTCTTGAAGACCCAGGGTTTACACCACAATCTAGCAACACGCTACTTTCTCTTGTCTGAAGAAGAAACGAAGATCTTCCGACCTCTTGAACCCCTCCAAGAGCTGTTATTCTAACATCGCCAACCTCATAGATCTTAGGTCTAAAAATCCTTTCACCTATAGTGCGGAGTATTCTTTCTCTTTCTTTGCTTTCAGAATGTAGGTAATGCCGCATGTGAGTCACTATTTTGGAACGCAATGGCGGACTTCTCAGAACATGCGGGCGCCACCTAGTTCTCTTGATAATCTCCTGAAGAACGGAACCATTTTTTCCAATAACAAGTCCTGGTTTTTTGGCTTCAATTATTATCTCGCCGAGACTCGGGTCAAACGTAACATCAGTGACCTCTGCTTCTGCCGTGACAATATCGCGTGCTATTCGTTCAGCGTCATTCTCCACAAGTCTCACTGAGGGATCCGAGCGTATAACTATCCTCTTTCTTATGACGTTCACGATTTCTGCGATTACGGTGCTTTGGTCAACCAGAACTTCAGGTCGTTTAGTGTAAACCGCAAGTGTTGGACCTTCGTACTCTATTCTTGTTACTTCAGCTTCTTTTGGAACATGCTCCAAGATATACTGGCTTATTTCAATCTTGTCCTTTTCAGAATTTTGCCCCACTTCTTGTACTTCCCTCAATCAACTAGGAGCTTCTTTTCTTTAGTCGTCAGTTCTCGATAGCCCTTGTCATCTATCACTGAGACATCAAAACTGTCTCCAGTTCCTGCATTTCGTTTCATCGCAGCATCAACGGCCTTAACGACGATTGGCAGAATATCCTTAACCGATTTATCCTCTTTGTACTTGTCCTCCAGAATACCGTAAGCTACGGGTGAACCCGATCCGGTAGAGATGAATTTTTCTTCTGTCAAGCTGCCGAACGGATCTGATGAGAAAACGTGCGGGCCAGATTCGTCCACGCCGCCTATCAATACTTGCGTTTGTAACGGAATGTACCTTGCTGAGAACAACATGTTTGCGACGATTCTCGCTGCAGAACTGACGGGCATAGGCCTACTCATGTTTATCCTGTAAAGCTGTGCGTTTGCTATCAGTATGTCCACAACTCTTTGCGCATCGGCAACGGTTCCAGCAATAGTCATTGCCAGATGCTCATCTATCTTGTACACTTTCTTTCCGTGTTTATGCGCAACGTAATAACCCATTGTTACTCGCGTGTCCGAAGCCAATATGACGCCGTCTTTGCATACGACGCCAACCGTGGTTGTTCCCTTCAAAGCTAAACTCTTGACTGCATCGCTATTGTTCATCACGCTAATTTCCTCCAAAACCTAAACGTATGTAGAATTACTTTACCATGAAAGTAGCATCATCTAATCACTCCATGAGATTTATTAATATTGCGGTGCAAAAAGGGGAACAAGAAACAATCATCACAACCGTCTAGAGAGTAAAAAAGCTTTAAGCCCATTTCTCCTATGAATGAGCGAACGTTAAAACGTGATTCAAGTGGCGCTGAAATATCACCGCATGCAACTTCCTCGAGAGGTCATAGTTGGGAACGGAACTATCGAGCGAGTTGCTGAAGTCTCCAAAAGATTGGGGTTTACGAGATCAGCTCTCATAATCGCAGGCTCAAGAACCTACGGCATAGCTGGAAGAAAGGTCAGAGAGCTTCTTGAAGAAAACGGAGCTGAGGTCAACACCCTTCTTATCGAATCTGCCACAGTTAAGGACGTGAACATAGCTGAAGAAAAGATGGAAACCTTAAGACCTCAACTTGTCTTCGGAATCGGCGGAGGCACGAAAATTGACGTTGCAAAATGTAGTTCCGCAAACCAGCAAACACCGTTTATCAGCATTCCAACTACAGCTTCTCACGATGGAATCGCGAGCCCGGTCTCTTCTATTAAAGGTTTTGAAAAACCGTATTCTGTCGTCGCTCAGGCGCCGCTCGCGATAATAGCAGACACAGACATCATAATGAAAGCACCTTGGCGGTTTGCCGTAAGTGGATGCGGAGACGTGATCGCAAAGACGACAGCTGTAAAAGACTGGAAGATGGCACATGAAGAGAAAGAAGAGTACTATGGTGGATATGCCGCAAGTTTGGCTTTGATGAGTGTGAAACTTGTCATGGAAAATGCGGAATTGATGAAGAAAGAAAACGAAGATGGTTTACGAATACTCTTAGAAGCTTTGATAAGCTGCGGAGTGTCAATGAGCATCGCAGGAAGCAGCCGCCCATGTAGCGGTTCAGAGCACATGTTCAGTCATGCACTCGATGTGATAAGACCCAATCATGCACTGCATGGGGAGAAATGCGGTGTCGGCACGATCATAATGGCTCACCTGCATAGAGCCAACTGGAAGCACATAAGAGAGAAACTGAAGAAAGTAGGTGCTCCTACAAACGCTCAGGAACTCAATGTAGAGAAAGAAGACGTGATAAACGCGTTGGAAATGGCTACGACCATAAGACCTGAGAGATATACAATTCTCGCTAAACAGAAACCCAGCCGAGAAACTTTTGAACGAATCGCAAAGGCGACCCAAGTCATTTAAGAAAACCCACCAAATGTCCTAACAGAATCAAGGCTGAGTGCAAAGCATGCGCAGGTTTTTTGTAGGTACTAGTTCGGAAATGGTTTGAAAATGTTTGTTGGCAGAGCGCGGATTTTATTCCTTTGTCTCAGCTTCTTTCTTAGTTTCTGTTGCTTTTTCCTTCTTGTTCTCAGTAGCTTTCTCCTTTTTGGGCTCAGGCTCTTTAAGTTCTGCTTTGAAAGTTTCGGTGAATTTGACGGTGCCAGTTTCTGGCAGGAACCTTTGTATATCTAAAGCAATTCCTCTTTTCGCCACTTGTATGCCTTCGATGTAGAAGGCTTCTTCAGGCATGTCTATGGTGACGGAGTTTTCTTTGATTGTGAATCTGAATTTGCCTTCTTCAACGGCTGAGATTCTGCGGTGAATTAGCGCTGAGACTTTTTCTTCAGCAGTTTCAAGCTTCTTTTCAACGGTTACCTCGTAGACAAGCGTTTTGCCAGCCAAAGGAGGGTTAAAATCGAGCAGAACGCGTCCGGCGCCTACAGTGCGAATTGTTGCCATTTTCCCATTATATTCGATGCGAGCTCCAACAGCTGGAGTTATCTCTCTGGCAAGCAATTGTTTCAACGGGACTCGTTTGACTTTATCTGGATCTCTGTTTCCGAAGGCTTTGTCGGAAGGTATTTCAGCTGTGGCAGTCTTGCCGATCTCCATCGTCATCAGGTTTTCGTCTAATGCTTTCAGAACCCAGTTTTCTCCGATTGCCACGAGTTTTGGTTCGTAGAGGTCGCCTTCTTTGTACAAGTGTTCCTTCTTGGCGATCTCTTCACTTGTCGTGTCGAAGACTTCGTTTGTCTCTTTGACTCTGGCAGAGTAACCAAGTAGCACGAAGTCGCCTTTCTGCAAACTCATAATCATCATCTTTTTAAGGTATTGCACAAGTAAGTCTTAAGCTTTAAAAGCTTTCGCTAGTGGTTTTCTCCTTCATTTCCATGTTTGCTGATGTTTCGAAAGCGCTCTTCTCCAAGCTTATATATACCAAAGACTGAGTTTAGCCAGAAAAGAGAAACAGGGCCTATGAAACAGGGTTTAGATGGCTCAAAGACTGCCTATTTGGTCATTCTTCTTTTAGGAGTTGTCAGCCTTCTTGGTGACATAGTGTATGAAGGCTCACGAGGTGTTGTGCCAGAGTACCTGAGATTCCTTGGTGCCACGGGATTGGTTATAGGTCTAGCTGGCGGATTAGGCGATTTCCTGGGGTACGCCATGAGACTTGTCAGCGGGTTTCTAGTTGACACAACTCGTGCCTACTGGTTCTTCATATTTCTGGGCTACGGTTTGATAATTGTGATTCCGCTTTTGGGTATTTTCCCAAGTTTGGAAATAGCAATTATGCTTGTCTTGCTCGAGAGAATAGGCAAGGCAGTGAGAGCCCCTTCCCGAGACACAGTACTATCTCTGGTAAGCAAGGGTGTAGGAACAGGAAAGGCCTTCGGTATTCATGAATTGTTGGATCAGACGGGCGCTATTCTTGGACCTTTGATCGTGGCTACTCTGATGTTCTTCAACGCTAGCGAATATCGTTCTACTTTTGCGTTTCTTTTTATTCCGTTCATAATGCTTTTGATTGTTTTGGTCTACACGTACAAGCGAATAAGCCAAAAAATAGCTGGCGCAATGCCACCGAGAACGGAGAAGAAAGGTAGGCTAGCAAAACCTTTTTACATCTACACTTTTGCCGTATTGCTAAACACGGTAGGACTTATACCTTACACGCTTATACTCTACAAAGCCGCACAGATCCTACCAACGCAACAGTGGATCGTGCCACTGATCTACTTGCTCATTCAAGGTGTGGACGCTCCTGCTGCTTTGCTGTCTGGATACGCTTTTGACAAGGTTGGAACAAAGATTCTGGTTTTGCCGTTTTTGCTTTCTGTTTTTCCGCCATTGTTTGCAACCTTCAATACTTCGCTTGGAATGCTCTTGGTGGCTGCGGCGATCTATGGCATAGTGCTTGGAATGCAGGAGTCGGTATACCGCGCAGCTGTCTCAGAGTTCTCTCCAGTTTCTTCGAGGGGAACAGCTTATGGGATATTCAACACGGCATACGGTATTGGTTTTCTTATTAGTGGCGCTATTTATGGTCTGCTGATAGATCTGGCGATATCGTTCAGCGTCGTGCTGTTCTACGCGTTGGTAGCGCAAACGGTGGCTACGACCTTGTTGCTTAAACTTCGTCCAACGCCAAAAGAAGAGAAATGAACGTAGCTCAGCGAGAGTGAAAGAACTAATTTTTCAGCGCTCTCAAAAAAATAGGAAGCAAAAGCAAATTACACTTTATGGATTTGCAGGTTATTATAGACTTTTGGGATTCGCAGACCTTCCTCGGGGTAACACTTGGAATTCTATTTTCCTTCAGCACTATAGCAGTAGGCGCTTTCGTTACGGAAAGAGTGATAACGCGATTTCTGAGGAAATTCCAAAAGACGGCGCGTCTTGAACCAAACGTCACAAACAGTCTTGTTCTAACCTTCAGGATACCGGGGTTGATCGCGCCCGCGGATGGGACGTTACAAGAGCAAAAACTAAATCATCCTAAGAAATCAGTGTTTTATGAGTTTGTAGCGGCGGTTTTGTGTGTCGATCGTCTCGTTCTCAAAAAGTTTACGCAATGCCTTGAAGACTTTCTTTTCAGATTCTCCAAGCTTCTCCGCGATCTCGGCAAGTGTTAAACCTTCTTTGGAATCTTTCAGGACCGAAACAACCATTTCCTCAATCTTTGCCACATCTGTCACCTGTATTGAACGAATCCAGTTGCTTTTCTAGACTGTTGACTTATAAAATTAACGACGAAATTTGTCCTGCAGAAGCAACTAATAAACAGAAAACAATGTGTAAGAATCTTAACAAGTGTTAATAATGTTAACCCCGCTAGATTCTTTGCCAGAGGCGGCACTAGTCTATCTCTGTGGGGTCGTCGTCTAGCTTGGTTCAGGATACCAGACATAGGGCTTAGTATTTTCTCCATTGTTTGTTTTGGTTGTGTTGGTGCTGGTAATTCTAATTTGGTGTTCATTGTGTTTTCACCTCTGTAAAGTTGTCCAGGGTTCTACACTTGGCGGCTTCGACATAGCCCAAGAGGGTTTCAAGAAAAATCCTCTAAGGCTTGTATCGTTTCAATCTTCGTTTTGCCATACTTTTCACCATTTTTTCCGTTCGTTCGTTTGGATGTGACACTATTCAGACCCGAATCCAGATGTGGGCTCTCTCATCGTTGCAGACCTATTAAGCGGGTTGTAGAAGTGACCCTATTCGTCGCCTCGTCTGAGTGTGGCTCTCTCACTTTTGATGAGAGACACATCGTGGTCGTCGTGAAAAGCCCGAGAGGAGATGAAGCATTAAAGTCTTACATCACATTTTGATGAGACGGTTTTCTAGGAGAGAGAAAACCGAAAACTTTAAGCTGATATCCGACGAATGTCGCCGAAGGCTTTTCTATGCATCGTCGTGTCTAAATATACTACGCGCGCGCACAACTCAAAATGGAAAAATAAAGACTTGCTATAAAAAATGGGAAGGATGTTGTTTCTTAGAGTTATGTCAGTCTACAGGACCACGAGTAATCTTTGTGTGTTCAGGCAGTATGTCGAATACTTTTGCTTCGACATCACTCACGGCTGGATTGCTTTTTAGCCCCGCAACTATTTCTCCTTTCAAGAACGCCTCTACTGAGGCATCGTCCTTAAACAGGTAGATTCCACCTGCTGATTTTTCAGCCTCATTCACAAGCCATATCTTCCATAGAAGTCCCTCGACATCGCCACCGGGACCAAACCTTGGCGCAACCTGCAGTAAGGCTTTCTCAAGTTCGGGTCTTGGTATCTTGAACTTGAAATTCACCTGTAGTATCTTCTTCATTTTACTTTCTCCTTTAACCTGTTGTTCAATGACAAGTTGTATTTAACATTTCCTAATATCCCTGAGAGTCAAAAGAATCAAGTACCGCAAAGCTTACAAGGAGAAGCCTGCGGCTAAAAAGCCCCTCTAGTTAACAGACCTCACCAAAACTCACTTAAGACCCTAAGAGTCACCAGAACCGCAAAACCAAATTCTTATATCCACACAAGACTGTAACCAATGCTTGAATTCTCAGGTGCATCACCATGGAAGAAAAAACAATAACCCGAATACCCGCAATGCCCCTAGCCCTAATGCTCGGAACAATCGGAGCAGCCTTCGGCCTAATAGGCGGTCTCATCGCCGCAGCATCCTGGACCGCAATAATGTCAACGATCACCTCAATGCCCAACTATCAAGGTCCATCAACACCCTCTCTAGGAGTCTTCTTCGGAATAGGCGCAATAATCCTGTTCCCAATAGGGGGATTCATAA
>Ga0209253_10003638_pt1 | contig 13505 bp, 11 predicted proteins | sample FrelakmetBRP12BR_FD_187145 | JGI IMG/M metagenome (GOLD analysis project Ga0209253, IMG submission 187145) | Freshwater lake sediment microbial communities from the University of Notre Dame, USA, for methane emissions studies - BRP12 BR (SPAdes)... | ecosystem: Environmental > Aquatic >...
ATAGCGTCATAAATAATTGCGCATAACTATCTTTTCTGCTACAATGGAAGCAGGAAAGGAGGCATTATGCGCAAGCTTGAGGTTCAGGATGCAGACATCATTAAAATTGCTGTACAACAGGAAATCGAGCGATCTGAAGAATCCAGGTATGACCATCGGCTTCACGCAATTCTTATGGTTTGCTCTGGGGTTAGCTGCAATCAGGTTGCAGAGCTTTTTGGACACAGTCCTCGAACAGTCCAGTATTGGCTGCATCGTTTTGAAGAAAATGGATTCGCGGGGCTTCATGATGATGAACGTCCGGGGCGCCCTGTGGGAATTGATCAAAAGCAGCGACATGAGGTAGGAGCGGATTTGCGCAAATCTCCCCGAGAGTTGGGCTATAGCCAGAACCTGTGGGATGGAAGACTCCTCAGCCATCATCTCTCCCAAAAATACGGTGTTGTCCTTGGAATCCGTCAGTGCCAGAGACTGTTTCATCAGTTGGGATTTCGCCGAAGGAAACCACGTCCTCTTATTGCAAAGGCTGACCCCGATCTTCAAATGGAATATAAAAAAACTCATGCGCTTAGCCAAAAGAAAAGACCTTGACCTGTGGTTTGAGGATGAGTGCCATTTCCAACAACACGGTTCTCGCTGCGCCATGTGGATTGCTTCTGATATAAAGGACCCCGTTATCTTGCATGCGCCTACCAGAAAGCACATAGGGGTTTACGGGGCAGTTCGTATCACTGATGGAACTTTTGTTGCCGAACGTGCCGATACTTTTGATGCCATGACTTTTCAGGGTTACCTGAAACGCCTTTTCCGCCGTCATCGTAAAGGCCGCAAAATGGTTGTCATTGTAGACAATGCCCGTTGGCACCATGCAAAACTCCTTCATCCTTGGCTCATAAAGCACAAAAAGGCTATCCATATGTTGTTCTTACCGCCATACAGTCCCGACCTCAATGCAATAGAACGTGTATGGAAGCTTACACGTCGTCTTTGCACTCACAATCAATATTTCCCGGAGATAGAGAAACTGGTTGAGCACGTCTTCCAACAGTTTCAAGCATGGAGTAAACCAAATGATACCTTGCGCAGATTATGCGCAATAATATAAGTCGGCATGTATAGTTGTCGGTTTTATGACCGGGCTCATCAGGGATATCAGGAGGAAGCGAAGTTAAGTTCTGTGCAGAGAATCCTCTGCAGTAACCATGGTTGCCGGCATGTCCGGGAATAAGAGAATGATATAGTCCACATATGTTAAGTAGTTCCAGAATTTGATATAATTTAAAGCATGCAGAGAAACCAATCAGAAAAGGCGAAAAGAAATGGGACAGGATAAAAAAGAAGCTGCGGTATTTATTACCTCAAGAGATACTCTTGACGGCGCTTATCCCGGGCTTATTTTGGGGATCAATGCGCGGCGGTTGGGTATGGACGTCTCAATATTCTTTACCTTCATGGGAATTAACGTTATACGAAAGGGCTGGGTAGAGAAGGCAAAGTTTCAACCCGCCGGTCCAATGGGATGCATACCGGGGATGTCGTCGCTCGCTACCTGGATGATGAAAAGCAAAATCGAAAAGGCAAATGTGCCGGAGCTCAAGGATCTATTGGAAATAGCGTATTATGAAAAGGTGAAATTTTTCGCGTGTCAGATGACTTTCGAGATGATGCAACTGAAAAAAGAGGACTTTATTGAAGGGGTGGTTGTACAGAACGCTGAGGACTTCCTGAAACATGCAAAGGATTGCAAAATCTGTCTGTTCACATAGCAGTCAACAATCGAGAGCGATTGCGGTGACGGTTCCAACCAATGTAAGCCCTGCGGGAGAGCGTAATGCTCTCCGCAGAAACGACAGACGACCGAGGGGTTAAAGAAAAAGTGGAGGTTGAATATGGGATGTCTCTTCTGTGATGTAATTCAGAAAAAAAGGCCTGCCAAAATAGTTTATGAAGATGACCTTACGGTTGCCTTCGAGGATATAAACCCGCAGGCGCCTGTTCATACGCTTATAGTGCCCAAAAAACATATTGAGACGAGTCTCGATATAGCAGAAGAAGAAAACGGGCTTGTCGGACACCTGTTTCAGATAGCGAACAAGATCGCGAGGGACAAGGGGATAGCGGAACGCGGCTTCCGGCTTGTTATGAACTGCAATCCCGAATCAGGACAGACGGTATTTCACCTTCACCTTCACCTGATCGGTGGCCGTTTCATGAACTGGCCGCCGGGTTAGCAGGACTCACATTACTCCTTAATAATAAAAGGCGGGACAACCGTTGGTTGCTCCGCCTTTTTGAAATCACGAAAGGCTGAACGTTTGTATCAGAGCCCTAAAACTTCCATGCATACCCCAGAGAAAATTCCCACTGGTGCATCGTCAGCTTAATCGTCTGCTGACCGGGCGCTTCAAGTGGATTCGGCCCCGAGACACTGTTGGTAAATGCGTGCATGAGCGCAAACTTGAACTCCTGATGGTAGCCTATTTTTTTTGTGACACCAAACGTCGCATGATCTCTGATTGTTGCCGGTGCGAGGATGTTGAAGGGCATTTCACTCGCAGAAATCGGCTGCTCACCGATAGAATAGCCTGCCCGCCATATCCAATCCTTGCTGCTCTGCCACTGCACTCCAAATTTCAGGATTGTAATGTCATCCCACCCGAAACCAGGCCCGTTATCTCGGCCGAGAGATCCCGGTGTAAGATTCGGCAGGAGGGGGTGACCGATCGAGTCGACATCATTGTAATAAATTCTCTGCAGATCCGCGAGAAATGTAACTCCTTCGGCTGCCTTCAGGGCAAGTCCGACAGTCCAGGTTGCAGGGATATCGAAGTCGCCTTCTTCTGCGAACAGTCCCTTATAATCGTCCAGTTCGCTCATGTATATCTTTGTCTGGTAAGCAGCACCGATATTCAGGAAGGGAAATATCTCGCCCAAATATCCTATCCTCGCTCCATAGCCATAAGAACCCTCGTGGCCATTGTTTGTAAGTTTAGAAGGACTGTTCGAAAAAAACTGAAATGCCTCGAGCCCTTGGGACTCAAAACTCTGGTACGCGAAAATGGGGGTAATACCGATCGCATGGTGGGCAGTGATTTTCCTTGCATAGGTAGGTGCGATGAAGAGCTGTATGAGGTCCACTCCGGTCGGTGAAGAACCTCCAAATGTGCGTTCATCATAATCCGTATTCATCCCGCTGTTTCCATAGATCGATATGCCTAATGAGTTTTTATCATCCAGTTGCCAGTTAAAGCCGACAGAGGGAATCACAAACCATTCCGAATCACTCTTGACCTGACCCGGCGCCAGGCCGAACGTGCCGGGAAAACCTGACGGATTCCCTTTCACATCATATTTTCTGTTCGGATTGAACAGGGAGATCCCAAAATCAAGCCGCTTTCCGACAAAAACCATTGAAGCGGGGTTCATTGATGCGTCAAGAGATCCCTGCGGGAGTGCAACACCGGCGCCAGCCATTGCCTTACTCTCAATACTGTACCCATTGGCAAAATAACCGTTGGTGGCATAGGCAGTGCCTGCCGCGAAACCGAAAAGAAGCAACAGCATAAGCGAACTCAATACAAAAAATTTCAGACAAATACATTGCTCTGACTTCATCTCTCTCCCGCCGTATTGAATGTATTAATGGCTATTCTCTACAGAGCATAGTGGAGTGAAATGCAATCGTCAATAAATTATTTTACCGACTATGACACAACGGAATGGATGGCGATATGCCTGTTTTTATCCGGGGAAACTGAGGGATGAAAGGGGCATTTTGGTGCCGAAGGCGGGATTTGAACCCGCACGGGTTACCCCACACGCCCCTCAAACGTGCGTGTCTACCAGGTTCCACCACTTCGGCACAGACATCTATGCTACTACAAAAATCGGGGGGTTTTCAAGCCGGATGTGCGGTCGGCTGTACTATTCCATGAATAAAAGTATTTACGTAATGAGTTGCTTATTGACTTTGATTTTTATCTGCTTCCTGAGCCCTTCGATGTACGATTGAACCGCCTTCTCTTTTTTGTCATTCAGCATCGTCTGGCCGAGCATTGCAGCGAGCTGTTCATTGCCGGATGCCTGAAGCGGAGCAGGGTCGATGTCCGTTACATCGACAGTCAACCCGATCATTCGTCTCATCTTATTAAGCGTCAATTCCTGACGTTTTAAGTTTTCGAACAGCTCGGGAGTCATCCTGCTCAGCTTAAGCCTGTTGAGATAAACCCCGTTGTCAAAAACCCCGTTTTTCATGAAAGCCGGGTCGCGTGCAATTGCGTCCTGCAGTTCTTCGTCGCCTGCCTGTACCCCTTCTTCCTGTGCAGCGATGAGCAGCACGCGTTCATTGACCATCTGGTCGAGGACTTTTTCCTTGAGGTTCAGATTCTTCTCCATCTCTTCATCGAATTTGTCTTTGTAAAGCTCCCGGTAAAACCGGTACACCCCGTCATAGCCTTTCCAGTATTCCTCTGCCGTGATTTTGTATTTCCCGACTTCTGCAACGATCTCAACGCCGTTGGAAATATCATTGGGGCCGATACCCCAGAAGATAAAAGACAGGATGACGATGAAGAACAGCACATAAAAATATTTTGCATGCTTTCGCATTCCCTTCAGCATCTATGAATACCTCCCTGTAAAATAATCGTTCAAGATGTCGCCGTGATCGAATGCCAATGTTTCAGGCGGATTCTTTCTCTTTATCAACAGAATGCTTTTGTTCAATTCGATAATGATGTCAACCATGGGGAGAGGGTTTTTGAGGTTATGACTGCTCTTCAAAGCCCGTCTCTATCTCTCTGTCAGGCACGATGGTAGATATCGCATGTTTGTAAATGAGAGAATGAGCATTTTCCTTCAACAGGATTACAAAGTTATCAAATCCTTTTATGACACCTTTCAGCCGTATGCCGTTTGTCAGATAAATGGCTACGGGGATTTTTTCTTTTCTGAGCTGGTTCAGATAACTGTCCTGAAGGTTAGGGCTCTTGTTAGCATTCGTCATCCCCCGCTTCTCCTTATTGTTTTTACTTTCTAACATAAAGTATTTCTCTTAATATTGCAAGGTGTCAAGGCAAAATAGTATTGTTTTCAGGGCAGGTTCTTCAGGACACCCCAGACACGGATGAACGCTTCATCGCTTTCAGAAATCCCGGTTATATCGACCCAATGGATGCCTTCCTCTTTCTTAAACCATGTGAACTGCCTTTTCGCATATCGCTTCGTTGCTCTTTTTATAAGGCTGATGGTTTCATCCGGGCCAATCTCTCCCCGCAGACACATCGAAACCTCTTTGTATCCGATCGCCTGCAACGAAGGTAATGGGTAATGGGTAACGGGTAATGGGGAAGGTGATGAAAGCTCACGATTTACCGACGGCTCTTTTATCATATCGATAACCATTTTGACTTCATTCATCAAACCATGCCGGATCATTGCATCGACTCTCTCCTCAATGATCCGGTAAAGCTCTTTCCTGTCTCTCGAGAGGCCGATTTTGATGAAATCGTACGGCAATGGCTGGGTGAGTTTTTGCTGCATTTCCGAAATGCTCGCATGACCCTTCAGAGATACCTCCAGTGCTCTGACAACCCTCCGCGTGTCATTCGGCGTTATTTTTTCAGCAGCTTCGGGATCGAGTTTTTTTAAATAAGCGTATAAAAAGCCGGCTTTCTCCCTTTCCATGGAAAGGAGCTCTTCCCTCAATGTCCAGTCAGCAGAGGGACCGCTGAATATACCCCTTGTCATTGCTTTGATATACAGGCCTGTGCCTCCGACAACAACAGGGATCTTTCCCTTTTTATGCAAATCCTCAATGATCGGAACAATCATTGATATATATCTTCCTGTGCTGAATGACTCCCAGGGATGAACGACATCTATCATATGATGTGTGACGAAAGCTCTTTCTTTCCTTGACGGCTTGGCAGTACCGATGTCCATATGCCGGTATATCTGCATTGAATCTGCGCTGATAATTTCCGTATCTAATTTTTTTGCAAGGAGAAGGGCGGCCCCGGTTTTCCCGACGCCGGTAGGGCCGAGGAGAATAATGACTTTTTTATTAGTGGATATCAAGGAGTTTGTTCACTCTGCGTTATCAATCTTCTGATACTATTAAATAATACCATACTGCAGATTTACAGCTCCGCCCATTTCCCGGCTTGACCGGCCCCGAAGGCTTTCGGTACCGAAAGGGCTGGATGCAGAGCCTGCCCCGTACTTGATACGGGGATCAAGACGGAGCATGACATTTTATTATATTGACTTGCCGGAGCAATAAGAACATAAGGTGTGATAATTTGTTATAATAGATCCAATAGAAAAAATAAATAGCCTAACAGTGGAGCCGGCGATTTGTTTGCATTTTGATATCCTCACCCTTAACAGTCTCCCCACTGAACAGATGTAACCTTTCGTGTTTTAGGTGGAAACGCTCTTCTACCCCTTCGTACAGGATGATGCACATGTCTAAGCAACACAAAGGAGTCAAATGTCATGAGTGCATATTGCATAGGCAATTCTATTATCCTTGCTCATATTCGCTTTATAACCCAAGGGGGATGCAATAGCCTGATGTATCATTCTGAAGTGATAACATTGAATGGACATTATCAGACTTTGAGATGCGACAGGATGGATGTTTCCGGCCTTTGCTTAGGACACAAGATAAGCAGAAAAGATTTTCTGGAAAGATATTGTGGTGGAATAGAACCAGAAAAAAAGAGAGCAAAAACTTGCTATGAGGTATGAGATATACATTATTCGAGCACGCCGCTATTGTGCCATTGTTCAATCACTATTTTCTCGTCTAATTGATCCCGTAAAGAAACACCAATGCCCCGGCAATTATAGTGGTCATCCTGAACGGAGTGAAGGACCTCGTACCAGCATGAAAAGGCGAGATTCTTCGCATTGCTCAGAATGACATCATTCAAGCGCTGAGACTTTGCGTCTGAGAAGGAGACCTCCAGTGAAGGTGAGCAGCAAGACCATTCTTGAGAAATTGAGCCGTTTGCGAACAGGCCTCCGGGGAGACGACCTGGCACAAAAGAACGTCTGCTACGAGCCACCGCTGCGATCGGAACTGTTCAGCAGCGACCAGATGGAGCAGCATGGCAAAACTCTGGCAGGCTCGCATAAGTTGGGGCTGGGACGTGCACGGGACCGGCTTCTGACGCGGCTGGCTGAGAATGAAGACGTGCTGCTTGGAGTCCGCAACCTGCTGACGGATGCTATTAAAGCAACCCGCCGTATTACGCCGGCCGGGGAATGGCTGCTCGATAACTTCTATCTTATTGAAGAGCAGATTCGGACAGCCAGAAAGCATTTGCCAAAGGGGTACAGCCGGGAACTGCCTCGTTTGCTGGATGGTCCATCGTCCGGACTGCCGCGCGTTTATGACATCGCGCTGGAGATGATCTCACACGGCGATGGCAGGGTGGACCCGGAAAGTCTCAGTATTTTCGTTACAGCCTACCAGACGGTCACTGCCCTGAAATTGGGCGAATTGTGGGCTATCCCTATTATGCTGCGCCTGGCGCTGATCGAAAATCTCCGGCGCATCGGGACCCGGATCGCCGCTGACAGAATAGACCGCAACCTCGCCGACTATTGGGCGGATAAGATGACGGATATTGCCGGCAAGGACCCGAAGAGCCTGATTTTAACGATTGCGGACATGGCACGCTCGAACCCGCCGATGGTGGGTTCGTTTGTTGCAGAATTTACGCGCCGGCTGCAGGGACAGAGTCCTGTGCTGGCAATGCCTCTCACCTGGATTGAGCAGCAACTCGCCGAGTGCAGCCTGACGATTGAACAGTTAGTGCAGACGGAGAACCAGCAACAGGCCGTCGACCAGATTTCCATAAGCAACAGCATCAATAGTCTCCGTTTACTTGGGGCAGTGGACTGGCGAGAGTTCGTCGAGACGATGAGCATAGTTGAACAGACTCTGCGAGAGGACAACGGTGGAGTCTACGGTAAAATGGATTTTGCGACCCGTGATCGCTACCGTCACGTGGTGGAGAAGATGGCGAAGAGCAGCAGGCTGTCCGAAGGCGACGTAGCGCGTAAAGCGATACAGCTTGCACACGAGGCTGCAGCCGGGAAAGGCGGTGATGGTCGAGCGGCACATGTCGGCTTCTACCTGATCGACAAGGGCTTTCCACATCTCGAACAAACGGCGGAGGTGCGCCTTTCCACCCTTGAGGCGCTTCAGAGAATGGGCCGCCGGTTTCCTTTGCTTCTCTATCTGGGCACAATCATGCTGATAACGGTGATCTTCACCGGGGGATTGCTGGTCAAGGCTTATTCTGGTGAGGTGAACGGTTGGTCACTCGCGCTGGTTGGTACCCTGTTGCTTCTGTGCACAAGTCATCTTTCAATAGCGCTGGTGAACTGGATGGCGACGTTGTTGGCGAGGCCCCATCCGCTGCCGAAAATGGACTTCTCCAAAGGAATTCCGCCGGAATCGCGTGCTCTGGCCGTAGTCCCGACTATGCTCATAAGCACTCAGAACATCGAGGATCTGATCGAAGCGCTTGAAGTCCGGTTCCTGGCGAATCAGGATAAAAATCTGCACTTCGGTCTGTTGACTGATTTTCAGGATGCAGTTGAGGAAACGATGCCAGAGGACGAACCGCTTTTGTGGCTGGCCCGGCAAAAAATCGAAGAGCTGAATGAAAAATACAGGCGGGGGAAAGGCGATACTTTTTTCCTCTTCCATCGCTCCCGTCGATGGAATCCGCAGGAGCGGGTTTGGATGGGCTATGAGCGAAAGAGAGGGAAGCTTGAGGAATTGAATTCGCTTCTGCGTGGTGGCTCAGAGGACCACTTCGCGCTTGTCGTTGGTAACACCGCAGTCTTATCAACTGTGAAGTATGTGATCACCCTTGACACGGATACGCAGCTGCCGCGTGATTCGGCATGGCAGTTTGTAGGAGCTATGGCGCATCCTCTGAATCGTGCGCGGTATGACGAAGACAAGCAGCGCGTCTGTGAGGGGTACGGCATCCTTCAACCCCGGGTTGCCATTAGCCTGCCAGGCACAAACCGGTCACGGTATGCGCGAATGTCCGGGAATGATCCTGGCATCGATCCTTATACGCGCGCTGTCTCCGATGTATACCAGGACCTGTTCGGTGAAGGCTCGTTCATCGGAAAAGGTATCTATGATGTCGATGCATTCGATCTGGCGCTCAGCGGACGTTTCCCCGATAACCATATCCTCAGCCACGATCTTCTGGAAGGGTGCTACGCGAGGGCGGGGCTGTTGAGCGATGTGCAGTTGTACGAAGAATACCCGTTCAGCTACAGTGCGGACGTGAGCCGCCGGCACCGCTGGATTCGTGGGGATTGGCAGCTTGTGCGGTGGCTGTTGCCGTGCGTTCCCGGCCTTGGGGGTCACTGTTTGAAAAATCCTCTCTCGATACTGTCCCGGTGGAAGCTACTTGACAACCTTCGGCGTAGTCTCGTGCCCGTTGCGTTGACACTAATGTTGTTGCTGGGCTGGACGGTCTTGTCATCGCCCTGGCTATGGACTTTGTCCGTGATCGGAATCATCCTGATTCCTTCTTTGATTATCTCTGTTCTGGAAGTGCTTCAGAAGCCTGTCGAGGTGCTTTTTGTTCAGCACCTCGCTGCCGCAGTACGCTCTACGCGCAGGCGCCTTGCTCAGGCTGTATTCACTTTTGTGTGCCTCCCCTACGAGGCATTTTTCAGTCTTGATGCGATCGTGCGCACGGCAGTCCGGATGATAGTTACGCGCAGGCGACTTCTTGAATGGAGTCCGTCGGGCGATCCGGATCGTAATCGCACAGATCTCGCCGCCTCCTGCCGAACGATGTGGATTGCCCCCCTTATTGCCCTTGTTGCGGTGATCTGTCTGACTCTTTGGAGGCCGACCGCTTTAGGTGTAGCTTTGCCTATACTGTGCCTTTGGTTTGCCTCCCCTGCTGTCGCCTGGTGGATCAGCCGGCCGCTCGCCCGCCGCAGAGCAAGGCTGACAAGTGACCAGATCATCTTTCTCAGGAAGCTTTCCCGGAAAACCTGGGCGTTCTTCGAGACATTCGTGGGCCCCGAAGACCATTGGTTGCCGCCTGATAACTATCAGGAGCATCCCGTTGCCGGGGTCGCACACAGCACGTCACCGACCAACATGGGACTTGCGCTGCTCGCGAATTTGTCCGCCTATGACTTCGGCTACATCTCGGCCGGACAGCTCATCAAGCGCACTTCGAATGCACTCAAGACTATGGAAACACTGGAAAGGCACCGGGGCCACTTCTACAACTGGTATGACACGCAGTCTCTGAAACCGCTGCAACCTATGTACATTTCGACTGTAGACAGCGGGAACCTTGCTGCCCATCTGCTGACATTGCGGCCGGGGCTGCTCGCACTTCCCGATCAAAGAATCCTGGGAGCGCGTTTTTTTGATGGGCTTAACGACACATTAAAGGTCCTCATCGACACTATGGAAGTATCTGCACCGGTCAAAATTGTTGAACTTCAGAAAGATCTGGGGTCTGCATCCGATAACCCTCCAACCACACTCGCAGCGGCTTGGCTGTGCCTTGATAAACTTGCAACTTCCTCTGCGGGAATTGTAGCCAAATTGGATTCCGATGATTCTGATCATGAGAGTAATGTAATGTGGTGGGCACTCGCCTTCGCCGGGCAATGTCAGGATGCCATCGATGAGCTTACCCTTTTTAACCCGCCGACAGTTAGCGGCATTGATGAGATACCGACGCTGCGCGAACTGGCAGGACTTGGCAACCAACGCGCTATTGAGAGGATTGCGGCCATCGAACGCCTTGCGCTGCAATCCGGCGAACTATCACATATGGAGTATGACTTTCTGTTCGATAAGGCAAGTCATCTCCTGGCCATTGGGTACAACCTCAGTGAGCGCAGGCGGGACTCGAGTTACTACGATCTGCTGGCATCGGAGGCGAGGTTATGTAGTTTTGTGGCGATTTCACAGGGACAGCTACCACAGGAGAGCTGGTTCGCCCTGGGGCGTCTGCTAACTACCGCCGGCGGAGACCCGATTCTCCTTTCATGGAGCGGATCGATGTTCGAGTACCTCATGCCATTGCTGGTGATGCCGACGTACGAACACACGCTTCTCGACCAGACATATAAGGCGGCTGTGGACAGGCAAATCGAGTATGGAAAGAAGCGGGGAGTGCCGTGGGGCATTTCCGAATCCGGCTATAACATGATCGATGTCCATCTCAACTACCAGTATCGCGCGTTTGGCGTGCCCGGACTGGGGCTTAAGCGAGGGCTCGCCGAGGACCTTGTAATTGCACCCTATGCCTCTGCGCTTGCGCTGATGGTAGCGCCGGAGGAGGCATGCATGAATCTGCAGCGACTCGCCGCCGAAGGATTTGAAGGGAAGTATGGTTTATATGAAGCGATCGACTACACTCTTTCTCGTCTGCCGCGCGGGCAATCGACTGCTGTGGTACGATCTTTCATGGCACATCACGAGGGCATGAGCTTTCTCTCTTTAGCCTATCTGCTCCTGGACCGTCTGATGCAGAAGCGATTTGTGTCTAATCCCTTGTTCCAGGCGACCATATTGTTGCTCCAGGAGCGAATCCCAAAGGCCACTGCGTTCTATTCGCACACCGCCGAACCCTCTGACCTGCATATTGCTTCCGATAGTGCGGGGACGCCGGTACGCGTTTTCAGCAGCCCGAATACACCGGTCCCTGAGGTGCAGTTGTTGTCGAACGGCAGATACCACGTGATGATCACGAATGCAGGCGGCGGTTACAGTCGCTGGAAGGACATTGCAGTCACCCGGTGGCGCGAAGACAGTACCTGCGACAACTGGGGCACGTTCTGTTACATCCGCGATGTGACGAGCGGGGACGTCTGGTCAACAGCATATCAACCGACACTCAAACAAATGGAGAAGTACGAAGCGATTTTCTCGGAAGGGCGGGCAGAGTTTCGCTGCCGCAACAACGACTTTGTCACACATACCGAGGTTGCTGTGTCGCCGGAGGATGACATCGAACTTCGCCGAATTACCATCACCAACCGCTCCCGGACACGCAGAGCGATTGATGTAACAAGTTATGCTGAAATCGTTCTCACATCGTCTGCGGCAGACGCGCTGCACCCGGCGTTCAGTAATCTCTTTGTTCAGACCGAGATTATCCGCCAGCAGCGGGCGATTCTCTGCTCCCGCAGGCCCCGCTCTCTCGACGAGCAGTCGCCCTGGATGTTTCACCTGATGGCTGTACATGGGGCGGAAACCGGAGAAGTCTCCTATGAGACCGATCGCATGCAGTTCATCGGCCGCGGAAACACCGTTGAAAATCCGCAAGCTATGAGCGGTGCAGCTGATTTTTTTACTGGGGCGCTCTCGGGCAGTGAGGGCTCAGTGCTCGACCCGATTGTTGCTATTCGTTATCGAATAATGCTTGATCCGGAAGAAACAGCAACGATAAATATTGTCTCTGGCATGGGGGATACCCGCGACGGCTGTATGGGCCTTGTCGAGAAATACCAGGATCGACGACTCGCGGACCGCGTCTTTGACCTGGCATGGACACACGGCCAGGTACTTCTGCGGCAGCTCAACGCAACTGAAGCCGATGTGCAACTCTACGGACACCTCGCCAGTTCTGTGATCTATGCAAATTCCTCTCTGCGTGCTGAACCTGGGGTCCTCGTCAAGAACCGCCGGGGGCAATCCGGTTTATGGGGCTATGCCATATCCGGTGATTTACCGATCGTGCTGCTGCAGATTGAAGATCCGGCCAATATCGACCTGGTGCGACAACTCGTGCAGGCCCACGCGTACTGGCGCTTAAAAGGACTAGCGGTGGACCTGATGATCTGGAACGAAGATCACGCCGGTTACCGGCAACTTCTGCACGACCAGATCATGGGGCTCATTGCAGCAGGCATCGAAGCCAACGTGGCCGATCGACCTGGCGGCATCTTCGTAAGACCTGCAGACCAGATATCGGAGGAGGACCGCATCCTGATCCAAACGGTCGCCCGCGCTATCATCACCGATAGCCGTGGGGCGCTTGCTGACCAGATCAACCGTCGCAGTTTTGTGGAAGTACCAATGCCGCTCCTTACACCGACCCGAACCCACATCTCTGAACCCCTGGCTGTCGCTGCGTTGCCTCGCCACGACCTGACGTTTTTTAATGGATTGGGCGGATTCACCCCGGATGGGCGCGAGTACGTCATTACGACCGCACCCGGCCAGTTGACGCCGGCGCCGTGGGTGAATGTACTGGCAAACCCACAATTCGGGACCATCATTTCAGAGAGCGGGCTTGCCTGCACCTGGAGCGAGAATGCCCATGAGTTCCGCCTCACTCCCTGGGGGAATGATCCTGTGAGCGATTCGAGCGGAGAGGCGTTTTACCTCCGTGATGAAGAGCGCGGCCACTTCTGGTCTCCCACGCCGCTGCCCAGCCGCGGGGCAACGCCTTACGTCACCCGCCACGGATTTGGCTACA
>Ga0209253_10003639_pt1 | contig 13503 bp, 15 predicted proteins | sample FrelakmetBRP12BR_FD_187145 | JGI IMG/M metagenome (GOLD analysis project Ga0209253, IMG submission 187145) | Freshwater lake sediment microbial communities from the University of Notre Dame, USA, for methane emissions studies - BRP12 BR (SPAdes)... | ecosystem: Environmental > Aquatic >...
GGCACCGACGCGTCCGGGGTCGTGAAGGCGCTGATGGACGAGCTCTACGACGAGTTCCGCCGCGAGGAGATGCCCAACCGCGTGCACCTGTCGACGTCGTGCTGCGAGATCAACTGCGGCGGGCAGGCGGACATCGCGATCATCGTCCAGCACACGAAGCCGCCGAAGATCAACCACGACCTGGTCGCCAACGTCTGCGAGCGCCCCGCCGTCGTCGCGCGGTGCCCGGTCGCGGCGATCCGGCCGGCGCTCGTCAACGGCAAGCCGTCGCTCGAGGTCGACGAGAAGAAGTGCATCTGCTGCGGCGCCTGCTACCCGCCCTGCCCGCCGATGCAGATCAACGACCCCGAGCACTCGAAGCTCGCGATCTGGGTGGGCGGCAAGAATTCCAACGCCCGCGCCAAGCCGACGTTCATGAAGATGGTCGCGGCCGGCCTGCCCAACAACCCGCCGCGCTGGCCCGAGGTCGGCGACGTGGTGAAGAAGATCCTCTACACGTACAAGGCCGACGCGCGGCCGTGGGAACGGCTGTCCGACTGGGTCGAGCGGATCGGCTGGCCCCGCTTCTTCGAGAAGACCGACCTGCCGTTCACCAAGTACCTGATCGACGACTGGCGCGGCGCGCGCGCGAACCTGAACGCGTCGACGCACATCCGTTTCTAGCGGGGCGATGCGCAAGCCATGAAGCTCGGCATTCTCGTCAACGAAGGGCCCTACCAGCACCAGGCGAGCGACTCGGCCTACCTGTTCTGCAGGGCCGCGCTCGCCAAGGGGCACGAGATCCACCGCGTGTTCTTCTACCACGACGGCGTCAACAATTCGACGCGGCTGACCGAGCCGCCGCAGGACGACCGCAACATCGTCGCGCGCTGGTCGAAGCTCGCCGCCGAGCACGGCGTCGATCTCGTCGTCTGCGTCGCGGCGGCGCTGCGGCGCGGGATCAAGGACGAGAACCTGGCGCCCGGCTTCCGGATCTCCGGCCTCGGGCAGCTGGTCGAGACGGGCATCCAGTCCGACCGGCTGGTCGTGTTCGGCGATTGATATGAACGGCCCCCACGCTCACTGCGTTCGCTGCCCCCCGAGGGGGAGCACAGCGCCCTTCGGGCGGCCGAGCGGGCGCTGAGGAGAGGTGACGATGTCCGAAGGCAGCCGCAAGAAGTTCATGTTCGTCAACCGCAAGGCGCCCTACGGCACGGTCTACGCGCTCGAATCACTCGAGGTCGTGCTGATTTCGGCGGCCTTCGAGCAGGACGTCTCGCTCGTGTTCGTCGACGACGGCGTCTACCAGCTGAAGAAGGGGCAGCAGACCAAGGGGATCGAGACCAAGAACTTCTCGCCGACCTACCGCGCGCTCGAAGGCTACGACGTCGAGAAGCTCTACGTCGAGCGCGAGTCGCTCGAGGCCCGCGGCCTCACCGAGGACGACCTGATCGTCGACGTCAGCGTGCTGCCCGCCGGCGAGCTCGGCAAGCTGATGGACGAACAGGACGTCGTGCTTTCCTTCTGACTCGCGGAGCCCCGATGCTGCACATCGTCAACAAGTCGCCGACCGAGCGCAACACGCTCGACTCCGTGCTGCGCATCGCGCAATCCGGCAGCCTGCTGCTGATCGAGGACGGCGTGTACGCGGCGACCCGGGGCAGCGCCGCCGAAGCGCCGCTTACCGCCGCCATGGGGCGACTCAAGGTCTACGCGCTGCTGCCGGATCTCGAGGCGCGCGCCGTCGCCGACCGCGTCATCGACGGCGTGACCACCGTCGACTACGGCGGCTTCGTCGACCTCGTCGCCTCCCACCCGAACTGCCAATCCTGGCTCTGACACCCCATCGACCGCCCACCTCCCGAGGAGACACGCATGCCCACCATCGAAGTCAGCGGCAAGACCTTTGAAACCGACGAGGAAGGCTATCTCGTCAACCTCTCCGACTGGAACGAGGAGCTCGCGAACGAGATCGCCAAGACGGAGAACGTCGAGCTGACGCCCAGCCACTGGGAGGTCGTCAACTTCCTGCGCAAGTACTACGAGGAATACCAGATCGCGCCGGCCGTGCGCGTGCTGACCAAGGCGATCGGCAAGCAGCTCGGGCCCGAGAAGGGCAACAGCCAGTATCTGTACGAGCTTTTCCCCTACGGCCCGGCGAAGCAGGCGTGCAAGATCGCCGGCCTGCCGAAGCCCACCGGCTGCGTCTGACCCGCGCGGGTCGTCACGGCGACCGCCGCAAGTTCCCGGATCGGCGCTGACCGGCACCCGCACCGCCCATGACCGCCGCGAGCGCCGCTTACGCGCTGCTGTTCTACGCTGCCGCGGCCGTGTTCGCCGGCGGGCTGGTCTACCGGATCTACGGGTACGCGCGCACGCCGGCGCCGCTCAAGATCCCGACGACGCCGGCGCCCGTGACCCGGGGCGGCGTGGCGCTCCGGCTGCTGCGCGAGGTCGTGCTGTTCGAGAGCCTGTTCAAGAGCAATCTCTGGACGTGGGCCTGCGGCATGCTGTTCCACGCGGGCCTCGCGCTGGTGCTCGTCCGGCACCTGCGCTACTTCATGGAGCCCGTCTGGGGCTGGGTCGCCCTGCTGCAGCCCTTCGGCGTCTATGCCGGGTTCGCGATGGCGGCGGGCCTGGCCGGCCTCTGGGTGCGGCGCGTGGCGGTGGCGCGTGTGCGCTACATCTCGACGCCGTCCGACCACCTGATGCTCGCGCTGCTGCTCGCGATCGCGGTCTCGGGCCTCGCGATGAAGTTCGTCGCGCACACCGACATCGTCGCGGTGAAGGCATTTGCGCTGGGCCTGCTGTATCTCGACTGGCAGCCGCTGCCCGCCGACCTCCTCCTCTACGCGCATCTGGCGCTCGTCGCGCTGCTGATGCTGGTCTTTCCGTTCAGCAAGCTCCTGCACGCGCCCGGCGTGTTCTTCTCGCCCTCGCGCAACCAGACCGACGACCCCCGCGAAGCGCGGCATCTCTCCTCGTGGGCCGCGCGGCTCGAGCCCCCACGCTGACCATGGCCGCCGACGTCAAGGCCCCTCCGCTGCGCGAATTTCCGGGTGCGCCGCAGACGCTCGCGCCGGGCGCGATGGCAGCGTCGAAGCCGTACGTCGCCACCGACAAGATGCAGCAGGCGCTGGGCTTCCCCGGCGCGCTGGCCGACGACTGGCAGGCGAAGGCGCTCGACAGAATGGGCGAGCTGCTCGGCAAGTACCGGTCGCTCAAGGTCTACATGGACAGCTGCGTCCACTGCGGCGCCTGCGCGGACAAGTGCCACTATTTCATCGGCACGCAGGACCCGCTCAACATGCCGGTGGCGCGCCAGGACCTGATGCGCAGCGTCTACCGCCGGCACTTCACGCTCGCGGGCAAGCTGTTCCCGAAGCTCGTCGGCGCGCGCGAGCTGACGAAGGACGTGCTCGACCAGTGGTACACGTACTACAACCAGTGCTCGGAGTGCCGCCGCTGCTCGGTGTTCTGCCCGTACGGGATCGACACCGCCGAAATCACGATGGCCGCCAAGGAGATCATGGACTCCGTCGGCTACGGCCAGAAGTACTCGAACGAGATCATCGGCAAGGTCCACCGGATCGGCAACAACCTCGGCCTTCCCGGCCCGGCGCTCGCCGACACGCTCTCCGGGCTCGAGGAGGACGTGAAGGAGGAGACCGGCGCCGACGTCCGGTTCCCGCTCGACGAGAAGGGCGCCGAGGTGCTGCTCGTCACGCCGTCGGCCGACTTCTTCGCCGAGCCGCACGTCGACAGCCTGATCGGCTACGCGAAGGTGTTCCACGCGGCGGGCATCCGCTGGACGCTCTCGACGCACGCGTCCGAGGCCGGCAACTTCGGGCTCTTCATCGGCAGCTACGATCAGCTGCAGAAGATCGCGCTGCGCATCCGCGAAGCGGCGCTCGACCTCGGCGTCAAGCGCATCGTCGTCGGCGAGTGCGGCCACGCGTGGCGCGTCGCGTACAGCATGTGGAACACGCTCGCCGGGATCGGCGCGGGCGGCACCGACCCCTTCGCGAAGGCGCTGCAGAACCAGCTCGACGCGCGCTACAAGCAGCCGATGCACATCTGCGAGTTGACCTGGGACCTGATCCAGCGCGGCGCGCTGACGCTCGACCGCGAGGCGAACGACCACCGCGTCGTCACGTTCCACGATTCGTGCAACGTCGCGCGCGCATCGCGGATGGGCGATGCGCCGGGCGGCCAGTTCGAGATTCCGCGCGCGATCATCCGCGCCGTCGCCAACCGGTACGTCGAGATGCCCAAGGGAACGACGCGCGAGGCGACGTTCTGCTGCGGCGGCGGCGGCGGGCTGCTGACCGACGAGCTCCTCGACCTGCGCGTCAAGGGCGCGCTGCCGCGGATGGAGGCGCTCTCGGAGGTCGCCGAACGCCACGGCGTCAATTTCATGGCCACGATCTGCGCGATCTGCAAGGCGCAGTTCACCAAGGTGCTGCCGTACTACGGATTCAAGATGGGCATGGTGGGCGGCGTCCACCAGCTCGTCAGCACGGCGATACGCCTCGGTGCCAAACAGTAACGGCCCGCCGCGGCCCATCTTTCAATACGTTCCGGAGATCAGGCAATGGCGTCATCCACCGAACCACGCACCGAGAAGCTCACGTTCCGTCGCTACAACGACGGCGACGTCAAATGGGACTCGTGGCGCGACCAGATCTTCCAGGCGAGCTGGTCGCACAAGTGCCCGACCTACGTCCAGTCGACGCCGCCGTGCCAGGGAAGCTGCCCGTCGGGCGAGGACATCCGCGGGTACCTCAACATCGTGCGCGGCATCGAGAAGCCTCCGGCGGGAATGCCCTGGCAGGAATACGCGTTCCGCCGGCTCACCGAGGCGAACCCGTTTCCGTCGGTGATGGGTCGCGTGTGCCCGGCCCCGTGCGAAACCGGCTGCAACCGCAACGAGGTCGAGGACCACGTGGGGATCAACTCGGTCGAGCACTTCCTCGGCGAATACGCGATCGCGAACAACCTGAAGTTCGCCGCGCCCGAGGCGAAGAGCGGCCGGAAGGTCGCCGTGATCGGCGGCGGGCCGGCCGGGCTCTCCTGCGCGTACCAGCTCGCGCTCAAGGGACACTCGGTCACGATCTTCGACGAGCACGAACTCCTGGGCGGCATGATGCGTTACGGGATTCCGGGATTCCGCACGCCGCGCGAGGTGCTCGACGCGGAGATCCAGCGTATCGTCGACCTCGGTGTCGAGGTCAGGCTCAAGTGCCGGATCGGGACGGACGTCACGCTGGCTGCGCTCCGCGAGCAGTACGACGCCGTGTTCCTCGGCATGGGCGCACAGTCCGGGCGGCCGCTGCCGGCCCCGGGCGGCGACGCCCCCAACGTCGTCACCGCGACCGCATTCCTCCGGGCGTTCAACGACGGCCGGCTGCGCCACGTCGGCAAGCGCGTCGTCGTCATCGGCGGCGGCGACACGTCGATCGACGTCGCCACGGTCGCGCGCCGCCTCGGCCACATCGAGCACGCGAGGCCGACCGACTTCGCCGAGTACGCGATCGCCGGGCACATCGCGCACGACGTCGCCTCGGTCTCGGCGAAGCAGGGCGCCGAGGTGACGCTGACGTCGGTGTTCAACGTCGACCTGATGCAGGCCAACAAGCACGAGATCGAGCAGGCGCTGGCCGAGGGCATCGCGATCCGCGGCGGGCTCGCGCCGGTGCGCGTGGTCAAGGACGCGAACGGCCGCGCGACCGCGCTCGTCGTCGCGCAGTGCGAGGCGAAGTTCATCGGTCCGCGGCTCGAGATCAAGGTGATCGAGGGGACCGACGAGGAGATTCCCTGCGACCTCGTGGTCTCCGCGATCGGCCAGGCCGTCGATTTCACGGGGCTCGAGGAATTCGACATCGGCAAGGGCGCCGTGGCCACGGACAAGAACTACCAGATCCCCGGCAAGCCGGCGACTTTCGCGGGCGGCGACGTCATCCGGCCGCACCTGCTGACCACGGCCATCGGGCACGGCGCGATCGCGGCCGACGGCATCGACCGTTTCCTCGCGGGCGAGACCCCGGACAAGCGGCCGAAGATCGACGTGCACGTGTTCGACCTCAAGCGCAAGATGGTCGAGAAGGGCCTCGCGTTCAGCGAAACGCACGAGCCGATCCTCGGGACGGACCGCAGCAACGCGGCGATCCACAACTACGAGAACCGCTCGGAGCGCTACGTGATCCCGCACGAGGAGCTCTTCCTCGGGCACTTCACGTTCGTGCAGCGTCGCAAGCGCCAGGTGATCACGCTCACGCGCGAGAGCGCGCTCGGCAACTTCGAGGAGCGGCTGCAGGCGCTCGCGGAGGCCGACGCTGTCGCCGAGGCCAAGCGCTGCATGAGCTGCGGCCAGTGCTTCGAGTGCGACAACTGCGTCGTCTACTGCCCGCAGACGGCGGTCGCGCGCGTGCCGAAAAAGGAGGCGACCACGGGCCGCTACGTGTACACCGACTACAAGAAGTGCATCGGCTGTCACATCTGCGCCGACGTCTGCCCCACCGGCTACATTCAGATGGGGCTGGGCGAATAGGGCAATGAACACGCGGCATCCATCGATCGTGAGCCGGGGCGCCGTGGGTCCGGCTTCAGCCGGACGCCCCATGCCGCCTGAAGGCGGCCCCACGTGGGCGGGATTGCTCACCCGGCTGCTCACCATCGCTGCTACCGCGCTGTCGGCGGGGGCGATCGCCGCCGACATGGCCGCCGTGACACGGGTTCCCCTGCCGAGCATCGAGGCAGGCGCCGGCGAACGCTGCGTCGAGGACACGGCGTTCATGCGCCGCAACCACATGGAGCTCCTGAAGCACCAGCGCGACCGGACCGTGCACGACGGCATCCGGACGGTCCGCCACAGTCTCGCCAACTGCGTGACCTGCCACGCGAGCCGCAAGACCGGGCGTGTCACCGGCAGCGACGGCTTCTGCGCGGGCTGCCACAGCTACGCCGGCGTCGCGCTCGATTGCTTCGAGTGCCACGCCGACAAGCCCGCGCCCGCGATGGCGGCGGCAAAGCCATGAGCGCCGCCGGGCCGTCCCAAGGCGCGAATTACTCCCTCTCGGAGGGAAGGCGCGCAGCGCCAAGGGTGCCCCAATGAGTATCAACCACGGCCGGCGCAAGTTCCTGTGGGAGTCGGCGGCTCTCGCCGGGATCGCGCTCGCGCCGGGCATCACGCTCTACGATCTCGCACACGGCCGGCCGCCGGGCGCCGCCGCGTCGGGCCAGGTGCGGTGGGGCCTGCTCGTCGACATGAACCGGTGCGAGCCCGGCTGCGACGCGTGTGTCACCGCCTGCGACACCGAGAACGGATTGCCGGGCGGAAAGCGCGCCACCGACGCGCAGTGGATCCGCAAGATCGAGCTCAAGGACATGCGAGGACGCGTGCGCTCGCTGCCGATGCTGTGCCAGCACTGCGCGCACCCGCCGTGCGTCGACGTGTGCCCCACCGGCGCGTCCTTCAAGCGCGCCGACGGCATCGTGCTGGTCGACCGGCACACGTGCATCGGCTGCCGGTACTGCATGATGGCGTGCCCATACGGCGCGCGCTCGTTCGTCCACGAGCCGGTCGCGAACCAGAAGCCCGAGGTGCCGCGCGGCAAGGGCTGCGTCGAGTCCTGCACGCTGTGCGTCCACCGGATCGACCGCGACCGGATTCCCGCGTGCGTCGAGGCCTGCGCCGCGGCGGGCCACGCGGCGCTCGTGTTCGGCGACCTGAACGACCCGCAGAGCGAGATCTCGAAGCGGATCGCCGCGGTCGCGACGACGCAGGTGCGCGCCGACCTGCGGCTCGACACCGGCGTCCGCTATGCCGGATTGTGAACGCCGCCACGCGATGACCACCGGAGCCTCCCCTGTCTCGTCGCGCCGTTTCTGGGCGCTCTTCGGCGTCGGCGCGCTGGTCGTGCTCGCGGGGCTCGTAGCCGCCCATTTCATGGAAGAGCACGGCCACGTCGTCACCGGGATGAACAACCAGATCGTCTGGGGCACGCCGCACGTGTTCGCGATCTTCCTGATCGTCGCCGCCTCGGGCGTGCTCAACGTCGCGTCGGTCGGCTCGGTCTTCGGCGAGACCGCGTACAAGCCGCAGGCGCCGCTGTCGGGGCTGCTCTGCCTCGCGCTGCTGGCCGGCGGCCTCACCGTGCTGATGCTGGATCTCGGCCGGCCCGAGCGCGTGATCGTCGCCGCGACCCACTACAACTTCACGTCGGTGTTCGCGTGGAACATGTTCCTCTACAGCGGGATGGCGGCGATCGTCGCGGTCTACCTGTGGACGCTGATGGAGCGGCGGATGGGTCGCTGGTCCCGCGCCGCGGGCATCGCCGCCTTTTCGTGGCGCATCGTCCTGACGTCCGGCACCGGCTCGATCTTCGCCTTCCTCGTCGCACGCCAGGCGTACGGCACGGCGGTGCTCGTCCCGCTCTTCCTCGCGATGTCCTTTGCCTGGGGGCTCGCGGTGTTCCTCGTCGCGCAACGGGCGCTGTACCGGTGGAACGGCCTCGAGCTGCCCGCGGAGGTCCGCGCGCGCATGCACAACCTGCTGGGGCTCTTCGTCGTCGCCGTGCTGTTCTTCGTGCTGGTTCACCATCTGACCAACGCCTATTTCGCGAAGCAGATCCCGTTCGAGCACTTCATCCTGCGGGACGGCGGCGTCTATACGCAGCTCTTCTGGTGGGGTTACGTCGTCGCCGGCAGCCTCGTGCCGCTGTTCCTGGTCTGGCGGCCGGGGGCGGACCGCGCGCGCGGCACGCTCGCCGCGCCGCTGCTCGTGATCGCGGGCGCGTTCGCGCTGCTCTACGTGTTCATCATCGGCGGCCAGGCGTTCCCGCTCGACCTCTTCCCGGGCTACGCGACGACGAGCGGTTTCGGCGACGGGCAGGTCCGCGCCTACGCTCCGAGCCTGCCGGAGATCGCGCTCGGCCTCGGCGGAGTGGGCATCGCGTTCCTGATCACGCTCGTCGGCGTGCGCGCGCTCGACTTCCTGCCGCAGGCGCCCGCCGCCGCCGCGCGGGACGCCGTCGCGGGCGCGGATTGACCGGGTCGGCGATGCGCCGCTTCCTCGTCTCGGCCGCGCACAAGTCGTCGGGCAAGACGACGGTCGCCGTCGGGCTCGCCGCGGCGCTCACGGCACGCGGCCGCACGGTCCAGACCTTCAAGAAGGGGCCGGATTACATCGACCCCATGTGGCTGACGCAGGCGAGCGGCCGGCGCTGCCGCAACCTCGACCCGTACCTGTCGACGGAGGCCGAGATCCGGGAGGCTTTCGCCCGCCATGCGGCCGGCGCGGACGTGGCGCTCGTCGAAGGGAACAAGGGGCTCTACGACGGGCTCGCCCTCGACGGCAGCAACAGCAACGCGGCCGTGGCCAGGATGCTCGACCTGCCCGTCGCGCTCGTCATCGACGCGCGCGGGATGACGCGCGGCATCGCGCCGCTCATCCTCGGCTACCAGGCGTTCGAGCGCGACATCCGGATCGCCGGCGTCATCCTGAACCAGCTGGGCGGCAGCCGGCACGAGGCGAAGCTCCGCGCCGTGATCGAGCACTACACCGACGTGCCGGTGCTGGGCGCCGTCCACCACGACCCGCGCCTCGCGATCGTCGAGCGGCACCTGGGCCTCATGCCCAGCAACGAGGCCGGCGACGCCGCCGCGCACGTTGCGCAGATCGGCGCCGCGATCGCCGCGCAGGTCGACCTCGACCGGCTGCTCGCGGTTGCCGGCGACACGCCTGCCGTCGCGGCGCCCACGCTTCCCGCGCGGGCTGCGGCGGCCGACATCCGCATCGGCATCGCGCGCGACCGCGCGTTCGGGTTCTACTACGCCGACGACCTGGACGCGCTCGCCGCCGCCGGCGCAACGCTCGTCGGTTTCGACACGCTCGCCGACACGCACCTGCCGGACGTCGACGCGCTCGTCATCGGCGGCGGCTTCCCCGAGCTCTTCGCGCGCGAGCTCGAGGCGAACGCGGCGCTGCGCGAGCGGATCCGCCGCGCGATCGACGCGGGCCTGCCCGTGTACGCCGAGTGCGGCGGGCTCATGTACCTCGCACGGTCGCTGACGCACGCGGGCCATACGTGCAGGATGGTCGGCGCGATCGACGGCGACGTCGTGATGCACGAGCGGCCCGTCGGCCGGGGCTACGTGGTGCTCGACGAGACAGCCGAATTTCCGTGGCCCCGGCAGGCCGAGGACACCGCCGGCGTCCGCGCGCACGAGTTCCACTACGCGAGCCTCGAGAACCTCCCGGCCGACACGCGCTTCGCCTACCGCGTCAGGCGCGGCCACGGCGTCGACGGCGAGCGCGACGGCATCGTGACGCGCAACGTGCTCGCGTCGTTCGTGCACCGGCGCTGCACGGACCGCAGCAACTGGGCGGCGCGCTTCGCCGCGTTCGTCCGCGCGAGCGGCTGCGGGCAGCGGCGCGCGGCGAACGCCGCATGGGTCGATCCCGCGCGCGCCGGCGAGGCGCTGGTCGTCTGAAATGAACGCTCCCGGGAATCACGTCGCGGGTCCGGCTTCAGTCCGACGCGCCAAGCCGCCTGAAGGCGGCCCCACGGGCGCGCGATGAACGCTCCCGGGAATCACGTCGCGGGTCCGGCTTCAGCCGGACGCGCCAAGCCGCCTGAAGGCGGCCCCACGCGCGGGCACTGAGCCATGGACGCGCAGGAACGCACGACGCCCTCGGGGTCGCCGCCACCACCGACACTCACGGTGAACGGCATCGACGTCGAAACCGACGCCGAAGGCTATCTCGTCCACCGCGAGCAGTGGTCGGAGGGATTCGCGCTGGCGCAGGCGGCGCGCGAGGGACTGGACCTGACCGCCGAGCACTGGGAAGTGCTGCGCTTCCTGCGCGAGCATTTCGAGCGGCACGGCGTGCAGGCGCAGGTCCGCGTGATGATCCGGCACTTCCGCGACGCGTGGGGACCCGCGCGCGGGAGCAACCACTACCTGCACGACCTCTTCCCGCGCGGCGGCCCGCAGAAGCAGGGCAACCGGCTCGCGGGACTCCTGAAGACGAAAGGCGAGCATTGAAAAAGGAGCCGCACACCGCGCCGATCACGTTTCACCGTTCCGCGAAGGGCGCGGCGCCGCTCGTCACCGTGACGCCCGACGCCGCGCGGCAGATCCTGACCGCGGCGAGGGAGTCCGACTCCGAGCGGCTCGCGCTGCGCATCGCGGCCCGGCGCGACGCCGACGGCTCGATCGACTACGCGATGGGATTCGACAACGCGCGCAAGGGCGACCTCGCGCTGACGTCCGAAGGGATCGCGCTGGTCGTCGCCGAGGACGAGCGCGACCTCCTCGCGGGGATGACGCTCGATTTCGTCGAGTTCGAGCCCGGCGATTTCCGGTTCATCTTCATCAACCCCAACGACGCCGCATCCGCGCCGCCGCCGGATTTGAGCGGGCACTGATGACGCCCCCCCGCACTGTGCGCCCGCCCGCGGTCGCCGCGAAGCGCCGCGCGGCGCGCGGCGAGGTCTACCTCGTCGGCGCGGGCCCTGGCGACCCGGATCTGCTCACGGTGCGGGCGCTGAAGCTGATGAAGCGCGCCGACGTCGCGCTCTACGACAACCTCATCTCGCCGGAAATCCTCGCACTGCTGCCGGCTCGCGTCGAGCGCATCTACGTCGGCAAGCGCCGCGCCAATCACACGATGCGGCAGGAGGCGATCAACGCGCTCCTCGTCGAGCTGGCGCAGTCCGGAAAGCGCGTGCTGCGCCTCAAGGGCGGCGACCCGTTCATCTTCGGCCGCGGCGGCGAGGAGATCGACACGCTGTCGGCGCGCGGCATCCCGTTCGAGGTGGTGCCCGGCATCACCGCGGCGCTGGGCGCCGCTGCGTACGCCGGCATCCCGCTCACGCACCGCGACCACGCGCAGAGCTGCGTGTTCGTCACCGCACACCTCAAGGACGGCAGCATGGACCTCGACTGGCCGGCGCTTGCCCGGCCGCGCCAGACGATTGTCGTCTACATGGGGCTGCTCGCGCTGCCGCTGCTGTGCCGGAACCTCGTCCGCCACGGGCTCCCGCGCGACACGGCGGCCGCGGTCGTGCAGCAGGGGACGACGCAAACGCAGCGCGTCGTCACGGGCACGCTGAAGACGCTGCCGGGCCTCGTCGCGAAGGCGAAGCTCTCCGCGCCGACGCTGATCATCGTCGGCAACGTCGTGCGGCTGCGCGAAAAACTCAACTGGTTCGTGCCGGGGAAGTAGCGTCAGCCTCGATTTCCCGAGGCCATCGCCTTTCCCGCGGACGCGCCGGCGAAAAGCCGGGTCCGACCGTTCTCTCTCAGCCCGGCGTCCGCTGCGTGCCGCCTTCCCGCGCGACCCGGTGCTCGACGGCGAACACCGCGGCTTCGACGCGGGACGTGAGCCCCAGCTTCGACAGGATGTGGCGCACGTGCAGCTTCACGGTGTCGTGGCTGATGTCGAGCGACTGCGCGATTGCCTTGTTGCTCTTGCCGCTCGCGAGGTGCTGCAGGATCTCACGCTCGCGCTCGGTCAGCTGCTGCAGGTAGTCGTCGTGGGTCTTCCCCGCCTGGCCCGGCGAGAGCAGGTCGACGAGCTTGGCCGCCATCATCGGAGCCACGACGACCTCGCCGCGCGCCGTGCGGCGGATGGCGTCGATCACGTCGTCGGGGTCCATGTCCTTGAGCAGATAGCCGCGCACGCCGGCGCGGAACGCCCGGGCGAGGTCGTCCTTGAGGTCGCTCATCGTCAGCACGACCACCGGCGTGTCGAGGCCCTCGGTCCGGATCCGCGCCAGCAGCGCGAAGCCGTCGACCGGAGCCATCCGCAGGTCCATGATCGCGAGGTCCGGCCGCCCCTCGCGCAACAGGCGCACGGCCTCGTCCGGATTGCCGGTCGTGCCGAGCACCTTGATCCCGGCGCGCTGCTCCAGGAGCTCGGAGAGACCGCGGCGGCAGAGCCCGTGGTCGTCGATGAGGACGACGCGGATGGGTTCGCTCATAGCGTGCTTTCGGTCGGCGGGTCCACGGCAGGGAAGTATAACCGCACGCGCGTCCCGGCCCCGGGCGCGCTGTCCACGGTCAGCTCGCCGCCGAGCCGCCGGGCGCGCTCGCGCATGATCGTGATCCCGTAGTGGCCGGCGTCGCCGCGCTCGCCGGCCGCGAGGTCGACGGCCATGCCGACGCCGTCGTCCTCGACGGTGATCTCGTACCCGCCGTCGCGCGGGGCGAGCGTGAGCCGCGCGTGACGCGCGTCGGCGTGCTTGCACACGTTGGCGAGCGCCTCCTGCACGATGTGGAAGACCTGCACCTCGCGCGCGACGGGCAGATCGAGGCCGGGCACGCCGTTGGCGAACTCCAGCGCGACGCCGGTGCGATCGAGGAACTTCTCGCTCGTCTCCTGCAGCGCGTGCAGCAGTCCCTGCGCATCCATGCGGCAGCGGAAATAGGTGATCAGCTCGCGCAGGCGCCGGTGCGCATCGGTGAGCGAGCCGTCGACGTCGCCCCAGTACTTGAGCGCCCGCTCGCTGTCGCCCT
>Ga0209253_10003640_pt1 | contig 13502 bp, 13 predicted proteins | sample FrelakmetBRP12BR_FD_187145 | JGI IMG/M metagenome (GOLD analysis project Ga0209253, IMG submission 187145) | Freshwater lake sediment microbial communities from the University of Notre Dame, USA, for methane emissions studies - BRP12 BR (SPAdes)... | ecosystem: Environmental > Aquatic >...
TCCACCGAACCCACACAACCAACACTACCGACAAGCAAGCCACTATTAATGCTTAATGCACCAAAAACACGACGCCAACAACACCACACAACAAACATGCCCGAGTAAGTATTTTAAGATGGAGCGAATTAGATGAGCTCGCTGACTGGTGCCGGAACAACGTGCCGGGATAAGGAGCAGACAACACCGTCTCTCTTCCCGTCGGCAGAGTGGATAATGCGCTGGCCTTGAGAGCCAGTGGCCCTTCTGGGCCGCGCGGGTTCGAGTCCCACTCCCGGCGCCACCTCAACCAACGCAAGCAGCACTCACCGCAAACGTGACACCGCTTGGAAAAAAACCAGATAAGACTAGAATATTCTGGCTTCATAATCTTCGGCACCCAGATCCTCAGCATAGCGACAGGCCTCTTCTTCACACTTCTGCTTACCAGAAACATGACCAAACAAGAATACGGCATATGGGCCAACATATTCGACCTCGTGGGCTACTTCCTCCTTTTGAATGGCGTGTTTCCGTTCTGGGCAATCCGCTTCGTCGCCCGCGGCAAAGAAGGGGCAGCCAAAACAAGCCTACTCGCCAACCTCATCATCTCCCTGATCGCTACGACAATCTACATCATGCTCACACCGTTCCTGACAAACACATTCAACATCAACGGCCAATACGTACTCTTTTACCTCATCGCCGCCGCCAACATAGTCAACATGCACCTCATCGCCGCCCTAGAATCAATCCTCCGAGCCAAAAAACCCCAGGCAATCGGCTACGGCCTCCTCATAGAAGAAATCACCAAAATCGCTCTTGCCTACATCTTGATCGTGCAGCTTCAACAACTCTTCCTAGGTGCACTTCTAAGCATCATCATATCCGTCACAATTCAAGCACTCTATTACCTGAAACTCACATCAACAGACCTCAAACAAAAAATCCGATGGCCATACACCAAAGAATGGCTCAAAGGCTCAACCGTCAACATCTACAACGCAATAGGAAGCCAACTGGCAGCATCAACAATCATCCTGCTCTTCCTTCTCGGCGGACAAGCAGCCCGAGGAAACTACCAGGCCGCAACAACCTTTTCAAACATAATCGGCTACGCCCTGTTCCTGTCGTACGCACTGTACCCAAAACTCCTGGCCGAAAACAACCTGAAAGACGCGACCTCCTCCCTCAGAATAGTGCTCATGTTCGCAATCCCAATGACCACCATAATACTTTCAATCCCACAATCACTCCTCACAATACTGAACATACAATACAACGAAGCCACACCCATCCTGCTGCTGCTCGCCATAGACGCCTTCATCCTCCTCATCACACAATTCTACAACTCCGTAATCTTCGGCGTCGAAAAAATAGACGAAGAAGCAACAATACCAATGAGAAAACTAGTAAAAAGCAAAATCTTCAAAATCTTCACACTTCCTTACGCACAAGCCGCCATCGCAATCCCTACATGCTTGTACGTGCTCACCCAACTCGCAGCCAGCCGACCGGTCCGCGCCGCAGTCTACGTGACAGCAATCAACCTCACGGCACATACGATAATACTACTGATCCAATACGCCATGATGCATAAAGCCGTCCCCCTAAAAATCCCATGGAAAAATGCGGCAAAATACCTAATCGCATCTGCACCCTCTGCAGTAATCCTATATTTCCTCCCCGACGTAACAACCTTAACTTTGACCATCGCCGCGGCGACACTCGGAGCAGCCATATACCTCATAATACTGTTAGCAATCGACAGAGAAGCAAGAAAACTGGTTATTGCCATATTCAAAGAAATCAAAGACATGACCACCAGAAGCCGCGCATAAGAAAGCTCACGCGAAGAGAGCAGCGTGGCCACACTTTATAAGATTCCAAATCCGCTTTCAACTACCAACGCTCTAACCGCCGTCGAGGAAGAAACCATGAATCTAGAAGAAATGAAGAAACAAATTGAAACACTAGTCAAGGAAAAAGGGTTCTACAACAAGCCAGAAGACATCCCCAAGAAGCTGCTCTTCGCCTTCATAGAGCTCGGCGAGGCAAGCGACGCCTGGAAAAAGGGCGAAACCGAAGAAAAAATCGCCGAAGAACTCATCGACGTCATCTTCTACGTCCTCGACGCGAGCAGGCTTGCCTGTCCATCTGTAAACATGGACGAAACGTTCAGAAGAAAACTGCAGAAAAACAGAAGCCGGAAATACCAATACGGCGAAGGACACAGACACAAACCAGCCTAACTGCCAAGAGAAAACAAGCGAGCATACGCACGTTTCCATACACAAGCCATAAAAATTCACAAATACATATCGCGGTGCCATCAGCATCGGCCGGATTGACTCATGAAAAGAATCACATGTTACCTGATCATCCTATCATTAATTTTACCCGTCGCATTTCTCATACAAAAAAGAAACACAGCGGCAGAGGCTTCTCCAGACATTTTCCAAGGAGACCTGATCCTCACAAACGACAACGTGACCACGTTGACGGGATACTGGGAAATGAACGGAAGCATAATCATCAGAGACAACGCAACGCTCGTGTTGAATGACGCCGCAGTAAACTTCACCCAGACTTTTCCCAAACAATTCAACCTGACACTTGAGGAACCAAACAACGGAAACCCCAAACTTCATGCATCAAACACCACCTTGAACTCCAATCACAGCCTAGACATGCACATATACGGCAACAGCACAATGGATGCAAGCAGACTAACATTAAATGGAGACATCCACTTTTACGATATGACTTCTGGAGAAATAACAAACTCGAACCAGCTCAACATCATAGACTGCTATGATGCATCGAACATCACGATATCTGGCTGCGATATCGCATCTGTGAACGCTCATGATGCATCGTCTGTGACGCTGAAAGACTCCGTTGTTGGTTATCTTACGGACCAAGGTGAAAAAACCTCTTCGCTCACTGTTTCAAACTGCACAGTAACGAACGCTTTCAACAGCCTGGGTGAAAGCCAAGCGTACTTTGAAAAATCTAACGTCAGCCTTTCAGAGATAGACGCATCCTCAACGATCACATTCTCAGACTGCTGGCTCAACGGAACCCAACTGCGCTCTTCTCCCACGGTGACGCTGACGAGACAGTGCATAATAAACGGCAGTTTGATTGTAGAAGAAAACGCCACTCTTATTCTGAAAGACGCAAACCTAAACGTGACACAGACAAAGAACTTTGAATGCGCAATAGCCTTCAAAAACCCCGTTGACGGCAACCCGCACTTCCAATCCACAAATTCGGCAGTAACCTCGAATTTCAATTATCTTCTGACTCTTTACCAAAACGCTTCGGCCACGCTCTCAGATTCAACTTTCAACGCGGTACCCGGCAAGCTCGGTATGCTGGCGCTGCAAGACGCGGCCAGAGCATCGTCAGATAACCTTACAGCCTACGGATTGAGCTTAATGGACAACTCGAGCCTCACTATCTTCGGCTCCAACATCGAGGATTTCGATGTTCACGACTCGGGCAACGCGTCAGTTGACAACTGCAAAATCTTGACTTCAAGCAGTTCCGAGAATGGAACGATCATTCTGCATGCCGCAACGATAAATACTGTACAGGCTTACGACGGCTCAATTCAGAGATTTTCAGACTCCACAATTGACTGGATCTACACGCGCAACACAGGGGCAGTCTGGCTCACCAACTCCAGCTACAACAACTCACTTGTGCGCGACCAATCCAACATTTTTACGTACTGGTATCTCAACGTTCACGCAATAGACTCGATACAGCAGGATGTTCCTTCAGCGAACGTGTCGATCATGTACCCGAACGCAACACTGGCTGGTTCCAAGATGACCAATTCCACGGGTTGGGCAAGCTTCATGCTGATAACCACTGTGAAGAATGCAACTGGAGCATATGATACCGGCAATTACAGCGTTGCAGTGACCTACGGGGCCTATTCGAACAGCTCAAGCGTTAACATGACTGGAAACCAAGAAATCACACTTACCTTGGAACAACTGGTCATTGCAGAATACCCACTGTTCACCTTCGTCCTACTACTCGGAACCACAGCCTTGCTTGCAGTCCTGGTTCGAAGACACGAGAAGCATAAACTCCAGCTGCATCTGCAAACCATGTAGCCGGACTCATAGTCAAACCCAGAATTTAGCTATTTAGAAGCATGCTTCAGAATACGTTGTGTCTGCCCTAATTTGAGATTCATAATTCTTTATACTCTGAAAAACTGTCAATTCTGCATCACGAATACTCTAGAAGACTTGAGGATGACGACTGCGCAATGAAAATGCGAACAAAAACGCTCATAGCGATCTTAGCACTAACGATAACTATATTTGTAATCCTCTATTGGGTAGCCAACTCTGTTGTGCTTAGAAGCTTTGCGGTGTTAGAGGAACAGGAAACTCGGAAAAGCGTCATGCGAACAACAAACGCCTTGCTCAACGAGTATTCCGACCTGGACGGCAAAGTTGCGGACTGGGCATTCTGGGATGACACACATGTTTTCGTGCAAAACGCAAACGAAGATTACATTAACCTTAACCTTGGGGACTCAACTTTCATAAACCTGAGACTGAACCTGATCCTATTCGTCAATTCCGGAGGTCAAATTGTTTATGCCAAGGCCTTTGATCTGAACAACCGCACAGAAGTTCCAGTCTACCCAAGCATGATAGACGAAGTGGCATCTCAGGATCTTCTCTGGAAACACTCTTCCACAGTCAGCGAGACACTGGGCACGCTTTCTCTTCCTGAAACGCCCGTTTTGATAGCCTCTAAGCCGATACTGACGAGTCAAAAAGAAGGCCCAATCATGGGGGCTCTGATCTTCGGCAGATGTCTTGATTCGAGAGAAATCGGGTTTCTATCACAGACCGTGGGTCTTCAACTCTCAATGAGCAGTCTCAACAGCCCTCAAATCCCAGCGGATTTTCAGCATGCATATTCGCAGTTGTCTGGCAGTTCTTCGGTTTGTGTACAGACCTTGAGTGACAATGTGATAGGAGGCTATTCTCTGGTAAGAGACGTTTATGAAAAACCGGCGTTTCTATTCCGAGTAGACAATGCAAGAGAGGTCTATCAGCAAGGCGTCGTCACCGTTAGTTACTTCATGGTCTCATCTGTCGTCGTCTGCCTGATATTTGGCGGAACAGTCATGGTTCTACTTGAATTTGGCGTGGTCTCTCCGTTATCCAGACTCACTACTTCTGTCAAGAAAATTGGAAGAAGCTTAGGCGATCTGACTCTGGTTTCGCGCTTGAGAACAGACGAAATGTCCGTACTGTCACAGGCAATCATGGACGCTATGTCCCAAAGACTGGCGGCAATAGAGGAACTCGCAGGCATGATAGGCCACGACTTGCGCAATCCTTTGACAGGAATTTCGACCGCAACATACTACCTTAAGGCAAAATATGCATCTGCAATGGACGAAAAAGGAAAGGAGATGTTGAAGATAATCGAAGACGACATCGCGTATTCAAACAAGATCGTCAACGACCTGTTGGAATACTCAAGAAAAATCCACCTCGAACTCCAAGACTCAACCCCCAAGTCACTGGTCGAGAAATCACTAACAATGCTCTCAGTTCCTGAGAACATTCAATTGGTGAACCTGACTGAAGAAGAACCGATAATGCGAGTTGACTTAATAAAAATGACCAGAGCCTTCACCAACTTGATCAAGAACGCTTTTGACGCAATGCCGAGCGGCGGTTCACTGACGATAAAAAGCAGAAAACTGGATGAGTACGTGGAGTTCACGTTAGCGGACACGGGAGTTGGCATGTCGAAAGAGACATTGGAGAAAATGTGGACGCCTTTGTACACGACGAAAGCAAAAGGCATGGGCTTCGGATTGCCGATCACCAAGCGTTTCATAGAAGCACACGGAGGCAGCATATCTGTCACAAGCATCCTGAACAAGGGAACCACCTTCAAAATCACCATATCATTAGACATAAAGGATGAGAATGAGACAGAAGTCTGGACTCGACCTGAGCAGATTATGGTACCTGCCGAGCATTTCAACAAGCCTCTGCCCGTCTAGCCCAGGCAAAACTGTTTTTGAGTTGTTCTGATTAGCGACGCGAAAATTGTGCTGACGACGCTTGCCTGATGCTGATTTGCCCGAAAGAGTTCCTTTTGAACTGATGCAAGTTTTCATGCTAACAGTTGAATAAGGCTAGAAAAAGCTTAAAACAACACATATCGTTCTAAGGTTGAACGATGTTGAAATGAGTGTTTATGCGATCATACGGATTTGAGGAAAAGGGATGAACTCTTGGAAAAGATATTGATCACTGGCGGTAACGGGTTTATCGGAAGTCACCTGGCTAGATATTTGTTTGGGAAAGGCAACTTCGTGAGAGTTGCCGACATAAATGCCAACGATTACATCACGGAAAAATACTGCAACGAAGACCTGCGACTAGATCTGCGAAAATGGAGAAACTGTCTAGCCGCAACAAAAGGAATGGACAAGGTATACAATCTCGCAGCCAACATGGGCGGAATAGGCTTCATCACGGAAGTAGGCGCGGAAGTAATGCATGATAACATTCTGATAAATACTCATATGTTGGAAGCCTCCAGACTCAACAAAGTGAAACGATATTTCTACAGTTCATCAGCCTGCGTTTACCCGACGTACAGGCAGACCGATCCAAACATCAAGGGCCTGACAGAAGAAGACGCCTACCCAGCCGACCCCGACAACTTCTATGGCTGGGAAAAACTCATGACGGAAAAAATGTGTGAAGCCTACCAAAGAGACCATGGCTTTATTGTACGAATGGCAAGATACCACAACATCTACGGGCCCGAGGGCACTTACAAGGGTGGAAGGGAAAAGTCGCCCGCAGCCTTATGTAGAAAGGTTGCTGAAGCCACAAACCCCGGAACAATAACTATCTGGGGGGATGGGAAGCAGACGCGATCATACTGCTACATCGATGACTGTGTAAGCGGGACAGTTGCGCTCATGGAGTCGGACTATGATAAACCGATGAACATAGGGTCCGAAAGGCTTGTCACGATTGACGAGCTGGCTGACATCATAATAAAGGGTTCCGGCAAGAAAATAGCGAAGAAATATGATTTGGCGGCGCCGCAAGGAGTGCGAGGACGCAATGCAGACATCAGTTTGGCAAGGAAAGTGCTCAAATGGGACCCGAAGGTAAGTTTGGAAGAGGGGCTTGCCAAGACTTACAAGTGGATCGAAGCCCAATGCAAGAAGAAATAGAGTTAAGAAGACACTAGGAGCTTCTGAGACAACTCACCTTCTTCTTTTTGGAATTTCCATTTTCACCTGTAATTGTCTAACCACAGGACTAACCTACTAGCATTACCTGGGTTGACAGGAAGAAGAAGACGATGAACAAATATCTACGCGCAAATAGAATAGAATTTGTCATCACTTACTCATGCAATTCAAAATGCAGACACTGCCAACTCGGCGTGCGCACGGGGGTTTCACATCGCAGATGATACTTCTTCGATTTTCTTGCCGAATGTCGTGCGCAAGAGCCTATCTGGGCTGCCAATCGCTTCTTCTAATTTCGGGTCATAAGGGATTTCCTCAAGAAACTTCAGACCAAGCTTCTCTGTTTGCTTCCTTATCACGTCTGACTTTTCCATCTTCATGTTCTCTATGACACCTATGATTTGGATTTTCAGTTCTCCAAGCAGGCTGGCTAGTTTTCTCACGGTTTCGAAGGCCAGTTGTGAGGAAGTTGTCACGATTAGAAACCTTGTGTTCCGGATCAGCCGAATCAGATCCAGAGTAACGTCGCCGATTCCAGGCGGCATGTCTAATACTAGATAGTCCAGTTCTTCCCATCTTGTTATTGAGAACAATTCTACGAGCACGTTGGAGACATCGTTGCCTCGCAATGGGGCGGCAAGATCGCCCGAGTAGTACGTGATTGACATATACTTCAGCCCGTTGACTTCGGGTGGGATGATGCCTTTGTCTTCTTCGGGCTGCACGCCTTCTATGCCCAGAATGACGTGGGTAGATGGGCTTGTGAAATCCAAATCAAAAAGACCAACTTTGTGACCTTCTCGTGTCAGGATCAAGGCAAGTGTCGATGCGACCAAGCTTTTGCCTACGCCGCCTTTTCCGCTGGATACTGCGATTATTCTCTTTATGCCTTTCATCCTGTCGGCAATCACAGCAATGCGCGGGTCAACCATGCTTACTTCACGCCCTTGATGCTTTGAAGCACGACTCCACGTCCTTCTTGCGTCTCGAAGTCGGGGCTGCCGCATTTTGGGCACCTAATGTATGTGTGGGCGATTTCGGGCACAAAATGGATTGCTTCCGACTCGTTTTTTCCAAGGCCTTTCTTGTTGAAAATCCATGTGTGACCGCACATTCGACACTTGAACCGTGCTTTCTCAGTTTCTATCGCGAAAACAGTGTTCTTGAATTTTGCAGTTTTAAGTTGTGAAAAAGCGAATTCCAGCATTTCTGGCTCCAATTGCTGTAGCTCGCCGGTCCTTACTATTACCTTGGTAATTTGCTTCAGTCCCTCTTTCTCAGCGATTTCAGAGGCGGCGTTTATTACCGCTTCAGCCAATGCCCATTCATGCATGGGAAAGCTTTCTCTGAAAGCTTGATTTAAAAGTGTTGCACCCCTGAGATCAAAACCAATAATGTCAAACGATTTTGGATTGCAGATCAGATTATATAGTCCGCAATTTGGTAAGTTCATATGAGAAGGAAAAGCGCCGGCTCAGATGACTTTTCAGAATTGGAATTCAAGTCAACTATTGTTTCCTCTGTCGCAGAAGGAAAGATTGAGCAGGCTTTGGAGTTGCTCGCGAAACATTACAGGGTTGATCTGCCAAGAATGAAGGTTGGCTTGCCAAAGAGCCACGGCAAGAACGTTTTGGGCTGCTATACGGCCAAGAATAAGACTATTTACGTGCTCAACAGCGACGTAATGAAACAACCGTTTGTGATATTACACGAGTTTTATCATCACCTACGCACGTCTGTGGACAAGAAGCATAGGGGAACGGAAAATTATGCTAATGAGTTCGCGAACGGATTCATTGAAGCCTACAAGACAATCAATGCTCGCAGGGCCTCGGGATCGTAGGTTTTTAACTCTATTGTCCAGCTGTGTATCTGCTTGGGTTTTTGTCGAAAGTAACCTTGCATCCTTGTGCACAGAAGTAGTAGGTTTTGCCTTTGTATTGAGACTTGAACTCGGCGGTTTTCTCGTCCACCATCATTCCGCAGACAGGGTCTCTGGCCATTAACCTTCCACCTCCTTTGCGGATGTTTTTAGGGTTTGAACCTTCTCAGCAACATTGAGTTGCCTACGACCGTTATGTCGCTGAGTATCATAGAAGTTGCTGCGGCTTCGGGCGGTATGAGCACGCCTAGGAATGGTTGCAGCACGCCCGCGGCCAGAGGAATCATTATGAGATTGTAGAAGAATGCCCAGAATAGGTTCTGTTTTATTTTGCTGAGTGTATTTCTGCTCAGCTTTATACTGGTTGCAACGTCTCGTGGGTCGTCTTTGAGCAACACGATGTCTCCTGAGTCTACGGCCACATCTGTTCCGCTGCCGATGGCTATGCCGACGTTTGCCTGTGTGATGGCTGGCGCGTCGTTTATTCCGTCGCCTACCATGGCCACGAAATGGCCCTTGCTCTGCAGCTTCTTGATTTCTTCGACTTTTTGAGCTGGCACGACTTCTGCCAATACTTCGTTGATGCCCAACTGCTTGGCTATTGCTTCTGCAGTTGTTTTCGTGTCGCCACTGAGCATTATTACGTTTAGTCCCATTTTTCGAAGTGTTTCTACTGCTTCTTTTGAATGTTCCTTGGCAGTGTCAGATACGGCTACAGCTCCAATTGCTTTTCCTTCCGAGGCGACTATGAGGACAGTCTTGCCTTCGGTCTCCAGTTTTTCCGCCTCTCTTTCGAGATGTTCAATTGAAATGCCATTGTTTCGCATCAAAGCTCGATTTCCTATGAGAACGTTCTTGCCTTCGACTTTGGCACTGACTCCGAAGCCCGGCAACGCTTCGAAAGCCTCGGGTTCGGCAACGTCGTTCCCTTCGCCTTGAGCTTTACGGACTATGGCCTGTCCTATTGGATGTTCGGACCATTTTTCGGCGACAGCGGCAATGTCGAGGATGCTTTTCTCGTCGTCAGCGACTATGTCTGTAACGTCGAGTTTTCCTCTTGTCAACGTGCCTGTCTTGTCAAAGACGACGGTGTCAAGGTTCTGCACTACTTCAAGCACCGCGCTGTTCTTTATCAGAACCCCGTTCTCTGCTCCTTTGCCTACGCCAATCATTATGGCGGCTGGGGTCGCGATGCCTAATGCGCAGGGGCATGAAATTGCTAGGACAGCTACCATGGTGGTCAGTGCCAGACCTTGATCTTTGAAGACGAAGAACCAGACGGCGAAGGTCAAAATCGATATGGACACGACAAGCGGGACGAAGATGTTGACGACTTTGTCTGCGATTCTCTGTATGGGAGCCTTGCTCGCTTGCACTTCTCGAGCCAAACGCACAATCTGGGCCAGAGTAGTTTCTAAACCTACTTTTTCTGCTTGAAACTTCAGGGACCCCGTCTTGTTAATGGTCCCGCCGAAAACTGTGTCGCCCACTTTCTTTTCGACAGGAACGGACTCCCCAGTAATCATGGATTCATCGACAAACGTTCGACCTTCCATGACGGTTCCGTCAACGGGGATTCTGTCTCCTGGCTTGACGATAACTGTGTCGCCGATTTGAACTGCGTCGATCGATATTGCGGTTTCCTGGCCTTCTTGTATCACAGTGGCGGTGTTGGGCTGAAGGCTCATGAGCTTCTTTATCGCGTCGCCTGTTCGTTCAACAGCCATATCCTCAAGGAGCATGCCTAACGTTATTGTGGTTATGACGACGGCTGAAGCATCAAAGAACCCCATGCCGTCAGGCATGAAGAAGGTCACGATGGCCGAATAGAAATATGCAACTGAAGAACTCAGTGCAACGAGAACGTTCATGTCTGCGAAGCGATTCCTGATCGATCCGTAGGCGCCTTTGTAAAAGTGCCAGCCGACTACGAATTGTACCGGTGTTGCAAGAGCTAGAAGTACATAGTTTTTCTCTGGAAACATCAGTAGAAAACTGATTATTGCTATTGGAACCGTGAGGATTAGACCGAAGAAGAAAAGCAGCATTCTGCTCCTCACTTCTTTTCTTCGTTTCTCGCTTACGTCCTCGATTCGCTCAACCGCTTCGTACCCACCTCTTTTGACAGCTGCCTTGAGTTTGTCCAGAGTGACTTTGTCCTCATCATACTTGACTATGGCTTCTTTTGTGGCGAAGTTGACTGCTGCCTCTATTACGCCGTCGAGTCTCTTCAGTCCAGATTCGATTCCAGTTGCACATGCAGTACAATGCATTCCAAGAATCTGAAGCACGACTTCTTTTTCTTTCAATAATCAAGCCTCTATTTACATTCCCAGTTCATTGTTCACCGAGCTCCAAGGAGCACGTGCTCCAAGAACATTTTTTCAGGCACTGCCCCCACAAACTCGATCTTTTCGTTCACCACTATTTTGGGAACACCCATCACACTATACTTGATTGCCAGTTGCGGGAACTCGTTCGCATCGATCACGTCAGCCGTTATCAAGTCGTTTTCAATTGCAAATTTGTGAGCCATCGCTGCTGCAGTGGGACAATGTGGGCAAGTTAGTGTAACGAAGACCTGAATGTGAACTGGAACGTTTAATGCGCGAAGCTTTGCTTTTGTCTCTTCTGACAGGTCTGTTTTCCCCTGTGAAACCGCTCCTAACGCTGACATTAGTGTTTGAAATTCATAACCATATGGAAGTCCGTAAAGCCTGATTCCATAGTCCTTTTGTCCAACAATGATCATCGCAGGGACTTTATCCACGCCGAATTGCTTGGCGAGTTCCGTGTCCGCTACAAAATCATGGACCTCGGCCAGTATCTTGTCATTCAATCCAGCCAACTCAGTTACAAGCTGTTTGGTCTGGACGCAAAATTGGCACTCTAATTCTTGAGTGAACATGATCAACCGCACAGGGTTCACCAGCATCTCGGCCAACTGACTTCTTACTTGTTCCTTGTTTTCATCGGGTATCAAACTCATTTCTGCCACCTACTCCTGCTCGATTTCAGTCTTTCATTTTTTCCAAAATCAACGCCGGACAAATTTCTTTCACGCCCTCGATTTTGCTTATTTTTTCTGATATTAGTCTGTTCAGTTCATTTCCGTTTGTTGCCCAGACTTCTAGCATTATCATATGGTCGCCTGTGGAAGTTGCCACGCATTTCACTTCTCTTAGGTCGCATAGCCTTTGTGCAATTGCGAGCATTTTCGTGGAGTCAACGTCGACACCTACTATGGCAATGGTGTTCAGACCAAGCTTAACATTGTCAACTTTGATCGTAAATCGCTTGATCACACCCTTGTTTTGAAGACGCAAGACTCTCTTTCGAACAGCGGATTCGCTTACTTTCAGTCTTTCAGCCATCTCTGTGAAGGATCTCCGTCCGTCCTCTTCCAGTAGCTCGAGTATTCTTCTGTCAGTTTCATCTAGTGCCGACATTTTCCATTTCCGTTTTCCGCGCATATTGGTGCGTTTTTCGTTTGACGTTGGACGAAAACTATTTAAGATTGTCCGAAATAAAAGCCTTTCGTACCGGACAAGTGAGAAGCAAGTTCTAAGAAAGGGCTCAAAGGTGATGAAGTTGGCAAAACTACATGCAAAAGCAACGATGGTTGAGAACTACAGAATTGACGTTGACGACCGGAGAACGCATACCATAGCGTTGGACTTGTCCCCTCCAGATGGGACTGACATGGGTCCATCCGCACTCGAACTGTGTCTTATGAGTTACGCAGGCTGCTACGCCACTATTTTCCTCATGACTGCAAAGAGAATGAGGTTCTCGCCGAAGAAATTGGAGGTCATGGTCGATGGAGTGAAATCTGAAGAAGCGGGCACCATTACCGAAGCCAACGTTGACATATTGGTTGACGTCGATATGCCGAAGGACAGACTTCTCAGAGCGCATGAACTTACAGTAAGAGGCTGCCCAGTCGGAAAACTTTTCGAGAGGGCAAATGTAAGAATACAGTACGCTGTGAGAACGACAAAGAAATAATGGTCTTCCCGCGCGCGCTACATTATTTCAGCCAGCTGACGAGGCACGGTAAGAGGGAACTCTTTCTGGGTTTCCTCTAGAGTGTGTCTGAGGGGGAGTAGAAGATTGTTCCATAAGCTATAAGTGGTCAACGAGCACTAAGAACTGTAATGAGGGAGAATGGTAGCATCATTCTCGAGGGGAGAAAGGAGAGAAGGGAGCTAAAAATAATCCTACCATGTCCCTCATTCAATATCCCTAATTCGCACATATGTTACTTTTAAATTTTTCTCCCGTTTCTGAGTTCCATTCTCAAAAAAGTCTGCAAAAAAGTGCTTCTAACCCGCAGTTTGCCCTAGCTATTGTTTGAATTTCTCA
>Ga0209253_10003641_pt1 | contig 13500 bp, 10 predicted proteins | sample FrelakmetBRP12BR_FD_187145 | JGI IMG/M metagenome (GOLD analysis project Ga0209253, IMG submission 187145) | Freshwater lake sediment microbial communities from the University of Notre Dame, USA, for methane emissions studies - BRP12 BR (SPAdes)... | ecosystem: Environmental > Aquatic >...
GGAAATCATTTTATACCTTCCCGCAAGGACATTGAAAACAGCCTGGACCCCCACAATCTGACTTGTAGGGGTGACCAGGGGTGGAAAGCCAAGGTCCTTCCTCGTCCGTGGTATCTCTTCAAAGACTTCTTTCAACCTGTGTAACGCTTTGCCTTGCTTGAGTTGGCTTACGAGGTTGCTTATCATGCCACCGGGGATCTGGTGCAACAATACACCGATATCGATAACTGAGAACTTTGTTGTGTCCGCAAAAGAAATATATTTGGGAATTATGCTCTCGAGATAGTCATCAATCTCTGCTATGGTCTCGAGGCTAAAGTTAAGCTGCCGTGGTGTGTCTCTCAAGGTGGTGACAAATGGTTCTACCGCTGGATGGGAGGACCTGAGCGCAAAAGGCGCGAGGCATGTGTCGAGGCCATCTACGCCTGCTTCAATAGCCTTGAGGCATGCCATTGAAGCCATTCCACTCGTGTAGTGAGTATGGAGATGTACAGGGATTTTGATATTGGTTTTGAGTGCTGAAATCAATGTATAGGCATCGTATGGCGAGATGATGCCGGCCATGTCTTTTATGCAGAGGGAATCTGCGCCCATATCCTCTATGACCCTGGCCTTTTTTATGTAATAGTCTATGTTGTAAATCGAACCGCCGAGTTTCTTTTCTGTCAAGGTAAGGGAGTATGAGATTGCTCCCTGTACATGTTTGCCGTTCTTCTGAATGGCCTTAAAAGCGGCCATAAAGTTCCGTTCATCATTGAGTGCATCAAACACCCTGAATATATCTATACCGACCTCTGAGGCTTTTGTTACAAAAGCATCGACCACATCATCAGCGTAATTCCTGTATCCAACAAGGTTCTGGCCCCTGAGCAGCATCTGGAGCTTTGTGTTCGGCATTTTTTCTTTCAGGAGTTTTACTCTGTCCCATGGGTTTTCATTGAGAAACCTGGTCATAACGTCGAAGGTGGCCCCGCCCCAGATCTCCATGGAATAGAAACCAAGGCTATCCATCTTTTCTGCAATGGGGAGCATGTCATCAGTCTTCATTCTGGTGGCAAAAAGTGATTGATGACCGTCACGTAGGGTAAGATCGGTAATTCGCAATGGTTGTTGTTCGGCCATAGTATACCATCCTCGTAAAAAGTGTGAATTACTACCATGGCCTTTGTGAAAAATCAATGGAATTTTTTTAGCCAGTCTGCTATGTTTATAGCTACGGGATGTAGCTCAGTATGGTGGAGCACAGCGTTCGGGACGCTGGGGCCGCTGGTTCAAGTCCAGTCATCCCGATTTTTCAATTTCTGGGGCTTGCGTCGCCCCCTCAACGAGCGAAGCTCGTTGAGCCTCCCCCTCGCGCCCAAGAATGGGCTAGTTAACCCCCTTGTTCTTTACATTGTTTTGCCTTTCCTTGTCTCTCATTACCCCATTACCTTATCTCCGCTTCTCATTTACCGGGGCTTACGCCTGTCACCCGCATGGGTGGTCGCCCCCTTCTTTTGCCATATATCTGATAGATGATCGTTCGCTACGCTTACTTGGAAGTCCGCTGCGCTTGGACGTCCGTTCGTCCCAAAGATTTCGGGACTCACTCGGACGCAAAATTCATTCAGAACTTCTCTACGGGTTTACCAACCACAGATTACCGATCACGACTTCTCTCGTCCATCGTCCTAGACACGCTTATGCGGGACGGTCGTCCCTCTTCCTTCGAGGTTCTTTTGACCGCTGGGGCCCTGATTTATTTACGTTGCGTCGAGGACGTTCCTTACTTTGCCGAGGAGGACATGAGGCATGACAGGTTTCTGGACAAAATTGAACTCATTTTCAAAAATGCCATGGTTTTGGACGATATCTGTGGTGTAGCCGCTCATGAAGAGCACCTTGATATCAGGTTTGATTTTTCTTATTTCTTCATACACAGACTTACCGTCCATCTTTGGCAGGATTACATCGAGGAGCAACAGATGAACATTGTTGACACTGCTTTTAAATTTTTCTACAGCATCTTCACCATCGGCAGACTCAATAACACTGTAACCATACTCAGCAAGGATATTTCTCACGAGAATGCGCACAGGCTCATTATCTTCTGCAACAAGGACCATTTCTGATCCACCTGTTGAGCGATGAACGATTGGTGCTCGGGTTCGTTCTTTTTGATACGCAACAAGAGGGAGATACATTTTAAAGACTGTTCCATGACCGGCTTCACTCTGTACCTCAATATGTCCACTATGCTGGTTGATTACACCATGAACAATTGACAGCCCAAGGCCGGTACCCTTTCCCTCCTCCTTGGTAGTAAAAAATGGTTCAAAAATCCGTTCTGCTGTCTCTTGACTCATTCCTGTGCCTGTATCGGCCACTGATACGAGGGCATACTTGCCTGGTTTGAAATTGTTAATATTTTTAGAAAATACTTCATCACCGTTGATCACTTCAGTGTGAATTAGCAACGACCCACCCTGTGGCATTGCATCCCGCGCGTTTGCTGCAAGGTTAAGAAGGACCTGTTCTATTTGGCCAGGGTCAGCAAACACCGGTACGACAGTTTTTGATAGTTTAATCTGTAGCTCGATATCTTCTCCGATAAGACGCCGCAAAAGTTTCTCCACATTCTTGATCACGCTGTTGAGTTCAATATTCTTTGGTGTGATCGACTGTTTCCGGCTGAAGGCGAGAAGGCTCTGTGTGAGGTTTGTAGCTCTTTCCGCTGAAGCGAGTATGCTTTCAACATATGATTTCAAAGTGCTGTCCTTGTCGGTATTCATGAGAAGAATACTGCCGTATCCCATGATAATGGTGAGGATATTGTTGAAATCATGGGCTACGCCTCCAGCGAGCTGGCCAACTGCCTCCATCTTCTGTGAATGCAGCAGCTGCCCCTGTAACTTCCTGAGGTCGGTAACATCAATGAGAGAAGCGATGCTTCGTGCGGTTCCTGGAATTAAAGAAGCAGAAGCATAGACATCTCTCAGGGACCCATAGCGGTTTACGAGACGACATTCATACTCACTCGGGGCTGATTTAGGATTTTCTCTGTGAGCAAAGTGATAAGATTTGATTCTATCAAGGTCGTCTTTCTCAATAAATTCTAGAAAGGTTTTCTTATTTTCGATTTCATCGCGGCTAAAACCAGAAAGCTTTTCGAAGGCGGCATTAACCATGGAAATCGTCATATCCTCTTCCACTATGACATTCGCGTTGCCGGACGTTTCAAAGATAGTCCGGTACCGGTATTCCGATTCCTGTAAGGCTTTTTCAACCCTTATCCGTTCCGCAAGTTCTTTCTGCAGTTGCTCATTTGAACTCATGAGCTCCTTGGTGCGCTGATCCACCAGCTCTTCAAGACCCTGCCTATAGTGTGCAAGCTCAACGTCACGATTTTCAATGTTGCCAAGCATTTCATTAAAGCCTTCTGCGAGCGCCCCGATCTCATCCTTTGAGACAGTTTTGGCCCGAACGGAATAATCTTTATCATGAGAGATATTCTTCATGAGAGAAGCAAGCTCGTAGATGTGACGTGTGACGGTGTTTTGAAGGTTGGAAAACAGGATATACCCAAAAAGGAATGAACAACCCATGATCACAAAAAGGGTTGTCATATGGCTCATTACCCTTGAGTAGGAGCCTCCAAGATAAGCCACTAATTGTATTGTTCCTAAATTTTCCTGACCATGTTTAATCTCTAGAGAAAGATCCATATGGGTAAGACCAAAGTGATGCCTTTCACCTTTTGGTAAAGGAAGTGGCATAACGCGACATGGAGTACCCCTGTCAAACTTTGAAATGACATTTCCTTTTTCATCGTAGAGAACTGCACATGTGATATCCAATGTTGAGTTTAATGCCCCAAATATTTTGTCGACATCTTTTTTATCCGGGCTTTTGAGCGCAGGAATACTGTTTTGAGATATGGTTTTTGCCATGCCACTCAAGTAGCTAACGGAGGACTGGTGTATGGCAAAAATTTCACCGGCTATGAAAATTGCACCTACAAGGAAAAGCGCAGACCCAGTGGTAATAAAGCTTATGAGAATAAGCTTTTCCTTAATTGAAAGGTTGCGCCAGGTAAGGAATTTGATCACAAGTACCTCATTGCCAAATGCTTATATAAAAATTATCAATATTGTTCGTATAGCGACACGAAATATTATCGACTTGGCCAAAGAATTTGTTAAGGTATGGTTGATGGGAGAAATTGAAGCAAATTCCAGTATCTTATTTCCTATGAGTGGTTCAGCGTTACAGATATGGATATAATTAAATGAAACAAACAAGTTTTTTAAGTGACCAAGAAATCATTTTAAGGGGAGATTACGCCATGAAAATAATGCATAGCAGGATTAGCATCAATACGAAAGGAAACGAAGATTTTGTGAACATTACTCATCAATTGTTCAATTTGCTTGGTGCTTCTGGCCTCGACAATGGCATAATGACCGTTTTTGTCTCAGGGTCAACTGCAGGCATAACAACATTTGAATATGAGCCTGGCCTGATCCGGGATTTAAAAGAATTTTATGACAAGGTCGCACCCTCGAATGTACACTATCATCATGATGATACATGGGGCGACGCGAACGGGTTTAGCCATGTCCGTGCAACGCTCACGGGACCTTCATTGGTCATACCCTTTGAGAAAAGCAAACTTTTATTGGGTACATGGCAGCAGGTTGTTCTTCTGGAATTTGATAACAGGCCACGCAAGAGGGATGTGGTAGTGCAGATTATGGGAGAATAAAAATGAAAACAGGCTATTGCCATTTTTTATTTATAAAAGACTGCCCCTGCAAAGCTTACCGATGATTTACCATCTGTCCATTGATCATAGCTCACGATCTCGGCAGTACAACCTTCCATGAGTCTGAGTAGAAAATAGATAGGAGTAAGGCCACATATTCTCCGTGCGTCCCTTTCACTTTTGATTGCGTCAAAGAAAGATTGTGCGTCTAATTCTTTTACACAGGCAAGTATCTCTTCGTCTTTGGTCTTTGAACGGGCAAGGGCAAACGAATCCAACGGATAGGGATCGCCGAACTGCGCACCGATGTGTGCGAGGTCAGCTCCCGCGATGATGATATATGGTTTGCCGTAAGCTTTCAGCACATCCCGCAGATTATCCGCAAGCCCTGTAAGTGTGTTGTCATTGGTATCTCTTACCCCTTCAATATATTCATGCATTGAGCCAGTCAGGATAGGGAGTATCTCAAAGTCGTTGAGCATATTAAACTGGATTAGGGGAATTTGAAGCTCAATTGAGTGTTCTTTTCTGTGTGGCCATTCAATGATGTAATCTCGAAGCATGTCATTATGCAAAACAAGACTTTTGAGTTCCTGTGTTACGGGGGCAATATCCAGGGGTGTTTCGAAGTCTTTCAGGGAGATATTCCAGATCTTTTCAGTCATGTGATGACACGTACCAAAAACGACTACGAGGGGTTTACTGGTATGTCTTAAATACGGATAAACTTGTTGGTAGACGTTGATCCCCCTCGTGTAGTCTATATGAGGGGCAAGGATTGCCGCTAACTCTCCATGGTTTTTTTTCTCTGGAGCAGCTTTAAACATTTCATCGAGGGCCACGAGAAGTTCCATCCTGTTGGCAGGATAACTCCTGCCTGCTAGGGCAGGCTTTCTCACAGAGGTGTTTTCGTACTCCATCTTTAAATGAGCCAGGTGGGATCTGTAGTTTTCGTTGAAGAGAAGGTAACTCTGATCCATGGCAGCAACTATCTCTTCGAGGCGTTCCATATAAAGAAGTTCCCCACATGTCCTCATATATTCAGCCTGTATGTCCCGCAGGGAACGTGAACCGTCCATGAGGGAGATAATGAAGAGGATGTCTTGTGAGACAATGAGGGAATTTTCCATGATTCCTTCAACATCGTTTAAGAGGACCATTTCTCTACCCTCATCCTTGAAGGGATGTGCTTCAATCCAGCGTACTCTCGGATATTCCATTGTATTTTTATACCATAAGACAGACCCTAAAGGAAGGCCCCTGTAGGGAGCAAGGTATGAAGCCTGGTAGCAGACATGTACGTTCCAGACAAGAAAAACGGTTGACAATATGAGCAACCACTTTATATGCTTACTGTAAGTATATAAGGGAGGGGGGTTATGAAAATACACTATGCATGGGTTATAGCGTTCACCGGTACACTCGTCACAATTTTGGCCCACGGATTCGGACGTATGTCCTATTCGGTTATCCTCCCTTCCATGAAAGAAGGATTGGCGCTCAACTATACGCAGCTTGGCTCCATCGCGATGGGAAATTTTATCGGGTATCTCTCCCTTGCCATCATCGGTGGTTTTCTCGCTGCACGCTTTGGGGTGAGGAGGTTCGTATTTATCTCTCTTATGGTCATTGGCATTAGCCTTTTCCTCACGGGTTTCTCCCAGTCTTTTCTGTACGCTTTTTTTATGAGGCTCATATCCGGTCTTGGCAATGGTGGCAGCTATGTACCAATCATGGCGCTGCCCGCTGCCTGGTTTGTTATGAAAAAACGGGGCCTTGCAACAGGGATCGTGTCAGGCGGGATAGGGGCAGGACTTTTCATTTCCGGTATTATCCTTCCTCCTATCATTTCTGCTTTTAACCAGGAGGGATGGAGGTATGCGTGGTTTTTGCTGGGCATAGCAGTTTTTGTCCTTTCATTTGTCTGTTACGCTTTCTTAAGGAATTCACCGCAGGAAAAAGGCCTCGCCATGTATGGGGGCGAAGAAGAGGCGAGGGGAGGGCCTAAGGTCACACTTTTCTCGGCATTCAGAGATGTTGTTGTTGAGCCAGAGATATGGAAATTAGGGTGTGTGTATTTTATGTATGGTTTCTCTTACATTATCTATCTCACCTTTTTCATGGCCTATCTTACCAAAGAGATCGGCATTCCATCTATTACAGCAGGAAGGATTTTTGCATTTCTCGGAATTATCAGTATTTTCTGTGGTGTTATCTACGGGTGGATTTCAGACATACTGGGCAGGAAGCACGGATCGATGATCGCATACATCAATCTTGCCATTGCTTATATTATCTTTTTTCTCTGGAAGGATACCGCAGGATTCTATGTATCTGCCTTTGTTTTTGGTATTGCTGCCTTTTCGATACCGACGATCATGGCTGCAGCCTCGGGTGATGCTGTTGGAGGGAGACTTGCCCCTGCTGGACTCGGTTTTATAACGCTCTTTTTTGGGATAGGCCAAGCGTTAGGCCCGGTGATCGGTGGCTGGCTCAAGGATGTTACCGGTACATTTACCCACGCATTTGCTCTTTCTGCGGCAGTCTCCCTTCTTGGTGCGGTCGGGTCGTTGATACTGAAAAAGAGGGTTTAAAGATCCTCCTTTTTCTCCTCTTGATATACGAAATCTACCCGTATTTCATCACTGCCGGGGCTCTTGTCCACTATCACATCAACAACCTGTTTTCCTTCTAAACCCATGAGGTTCGCTTTCTTGATGAGGTCGATCGTGTATCTGTTAATGACAAAATCGATAGCAGTAAAAATCTTCTTTGGCAACACAACGTTATCGCCTTCCATAAAACTCCTCCTTTTTCGTTAGGCCTTACTTGTTAATGTCATATAAGCCCGTATTCTACATTTTGTATTATTTTTTGACAAGCCCTTCCCGCACAATCTCTGCAATATCAAGGACCCTGATATTCTCCTGTACATTTTCTTCCTTGAGGCCATCCTCGAACATGGTCATGCAATACGGACAGCTTGTGGCTATGATTGTCGGTTTTTCCCGGAGTGCCTCCCTGGTTCTCTCGGCGTTAATCCTGGTTCCGATGTTCTCTTCCATCCACATTCTGCCGCCACCGGCACCGCAACAAAAACTGTCTCTTCGATTATTTGGCATTTCATTGGGTTTTTTACCGGTTATGTTCTGAATAATTTTTCTCGGTTCTTCATAAATATTATTATAGCGGCCAAGGTAACAGGAATCATGGAATACGATGGACTCGTTATGAAGTGCATCCTTAGTATCAAGTTTGCCTTTTCTTATGAGATCATAGATAAATTCAGTATGGTGAAAGACGGAAAAATCTGCACCATACTGCTTGTAATCGTTTTTAAGGGTATTGTAGCAGTGGGGACAGAGAGTAATGACCTTTTTGACCCCAAGCCTTTTTGCATCCTTTACGCTTCTTTTTGCCATCCGTTCGAAGACATATTCATTACCAAGTCTCCTCATGGCGTCTCCGCAACAGATTTCATCTGCGCCAAGAATTCCAAAGGAAACGCCTGCATTCCGGAGAATGTCTACAACGGAAGTACTCACGTGGCGCATTCTTGAATCATAGGAACTTTCACACCCCATATAAAGGAGGTATTCGAAGGTATCGTCTTTTCCAAATATGCCTACATTGAGATTTTGAGCCCATTTCCCGCGGTCAGCACGGGCAATGCCCCAAGGGTTTGACCTCTCTTCAATGTGTTCGAAGAAGGCGATGACCTCTTCAGGAAAATCAACCTTTTCCATGACAAGGTGTCTTCTCATTTGAAGGAGCTTCGGAAACTGTTCAAGAAAGATAGGACATTTTTCTACGCAGGCGCCGCACGTCGTACATGACCAGATTGCTTCAGGTAATATACTTGCCTCACCTTTTCCTATGAGACTCACTACAGGTTCAAAATCCTCCTGGGCCATCTCAATGGTATCAGCCGGGCGGGAGGCCCTGATTGCATCTCCGTTGGCGAAAAGGTTTAATTTTGCTTGATGAATTACCTGTTTTGGATTCAGAGGCTTGCCCGTATTGTGAGCCGGGCAAACAGACTGGCACCTTCCACATTCACTGCATGAGAGAAAATCCAGAAGATCTTTCCAGGTAAACTGTGTAATTTTTGAGACACCAAAACTCAAGCCTTCTCTGAATTCCATTCTCGGCAGTGTGCTGGGGAAGGTTGATCGCCTATAGAAAACGTTAAACAGGGATGTAAGAACATGGAGGTGTTTACTGTAGGGAATGTATAGGAGAAATGTGAGGAAAACAAGGGCATGGATCCACCAGAAAATCCTTGACACAACATGGAGCGTCTCAGGATTACCTCCAGCGGAAAACAGAGAGGAAAACATCATAGAGACGGGCATTGGGAAATCAACCCTGACCCCCCAATAGGTGAGGATTTCCGTGATGTTAATTCCAAAGTATGCGATCATTAAGGCAGCAACAGTGGACAGGATAAAGAAGGCGTCCCATGTGTTGTCAATGTGAGGTGGTTTGAAGAAGATTCTCCGAATAAAGGCAAAGATAATTGCTAGGAGAACCACAAAAGACATGATATCTGCTATGAAGCGGAGTACAGCGTATGGGCCATCGCCAAGAAAAGAGAATGAAAAACGGGGGAACATACCTGCCACAACGAACTCAATATTTATTATAAGAAGAACAATAAAACCCCAGAACAAGAAGAAATGATTGAAACCGAATGGTTTTTCAATAACCCTCTTCTGTACAAAGCCGAAAAGGAGCATATCCTTGAGCCTTTTAAAGAGTCGGTCGAAGCGGTTTTCTCCCCGACCCAGGAGTACAAGGGCAAAAAGCGTATAAATCCTCTTTAGGAAAAAGATGACCGCTATGGCAAGTAAAACTGTAAAGATAACAGATTCTATTGTACTCATGGTCACTCCTTATTCTATATGTTGCAAGCTACGGGTTCTGATTTTTGACGTAAGGACTGGATCAGGTCAGGTAGAATTTCAAAGACATCACCAACGATCCCCATGTGGGCAACTTCCAAGATAGGCGCGTCCTTATCTTTATTGACGGCTATGATATACTCTGAATTCTGCATGCCCACAATATGCTGAATAGCTCCTGATATTCCAAAAGCCATATAAAGCTTAGGCCTTACTGTTTTACCTGTCTGGCCCACCTGTTTGTCGTGGGTAATCATGCCGGCATCAACAGCACCGCGAGTACCGCTTACCGTACCACCTATAAGGGCTGCCAATTCCTCAAGCATTTTAAAGCTTTCGGGGGTCATCATGCCTCTTCCGCCGCTTACCAAAACGTCAAAGGAAGTGATGTCGACTGCTGCATCACATTGAACGGACACAATCTCAAGAATCTTGGTCTTTATTTCTTCTTCCTTCATTTCGAGTGTTTCTCTGACTACGGCGCCTTGTGTTCCAGCCATAAAGATAGGCATCGACATAACCCTCGGTCTGACGGTTGACATCTGGGGGCGAGCCGTTTCAGTGAGAATGGTTGCCATGATGTTACCGCCGAATGCCGGACGGGTTTGTTCAAGAAGTCGCTTAGTTGTGTCTATGGTAAGTCCGGTGCAGTCAGCTGTAAGGCCTGTCTTTAAAACGGTTGCAATACTTCCCGCAAGGTCTCGTCCGAGCCCTGTAGCCCCAATGAGGATGACTTCCGGGTGGTATTTCTCTACGAGGTTGGTGACGCATTTCAGGTAAGGGGTAACCCGGTAGTACTTCAAAACAGGGTTGTCAATCACATACACCTTGTCTGCGCCATAGCCGAGAGCTTCCCCAACAAGGTGTTCGACCTCGCTGCCGAGGACAACTGCTGCCAGTTCAACGCCAAGGTCTTGAGCAAGCATTTTTCCGACACCGAGGAGTTCCCATGAGACCGGATGCGCTTTACCTTCGAGATGCTCTACGAGAACCCAGACTCCGCGCCACTGATCAAGGGATGCGTCTTTGGTCTCAACTTCAAGTTCTTCGGCGTCATCACCAGTTTCAGGTAATTCGCCCGGTTGGGGCTGGTAAAGCTCAAGAGCTTCTGCAGGACAGATTTTTACGCATTTGTTACATCCAATACATTTTACGAGATCGATGAGCGGCTCGCCCTTGTCGGTCATTTCAATTGCATCTTTGGGGCAACTCATCTGGCATCGTGCTCCACATGCGATACACTTGGTTGGTATTAGTCGAGCTCTTTTTTTCGGTTTCTTCTTTTCCATAATTTAGCTCCCTACTATTTTCATTTCAGAGAGTTTTGAAATAATTGAATCTATCGCCTTAGCCTTTCCTGCCTGGTCATCACCCATAATGACCTCTCCGGAAGCTCTCGAAGGCGCAAAGATACGCTTTACCTGGGTCGGAGATCCTTTAAGCCCGATCACATTCGGGTCAAGGCCCAGTATATAGTTATTCCAGACAGGTATTTGCATTTGCTTTGCATAAAGACGACGAGCTACAGCGGGGTAGCGGGGTCGGTTGATCTCTCTCACAACAGAAATGAGAATCGGCATCTTTGCTTCAATGACTTCATGCCTATCCTCAAAAATCCTTCTCATCACAATCTTCGAGCCTTCCTTGTCAACGTTCATTATCTTGTCAACCAGGGTAATCTGTTCGTAATTGAGGCGGGTAGCGATACCAGGACCCACCTGGGCCGTATCACCATCGATAGTCTGTTTACCGCAGATGACAAGATCAACCTTTCTTTCTTTAGAGATTTGAGTGATTGCAGTAGAAAGGACAATACTGGTTGCAAGGGTGTCTGCCCCACCAAAGGCCCTGTCAGAGAGGAGAATACCTGCATCACAACCAAGAAAGATGGCTTTCTTGATTACTGGTTCTGCAGTGGGCGGGCCCATTGAGAGAACAGTGATGTAAGCACCGAATTTGTCCTTGATCCTCAAAGCTTCTTCCACGGCGTTATCGTCGAAGGGATTTGTGATAAACGGGACACCTTCCCGAACAAGGGTATTTGTAAGAGGATCAATCTTAACCTGGGTTGTATCCGGCACCATTTTGACACACACTACAATATGCATGGTAATCTCCCAATATTAGATGTTTGCTTCATGGAATATTCCAGTTGATTGAGACGCTTTTGACATGCAAGAGGGAATATCTGGTCGATGGAGTACGGACGAGCAATGCAAAGCGGCTATAAAGCTGTGAAAGATATAACAATTGTTCTCCATCATGAACTTACAATGTATAATTATAAAGAAAATAATAATAATGTCAAGTAATTTTATAAATAAAAAAACTAAAATCTAATTGTGAATGAGTTTATTATAGTGAACAACAATATCACGTTAAAGTATTAAAATTCATTTTTAATTGCCAATTTATTGTATATAATAATCTCAAAGTTTACTATGCTGAAAGACGACAGGAATTTTACCGTCCGGGATATGCCGAGACAAGAACGACCGAGGGAACGACTCCAGCGGTTGGGGTCTGATGCTTTATCCTCACAGGAACTACTTGCTCTCATTATTGGACGGGGTGTATCGAAAAGATCCGTCCTCGATATCGCTCAGGAACTTATAAACAGGTTTGGTAGCATTCACGGAATGAGTAATGCGACCATTGAAGAACTATCGGCGATACATGGTGTTGGCATTGCAAAAGCGGCACAGATTCAAGCTGCTTTTGAGCTAGCAAAACGGCAGGTCCTTGAGAATGACATCCCTAAATTCACCGTTAATAATCCCCAAGCTTTGGTAAAGGCCATAAGAGCAACCATCCAGGACAAGGCAAAGGAGCATTTTAAGCTGGTTATCCTCAATACACGAAACAAGGTCGTAGGCATCATTACAATCTCCATAGGCACACTCAATGCGAGCCTCGTACATCCTCGGGAGGTATTTAAGGAAGCTATTCAGAGGAGCGCTTCGTCAGTGATCCTCGTGCACAATCATCCCTCAGATGACATCGAACCATCTGAGGAAGATATTAGGCTCACTCGTCGCATGGTGGAAGCCGGAAAAATAATGGGAATTGAAGTATTGGACCATATTATTATTACCCGCCATAATTTCCTGAGTATGAAATCAAGGGGTTTGTGTTAAGTTTTAGAAAATGATAGCAAGTTACCCGCCTGCAGTTTTTTTATGAATAATTCCAGATAATCTCAATTACTCTATGCTACGTGTTGTTATTGGATTTTACAAGGTAAACCTTGACTTGAGCCGATGGTAATAGATATAATAATAGACTTTTTACGGGGGTAGACCTTGAGAGATAAATATTGCGGAAGAGTTTCAAAGGCTGACATCGGGAGCAAACTCACATTATCCGGTTGGATTTTCAGAAGGCGTGACCACGGCGGGCTTATTTTTGTTGACTTACGAGATGTTACAGGGATTTTCCAGGTTGTTTTTTCACCAGATATTTCTCCTGAGGCCCATGAAAGGGCCGGCGACTTAAAACAGGAATATGTCATAAAGGTTACAGGCAGAGTACAAATGCGTCCGGAAGGAACAGAGAATACAGGCCTACCTACCGGCGAGGTCGAGATGTATGTTGTTTCCTTTGAGGTCCTGAATACCTGTAAGGCGTTACCATTTCAACTGGACGAAGAAGACGTCAATGAGTCGCTCAGGCTTAAATACCGCTACCTCGATATGCGGAGGCCCTTTGTTCAAAGGGTCTTTCTGGAACGCAGCAAAGCCTACAAGGTGGTCAGGGATTACCTGGCAAACAATGGATTTCACGAATTCGAAACTCCGTTTCTGACGAAAAGCACACCTGAAGGTGCACGGGATTTCATTGTACCGAGCAGGC
>Ga0209253_10003642_pt1 | contig 13500 bp, 11 predicted proteins | sample FrelakmetBRP12BR_FD_187145 | JGI IMG/M metagenome (GOLD analysis project Ga0209253, IMG submission 187145) | Freshwater lake sediment microbial communities from the University of Notre Dame, USA, for methane emissions studies - BRP12 BR (SPAdes)... | ecosystem: Environmental > Aquatic >...
ATGTTGCAAGCCATGATGGGGACCCCCGGTTGAAGGTGGAAACAATCGAGAAGATCGACGGAATGTTGGACCATGTCTTGAAGAACATCGACTTAGATGCGACGCATTTGGCCTTGACGGCGGACCATACGACCTCATGCGTTACCAGGAATCATGAAGGCGACCCAGTTCCGATTGCGATCATTGGTCCTTATGTCCGCCGTGACAGTGTCCGAGAGTACAATGAAAGAGCATGCGCTGAGGGCGGGTTGAACAGGATAAGGGGTACCGACCTCATGCGTATCCTGATGAGCTTTCTCGGGCGGACAAAGAAGTTCGGTTCCTAGGTTCTAGCGGACGGGCATGACTCTCCATTCTTTGTAGTCGGTCATAACTCGCATATAGCCCCTTAGCATCGTGTCCAATTCCGCGTCGCCCGTGTCGACTCGAAGCAGGCCGCCGTCGATGTTCTTGAGTTTATTCTTTGTGGCTGCAACGATTATCCGCTGTTTTCCAACAAGCCTTATGATTCTTGGACTGACCTGCTGGTTGCCTCTTCCCAGAAGGATCCCTTGATGACCGATGGGTGAAAGCACAATCCACGTGTTCTGCCAATCCTTTACTATTTTAAAGATCGTTTTCTCGTCCACGTCAAGTGTAACTTCACCGTTCGCGTAAATGTCAACGCCCAGCACAGTCTTCTTCACGCCTAGAAGTTCTGCAAGGTGTTTCACTGTTGTTCCTGGGCCAAGAATGAATGTGGCAGTTTTGGGGATTTCTTCTGTTATGAATCTCGCTATTGCTGTTTGGTTGTCTTTTTCGTCCTCCGTTTCTAGGCTTACTTGTTTGCTGCCTTGAACATAGCCTGGAAGCAGGGGAGCTTTCAAGTATCCGTGCAGTTTGACTGAGAAAACGTCGTTGCGTATAGCGTTTTCATCGGCGTCCATGACTTCAAACTCTGCTGTGTCTGCTCGTTTCTGCGCATACGCCAATACTACTTCAACAGCGTCTGAAGCGTTTACTGCGAAGATGCCGCTGTACATTTTGACGCCTGATGGGATGCCTAGTACTGGCGCTTCATCGTTGCCGTGCAGCGCGTCCAGAATGTCTTTTGCTGTGCCGTCGCCACCGACGAAGACTGTCAAGTCTACTTTTGCCGCTGTGAGGAGTTTGACGGCGGTTTTTGTATCGTCAGCTGATGTTTCTCGGGAGACTTTCATACTGAGTATTTTCGCATGCCAGCCAGTTTCTCTTGCTTCGTCCTCACCCATTATTCCTGGGCACGTTAGAATCTCTATTGGCGTGTCATCGATGTTTGCCTGCAGTTTTCTGAGGAATTCTGTGGCTCTTGATGGTGATACGGGTTCAGCTCCACGGGCAAGTGCTTCTTTGATGACATTGTCTGTTCCTTTGAGGCCTACTTTTCCTCCCATACCCGCTATGGGGTTGACGATGAAGCCCATCTTCAAGTCTTATCATCCGTTCTGTTCGCGGAACAGGGTATAAACGGTTTCCCTCGAGGACTGCTGCCTTTGAGTGTGCCTTGGGCTTTGAAATGTCTGTCCTTAGATGATCATGTGAAAGCTTGTCAAGTTTCTGGAAATTCTTATATCTGGAAGGCTTAAAGGTTGCTTGTAGAAAGAAGGGTTGTTTGATGCCTGCGAGGAAGCCGAGAAAGGTGCTTGTGACTGGTGCCACGGGCCAGATTGGTTCTGAATTGACGGTGGAATTGAGGAAGAAATACGGGGGTGACAATGTTGTCGCTGTGGGGCATAGCAGGAAGCCGAGCGATGCGTTGTTGAATTCAGGTCCGTTTGAGTCTTTAGATGTTGGTGACCGTCAGAGTCTTGAGAAGGTGGTCAAGAAATATGGTGTCGACACGATTTATCACTTGGCTGCAGTTCTCTCTGCTACGGGTGAGCAGAATCCGCAGGTTGCTTGGAACTTGAATATGGGAAGTCTCTACAACGTTTTGGAGATTGCGAGAGAGCAGAAGTTGGACAGAGTATTCTGGCCGAGCTCGATCGCTGCTTTCGGTCCAACAAGCCCGCGCGTGAACACGCCTCAGGAAACGGTTTTGGTTCCTAACACTATGTACGGTGTTACGAAAGTTGCGGGAGAACTTTTGTGCAACTATTATTTTGTCAAGTTCGGCGTGGATGTTAGGGGCCTCCGTTATCCCGGAATCATAAGCAGTGAGGTTCTTCCGGGCGGCGGTACAACTGATTATGCTGTTGCCATTTTCTATGAGGCGATAAAGATGAAGCATTATGTATGTTTTGTTCGCGAAGACACTGTTTTACCCATGATGTATATGCCTGACTGTATCAAGGCAACTTTGGATTTGATGGATGCTGAACTTGCCCGTGTGAAGCGTCATGATAGTTACAACCTTGCGGGGATGAGCTTCTCTGCTGGGCAGTTGGCGGCTGAGATCAAGAAGCACATTCCTGAGTTCCGATGCGAGTATGAACCTGATTTCAGGCAGAAGATTGCTGATTCGTGGCCGATGTCAATAGATGATAGCGCGGCACACATAGATTGGGGCTGGAAACCCACGTACGACTTGGTCACGATGACCAAGGACATGCTTCAGAAGCTTTCGAAACGTTTCAAGGAAGGCAAGCTGTAGAACCTGTTTGCGGTCGAGAAAGAGTTAAGAGAAAGTGTGCTACAATAAACGAAAAAAGAGGCATGATGGAAATGCGGAATCCCACATCGTTCTTGCGTGAAGAATATCAAGACTTAGTGAAGAGTGAGCTTGACTGGAAGCTGCGAATTCTGCAGGGGCCGAGCACTCCATGGTGCGACGTTGATGGAAAGAAGGTTTTGATGTTCTGTTCGAACAACTATCTGGGCCTGAGTAATCATCCACTGTTGAAGGAAGCTGCGATAAAAGCTGTTCAGACTCATGGTGCGGGGTCAGGTTCTGTCCGACCTATCGCGGGAACTATGGATATACATATCGAGCTTGAGAAGCGTTTGGCAAAGTTTAAGCACGCAGAAGCTTCTCTTGTCTATCAAACAGGTTTTGCTGCTAATGCAGGTTTGATTCCTCAGCTTGCGGGTAAGGGTGACTTGATAGTCAGTGACGAGCTTAATCACGGTAGCATCATCGACGGTGTGCGCTTGTCGCATGGTGAACGGGGCGTTTACAAGCATTCTGATGCTGAGGATTTGGACAGAGTGCTGGATGAGGCGGATAAGCATTCGCCTGCTTATAGGAGAATTCTAGTGATCACTGACGGTGTCTTCTCGATGGACGGTGATATTGCGCCTCTTGATAGGGTCGCGAAGGTAGCGTCAGAGCACGGCGCGATGGTATACGTGGACGATGCCCATGGAGAAGGCGTGCTTGGCGAAGGCGGAAGAGGTATCGTCTCGCATTTCAAGCTGGGCCGAGATAAGGTTCATGTGGAAATGGGAACTTTTTCAAAGGCTTTCGGAGTTGTCGGTGGGCACGTTTCAGGCTCAAGGGACCTGTCCAACTTTGCTTATAACAAGTCGCGAACATGGCTTCTGAGCGGTTCACACCCGCCTGCGGTTGCAGCAGCATGCATCGCAGCCATAGATGTGCTTGAGAGCGAGCCGCAGCATGTTCAAACACTGTGGGATCACACGCGGTACTTCAAGAAGGCAATGAAAGACTTGGGGTTCAACATAGGCAACAGTGAGACTCCGATTACGCCTGTGATCGTAGGCGAGAGTAGCGTGGCTAAGAAGCTGAGCGCCCGACTGTTCGAGGAGGCCTTGTTTGCGCTGCCCATCGTGTTCCCGATGGTTGCTAGAGACAAAGCGCGAATAAGGACGATCATGAACGCTGCGCTGACAAGAAAAGACTTGGACTTTGCCATAGGTGCATTCGAAAAGATTGGAAAAGAGCTGCACATAATCTAAGTTCTTTCCACATTTTTTGCGCGCACTTGTCTTTCAGGCTTCCATGCTAGAGGACGGAAGGGTTCTCATCGAATTCTCTCTAAGACTTCGTCCACGTCTTCTAATCCTAATTTATTGAGTGTCTTCTGTTCTGGTATGCCGTTTCGGTCCCATCCTACGGCTTTGTAGTACCTCCTCTTGTACTGTTCAACGTCTTGCTTGTCTGTTGTTTTTCCTTTATATGGTCCTGAGGGCAGTGGCTCGTAGAATCTAGGTGGGTTGACATCGTGTGTTTTAGGTGTCCATTTCAGGTCTGGGCCGCCGAGTAGGAGCATGGCTCTTTGTAGTTGGAGTATCTTGAGCGCCTTTGTCCTTACCCATTCCCTTCTTGTGAGCTTGATGCCTGTGACCGCTGTGTAAAACTCGAATCTTGTGTTGCGGGGGACACCGAAACTGTTGAAGTTGCAGTACACTCCTGAGTCATTGAAGATTTCCATAAGTTCGCTGCCGCCACCGTCCAGGGGCAGACCAGCCGTGGAGGTGTGATCTCCGCCCTGCACTGAGCAAGCGTAGCTTATGATTTCAGGGTAGTCTTTTCCGCTGCGGGTTCCGTGGGCGCCTATGCTGATGCCCTTGGACTGCACGGCGTAGGGCAACAGGTTTTTCTTCTTCATTTTTCCGATCTTGACTGCTGCGCGGTAGGTGCCTTCAGCCAGTATGTCGCCTATGCCTTCTCTGTGAGCGATTTTCTTAGCCAATGTCGCGAAGGTTTGTGTATCACCCCATTTGAGTTCGAGTCCATCCAAGTCGCTGCAAGTCAGCACTCTTCTCTGGTGAAGTTCAGCTGCAAAGCCCATGACGTTTCCTGTTTGTATTCCACACAATCCGAGGTCGTCGAGAAGAGACACTAGAAACACGTTTTCTTCGGGAGAAAATATGCCTAGGTTCGGGCCTAGGTACGCCTGCATTTCATAGTCTGGGTTGTCTGTTATTGCTCCCTTGTATTTTCCGTCTTTGACACATGAAAGCTTCAGACAGGTGGTTGGACATCCGAAGTCGCCCCAATACTGTTTCATCCAGAGTCGGTTTTCGAATTTGTCGACGCCGAAGCTTTTTTCGTCGTGCCATTCTTCCTGCCAGTTACGTACTGGTTCGGAGCTTGTTTTTGCGCCTACTTCATAGCCCGCTGAACCCGTTCCCCATCGTCTCCAAAGTTCATTCTCGTAAACGTTTGTGCAAACAGTGTTGATTAGACGTTTCACTTTCTTGATGTCCGCTGCTTCTGGCAAGGGTCCGGTGCCTCTGACGACGACGGCTTTTAAGCGTTTTGACCCCATGACTGCTCCGTAGCCTCCGTACCCGGCTGCGTGTGCCCATTTTGAGCTGACGACTGCGGTGCGCACCTTGTTTTCTCCGGCTGGTCCGACGTACAGGATTGAGGGTTCTTTCCATTCGCCGAACTTGGGATATCGTGTTTTTAGGAGGTTTCGGCATTCTTTTGTGAGTGCTGCAACGGTCTGCTTTCCGTCTTTGCTCCATAGGTATTCTGCATCTCTAAGTTCGATGTCTGAGTCTTTGACGAACAGGTAGACTGGCTTGTCAGACTGGCCTGTCACGATTATGCCGTCGTAGCCTGCGCATCTCAGTTCGACTCCGAATTCGCCGGACAGTGTGGAGCCTACTGTGCCGTTGCTCTGTGGACTCTTGCCTGAAACGCAGGTTCTTCCACCTGGAAAATATCCTGTGAGCGGTCCTGTCAAGAATAGGAGCAAGTTTTCAGGTCCGAGCGGATCCACCTTTTCCCATTTGCGGCCGAGTCTGTCCCACAGGATCTTGGCGGCTAAGCCTCTGCCGCCTACGTAGTCTCTGAGGACATCGTCGCCGAACTCCGATTCTCGTATCTTGCCATTAGAAAGGTCAATTTCAAGATGTTTACCTGCGTATCCTTGTATCATAGATATTCCTCGCCGATTTCTCCGTAGATTTTGGTTGAAAGATCACGTGTAATTTCATCCGGTTTCCTTGCATAGAGTTTGTAAGCCCTTTCTCTTCTCGGGACTGTTTTTAGGACGTTCCAGTTTCCTTCTCGACAGACTTTTACACATTGAGGGTTTCCGTTGCACAGATCACAGATTACTATGCGTTTTTCTTTCGGATGCATATGGGGTATTCTGCCTGGGCAAGCGTCGATGCATTTGCCGCAGGCGATGCAAGCTTTCCCATCAACGAGGACGGCACTTGTTTCCTTGCTTACTGAAAGAGCATTTACTGGGCATGAGTTTACACATGGATAGTCTTCGCATTGGACGCAGAAATGCGGGAATTCGAGGCCTGGAACAAGCATGAAAATGGTTATTCTTGATGCTGTGGGCCAGATGCGGTTTTCATGGTACAATGAGCATGCTATTTCGCACTTTCTGCATCCACTGCACTTTGAAAGCTCTCGGGCTATCCAGATCGGTTCTTTTTTCTTTTTCAAGAGCTAGACCTCTCAGAAGTATCGCGACTTTTTTGTAATGTTCTTGTTTGATTTAAGCGTGATGGCTGGTGATGGCAACCTCTTTAAGCCCAGCGTTTCAGAGTACACTGACGGAGAAAAAGCTTGCTGTGGAATTTCAGGACATAGTCAACTGGATGCTTAGTCTTTCAACACAGTATGGATATCTAGGCATCTTCCTAATCAGCATAGTCGGTGCTATGTCAGTCTTTGTTCCAGTTCCTGTTACAGTTGTAACTTTCACTCTGGGCGGACTAAAGTCCGGTGGCGGATGGCTTTTTGAGCCTGTCTTTATTGCTGTTGCCGCTGGCATTGGCTCCTCGGTTGGAGAGTTTTCAGCATACTTGATTGGGCTCGGAGGAAGGAAGGCGATAGGTGAGCGGTACAAGAAGAAGATGGATGTTCTTGCGAGGATTCTTAAGAAGTGGGGTGTGCTCGTTGTCTTCATTTTTGCTCTCACGCCTTTGCCTGATGACTTGGTGTTTGTCCCGTTAGGCGTTATGCATTACAGTGTTTCCAAAATCCTTGTTGCTGCGATATCAGGGAAGTTTCTGATGAATCTGATTGTGGCCTATGCCGGACGTTTTTCATTTCAGGCCATAAGCGGGTTCTTCGGTGTGGACGGCACTTTGGCTTCAGCGTTCATTGGCACTGTTGTCGCGGTTGTTCTGCTTGTTGTTGTTCTTGTCATAATGCTTAAAGTGGACTGGGAGAGTTATCTGGAGAAGTATTTGGCGTCGGGAGAGGAGAGTGCGAAAGCTGAAAGCAGTAGCTGACCTGCATCTGCACAGCCGCTACAGTAGGGCGACCAGTGAAAGCATGGGTATCAAAGAGATAGCTAGATACGCAAAGATCAAAGGGCTCAACATTGTAGGAACAGGAGATTTCACTCATCCCAAGTGGCTCCAAGAACTGAAAGAGGTCCTTGTTAAGGATGCTGATTCAGGATTCTACCATGTTGAGAAAGGCCCTGTCTCGCATGTGCGTTTTGTCGTGACAACTGAAGTCTGTACGATGTGGACAGTGCACGATCAGACCAAGAAGGTGCATCACGTCATCGTTACGCCAAGCTTGGAAACTGCAATTCAAACCAATGACAGGTTGGCAAAATATGGAAGCTTGACGTCGGATGGGCGACCGACCTTGAGCATGAGTGCGGCGCACCTTGTTGAAGAAGTAATGGAAATTTCCAATTGGAACATGGTTTTTCCAGCTCACGCTTGGACACCTTGGTTCAGCATTTTCGGCGCATTCAGCGGGTTCAATAGCGTTGAAGAATGCTACGAGGACAAAACTCGGCATATTCATGCTTTGGAGACGGGTCTTTCGTCTGATCCCCCTATGAACTGGCGTCTGAGCATCCTTGATAGGTTCACGTTGCTTTCAAATAGTGACAGCCACAGTTATTGGCCTTGGCGAATGGGTAGGGAAGCTAACGTGTTCGAACTGGAAAGATACGACTATCGAGAAGTGGTTGAAATTATTCGTCTGAAGGATGCGCACCGGTTCAAATATACCATAGAGACAGACCCTGCCTACGGCAAGTACCATTGGACCGGGCACAGAGCCTGCAATGTGTCCCTCTCGCCGAAGGAAGCCTCAAAGTTCGCCGACATTTGTCCAGTCTGCCGAAGAAAGCTTACTAAAGGCGTTGAGCAGCGAGTGCAGGAACTGTCTGACCGCCCAGTAGGCTTCAAACCCGAGAACACGGTGGGGTTCATGCGTCTCCTTCCACTTCATGAAATTATCACAACTGTTCTAGGGGTTGACTCTCCGGCCGCGCAGAAAATCTGGGGAATCTACACTCCGCTTATTGAAAGGTTCGGCGATGAGTACACTGTTCTTATTGATGCTTCTAAAGAGGCATTGGCTTCTGTTGCCGGCGAAGCCGTTGCGGATGCGATTGTAAGAGTTAGAGAGGGGCGTGCAAGGGTTGTGCCTGGATATGATGGAGTCTATGGCAAGCTCGTCCTTTCTGAAGAGGTTGTACGAGCTGAGAAGACTCGGCCTGGAAAAGTACAACAGTTGAATCTTGCAGACTTCATTTGACGGGCTTTTTTCCATGCTTTTTGTGTAGATGTGTAGGTAAAGTCTACAACTACGCTTATTAAGTCGTAAGACGCCGTAGGTATTAGGGCTGGGAAATGGAAACTCTACTCCACAAAAACAGGTACGACGCACAGGTTTCAAACGTAATTGATAAGGTCCTGAGACAGGTGTTCGGAGAAGAAGCCACTCTTCTGATTTACCGGCACCTGGAAAGCCACTATTCGGTTGAACGCGAGGACATAGGCCAGAAAATCGAGTTGTTCGCTCAGGGTCTTGAGGATTTCCTTAGAAGCGGAGCCATAGTCGTCGAACGGAAGATTCTTGAGGACATCTGCCAAAGTTCAGGTTTGATCAAACGATGGGAACTGGAGAATGTCGGTGACGGACGCGACTTCGTTAGTCAGATGAAGACGCTGTCACATAGAGCGTAGAGTATCCGTTTCTCAGTGTTTTTTCTCTTTCTCGTTCCTACTTTTTCTGTTGGCGAATTCGTGATAGTCTTATAAGCCTAGTTGGATCTAGCCCTTCCAAAGGCTAGATGCTGGAAGGGACTTGATTGCGAGAAATTCTTGACAAAATCGTCGACGCTGCGTCGCAAAGGTTTGGTGCTGAGTATGCTGAGATTCGGGCTCAAGAACTGCGCAGAACTTCGGTTACGCTTAAAGAAGGTCGTGTTGAAGCTGCCAAGCAGGGGATTGAGAAGGGTGCAGCATTGCGAGTATTGGTCAAGGGAGCGTGGGGTTTTGCGTCTGTGGGGTCCTTTGATGCTGAAGTGTTAACAGAGGCGGTTTCGGATGCATGCAAGATGGCCAGTGTTACGGCGCCGAAGCTCAAGAAGCGAATAAAGCTTACGCGCACCAAAGTTATTGAGGACGCTGTCATTCTGAAGCCGAAGAAGGACCCGTCGGAGATAGCAGTCGAGGAAAAGATCAGTCTGGCACTGAATGTGAATGATGTAGCTTTTGCGTCGGACAGAAGAGTGAAGAGTTGCACAGTGAATTATTTGGATTTGACAGGAAAAACCCACTTCGTCAACTCCGATGGGACTTCCATCACGCAGGATGAGTTGTACATGTGGCTGGGAGTAGGTGTCACGGCAAAAGAGAAGGGCGTTTTTACCCACAGCAGAGAAGCAGTTGGTTCGACGCTTGGCTATGAAGTCTTCGATGTTGAAACTCCTCAGAAGGTAGGCGAAATGGTAGCTAAACGTGCAGTCGGTCAGCTGGAAGCGAAGCCTCCGAAGGGAGGAACTTTTCCAGTGATTCTTGGGCCGAACGTGATCGGTACACTCGTACATGAGGCTTTTGGCCATCTCGCTGAAGCAGATCTGACCCTGTCGGGTTCGATTATTTCTGATAAGCTAAGGAAAAAGGTTGCATCGAGTGTTGTCACTCTCTATGATGATGGAACTGTGAACGGCGCTTTTGGCTCTTTCAGGTATGACGATGAGGGCGTGCCAGCGCAGAAGACTCTGCTTGTCAAAGACGGAGTCATAGTGGGTTTAATGCATAATCGTGAGACGGCACATCAATTTGATGCCGAACCTACAGGCAATGCTAGAGCTGAAGATTTCAGGGTCGAACCTATCATTCGTATGCGCAACACGTACATTCAACCGCGAGACTACTCTTTTGATGAGCTGGCCGAGGACGTAAAATTCGGCTACTACCTCAAGAGCTTCAGAGGCGGACAAGCAAACTTGGACGGCACATTTCAAGTGGGAATTCAAGAAGCTTGCGAAATAGTTGACGGTGAAGTGGGTGAAACCATGCGTGATGTCTCGATAAGCGGGAACACGCTTGAGACATTGCTTAAGGTGGACGCTGTGGGAAAGGAGTTTGAGCTGTGGCCTGGCGTGTGCGGCAAAGGTCAGTCGGCATTTGTGAGTTCTGGCGGTGCGCACACAAGAGTGAAGGAGGTTCTGGTCGGTGGTAGCGCTTGAAGAACAAGACATGCTGAGCTTAGCCGAGAAAGCTGTCAAGCTTGCGCTCAGAAGAGGAGCCGATGAGGCTGAAGCCTTTGTGAATCGGAGTTCAACCAACAGCGTTACGATCGAAATTGGACAAATCTCAAAGACCGCCCGCATCATAGATAGAGGCTTGGGATTACGAGCTATAGTGAAGAAGGCGATAGGATTTTCATATACTAACGTGCTGGAAGACGCTGCAATCGAGGAAACGGTCAATAGGGCACTTAGTTTTGCCAAGGCGAGCAAACCTGATGAAGACTGGAATGGTCTTCCCACTGAGAAAACGTTTGCATCAGTGAAAGGTACGTACGACCGCAGAATCGCAGATCTGCACTCTGAGGACTTGGTGAAGATTGCCTCGCTAATGTTGGACGCTGCCGAAAACACTGACAAGCATGCCTTTCCTATTGAAGGCGGAGCAGGAACTGGCTGTTTGTCAGAGGCGATCGCAAACTCCAGAGGTGTTGCCGCAACTGACGAGGGAACTGTGATTGAGTGCAGCTTGGCCACGATCGGTAGAGAGGGCGGAGAAGTGACTCCCGAGTGTGTGGAGTTCAATTTTGAGAGGGAATACTGTATAGACCCTGAATGGGTCGGGCATGAAGCTGCGAGACTTGCTGCGTCAGCGTTGAGGGCAAAACGGATAGAAACAGGAATGATGACGGTGATCTTCACCCAATTTGCACTGCAGCAGCTGCTCTATTACACTCTGATGAGAGCAGTCAGTGCAGATTATGTGCAGAGGAATCAGTCAGCTCTAAAAGACCGTGTGGGCGAAAAAATCGGGTCTGACTGTGTTACAGTCTATGACGATGGGCTGCTGGAAGGTGGGATCCGCACTGGAAAATTTGACGGAGAAGGTGTTCCTCAACAGAACACCGTGCTCATAGAGAAAGGAGTCTTACGCGGGTTTGTATACGACAATTACACGGCACGCAAAGAGGGAAAAGAGAGCACTGGGAACGGTTCGAGAGCTGGATATCTGTCAACGCCGGGTGTGGACACAACGAACTTCCATGTTCTCAACGGGAGGAGATCCGCTGACCAGCTTGTTAGCGGTTTGGATAATGGACTTCTGGTCTACTCTGTGCAGGGTGCGCATACAAGCAATCCGGTGAGCTGTGATTTCTCTGTGGTGGCTACGCCAGCTTGGCTGGTTAAGGGCGGCGAGGTTTCCCATGCTGTTAGAGCAGTGATGTTGGCGGGGAACATCTTTGAAATCCTGAAGAATGTAACTGAAATTGCTGACAATAGCAGAAAGGTCGGTCAGCTGGTGGCACCGTGGGTGGCTGTGGAAAACGTTAAAGTCATAGGAAAATAAATAACTTAGGCATTAGTTAAACGGTTCCAGAAGGCGAAATACTTGGGTGAAACCAGACTTAGGAGCAGACTGCTAAAGTTCAACACGCCGCGTCGAATAGTACAGCTACTGTCCTTCATCTTCTTCAGTGCAATAGTGTTCAACTTAGGTACTTTAGCACTGGCGTTTCCTGTGCTATGGACATGGAAATTGAGAACAAACACAGTCGGCGACGCTTTTACTGCCATACAGCTGATGCTCAGCGGTTGGAACGCCAGCGTTATTTTTCCATGGGTGGCAGTAGCCTCATTCCTGATAGTGGGCGTGCTTATTGGCAAGTCAATGTGTGGGTGGGTTTGTCCTTTCGGCTTCGTACAAGACCTCGCCGGTTGTACAAAGCGGAAACAGACCGACGTTTCGCTGAGGACACATTCCAATTTGGTCTACGTGAAATATGCCATCTTGGCCATAACACTGTTGATCAGTACGGCTTTTGCTACTTCCAAACTTATGGGAGTGAGCAGCATCTACCAACAGGGTCTAGGTATATTCGCGCAAGCTCCTTTCACTGTGCTGAGTCCTTCCGAAACTCTGTTCGGCGCCATACCGCAGATGATGTACAATTTCCGTTTTGCAGTCTTCCAGCAGCCACTTCAAGATGCCCTGCTAGGATTCACAACGTTGTCTCCGCTTTTTTGGGTTCAATTTGCCGTCCTGGTCGCCGTATTGGCCTTCGCGGTCTACGTGCCGCGCAGTTGGTGCAGGTACTTCTGTCCACATGGAGCTATCCTGGCGATTATGAACAGGTTCAGTTTCATAGGATTACGAAGAGAACCCTTCAAATGTGAAAAAGTCGGCTGCGGCAAATGTGTTCAGGCATGCCCCACACGTGTGCCCATACTGGATCTGCCATGGGAAAAATTCAGTCATCCCGAGTGCATCTACTGCATGAAATGTGTGGACGCTTGTGAGCACAAAGCCCTCAAGCTAACCTACCCTTAATATTCTTTGTGAACCTACTTGGTCTTTTGAGCCCAGAAACTCTGTGAATATTCGTTTAGGATATTCTCATACATAGTCATCGTTTGCTGGGCAATCTTGTCCCAATTGTACTTTTCCTGGATTTTGCGATACGCGTTTGTTCGTAGTGTGTTGGCGTATGCTTCGTCTGTGAGAACCCTGTTTATGCCCCAAGCAAGTGAATCTGGGTTGCCTGTGTAGGCTTCCACGCCGTCAACGTCATGGTCGACGATCTCGGATAATCCGCCAGTGTCTGAAACCACGACTGGACTCTTCGCGGCCATAGCTTCAAGGGCCACTATGCCGAAGGGTTCGAAGAGGGAGGGTACGACTGAGACATCGGCGCATTTCTGGAGTTTTCGCAGGGTTTCATCGTCGACGAAACCTGTGAACATTACTTTGTGGGCGAGGCCTGTATTGTTTACGATGGTGGACAGTTGGTCTTTCATGTAACCGTTTCCAACGATGATGAATTTGGCGTTGGCTTTTTCGAGGACTTTCGGCGCGGCGTTGACAAGAACGTGCACGCCTTTCTCGTAGACCAGTCTTCCTACGAAAAGCACGATCTTTTCTTGAGGTAATGCGTATTTGTTTCTGAACTGGGCTAGGTCTTTGTCGTTTTTCGTGTAGACTTCGGCTTTGACGCCGTTGGGGATCATGACGAGCTTGTCTGTCGGCAGTCCAAAAGCCCATTGTACGTGGTGAACCATATAGTCGCTGCAGCAGATTACTTTCCAGGCTTCGTATGTTAGCCAGGCTTCAGTTTCATGAATCATTCTTTCGTAGCCGGAATGGATGCCGTTCCTGCGG
>Ga0209253_10003643_pt1 | contig 13499 bp, 9 predicted proteins | sample FrelakmetBRP12BR_FD_187145 | JGI IMG/M metagenome (GOLD analysis project Ga0209253, IMG submission 187145) | Freshwater lake sediment microbial communities from the University of Notre Dame, USA, for methane emissions studies - BRP12 BR (SPAdes)... | ecosystem: Environmental > Aquatic >...
CGTGGACGCCCTGAAACAATCGGGGGATTTCGGCATCCAGGAGGCCTGCGACGGTGCGGAAGCCCTCAAAGCGCTGAAGTCCGACCTCTACGACCTGGTCATCAGCGATGTTCAGATGCCCAACATGACGGGCATGGAACTCCTGTCCAAGATCCGTGAAATCAACCCCAACATCTACGTGATCATGATCACGGGTTTCCCCTCCATCGGCCTTTCCGTTTCGGCGATGCAGACGGGCGCTGTGGACTTCCTGTCAAAGCCCTTCAACATCGAGGATTTGCTCTACAAGGTACAGATCTACCTGCGGGAGAAGACCATCCTCTCGGAGGAGAAGCTCCGTAACCGGGCCGAGTCCATCCGGCTGATCGAAAAAATCCGGGACATTTCGAAGAGAAGCTACATCTATGACGCCATCGAAAACACGGCCGGCAACAACGACCACATCTTCCAGGGCATGGTGGATCTGGCCCTGAAGATCGCCGACGGGGAGAGATGCTCCCTTTTCCTCTACGACGAGGAAAGCGGGGAGTTTCACCCCAAGATCATCCGGGACAGTCTCCTGGGGTCCGTCGAAGAGCAGACCTCCCCCATGCTCCTGAGCCTCTACCGTCAGGTCATCGATAGGAAGGAGCCGCTGCTCTTTCAGCCCATCCACGAAGGGGGCGCGTGCATGATGTGCGTTCCCCTCACGATCCGCGGCAAGATCTTCGGCATCCTCTCCCTGACGAAAAAGAAAAACATGGTGATCTTCTCGGAGAAGGATCTCCATTACATCCTGAGTCTCACGCGGAGGGCCTCCCTCAACCTGGAAAACCGGATCCTGTATGAGAGCCTCTACGACAACATCACGGACACCTTCAAAGCCCTTGTCGGATCCATCCAGGTCCGCGACCACTACACGGAATTGCACTCCGCCCATGTCACAACCTTTGCCCTCCGGACGGCCGAAACGATGAAATGCGCCGCCCCGGACATCGAATCGCTGAAAATCGCCGCTATGCTCCACGATATCGGGAAGATCGCGATTCCCGACGCCATCCTTCTGAAACCGGCCCCACTGACGGAGGAAGAATACGAAGTGATCAAGAATCACTGCCAGATTGGTGACAACATCCTCGCCCCGATTCTCCTCTTCGAGGCCGAGAGGAAAATCATCCGGCATCACCACGAGCGATGGGATGGGAAGGGTTATCCCGATGGGCTCTTGGGCGAACAGATCCCCTTCTTCTCGAGGCTCCTTGCCGTTGCCGACGCCTTCGATGCCATGACGACCGACCGGCCTTACCGGAAGGCCATGACCCAGGAGAAAGCAATTGAGGAACTCAGAAAAAATGAGGGCTACCAGTTCGACCCGAAACTGGTCAAACCCTTCGTCGAAAGCCTCTGAATCACCGGCTCCTGCCCCTTCTGCCCTTCAAATGATTCCCCGCTGACACACGTAAGTTTTTCATCAGGCAACGGGATTTCCCCTGATCGGCACTCGTCCCCGGTTCTTTCGCTTGATCCGGCGGTATTTCTGCATGCTTAACGGCCGTTCCGAAGTACCGGATCCTGTTGACCTGCAGCCTCGCCGCCCGGAAGACAAGAAAAAGGACGACCAAAAACGGGGCAATGACGATGAGAAAATTAGATACGTGTTTCAGTATGATCGGGATGTCCATACGAATCAATGCGCCTCGTCCCAGTTGCTCCCCGATGCGATCCCGACCCGCAGCGGCACCTTGAGTTTGATGACCTCTTCCATTTCCCTCCGGATGAGGGCCACGACCGCCTCCTTCTCCTCGAGGGGGACCTCGAAGACTAGTTCATCGTGAACCTGCATGATCATGGCGGACTTCATTTTTTTCTTCTCCAGGATCCGGGCGAGATTCACCATGGCGATCTTGATGAGATCCGCCGCCGTGCCCTGGATGGGTGTATTGACCGCCGTTCGCTCTGCAAACTGCCGGATGGCGATGTTGGCGCTGTTGATCTCCGGAAGGTTGCGCCTTCGGTTGAGCAGGGTCGTGACGAACCCCTCTTTCCTGGCCTGCTCAAGAACGGCATCCAGGTAGGCCCTGACGCCCCGGAACCTGGTGAAATATTCCTCGATGAATTGTTTCGCCTGAGCCTGACTGATGCCGAGTTCCTTGGAAAGGCCGAAGGGGCTCATGCCGTAAATGATCCCGAAGTTGATGACCTTGGCCTGCCGTCGCATCTCGGCCGTCACCATCTCGGGGAATACGCCGAAGACCGTTGCCGCGGTCCTCGTGTGGACGTCATCTCCCGACTCGAAGATATCCATGAGGGCCCTGTCCCCAGAGAGGTGCGCAAGGACGCGAAGCTCGATCTGCGAGTAGTCCGCCGAGACGATGAGAGAACCCCGGGGGGCAACAAAGGCCTGCCGGATGCGACGACCCTCCAGAGTCCGGATGGGGATATTCTGGAGGTTGGGGTCGCTGCTCGAGAGCCTTCCCGTGGCGGTCACTGTCTGGTTGTAGGAGGTGTGTATCCTCCCCGTTTCGGGATTGATCATCGAAGGCAACGCATCGACATAGGTCGATTTGAGCTTTGCAAGGCTCCGGTAGGCGAGGATCTCAGCGGGAAGTTCATAGCTCTGGGCCAGGACCGTCAGAACCTCCATGTCGGTGGAGTAGCCCTCCTTCGTCCTTCTTCCCCGCGGGAGTCCGAGCTTTTCAAAGAGAATGACCTGGAGCTGCTTCGGGGAGTTGATGTTGAACTTCTCACCGGCTAGGCTGTAGATGCGCCCTTCCGATGAAAAGAGAATCGACTCGAACTGAGCGGACATCTCCCTGAGGAACTTGACGTCCACGAGGACCCCTCTCCTTTCCATCGCGGCGAGGACTTCCACCAGGGGCATCTCCACCTCGTAGAAAAGATCATGAAACCCCTCTTTCCGGATTTTCTCATCGAGGACCGTCACAAGCCGGGAAACGGCATCAGCCCTCTGGCAGACATACTCAGCAAGCTTCTCGGAGGGGACGTCCCCCGGGTGAATCACCTTTGCCCCGCCACCGACAATCTCCTTGAGGGACAGGGTCTCCTGGTTCAGGAACTCCCGGGTGACATCGGGCAGATCGTGAGTTTTCTTGATGGGGTTGAGGATGTAGGAGGCGACCATCGTGTCGAGAGCAAGGCCTTTCAGGGCAATCCCCTCTCCGGCGAGGACGGTGATGACATTCTTGAGGTCATGACCGAATTTCCTGATGCGCCCGTCGGAAAGGACCGGGGAGAGCCGATCCAGCACCTTCTTCTTTTCGAGGAACGTTCCGCTCGCCCCATCCTTCAGGGGGATGTAACAGGCCTCCCCGGGCTCCAGGCAGAAGGTGAGCCCCACCAGATGGGCCGTCAGGGAGGAAGCGGATGTGACCTCCGCCCCGAGGGTAAACTCTCCGGCCTCTTCGAGACGTTTCAGGAAGGAGCTGAAAAGGTCCCCGGTGGTCACGAGGGCGTATCGCCCTTTCAGCACCTTCCGCCCCGCCCCGAGGTCTTGGAGAAGGGTGGAGAATTCGAGTTCCGTAAAAATCCGCCTGAGCTTTTCTTTGTCGGGTTCCTGAAGCCGGGCTTTTTCAAGCGTGAATTCGATCTCGGCATCGGTCTTGACGGTTGCCAGTTTCTTGCTCAGTCTGGCGAGATCGGCATTTTCCTTGAGGGCTTTTTTAATCTTCTCATTCCTGACCTGATCCGCGTTGGCCAGAACCCCCTCGACACTGCCGTATTCCTGGATCAGTTTCAATGCCGTCTTCTCCCCCACACCGGGAACACCGGGAATATTATCCGAGACATCGCCCATGAGCCCCAGGACATCAGCAACCCGGTCGGGACCGACTCCGAATTTTTCCTTCACACCCTCAACGTCGAAGGTTTTATCCTTCATTGTGTCGATCATGATCACACGGTCGGACACCAGTTGCAGAAGGTCCTTGTCCCCGGAGACGATGACCACCCTGAATCCTTTTCCCTCATAGGTCTTCGCCAGGGTCCCGATGACGTCGTCGGCCTCGATACCCTCCTTTTCAAGAATGGGCATGGCATAGGCCCGGATGAGTTCCTTGATGACGGGGATCTGCGGCTGGAGGGCGTCAGGCATGGCCGGCCGGTTGGCCTTGTATTTCTCATAGGCCTCCGAGCGAAAGGTGGGGCCTTTCGAATCGAAGACGACGGCTATGTAATCCGGCTTCATCTCGCGGCAGAGCTTCATCAGCATATTGTTGAAACCATAGACGGCGTTAGTGGGAAATCCCTTGGACGTGGAAAGACCCTGGATGGCAAAAAAAGCCCGGTAGGTGTAGTTGCTCCCGTCCACCAGGTAGAGCGTGGGTTGCTTGTCTTTCGTCATGTTCAGTCCATTTCGGCGTCAGCGATGCAGTTAAGTCAGAGGCTGGTCAAAAATGCTCAGATGCAAGGCGTCCGCCGTTCCGAGGAGCGAGGCGTACTTTGAGCGTACGGTGAGCGACGAGGAACAAGGGCAACGAAGCAGATGAGTACTTTTTCACCAGCCTCTCAAAGTTCAAAGGTGGCGTTAATCTTAAAGGTCCTCTTCGCCGGCATACTGATGATATCGCTTACGCCTGTTTTGGCCTTGATCTCTTCCAGCGCCCGCTCAAGAGCTTCGGGGCCATCGGCGATGAAGGTGAACCAGATGTTGTAATCGTGATTTCGCCGGTAATTATGCGTGACACCGGTGTAGTTGTTCACGACATCCACGAAATCCCGGATTCTCTCCTCCGGGACGCGGGCCGCACAGAGGGTGCTCACAAATCCAAGTTTCTTAGGGTCGAAAACGGCGCCGATTCTGCGAATGACCCCGTCGGCCTTCAGGCGCCGGATGCGCTCGAGCACCTCCTCCTCCCCCAGGCCGAGTTTCCCACCAATGGCCCTGAAGGGCTCCGCGCAGATTGGAAACTCCCTCTGAATCAGGTTCAAAATCTTGCGATCAATGTCATCCATCACTAAAAAATCAATTTTGAATTTTGAGTGTTGAGCTTTGAGTTTAAAAAATATTTTAATTCATAACTCAAAATTGAAGCAACTGTCGTTGCTTCCCGGTAAGGAGGGGGTTAATTGCGGTTCGCCCCACTTGCGTGTTAGGCGCCCCGGTCATAATTCATAACTGCCTTTTTGGATCGTAGATGCAAAAAGGCTCTTCTGCAAGATAATCCCCCGTGATCTCGTAGGCCCGCGCGCGGCATCCGCCGCATACCCTGACAAACTCGCATCGCCCGCACTTCCCCTTGTACCGGGAGAGGTCCCGGAGATCATTAAAGACAGCAGAATTTTCCCAGATTTCCCCAAAGCTCTTTTCCCGGATATGTCCGCAATCGAGATCGAGATACCCGCAGGGCTGCACGCGCCCCCGGTGTGAAACGAAGCAGAAGGACGTCCCTCCAAGACAGCCCCGTGTCATAGCATGAAAGGGGTGACCGCCTTCATTTCGACGCTTTTCTTTATCCTTCTTTCTCTGGTGCAGGATGCGAAAATAATGCGGTGCGCAGGTAGCCTTGAGCTGTATGCCGCAGCGCTGATCCTCCTCGTAGAACCAGTTCAGCGTCTTCTCGTAATCCTCGGGGGAGATCTCCTGATGGGCAAGTTCCTTTCCCCGGCCCGTGGGCACGAGCAGGAAGATGTGATGTGCCGCGGCACCGATCCTCACGGCAAGATCGAGGATCCCCTGCACCTGAGGGAGGTTGGCACGGGTGATGGTTGTATTGATCTGAAATTCCATGCCCCCCCTGTTCATGGCTTCGATCCCGGAGAGGGCCCCCTCGAAGGCCCCGGGGACACCCCGCAGGGCGTCATGACTCTTCGCGTCGAGGCCGTCGATCGAGATGCTCACCCGCTTGATCCCCGCCTCTTTGAGCTTTCGCACCACTTCGTCGGTCACAAGCGTACCGTTCGTTGCCATGACCATTCGGAGTCCCTTGCCTGTCCCGTAGGATGCGATGGCATAGATATCCTCCCGGAGAAGGGGCTCCCCGCCCGTGAGGATGATGACGGGATTCCCGAGAGATGTGATCTCGTCGATGAGTTTCAGGCACTCGCCGGTTGAAAGCTCCCCCGTATAGGGACCGCAGACCGAGGAAGCCCGGCAGTGGACGCAGGCGAGATTGCAGCTTCTTGTCACCTCCCAAGCCACCATTCGGAGTGTCGAGGGAAGGAGCATGCCGTCACTCGGGGGCCTCCCCAAACCCGGATGCCCCTGTTTCTGCTTTTCTTCCGGCTTCATCCAATATTAAATCGGGAATGTTGGAATACTGGAATATTGGAATGATGGGTAAGAAAAATTTTTTTGATACCCAATATTCCCTTTTTCCATTACCCCATTATTCCATTCCTTTCATTTCTGCATCGCCTTTGCTGCTTCCTGGGCGAAATAGGTCAGGATGATGTCCGCACCGGCCCGCTTGATGGCTGTGAGCACCTCCATCATGGCGCGCTCCCCGTCGATCCAGCCGAGCTTCGCCGCCGCCTTGATCATCGCAAATTCGCCGCTGACGTTGTATGCCGCAAGCGGCAGGTCGAACTCCTCCTTGGCCCTGCGGATGACATCGAGGTAGGCCAGGGCGGGCTTCACCATGATGATGTCGGCGCCCTCCTCGACATCGAGGCCTATCTCCCGCATGGCCTCATCGGCGTTTGGTGGGTCCATCTGGTAGGCCTTGCGGTCCCCGAATTGCGGCGCGCTCTCCGCGGCCTCCCTGAAAGGCCCGTAAAAACAGGAGGCATACTTCGCCGAGTAGGCCATGATGGGAACCTCTTCGAATCCCTCCTCATCGAGAGCCTCCCGGATGGCCTGGACCTGTCCGTCCATCATGGCAGACGGGGCCACCATGTCGGCACCGGCCCTCGCCTGCGACACGGCCGTCTCGGCCAGGATGTCAAGGGTGGTGTCGTTGTCCACATTGCCTTTCTTGATCATCCCGCAGTGGCCGTGACTCGTGTACTCGCAGAGGCAAAGATCCGTGACGACCAGGATGTCGGGAACCTTTTCCTTGATCTCGCTCACCGTCCGCTGGATGATCCCGTCCCTGGCATAGGCGCCCGACCCGCGCTCGTCCTTCTTTGCGGGGAGGCCGAAAAGAAGAATAGCCGGGATGCCCAGATCCTTCGTTGTCTTGACCTCCTTGACGATGTGATCAACGGACATCTGGTAGTTTCCGGGCATCGCGCCGATCGGTTTCTTCACGTTCTTGCCCGCCGTCACGAAAAGCGGGAATACGAGATCATCGACGGAAAGCCTCGTTTCCCGGATCATCCGCCTGAAATTTTCGTTTTTTCTGAGCCGCCTCGGCCGGTTCGCTGGGAAAAACATAGTCACCTTCCTCCCTTGTTTCGGGCCTCCGGCCCGCTCCAATTTTGAATGTTGAGTGTTAAATTATGAATCTGAAAAATGCGAAAGCCACCGCTCATTCAAAACTCAAAACTCATAATTCATAATTAGGCATTGACGCCTATCTCCTCATCCGTCAGATAGCAGGCGGGATCGGGGGCCCACAGGTCGCCCGTGACCGCTTCCGCCCTGGCCCGGAAATTTCCGCCGCAGACATTGAGCCACTGGCACCGGGCACATCTTCCCTTCACGTGACTCTTTCTCTCTTTGAGCTTCTCCATGACCTCATCGGACGTATCCATCCAGATCTCGCTGAAGGGGCGTTTCTTCACATTGCCAAAGGAATGGCTCCGCCAGAACTGATCCGCGTAGACCTCGCCGTCCCAGCTCACACAGCCGATCCCGTGGCCGGAGCTGTTCCCCTCGTTCATTTTGAGAAGCTCCATCACCTCCGCCGCCCTCCGGGGATCTTCCTTCAGCAGCCTCAGATAAATGTAGGGACCATCCGCGTGGTTGTCGACGGTGAGGATCTCTTTCTGCAGGCCCCGGTTAAAGAGATCGCGGGTGCGGTCCAGGATGATATCAACGACCTGCCTCGACTCTTCGCGGTTCAGGTCCTCATCAACAAGCTTGGAGCCGCGGCCGCTGTAAACAAGATGGTAAAAACAAGCTCGCGGGATATTTTCCTTTTCGATGAGATCGAAGACCGCCAGGATCTCCCCGTAATTCCTCTTGCTGATGGTGAAACGGATCCCCACCTTGATCCCGGCGTCGCGGGCATTCCGGATGCCCTGGAGGGTGGCATTGAAGGCGCCCTTCACGCCCCGGAACCGATCGTGAACATCCCGCAGACCGTCGAGACTCACCCCGATGTAGGAAAGCCCGATCTTTTTGTAAACGGCCGCTTCCTTCTTCGTGATGAGGGTTCCGTTCGTGGAGATGACCGCCCGCATGCCCTTCTCAACGGCGAATGTCGCCAGTTCGTGAAGATCGGGTCTCATCATGGGCTCGCCGCCGGAAAAGAGGATCACGGGGGACCCGAAGGCGGTCAGGTCCTCTATAAGCGCCCTTCCCTGCTCCGTCGTCAGCTCGTTGCTGTAAAAAACGTTCCGGGAATTGGAGTAGCAGTGGATGCATTTCAGGTTGCACCGCCGTGTCACATTCCAGACGACGACGGGGCGCTTGTCCGCCGAAAACTGGAGGAGATGGGAGGGAAGCTCCTTCGAATGCCTCCCGTAGCGCAGAACATCGGCCGGCTCAACGGCCCCGCAGTATAGTTTGGAAATGCCGATCATGCTGCTCTCCGTAAGCGAATGGATCGATCACCCGGAAGCGGATGGCCTGGCCCTGGCAAAATAATCCGCCAGCGCCTTCACCATACCGGGAATCGTGTAACGCTCCTGAAGGATGTCCACACTGAAGCCGTTCTTCTTCGCCGCAGCGGCCGTAACGGGACCCAGGCAGGCGACCTTGATTTTCTCGGGCAGGCTCATATCTCTGCCCATGATAAGCTTAAAATTAATCACCGTCGAGGGGCTTGTAAAGGTGATGACATCCACCTTCCCCGCATCCATCAGGGGTTGCAGATCTGACCTTTTGTACCCTGAACGGACCGTCCGGTAGACCGTGACCACATCAACGGCGGCTCCGAGCTTTTCGAGCCCTTCGGGGACGACGTCCCTCGCCATCTCCGCCCGGGGAAGAAGGATTTTCTTTCCTCCGAGGTTTTTCCCCGTGAAGGCCGAAACGATCCCCTCCGAGATGTATTCATCCGGGACGATGTCCACCCGCAGGCCCCGCTCCTCGACGGCCCGGGCCGTGGCCGGTCCGATCGTGCAGATGCCCAAACCTTTCAGATCCCTCACGTCCCTTCCGCGCTCCTGGAGACGCGAGAAGAAAAACCGGACGCCGTTGGCACTCGTGAAGATGATCCACTGATACGACTCCATCCCGTCAATGGCCCGGTCCAGTCCATCCCAGCTTTCGGGGGGGGCAATCTCAATGGTGGGAAAGCGGATCACCCGGGCCCCTTCCTCAAGGAGAAGGGCAGCGAATTCCCCGGCCTGGTCCTCGGGCCTCGTAATGACGATGCCCTTGCCGAAGAGGGGTTTATCCTCGAACCAGTTGAGCTGAGCCCGAAGGGAAACGACATCTCCCACGACCATAATGGCCGGCGGCGTGAATTTTTTCCTGGCGGCTGTCTTCGCAATGTCCCCGAGTGTTCCCGTCAGGGTCTCCTGGTCGGGCGTGGTTCCCTGGCGGATGAGGGCTGCCGGCGTCGTCGGGTCTTTTCCGCCCTCGATGAGATTTTTTGTGATGCCGGGCAGGTTTTTGACACCCATGAGAAACACGATGGTCCCGATACCGGAGAGCTTCTCCCAGTCAATCTCGCTTTTCTCCTTCGTGGGATCTTCATGTCCCGTCACGAAAGCGACCGTTGAGGTGTGCTCCCGGTGGGTAAGCGGAATACCGGCGAAGGCGGGAACGGATATGGCCGACGTCACCCCGGGGATGACCTCGATAGGGATCCCCTCCCTGACGAGGACCTCCGCTTCCTCAGCGCCTCTTCCGAAGATGAAGGGATCTCCGCCCTTGAGCCTGGCGACGATAAGTCCCTTCTTCGCCTCGAGGACAAGAAGATCGTTGATCTCCCTCTGGGGAATCGTGTGGTCCCCGCCCTTCTTCCCCACGTAGATGAGGCGAGCATCTTTCCGGGCAAACTGGAGAAGCTCGGTGCTGGCGAGCTGGTCATAGACGATCACATCGGCCCGCATGAGCGCCCGCACCCCCCTGAGGGTGATGAGACCGGGATCACCGGGACCGGCACCGACGATGAGGACCAACCCTTTTTGCTCTTTCATATCCAGACCTCTGAATGCGTGCTACAGAATGTTTGCCTTTTACTCGCGACAGGCATAGACGGCGGTGAGGATCTCGCGCCCTCCCCTCGAAAGCATCCTCTCGGCGAGCGATCTTCCCAGATGGATATTCTCCCCCACGGGGCCTTTGGCCTCGTCCCTCAGAACGACGGAGCCGTCCATATTTCCGACGAGGGCCTGCATGTGAAGCACGTCGCCGGTGATCGTCGCGTGCCCCGCTACGGGAACCTGGCATCCCCCGCCGAGCATGCCCAGGAAGGCCCTTTCGGCCATCACGGCCAGAGCGGTAGCCGGGTCATTCAGAAAGGAGACGATCTCTCCCGTGGCGTCGTCCGCCCTTCGGAGTTCGATGGCAAGAGCCCCCTGCCCGACGGCGGGGATCATCGAATTCACCGGGATAAACTGCGTCGCCCTGCTCTCCCAGCCCATCCTTCGAAGGCCCGCTGCCGCGACGATGATGCCGTCGAGTTTTTCCCGCTCGATCTTCCGGATCCTCGTGTCCAGGTTTCCCCGGATGGAAATGACCTCGACGGATGGAACAAGGCTCCGGAGTTGAAGACCCCGGCGGAGCGACCCCGTTCCGATTCTCGCCCCGGCCTTCAACTCATCCAGCCTCCGCCCGTCACCGGAGATGAAGACATCGCGAGGGTCTTCCCGCTCGGGGATGGCCCCGATGGCGAGATCCGCGGGGATTTCGGAGGGCAGGTCCTTCATGCTGTGAACGGCGATGTCCACCTCGCCGCGAAGGAGCGCCTCCTCGATCTCCTTGACAAAGACGCCCTTCCCGCCGATGACGGAAAGGGACACCGACTGCATCTTGTCGCCCGTTGTCTTGATCGGAACGACCTCGATCGTCATCCGCGGGTGTTTCTTCTTCAGCCGCTCAACGACCCATTTCGTCTGCGTGAGCGCCAGCTGGCTCCCCCGCGTCCCGATTTTCAATTTTTCTTTGATCATGCCCTCCGAATCGTCGTCTGTCTAGTCTGTCTAGTCTATCTTGTCCATCTGGTCCGTCTGGTCTATGTCAAGGCCCGAGGCTTAAGGTTCTCGCCTGTACCCTGTACCCTATACCCTGGCCCCTGGCCCCTGGACCCTATTCTTGGTCCAGCTTGAATAACCTCCTCAGCACCGCAACGAACGGAATGGCACTGCTTTCCTGGCTCTCTTCTTTGAGCCCCGTGATGGGATCGTGGAGGATCTTGTTCACGATGGACGAGGCGAGGATCTCGATGTTCTTACGCTCCTCGTCACCCAGGTGCTGCATGCCCGAAAGCGTCTTTTCCAGCTCGCCTTTCATGATCCCCTCCACTTTTTCGCGGAGCGATACGATGGTGGGGACCACCTCCAGGGTGCTGAACCAGTCCGTGAACTTCACGACTTCCTCGTCGATAATTTGTTCCGCCTTCTCCGCCTCTTTGAGGCGGCCCCGGACGTTCTCGTCGACCACTTCCTGGAGGTCGTCGATGTTGTAGAGGTAGGCGTTATCCACCTCGCCGGCGGCCGGATCGATGTCCCGCGGAACGGCAATGTCGATCAGGAAAAGAAGCCGGTTCTTGCGCCTGTGAAGCGCTGCCTGGATCATCTCCTTGCTGATGATGTATCCCGCGGCACCCGTGGAGCTGATGACGATGTCGACCTCCTGCAGCTTTTCCTCCAGGTGTTCAAAATCGACCGGGATGCCGTGAAACTCCTCGGCAAGCCTCACGGCCCTGGCGTAGGTGCGGTTCGCCACGATGATCCGTTCCGCCCCATGCTGGATGAGGTGCCGTGCCGCGAGTTCCGACATTTCCCCGGCCCCGATGAGCAGGATCGTTCTACCCTGAAGGTGCCCGAGAATCTTCTTCGCAAGTTCCACGGCAGCAAAGCTCACCGACACGGCGTTCTGGGCAATAGCCGTCTCGGTTCGCACCCGCTTGGCCGCACGGAAAGCATGGTGCAGGAGCTTGTTCATGATGACGCCGGAGGCGTTCCCCTCCACGCACTGCCGGTAGGCATCCTTGACCTGCCCCAGGATCTGCGGTTCGCCCATGACCATGGAATCCAAACTCGAGGCCACCCGGAAGAGATGCCTTACCGCGTCGCTTCCGCAGTGAATGTAGAGGCACTTTTCCATCTCCCCCCGCCCCAGATTCCCCTGTGCCAGGATGAAGGTCTTCATGCTCTCGATGGCCTCAGCCATCTCCAGGGTGCTGGCCAGCACCTCCACGCGGTTGCAGGTTGACAAATAGAGGGCCTCCGTGATCTGCGGTCCCCTCATGATCTCCTTGAGGGGATCCATGCCGTCGCCGCATGAAAAGGCGAGCTTCTCCCTGATTTCGAGGGGAGCCGTTCTGTGATTCATGCCGATCAAAACGATATTCATGATACTATTAAAAACGGTGTACCGTTTTAAAAAACGAATTGACGCCCACAAAGGCGAAGAGAAGCACGGCAAAGGCCGCAATTGATAAAAGGGCGATCTTTCTCCCTTTCCATCCGATGGCCAGTCTCTGATGGATGAGGATGGCATAGAAAAACCAGGCCGACAGCGTCCACATGAGCTTCGGATCCCACGGCCAGGGCTTCCCCCAGACCGTGCTCGCCCAGACAGAGCCCATCAGGACACCCAGGGTCAGCAGGGTAAAACCGGCCAGGAGACTGACATGATTGACGCGGTCCAGGTCGTCGAGAGACGGCAGGTAGCGGCTCAGCGGGCTCATCTTTCTCTGCCTGATCTGGCTATCCTGGGCCAGGTACAGGATGCCGGCCCCGCAGGCGATGGCCAAAAGCGCCTCCCCGATGACGGACAATGCCACATGAACGGGCACCAGGGTCCCCTTCAGGATGTCGGGGACGGGGACATCAACACCCAGTCGGCTCGAGGCAACGACCATGAGGAGGAAGGCCAGGGGAGACACGAAGGCGCCCAGCACCCGGGTCTTTGTCTTGAGCTGGAAGGCGAGATAGGTTCCCGTCATGGCCCAGGCAAAGAAGGACAGCGTCTCGTGGGGATGAATGGCAGGGGTCAGACCCCGGCTGAAACACCGGAGCGCCAGTGAAACCCCGTGGATCACAAAAGCCGTAAGCAGGATCCACACCGTCGCCCTGGCGATCATGACCCTCTTGACCATCAGGGAGGCCATGTAGCCGAGCGTCGCGACCAGATAGGCCAGGAGGGCAACTTTGAAGAGTGTCGTTTCCATTATTTTCCGACCTCGATTTCTTCCCCCGCGAGGTTTCGAATCACCTCCTTGACCTTGTCCCACCTCTTCTCGCGGATGTGGGCGATGATGTCTGAATCAATGATGGAC
>Ga0209253_10003644_pt1 | contig 13498 bp, 10 predicted proteins | sample FrelakmetBRP12BR_FD_187145 | JGI IMG/M metagenome (GOLD analysis project Ga0209253, IMG submission 187145) | Freshwater lake sediment microbial communities from the University of Notre Dame, USA, for methane emissions studies - BRP12 BR (SPAdes)... | ecosystem: Environmental > Aquatic >...
ATCCAGTATTTGAAAAGGACTGGATACCGGCCTTCGCCGGTATGACAAATAAGGCGGGCAGAATATAAGGGATGCACTCTTATATGTCAATGAGAAAATAGTGCACGTTATCTAATCTTCGAATCCAGCGATAACCTTTTGCAGCGCCTCTACCATAGTGTCATCGCGGTAAGCAGAAGTCCCGAGCGAAGCGTGGGGCACTGAAGGGTGCGCGGTAATCTTTTCTTGAAAGCCGAGATTGCTTCGTTTCACTCGCAATGACGGCGAATTTCTTGCTACTTCTTTAACGCTGGATTTGGGTATTATATTATTCAGATCGGATTGTTAGTCGTCTCCTGGGGTAGTAATGCCAGTAATATTCCCGTCGTCATCGATATCGATGTGATATGCCGCAGGCGCTTTTGACAGTCCCGGCATACGCAGGATCTCACCGGTAATCGGGATAAGGAAGCCAGCCCCTGAAGCTATTTTAATTTCCCGCACAGTAACAATAAAGTCGCTCGGCAGTCCCAGGAGAGCGGGGTTGTCCGAGAGGGACTGCTGGGTTTTCGCGATGCATACGGGGAGCTTATCGAAGCCGAATTTCTTGATGAGATCGAGATTTCTCTTTGCGAGCGGCTGGTAATCGATGGAAACCGCTCCGTATATCTTACTGGCAACCGTGAAGATCTTATCTTCCACGGGCTGATCCCATTTATAGAGCGACCGATAAGTGCCCGTTGATTTGGCAATGATATTAACCGTTTTTTCCGCGAGTTCTATGCCTCCTTCACCGCCGAGACGGAAAATGTCGGCAGGTGCGATATTCATCCCTTCATCTTCTGCCGCCCTGATGACGGCCTGTATCTCTGCATCCGTATCGGAAGGAAAACGGTTTAACGCGATGACACAGGGGACATTGAATTTACTGATGTTCTCATAGTGTTTTCTCAGATTGGCCATGCCAATTACCGCCAGGCGGGAGTTGGGAATATTGAGATCCTCCCGGGGCACACCGGCATGATATTTCAGGGCGCGGACCGTTGCCACGAGGACAACGATACGGGGATTCAAATTCCCGTACGGCGCCACGATATCGAAGTACTTTTCCGCACCCAGCTCAAAGCCGAACCCCGCCTCGGTCACCACATAATCGGCTAAGCGGAGCGCAAGATCTGTCCCTATGATGCTGTTTGTTCCCTGGGCGATGTTGGCAAAGGGGCCGCCGTGGATAATGGCCGGCACACCTTCTGTGGTCTGTACAAGGTTGGGAAGAAGGGCATGTTTCAGGAGGGCCGTAACGGCGCCCTCGACTTTCAGATCTCCCGTAATGACCGGCTTATCGTCATAGGTAAAGCCCACCAGGATCTTTCGTATCTTGTCTTTTAATTCCGCATAGGATCGTGAGAGGCAGAGAATCGCCATAATTTCACTGGAAGGAACAATATCAAAACCGGTCTCCCGGGGCACACCATTCGTGGAACCGCCGAGGCCGATGACAATATCCCGAAGGGATCTATCGTTCATGTCCATTACGCGACGCCATGTGATCTTGCGCGGATCGATGTTCAGAGGATTACCATGGAATACAGTGTTATCAACGAGGGCGGACAGAAGATTGTGGGCGCTCTCCACCGCCGGAAAATCATTCGTAAAGTGGAGATTAATATCATCCATGGGGAGTACTGATGAAAGACCGCCGCCGGTCGCGCCGCCTTTGATGCCGAAGACAGGGCCCAGGGAGGGCTCGCGGAGGGTGACAATCGTCTGCTTTCCCAGCTTCGCAAGGGCCTGTGAGAGCCCTATGGATACGGTCGTCTTTCCTTCACCGGCAGGCGTTGGGGTCATTGCGGAAACGAGGATCAGGGACGCGTTTGCCCTGCGTTCGAAGCGCTTGATCGCCTCGATCCGGACTTTGGCCTTGTAGCGGCCATAACATTCCAGATCGTCTTCTGTGAGGCCTATGGATGCAGCAATTTCGGTGATCGGTCTTAGCCTGTTGATGGCACGTTGTTCTCTTACGTTTCCCATGGCTACTTATTGATCACCGCATCGAACCGGATATCGATATTGTACTCATCACTGATGCGGGTGATGGCGTTCTTGAGATCGACAATCTTGACGGCCGGCGGCAGGGAAAAGTAGCAGATCATTTGAAAAACATTGGCCCCCGATGTGGGATCATGATCAACGTTCGTTAATATATCTTCGATGTTGATTCGTCGATCATGAAGGACCTTACAAATTTGGTGGATGATTCCCGGACGGTCGATGGATATGGCGATGAGCTTGTAGGGGATCGATGGATAGACCTCTCTATGGAGCGGTGCTTTTGTTTTCCGGACATAAATGTCCAGACCCGTTTTTTCACGGAGGATGTCCAGGTCATTGATCAGTTGTTCGACATTATCGTTGTTGCCCGAGGCCAGGATGACCATGCCGAATTCATTACCCAGCACACAGCCGCGCGAACGTTCGATATTGATGCCGCGTGCCGAAAAAAATTCCGCGATTTCTCTTACCAGACCGGGACGGTCCGGCCCCATGGATGAAAAAACAACGTATGATCTCATATGCCCACTCCATAGAAATATATTCCCTCCTGTCATTCGATGCTTGAATAAGCCTGCCCCGTATTCCCGCCTCCGCGAGGACAGGCTCGATATGGGGGAGTCCAGTCGGAAAAATAGTGGATTCCTGCCTCAGCAGGAATGACAGAAAAAAGGGTTTAACTTAATTTTTCAAAACATCAAAAGTTAACAGTTACGCTCCGATAAAGATAAATAGATATTCCACATAGCTGTATTTCGATGAAGTGTCAAGAAAAAGAGAAGTATACAAGATCGAGACACAAGACACCGCTTTTTATACTATTCTATTACTCTGGCAATAACAAACTTAAACTTTTCATTCGAGCGAAATCAGGAATCCATAAAGAACTTGATACCGGATCAAGTCCGGCATGATATTCTCTGCTATGTAGTAATTCCAATCTATATAAAATGTTGTGGGACCTTTTATAATTTGCTATTACTTTTATACCTCTGTGGGGGGCTTTCTCTGCTTGGCAAGAGAGAAATAATTATGGTATCAGGAGTTCAAAACAATAAGGAGAGCGGCACTGAAACTTACAATTTTCAACAGGCTGATTATTAGTTATTTTTTGATCATTCTTCTGGTCGGTATCAGTGGCGCATATACCATCATGAACTTGAATGGTCTTGATCGGCTTATCGAGTCTATAATAAGGCATGATTCACGTATTATAAAGCTTGCCGAAGAGGCACTGGATGATCTATACAGCCTGACAGCAGCGGAAGCAAAATATCTTATATCCAAAGATCCTGACTACTACCGGCAATTCAAGCAAATAAGAGCTGACTTCGCTAAAAAAGTCATTGAACTGGAAAGGATAGCGGATACAGGTATCAAGCATGATTTATTGACCGACATCAAGAAAGCCCAGACGCGCTATGATGCGTTGTTCGATGAACGAGTGTCGTTAATCACTGATAAAAAGGACCTGGAACAAAATTATCAGCCCTATGAGATAGAGAGGGAGCAAATTTTCCGTGACACTGATCAGAAACTACGACATTTCGTAAGAATTTCGGCCGAAGATAGGGATTCGAAATTATATGAATCAAAAAATGTTTCAGCGCAGGTTACTAATATTATCAACATATCCGGTATTGTTTCCATCATTTTGGTAGTTCTGATATCCCTCTTCAATACGCGGAGTATAAATTTACCTATACAACAGCTCGCTGAAAGGGCACAGGAAGTGGCCGGTGGCACGTTCGGTGATCCACTGAAGATTTCTTCTCCACCCGAGATCAGGGAATTGGCAGATACTTTCAATATGATGTGTGAACGGCTCAAGGAACTGGATCAGATGAAAATTGACTATATCAGCCATCTGTCACATGAACTTCGCACACCATTGACAGTAATCAAGGAAGCTTCATGTATGCTTCAGGAGGGTGTATTTTCAAAGGTTCCCGAAAAACAGGAGGAGTTGTTCGTGGTGGTTAAATCGGAATGTGAGAGGTTAATATCATCTGTTAACCGCATACTAGACTTTTCACGAATGGAAGCAGGGAAAATGTTTTTTTCATTTCAGCATGCGGATCTTCGTCCTATCATCGAACGAAACATTCGAAAGCTGTCGCTTCTTACCCGGAGGAAGAACATGGATGTTACTCTTGAAATTCCACAAGACATTCCTTTACTACAGCTGGACAGGGAAAGAATTGAAGAAGTTGTGGAAAATCTGTTAAGCAACGCGTTGAAGTTTACACCAGAGGGAGGAAAAATATCCATTTCTGCCAGGAATAACAAAGAACAACGAACCGTAGAAATATCTGTATCGGATAATGGCAGGGGCATTCCTGAAGATGGATTGATACAGGTTTTTGATAAATTCAAGCGTGTCGATGACAGGAGAGGGGCCATAAGAGGAACAGGACTGGGCCTTGCGATCGCCAGACATATTATAAACGCTCACGGAGGATATATATGGGTAAGAAGCAAAGTAGGCGAAGGGAGTACCTTTACTTTTTCTTTGCCTGTGTCATAATAATAACAGTGGTCATATGCGGGTGTGCTCACCTGTATGAAGGACTTCTGGCAAGGCCAGCCTTCAAAGAAGCGAATAATTTTTTTAAAAACGGCAACTACGAGACCTCTCTGAATAAATATGAGCAGATCATAAAACAGTACCCTCAGGCAGGCGACAGGGCTCTTTTCGAGATGGGCATCGTTTATGCCTTTCCCGGGAATCAGCACAAAGACTATCAGAAATCTTTGGTATTTTTTCAGAAACTCCTGAAGGATTACCCGGGAAGCGAATACAGACAGGACAGTGAAGTGATGATATCCCTTATCAATGAGATCACCGGCAAAGACAGGAGGATGATCATACAGCGGAAACAGCTTGATACGCTCGAACGTCAGGTGATCGCACAGCGAAAACAGCTTGTTACGCTCGAACGTCAGGTGGAGGAACTGGAAAAGAAAATAGCACAGATGAAAGAAGTGGATATGAATTTAAAAGAAAAGAAAAAAACATTTCCAAAGCAGTAAGGATGCCGGTTATGGAAAAGCTTTTAGTCGTAGATGATGATTTAAGTGTTTTAAAAGTATTAAAGATGAGACTCGAATCCGAGGGCTATCAGGTTGACGCTGCGTCAGAAATCGAAGCAGCAAAGAATCTGGCGGTAAAGAATGAGTATGAACTCGCGATTCTTGATCTTAAGCTTTCCGGTGGAAACGGCATCGATCTTATGAAGAGCATCCGTGAGGTAGATCCTGATATTCCCGTCATTATACTGACAGCATACGGGACCATCGAAAGTGCGGTGGAAGCAATGAAAGAGGGGGCTTATATATATTTGACGAAGCCTTTCGAGTATCGAGAACTCCTGCTGCAGATTAAAAATGGCATTGAGAAAGCATACCTCTCAAGAGAAGTCAAGAAGCTGAGAAGTATTGTAAGGCAGTCTCATGAGACACAAAATATCATTGGCCAAAGTGAAGCGATAAAGCGAGCGCTTAATATGGCATCACTTGCAGCGGCATCAAACTCAAATGTGTTCATCAGTGGTGAAAGTGGAACAGGAAAAGGAATGATCGCGAGGGCGTTACATCAACTGAGCGAAAGGAAGGATAAACCATTCGTTTCCATCAATTGCGCTGCAATTCCTGCAACATTGATAGAAAGCGAGCTTTTCGGTTTTGAAAAAGGCGCATTTACCGGGGCCACAGCGAATAAAAAGGGGCTTTTCGTCCAGGCCGATGGCGGGATTATCTTCCTCGATGAGATATCCGAGATTCCCCTTACCATACAGGGTAAACTACTGAAGGCCATCGAGGAGAGAGAATTTTATCCACTGGGGGCACAGAAGACTGTCAAAGTTGATATACGCGTCATATCAGCCTCCAACAGGGATATTGAAGCAGAAGTTGAAAAAGGAAATTTCCGTAGCGACCTCTTCTACCGGATACATGTAATTCCCATCAGGATGCCGTCTTTAAGAGAACGAAAGGATGATATTCCTCTTTTGGTGGAATACTTCATGGAAAAATGTGCCAGAAAGATGAATAAGAATATCAAGGCAATCGCACCACAGGCCCTTCAGAGGATCATGTTGTATTCCTGGCCTGGCAATGTGCGGGAGCTAGAGAACATCATTGAATGCGCCGCTGTGATGGCAAGAGATGACGTGATCACAGAAGAACTGATAGTTATGCCAACCCAGAAAATGGACGAAAGCGCTTTCAGATCATTCAAGGAATCCAAACAAGAGTTTGAACGAAGCTATCTCATTGAATTAATGAAAATCAGCAGAGGCAATGTCAGCCAAGCTGCCAAACTGGCAGGTAAGTACCGAGCTGACCTCTATGCTTTGCTGGAGAAGTACAACCTGAGTCCGCTTGAATTTCGACAGGGGTGAAGGGAAAATACTTCATGTAATAATTACAGCATTAAAATACGTTGAGACTTTTGAAAAATACATAATTCGTCATTGCGAGGAAACCGAAGGTTGACGAAGCAATCTCATAAAACACTGATATTTAATGTAATCTCCAATCTGCAATGCACCACGCAGCGATCAGACAAAAAATTTATCATATATCACATAGCATTATATTTTAGCTGTTTTGACTGTATGATAATCCCTTCACTTTTTAACCCCCCTAGCCCTTTCTAAGAATAAAAAATAATAATATACTATTTAAAATCAATATCTTATACATTTTATAACCCTCTCTGGTATGCCTCTTGCTACATCCTTGCATCAGATAATTCTGAACAAGAATGTTGGGCGCGACGCCCAGCCTACTCGTAGGACAGGCGTCCCGCCTGTCTAAGTCTGAGCAATTGCAAAAGGTACAGGAGCAGTAATATGTCATATATAATCATATGTCTCCTCATCTATCTAATGTTGGTTCTGTTTTTCTGGTCTCTATGCACGATCAATAAAAAAATAGGAATGTCAGAGCATCAAATAAACGTTCAGGAACTCTTTTCCTCTTTTAAAAAAGAAGTAATGGGATTCTCTACTGATTTTTAATCTATTCAGTCAGCCAATCCAGGACAGATATAACCCCGTTTTCAATAAGGACTTGCGTACTTAAGCCTGTCATGATCGCCCTCATCTGCCGGATAGTTTGCAAAATATTCTTTTTTATGTGCTCACCATCATATCTTTATTTTCTTCGTATGCAGATAATAACGCCAAAAGGCATCTTGGTTTAAACCTTATACGCCAGTGGCTTGGCGGTCACATTGACCGCTATCCCTGATACCGGTAAGACCTTCGTAGGTTGGTCCGGCGGAGGATGTTCTGGCACGGGGGCTTGTGTTGTGACCATGAACGCAGATACGACTGTCACCGCATTGTTCAGTTCATCCGGCGGCAGCGGCGGTTGTTTTATCGCAACAGCTGCCTCATGTAAATGTGCTGAGAAATTTCCGGGACAGATATTTGCTGACTAATTTCATTGATAAGGCGATTGTAGACTTCTATTACAGATATTCACCGCCTGTTGCGGCGTTTATAGGAAGGCATGAACCATTGAAGGTGGCCACCAGGTGGGCTTTGTCGCCCATTGTATATTGTATTGAGTACCCGTATTTTATAGCGTTGGTTTTACCGGGAGGGGTCATGGTTATATATCGCAGGAGGAAGGTAAAAAATTATCTGAATAAATAATCAGTCAAGTCTGGGAATGTAATAAGGGGTTAGGCGATCAGCGTAACCCCTTATTTATTTCTATCAATAATGAGGACGGGCAGGATGTACATCCTACAGGTACATTGTCATTTTGACCAACAGGAGAAATCCTGATTAATTAATATAGCAATTTTCTCGTCCTGAAGGTTTCTTCAAGACCAACTTTCCACATCCCATCTTCCTTAAATAACTGTAGTATGGCCGGTTTATCCGATTTTACGTAAAGGATATTTATTTCGGCGTATTCTTTTTTTACAGTGTTTATTTTCCATGTGCTGTGTTCCAGTACCATATCCGGGTCGAAAGATTTCATATAACTATTCCAGTATGATCTGGCAGTTGAACCTCCTGACGCAAAGTCATCGTGCAGCTGCTTCTTCGCCGGATTACTGCCAAGCTTGACAGCTGCTCTGTATACATCATCCACGATGATCCTTTTGGAAGTGGCTGTAAGAAATTTCCACACCTCTGCGTAGTTTTTTTCCTTCATTGCGTTAAACAGGGATTCTGCGGAAAAGAGGACGTCATTTATTTTGCTGTCCTCAGCGTACACCAATAGAGAAGAAAAAAATAACCCATAGACAAAACAGATAAATATAAGAAAATGAATGAATTTAGCTGTTTTCACTATGGGTTAATAAATTAAGAAAGGATTTTCCTATGTGTAAATACAGAACCGCAGCCCCTATTTCTCCCCTGAGGGCTTTATCTTAGAGGACTTGGCTTGCATGACTCATCATGGGCAGTTCGTCGATTTAGTGGCCCGATGTCGAACCACCGCCACCACCGCCGCCACCACCCGCAAGCGCCAGGATCGCTCCAGCTACCAATGCTAATCCTACAGAAGCCCAAATTATGGTACCTTTCGAGATACCTGCTTTGGTCTCTTTACCCGCTTCTGCCCCTGCTATGTCGGCACCGGCTTTTCCTGATCCCGCGGCATCAGCTCCATCATCCTGCGCAAAAATGCTGACTGGGAAAATTAAACTGATGGCGCAAAAAACAGCGAGAGCGGCATAATTTTTTCTTAACTTTATCATTATATCCTCCGTTTACACAACTAACGTGAGACCACTAAAAAACTGTTCATATCGCCATCGATAGGAGTATGTAGCTTTATACTTATGAAGGTTATTAAAATCCATACTTACCTGTCAAGCGAATTTTTGACTTTCTTAAAATAAATTTGTCACAACACCGGCGATCACTGCCATTTGCATAAGGATCTGCGTAATGTCCCTTATTTCTCTCAACCAGGCGATACGCTCAATTTTCTCCGGGACAACAATTATGTCCCCCGGCTCTATTTCTTTCATTTCTTCGCCAAAAGCGGTCAGTTCCCACCTGGATTTGTTGTTATTATAATTCATGAAGCCTTTAGATACCCTGCGGGCGCTTCCATCTACTTTCAGGATATAGGTATTGTCAATATCGGCATATCGCGCGTACCCGCCTGCCATGCCGATATAGTCTTCGAAATTCAGTTTTTCACTGAATAGATAGCTCCCCTGGGACATTACGGCGCCGCTCACACTCACCGCACTCGGCCTTGGCGGAATGTAGAGATTATCGCCATCTTCAAGTTCTATGTCGTATTCACTCCCTTTCAACAATCTCAGATGGGAAAGATTGATGCTCATTCGACCTGTTGCTTTCAACTGATTAAGGCTGGCGATGAACTTCTGCTTCTGCTCCATTTCGACCTTTTTCGCCAATATCTCCTCCTGAGAGACTGAGGTGGATACGATTGCTCCACTTTCCATGAGCAGGTCTCTCTCCAGCCTCTTGATCATTTCCTCCATGCCTTTTTGCTGAAGTTCCCGGACGGTTTCTCTCTTGAATACAGCGCCTCTGAGGAAGGCTTTATCCGTATATCCCCCGGATCTCTCGATCAATGACGACAACCGCTCCCCCTTTTTGATGATATACCTGCCCTGGAAAAGGAGCTCTCCGGATACAGAAACAAATTTTTCCGCGCGCCAGTTGGAAATGCGCATGACAAACAACCGGTCATATGGCTTTAGCAGAACATTATGGGCAGGATCTCCTTTAAGGGCCTCCTGGAGCCTGATCTTCTTATGATCTAACCTGACTGTTTTGCCATTTTCCACAGTCTGAGATGAAAGTTCTGCTTCGTTCAGATACGCCGATTCAAGAAGATTACCGGCCTTAAATACCAGGTCGCTGACACGTATCTGATCAGTGTATTGATACATTCCGGGTTTGGTGACTTCACCGTCGATAAACACGCTCTTGATGCCGAACAGTTCCCAGACGGAATGGATGATGATTCTGTCTCTTTCCTGGAGTAGAAGGTTTTCCTGTAGATCACCGGACATGGCTTTGGCAACATCAAAATAGATCGTCTGATAGTCTTTTCCCTCGTTGATGCGGCGAACAACCTCACCACGATCCAGGTAGGCATCCTTTGTTAAACCGCCGACACCCAGCACGGCGTCCTTAATTCTCATATTCTCCGAAATTTCGATGCGAAAACTTTTGCTCAGGGTATTCATGGCGTGTATCATCTTACCTGCCAGATCATACCTTCCCAGTTTACGCAGTTCGTTTTCGACAGTTCTCATGCTTTTCGCTATATCTCCGTTCTCGCTTCTTCTGATGGTATCAGCAATCTCCTTCGTGTTGTCAGAAAGATCCTGTTTCCCCAATTTTTTTAACTCATCAGCGATCTCCTTCACTTTGTCCGCCTGAAGCAGTCTCTCCGCTTTCTTATGATCGTCTTCAGCAACATCAACTTCTGTAATCATTCTGTATGCCTTTGCTCTCTCTTCCGGAGACAAGGCGCCTTTCCTCTGCCATTCCTCTGTTTTCTTGGGGATTTCGATGTGTCCTCTCACTTCCCCCTCAATGGTCACATAGGGCTTATCCTTGAAAAACCACTTGGAAAAGATATAGATATGATCTTCAGGTTTCAGAGTGACGTTATATGATTCATCCTTCTCCAGCAAAAATCTGCCAAGATTGAAGGGGGTGAGCTCTGTACGCCGATCCGGAAGCATTATCCTCTTGATCAGTGCATATTCAAAATGGGTCTCATCCAGTAGATCCGATGGATTTTTTATGAGATCGCTCACCTTCATTCCGGGTTTATATTCGTATTTTCCAGGCCGCTTCACATTTCCACTGAGATATACGGCATTCAAATCTTTGTCGACAATGGTGAAGACATTGACGAGGTCGGCATCCTGGAGTTTTATATCCATTGCCTTGCTGAGATGCTTGTCATCAATATCAATCACAACCTGTCGTTCATTTTTCTGAATGCGGGATACCTGTATCTGCTGGGTGTACGCTGTCGGAAGAATACCGCCCGAAAGATCAAAAAGATGCTGGAGATCAAACCGGTCTCTCAGCTCATAAATGGCCGGCCTTCGCACATTTCCCGCAATGCCTGCCAGAGGCCCTGTAACCGGCACAAACACAATATCGTCAGCGTGAAGAATAACGTCCTTCGACTTATCGCCTTTCAGGAAGAGATCGTAAAGATCAAGGGTAGTGATAATCGTGTTCTTACGCCGCAACTGCACCTTCCTCATAGACCCTATATCTGTAGGACCGCCCGCCAGCAGAAGGGCATCAGTGATTGTCGCTGAGGAACCGATTGTATATGCGCCCGGTCTGCGGACATCACCTAAAATAAAGATTGGAATTGTTTTCAAAGAACCGAGGGTGATATCAATATTGGCGCCGATCATCTGCTCTGTCTGGGTGATGATTTTCTTGGACATATCCTCAAAAGTCATCCCCGCAACCAGGATCGGGCCAATCTGAGGGACCGTGATTTTGCCATCCCTGTCAACAGTCAGGTTATACTGGGCATTCACTCGTCCCCAGAGGAGGATTCTCACCTCATCCCCCGGTCCAACGAGGTATTTCAGGGGAACGGGAATGTCTTTTCTATCTGTCGTCACCTTGATGGCTGCTTCCCGGAAAAATTCAGATCCAAAGAGCTTAAGCTCCCTGGAAATATCCTGATATTTCCCCGTCTGCCGTGACCGGTCAAAAAGGCTCCCTCGTTTGATCTCATCACTTATTGTTCGTTTTATTGCCGCGTCTTGTTCCTGCCGCTCGAATTCTTTTTTACGTGTTTCTTTCTCCCTCTGCTCGAGAAGTTCTTTTCCCTTCTGAATATCTTCCGGTTTCAAGTCTTTGAATTCCTGGCTCTGCCTGAGCACCTGGAGGGCCCCCGGGGTGATCTGCACGCCGTTCATGGAAAAACCCGCTTTCAATGCCTGACATTGCTCGGTGGTCAAATTTTTCTCTCTGCATATATCATCCGGAGATTTCTGCTGCGCATAGAGATAAGGACACATGCACAGGATAATTACAACAGATGCGACAAATCGCAACAGCTTGATCATGTCGTTACATTCTCCCTCTCTTTGCTCTTTTTCTTTTCCAGGTACTCCATAAAAAATGCTAAAAACACACCTATAAAGATGAACGCAACAAAACTCAAAAGAGCCATCAGGATTCTCTTCGGTTTTATCTTCTTGTCGGGCACTTTGGGTGGATCAATCACTTTAAAGGCAAAGTTTTCTTTCACTTCTGCCATCATGGATGTTTCCAGTTGCTGGGCAATGAGATTGTAGATCTTCTGTCTGATCAGGGGGTCTGCCGTTTTGCCCAACTGATCTTCAAGATACTGCTTGTTAATTGTCGCCACACGCCTGGTTTCACTGCTCATGTGGTCCGTCAATGCAGTAAGGAAATATTCGACCATCTTTGCGGCCATCTCCGGGTCACGATAATCTACTGTTATGGTGATGGTGTCCTCTTTTTTATTGTGATTGATCTCAACGATGTCGTCCAATTTCCGCAACCCGTCCCACACATCGGGAACGTCAGGATCCTTCTCGCTGATACCCCTTTGAGTTGCCGAGGTGATGGCATGGACAATCCTTTTCATATACACCAGAGGGCCCTGTTTCCAATCCTTCTTTTCCGTATCCCATTTTTTATAAAACAGGACAGGAAGAAGCTGGTAACGTTCAATGACCTTCTCTCTCAGAATATTCGATTTCAGGAGGTTGACGATCTCTGTCGCGGAAGATCCGCCGGGCAATCTGATTCCCGGCAATTCAAAAAGTTGGAATGCCATCGCAGACAGTGTGGCATCACCTGTCCTTCCGTCTTTAGAGGTTATGGGTGTAATGACCGCTTTCGCCTGATAGATGTTAGTCATCAGCAACGATATTACAACCGTAGCCAGAACAGCAGCAATGACCACTTGAATGATGAGCTTGCGCCTCTTACGGAGTACCCTCCAGTAATCAAGGAGAGTTATTTCGTATTCCTCATGTCCCTGCTCAGAATTTTTCTGCTCTTCCGTCATGTTCACAGTCTTAAAAGGTCAATTATATCGTAAGGCAGGCCATGCCCGCGTAAACAAGAATTCATAGCCCTTCAAACATCCTGGTTCCCTGCTTCCGAAGGTATGACTACGTCATTTTATTGCTTACTATAGTCCATGATGAGTTCGTGCGCTATATCATGATATTTGCATGAAAGTCAAATCCCCCCGACCATTTTAATGCATCATCTTTTTATCCTTTTCCAGATAAATCTGCGTGTTTCTGCCTATGAAATCAAACAAGTTTTGATAATGATCAATATCCTGCGCCACATCCCTTGTCCAGGGCGATACGCCTATACTATACGAAGTCTTTGAATCTTTCCCCCTGAACAGCCTTATGGGAATGGTCACCATAACACCTTTGTCGTGGTATCCTTTGTTGTATTCATCTCTAAACATTGAC
>Ga0209253_10003646_pt1 | contig 13498 bp, 10 predicted proteins | sample FrelakmetBRP12BR_FD_187145 | JGI IMG/M metagenome (GOLD analysis project Ga0209253, IMG submission 187145) | Freshwater lake sediment microbial communities from the University of Notre Dame, USA, for methane emissions studies - BRP12 BR (SPAdes)... | ecosystem: Environmental > Aquatic >...
GGCCGGACCGTCCACCCCGTCCGGGTCGCGACCGTGATGAAAAGGATCGTCACGGCGGAAAAAACGAGGTATCCCCCCAGCAGCAGCCAGTCCGAGTGGAAACGGAAGAGGAATGCGGACGCGACCAGGAACATCTGGAGGACGTAGATCGTGACGACGGACTCCCCCTTCTGCAATCCGATGGCCATCAGGTTGTGGTGGAGGTGGTTCATGTCCGCGGAAAAGGGCGACCGCCCCCTCGAGATGCGGATCGCCATCACCGACAGCGTGTCGAGAACCGGCAGGCCGAGCAGGACCAGCGGGACCATGGGGCTCAACGGCGTGGCGCCTTGCGTGAGATTCAGCGACAGCGTCACCGCCGAGAACCCGAGGAGCTGGCTTCCCGTGTCCCCCATGAACACCGTGGCCGGGTACGTGTTGAACCGGAGGAACCCGAATATGGACCCCGCCATTGCCAATGCGACAAGCCCGATGACCACATCCTCCTCCTGCCATGCGAGGTACCCGATGCAGGCGAAGATGAGAAGACAGATGCCGCCCGCCAGCCCGTCGAGCCCGTCTGCCAGGTTGACGGCGTTGGTCACCCCCACGATGGCCAGCACCGTCAAGAAAACGCAGAGCCATTCAGGAAGGACGGTCCCTTCCGGCATCAGAGCCCCCAGCGTGTGGATCTTCACCCCCCCGAAGAAGACGACCACCAGCGCCGCGGCGGTCTGCCCCATGAATTTCCATTTGGGCCCGATCCCCCGGACGTCATCGACGATCCCGAATGCGACCATGATGGCGGCCCCGGCAAGGTACGCCCGGACGAAGGGATCGGAATGATTCCAGATGGCGACGGGAACGAACGCCCCAATGGCCATCGCGATCCCGCCGACCCGCGGCATGGGGATCGCATGGATTTTCCTTGCGCCGGGGCTGTCCATCAGATGCATCCGCGACGCGAACGTCTGCAGGACGGGGATCAGGCCGACGGTCACGAAGATCGAGAGCAGGAGGGTGGAGAGGAAGATCACTTCGCTTCCCGGCCCGGGAGGAATCCGTTCAGGATCGGCACGAACTGCCCGGCGAACCGCTGCAACCTCGCCTCGGCGTCTTCCGTCCTTTCCGATTCATACACCGGCGTGATCATCCGCACCAGCGCGCCGTCGGTCCGGTGTTGCGTCAGGGCGTCCCAGAAGGCATAGGCCTTCAACTGATACATGGTCGTGAGAATCCGACCCCGCTGTGGGAACCAGTAATAGGAAAGATGCCGTGCACCGCTTTTCTCCATTACCGCGCGGCTCACCCGGATGGTATTCCCCCCGTCGCCGCGTATCGGCAACCGAATGTTCCCGGAGTCCTGAAATATCCACCCGCCCCCCGGGAGGCAGGTATCCGGGGAATGGGTCGACGCGCCTTTCCGCTGGCTCCCGTTGTACGCCACGTACACGTTGACCTCTTTCCCGCGACCATCCCGGTAATCGAGGATCGTGTAATCGCTCAACTTCAGGAACGCCAGGGTCTGTGGATCCATCGTGGAAGGGACTCCGTTCCACTCCCCGAGCGTCAACGGAAGATCCCTCAAGGGGCGTTTGATCGCGATATGTTCCCGGAACTCCACCCCCCAGAACACCACCAGGGGGACCAGGAGGAGGACACCCGCGACCATGGAATGGTAAGGAAGAACGGGATGCCCCGCCGGCGCGGGCGGTTGCACCTCTGCCGGACGGTGATTTTCCGGAGCCAGCCGGTTCAATCCCCAGACGACCAGTAGCAGAATCGCCAGGCTCCCCATGAAGATAAGCCACCCCGAGAAGTCGTGGAAGAACCCTTCCGCGACCTTCTGCCCGAAAAACTGGTATAGGACGCCGACGGAGGCGATCCTCAGGCTGTTCGTGACGATCGTCACCGGGATCGCAAAAAGGACCAGCACCGCCCCTTTCCAGAAACGGTACCGGAAATGATACGCGAGCAGGCAGGCCAGTGCCATGAGAGGGAAAAGATACCGCAGGCCGCTGCAGGCTTCCACCACCTGCAACCGGGTGAAACCCAGGTCGATGATGTTCCCCTCCCGGTAGGCGGCCATGCCGACCATTTGCATCAACCGCACGCCGAGCCATGAGGAGACGAGTTGCAATTTCAGGGAGATATTCGTGTATAAAAGATGCGGCGGCGGAAACATCACCAGAAGGAACGCAAGGGGGAAAGCGGCGACCTTCATCTTCCCCCACCCCAGGTGCATCCAGCACAGGCCGACGATCACCAGCCAGAGGGACAGGAATAGGGTCGTATATTCCCCGCCCAGTTCCCCCAACGCGTAGAGAAAGATCCCCACCCCGATCGGGATCAACCCCCGCCAGGACGGGTCGGAAGGGTACCGCTTCAGTTCGGCCCGTTTTTCCCAGAGAAGATAGAGGACGATGGGCAAGATGGCGTAACCGTAATTAAAATCCTCCGCACGCCACAGTGTGAGCAGATAAGCGATCGCAGAATGGTACAGCAGACCCAACAGGACGCCGAATAATAATATGTTAAGCCAGTTTCCCATCTTCAGTATTACCAAAAACACACAGTTTAATCAGTGAAGAGTGACGAGGTATTCCATCTTCAGACTAAAGGAAATATTTCTTCCTACTGAATATTTTTACAAACACAATATAGATCAGAGGTGAAAACAGGGCCAATATTGTCCCAAATCGGTTTTCGCCATTTAATTTCCCTTCCGGCGAGATTGAACAACCGCCGCCGCCTCCGACTCCGGCATCACCGCCAACGCCACTGCCAACGCCACCGCCAACACCGCCACCACCTCCGCCACCACCGGAGTTGGATTCATGCGCCCCGATATCCGGAGCGGGACCGAAAGGGACATTGTTGCCGAAATAATCCGAGGTTAAACCTACATTTGTCCCTGCGTCAATGGCGGGGGAACCTGCGGTTAAACGGAAGTCGGAAGTGGAGATAAAGCGGGGATCTCCTGTAATGCTCGCCCCATCGTATGAAGAAACCGCCTTCCACGATGCGAAGGTGGCAATTGTGGCTTCTGCCGCTCCCCAAGTCCAAGCGCCGGTTCCATGGTATAGATTATTATTTATCGACGTTGCATTTCCGGATGCAGCCCTTATATTAACGGTATTGTTATAGAATATATTATTCTTTACATTTCTAACTCCTTGATTTACGTTTGCTATCCATATCCCTACGCCACAATTTACAATATTATTATTATAAATATCTATTGAACTATTCGCTCTCGTACCAAGACGAATCCCCTCGCAAGCATTATTTTGGCAATTTATAATATTGTATGACAATATACCTGTGTTACTATGATCGCTATTTACTATAATCGCATAACCACTGCTAAAAGGTCCTATCAGTTTGTTCCATCTGGCCGTTATATTGCTTGCGTTAACCCATACCATCCCTTTTGTACCGCCAGTTATGGTATTATACTCCACAACACTATTGTCGGCACCTGCGTCAAAGTATATTCCATTCCCGGTATCGATAAAAGTATTGCGGGAGATCAATATATTGTTGTTTGTGGTGTATGTTCCACCTCCATCTTCCAGGTAGATATTGGTATGCGATATCGTGTTATTAGTGATAGCGCCATCATTACCCGAATGCAATATTCCATTATATGCGACCCCCGATATCGCGTTATTATCTATGACGCCGGCGGTAATAGAGGTAAGTATTCCCATCCCGGCACCCGGCAAATGCGGATAGACACCCCCGGAATTGGTAATTGTATTGCTTCTAATATAACTACCGGAAACGGAACCTTGATAGAGTATTCCATTCTCAATGTTATGATCCACAAAGTTATTATATACAGTGGTATTATCTATCGTGTATCCTCTTGATGATTGAATTGGTGATAAAAATATTCCGACCTTTCCGTTGTAATGCGCTTCCGAATTATTAATAAATACATTGCTCACGTTTGAGTTCCAATTGTTTATATATATTCCGTAATGTCCAGCAAACCGGACTACCATGCTATCTATCGTAATATTACTCTTGTCAGTAGCGTTAATCGCGCTATTATTGCTGGATGCTTCTACGGTGGCGGTAGTCGGATCTCCCCCACCCTTTTTCCAAATATATAACCGTTGGGTCCCCGAATCGTAAACCCACGTATTCTCCGTTATCATCCAAACCATTCCCGTCAGGTAGTACCTCATGGATGTGGCAGGATTTACCGAGATATCATCTATGGTCATAGCGGAAGTAACGTCATCCCAGGCCGACACCGTCGCGGTTTTTTGAGTCCATGGATTGGTATAGATTCGAAGTTGCGCCCCCACGAGATCGGATGACGCCTTCCCATGAAGCGCATTATCAATGAGGTGCACAGAATCCCCTGAATTTGAGGAAGGATATGCAAACGACGGTGGGCTGCTACCTGCCGCGGCGGGCCAGTGGGCTGGCCGGCAATATTCGTTTTCAACGAAGACCTGCAGTGGAATAGAGGCATACGTCGCATAATAAACATTCGTTGCCCCTACCCGTGTCCAAGGGCCAGGAATTACATTCGTTGGTTGAATGATCGGTTTCGCCCCGGTGCCATAAGCCGCTATCGTAACGGGATTCCCCGCCGAACCAGAGGAAGGAACCGTCAACGATTCCCGCCACGTTTCCCCGCGCTTGAACAGGATAGAGTCGCCGGCGGCGAAGTTCGACGCATTCACCTTCGCGATCGTTCTCCAGGCGTTTTCGGGGGACAATCCATTCTTGGCGTCATCACCGCCCGACCGGTCAACATAATAGGTTGCACCCCACCCGTTACCGGAGAGGAGAAGGATGGAGAAGATGAAAGAAGATACGAGTTTTTTCATCCGTTGACCTATTGGATTTCTTTCTCCTGCCTTATCGCCCGATTACCGATTGCTCTTCACGTTATATTCCGCAGCAAACAACCGGCGCATCTTTTCCCGGACGATCCAGCTTAAGAATATGGGGGTGGATTTCATGTTTCGCTCCCAAAGTCGCCCCGGCTCCCGAAAAAATCTTGGAAGCCATTCCAACCCACGCTTTTGCCAGAATATCGATGATCGCGCCTTGGTGCCGGCGTAGAAATCAAAGGCCGCCCCGATGGCTCCGATGAAAGGAACGTCCAGTTGGGTGTGATTCTGATAAATCCATTTTTCCTGCTTCGGCGCGGTCATCCCCACCCATAGAACATCCGGTTTGGAATTATTGATCGCGCTCAACATCCGGTTATTATCAGGGGCCGAGAATGTATCTTTATAGGGAGGAGAACATGTTCCGCACACGTCGATGAAAGGATATTCCACCTGCAACCGGGAGCGGATCCGCGCCAGCACATTTTCCGATGATCCCAGGAAGAAATATTTCAACCCCCCGCCGCTCTGCGCCATTTCATTCATTCGAATAAAGTATTCGGTCCCCGAAACCCTGTCCCTTATCGGTGTATTCATCGCCTTGGCGGCAAGCACAATTCCAACACCATCCGGAATCAGAATATCCGCTCCCTTCAATGCCTCCTGAAATTCGGAATCCCGCGAGGCGACCACCAGCGAATGAGGGTTCGCGCATGCCATGTATCGACCCCGTTGCCGATTCTTGATCCACCCGAATGCCTCCTTCACGTCCTGCTCCAATCCTTGCCTGCTGATCCGGTACCCGAATATTTCCACTCTATCGGGATTCACTCAGTGCCGACCCCGCATTTCAAAGTCATCCCGTGCCCGGCTGTAAATCTCCAGGAGCAATTCCAGATTCTTTTCGGCCGTGTATTTCTCCAGGAAGATATCGCGCGCCTTCTGCCCCATCCGATGTGCCCGTTCCGGTCTTTCCGCAAGGTGGTTCACCCGTTGCGCGAGATCCACCGGGTCACCGGCCTTGAAATGTAGCCCCGTATCCCCATCCAGGACGATTTCGGCAAGGCTTCCGAGACGGGAGGTAACGACAGGAGTACCGCAAGCAAAGGCTTCCAGGATCACCATTGGAAATCCCTCGTAACATTCCGATGGCACAACCTGAAGGCAGGCACCGCTGATGATCGAGATCACCTCGTCTCGATGCACCCTTCCCAGAAACTCGGCATGGATTCCCTGTGCTCTTACTTGCGACTCCAACTCCCCGTAAAGAGGTCCGTCTCCCAATATTTTCAATCGGAGATCGCTGACGGAACGCCAAGCCGTAAGCAGCGTCCTTACACCTTTTTCCATACTCAAGCGCCCCACGAATACTGCATAATTGCCACGATCCTTCCATGGAACCGGCTTGAAATTTCCAGCGATAAAGTTCGGCTTCACATGGACCGCCCCTCCAGGCAGGCCGGCTTCGACCATCTTCTCGCGCTGGAATTTCGACAGGGCGATGAAGGCATCAACGTGCTTCGTCCATGTTCCCAGGTATCGATGGAGCGCGACGCTGATAGCCAATGGCAATGTGGATAAACGGTTATCGCGATAGCAACCATATCGCAAAGACGGCCAAACGGATCGGGTGTCCAGACACTCCGTGCAGACCCCCCCTGCCCTCATGGGAATTGCCGCCGGGCAGAACAGGCGGTAGTTGTGCAACGTCAACACCTTTGGAGCCTGATTCCCGATAGCGTGGAAAATTGCCGGGGATAAGAGCGGAAAGGTATTGTGCACATGCACCACATCGGGCTTGAAGGCCTCCACCGCGCGCCGGAGTGCCCAAGCCGCCCACGGGTTCCACGCTGTCGAGAGCGCCCCCTGTACGCGTCCCAACGCCCCCTTGGAGCGAATATCGTCGCTATGCCGCCTAAACTCGGCCACCTCATGCCCGCTTTGCCGCAGCAGGTCGCGCTCGGCTTCAAAAACATCATTCTCGCCGGAAGGGGCGGAGGAGCCATAGTAGTTGTGCGCCAGAAATATCCTCACATCAGTTGGCGTTGCAGAGATCCTGCCTTTGGTCGTCCCCGTTTTTTTTTGTTAATTACATTCTCAATGATCATGTATAGGTTTTTTAGAAATTCTTTTGTCCCGAGATGGGAAACGGACCCGGATACAATCTGCCTTGAGAAAGACGTATCATTTGTTTCGCTAATCGCTCTTGCTGTGGACTCCGATGTAACCGTGTCGAGAAGCACACCGTTTATTCCATTGCGAACAATCTCCGGAACTCCCCCGACGCGAGATGCTATCACCGGAGTTCCGCAAGCCATCGCTTCCAGCAATACCATTGGAACTCCTTCCATATCCGAAGGGAGAACTACCACATCCGCCATATTGTAATAATTCGGTAATTCATCATGAGATATATTGCCGAGGAAGGTGACAACCGTTTGCAGCCCGTTCCTGATTGCGTAATCCTCGAATTGTTTTCTGAGAGTACCTTCCCCCGCAAGAAATAGTCTGAATTTCATATTATTATTCTGTAATAATGCGAAAGCACCCATAATCAGATCGACTCTTTTGACCTCTTCAATTCGTCCAACGAAGAGAATTGCAATCTGATCGGAATGAAGGCTATAGAATGATCGCATGTTGATTCGTGAATCACTGGAAATACGAAATTTTTCAGTGTCTACTGCGTTCAGCAATAGACTCGTTTTCCCCCCGGCCCCATTCCGCTGTGCCTGTTCAAAACATATTTTATCGATGGCGATCGTCCAGTCGGCGCGTCTATGAATGATTTTCGTTATGATTTCGAACAGTTTATGCATTAAACGATTTCTCGCCCAAGGAAATTTTGCTTTCGACATAGGATTTGCGGAACCGTGTTGATGATAAATTACTGGTATCATTTTATTGAAATAAACAAATGGGAGAACTACTTCCGGCGAGTGTATATATAAAACATCACATCCACTATTCAATATATCTTTTCTATGAATTAAATAGCTAACCAAGAATTTAATACGTGCCGGAATGATGGATTTATAGTTTATTTTCCCAAAAGCAATGAAATTTACCCGTTTATTAATCCATATTGATTCTTTACAAGGAGTCTCATTTACTGAATATCCAAAAATGGTTGCTGATACTTCCAGATTTTCCAATATATTTTCGACAAATCCACCAGCCCCACCAGATGTTACACGCTTTGCGAAATCGCCAGGGCAAATAATACCGATTTTAAATCCCGCTTTATCCATTCTGTTGATATTCTTTATGTCGCCCGGATTGCATGATGATCAGACATACATTCACAATAACATGTTCATTCTTACGATACCCCATTTATATGAGTAAAATATGCCAAACATGAAGAACAACCCCTGCGCCAATTCCACTCTGGTAATATAACAATTGCTTAGCCCATTCATGATGAAAACCGACAAGGCAAGAGCAATGAAATACGTTCTTAAATTATAATTTGACGTAAAACTGTAGATATCTTTTACTATGATTCCATATATTAATAAATAACTGAACAAGCCCAATAATCCTAAAGTCATAAGTAACGCCAAGTAATCATTATGAGCCGATAAAATCAATTCCTTTTTCATCAAAACAGGTTTGTTTTCACTACCAAGTCCGGCACCTATCAACTTTTTTTCCACCGAGAACTCAATAAATGTATTAACATCGTGTTTCCAAATACTTATACGACCACTTCCCGCACTGTCCAAGCTTTGCTCTCTTACTTCTTTGGTTTGCCAAATGATTTCAGAAACCCTCTCGTATTTAATTACACAGATCAAAACAAAACACATAATGAAACCAAATAAATATATTTTATTGTATTTCCATAACATTATCAGCGAAAACACAATAAATCCGACAAATGTGGTACGTGTTCCCGCTTTATATAGACACCAAATCGAGCATAAACATAACAAGTCTAACGCTATTTTAATGTATTTATTTTTTATGCCATAGCAAAACCGAAGCAACATATATATAAAATAAAAGAACAACATCGCATGACCAAATGAATGTGAATTAAGAAATATTCCATAATACCGAATATCCCCGGTATGGTATAGCAATAATCCCTTGTCCAACCCAGAATAAATCGCATAGATACTGCCAAATATCGGATATACGAATCCGGCAATAAAGGCGATTAACAGATACTTTATTTGATTTTCGGTTTTTATTACGGAAGTAAAAAGGATTAACATCGGATACGGAATGATATTTCTGGCTATCCATTGAAATTGCGATCCCCAAAAATAACTTAATCCTGCATAAAACAAAAATAACGATATTGCCATAAACATGGAATTAAACTTAATATATCTTATATTAAATAATAGAATGATTACCGATAAATACGTTATTGCCACTGGAAAGAATTCGAGAACATTAATCCCATAAAATCTGTATTTTCCCAAAACCAAAGTCAAAGGGCGAAAAAACGCAAATAACATCAAGACACTATAACCCATCATGTCAACCGGAATAATATTTCATTCATGGTCAGATGTTAGGCACTATGTTTTTTCGGGCAATACAAAGTATATACCCGGGGAACCACTTTTTTATTATTTTTCTTTCCATAACGGATTTATCTTTAAAAAAAGATGCCATTTTTAACAATATTGTCATTATTTTAAAATATATAATCTTAATAAATGTGAATAAATTATCTCTTAGGTATATATTTCGCTTAAGATTCACAGGAAAATTAATTATGTAATCCGAAAAGATAACCTCAAATCCTGCCCGTCGGACATAATCACTAATTCGATCACAGTCCATTATACCCAGATAATGGTAAGAAAGTAATTTACGGCTGATTATTTTATGAATCGGATTATTCAGATTTGGAACTCCTATGACGAGGTACCCGCCCGGATGAACCAGCGCTGTATGACGGTTTATTACATCCTCCGGCTCCGTGAAATGTTCTATAAAACCGAAAGACCCAACAACATCGTACTGCTTTTCCGTAACAAGTTTGAAAAAATCGTTTATCAATATTTCTGAACCGTTAACGCCGATTTTACGCAACTGTTCAGGTAATAGCATCGCTTTATCGGTATAATCTATTCCACTGACTAAATAACCCATTCTCTTGCTGAACATAGCGAGAAATCTGCCCGGATAACATCCCACCTCAAAAAAAGTTTTTCCATGGCCATTTGGCAAATAATGCTGCAATATCTCCATAATTCTGCAAATCAAGGGATCGGTACCTCTGGACAAATCATCCAGATGATCTATATCCGCAGCATTTGCATCCCAGAACTCCTTCGAAGTGATTCGGCCCGTCCATTTCATTCAAAACTCCAATTATGCCCTTGCATCAATTAAATGCCATATTCCATTCGTTGCAAGATGGTCGTCACCCGACTCTCGAAGGTATGTTTTAAACTGGCCTCGTACCCTCGGTATGCGATCCCTTCACGCTCCTTATCCGCGTTCAGTAATCGCTCTATTGTGATTAACAAATCATCATCTTCGAACTCCACATACTCCTCCCCAACCTTGAGCCACTGGTGAAGATGTTTTTTATTTTCTGCCAACATGCACGTTCCAGTTCCCGGGATAGCAAAGAACATCGGATTTACAGGGGTAATCCCATCATCTTGATGGATATTAATGCATATCTTTGAACCTGAAATGGCTTTGGCCAATTCATCCGCTGAAACTCTTCTGCTGATCCACTGGACTGTTCCAGTTTGTCTGATTTTATAATGGAAATATAATGACATGGTGCCGGTTAAAGTCCCTGTAGATCCAATAAATCCACACCGCCACTTTTTTGATAAATCCGATTTAGCTATCTTATTTAAAATTTCAAGTCGTCTTTTATAATACCCACCTACAGTTCCGATCAACAAAACATCCATATTTTTACCGAAGCATAATCCGGGATGGTACAAATCTCTGTCATATCCGAGGGGCAACCAACTACTTTTCCCACCATCATTCCCAGGGATGTCGCCGCCATCTACGTAAAAGGTCCTCGCTGCCATATCGGCTATATTTTTTTGGTAGGGAGCACGCGAAAGCGAATCAAGAGTCCAAAGAATGATCGGGATTTTTGTATTTGATATTATCTCCTTGTTATCGTCGTCCAGATAATTGCCTTTGACAATCAAAAAGAAATCAAATTTTTTTTGCTTAAGTAAAGGAATTGCTCCTTTACGGAGGCTCTCGTTAAATGAATTTATAGCAGCCTTGTTGGAATTAGGATCTACTACGAGTCGATTAATAGCCAGCTTAAAAAAACTCATATGAGGGGGACTATAGGCGAAAAGGTCTGCATCCCAACCGAGGTTTCGAAAAGCCTTTGTCACGCTTTGGGGGATACCCCCCGTGTCGGGACCTATAATCAATACATTTCTCTTCAAGGGATGGACCATGGCTGAAGATCGTCTTCGCTTAACTGCACCAGCATATCCAGTGGGGTCAGGGCGAGGTGCGCAAATACCATTTGTTGATCAAACGGGGAATTTCCGGTTCGATCCGCCACCCCCATGCCCCGGCACCCAGAGCCATGCCGACTGCAAGGACCGCCGACAGAGCCGGAGCGGGTTGCACAACTGCCGCAACAAGCCATGCCGCCCCTACCAAAGCAGCCCCCGGAAGCAACCCCCACAGACTGGCCCATCCGATCCTCGAACCCCAAAACAACAGACCGGTATCCAAGGCCACCCTTGCGCTCCAGGCCAGGGCAGCGCCGATCAAGCCAAAGTTGTGCAATGCGACCCACAGCAGAACCACAAAGGGCACAAACTCCAACATGTGAAATTTGGCGACAACATCGGGGTGGCCTTGGGCTTGCAGCAGAAAGAAGGGCACAAAAGCCGGGCCATTGACCCAGAGTCCTAACAGAATGATTTGCGCCACCGGCGTGGCGTGGCCGGCAACCTCCTCACCTACCCATAGCTTCAGGAAAGGCCCGATCAGGAGGATGGCGGGGGCAATGATCAGCGTCAAGCCAATGCCGATTAGCCTAACGGCACGGATGGATAGTTCCCTGGCATCGGAGGATGTCTGGTTGGACAAGCGGGGGAACATGGCCCGCACCAAGGCACTTGGCAACACCTGAATCCTTTGCACCAAGTTGAACGGCACGCTGTAGTGGGCCACCGCCCTGGCACCAAGGACGCTGCCGATCATCATCCGGTCCAGGGTTTCCAGCAATGGGCTGACCAGGGCGGTCACGGAAACCCATGCGCCGTAACCAACAAGCTTTTTGGCCCAGTTTCGTTGGGGCAAGCGGATCCTGTTGACCGGCACGGCCCGCAATGCAGCGATGGCCAGGGTCAGGAACGATGTAACGCGGGCAAGCACCGCAGCCGGAATTACCACCGAAAGCTCCGGCCCCCAAACCAGAACCGCCAGGAGGGGCACTGCCTGAAACAGCACCGTCCCCAGCACTTGAATGTAATTGACGGCGAGAAAGCGGTCACACCCCTCCATTGTGCCGGTCAGCACTCCGGACATTGTGGCGATGGGGACCGCGGCAGCGACCCAAGGCAATACCCCCAGGATCTCTCCCCGCAGAACTTCGGACATCTTGAAGACCTGGCCCAGCAGGGGCGATGCCGTCAGGTAAAGCACTCCGCCACCCGCCAGCCCAAACAGGCTGTTAAGCCACAACCCCGTCCAGAAAACCGCTTCCCGGTCTTCCGCGTTCGCGTTGTCCGTTTTGGCGATCTGGTTTGCGGTAGCACGGGAAAGCCCGAGATCGAATACGCCAAAATAGCCGAGCAGTACCCAGACGATGGATATGACCCCAAAACGAGGCAAACCGATGTGTTGAAGATAGAGGGGAACGGTGACGAGCGAAACCAGCATGGGAATCATGCTTCCCCCCAAATTGAAGAGGGTGTTTCGCTTAAGGTTCGGTGTGGTCAGGACCGCCTCGCTTCCCGGATGAGTGCGTCGAATCCTTCTTCGTAGGTTTGTGCCGGTTCAGAAACAGGCCGGGGATCTTCTCCTGCGGGAGCCGTCGCAACGCCCGTTCGACATCCCGGCTCGAAGGCGATCACGATCCGGGCAGGCTACCGCCCATGCAGCGTCATATCGGAAGCAAGTTCACGATTATTCAGCTATTTTCGTTGATATGGCACTCCGTTGGGACACCGGGGAACGGATCGCGCGACACGTCTTCAACGGGTGTAAAAATAATTTGTTAATTATAACGCAAAAGGCAGGGCCATTCGGCCCTGCCTTTCGTCGATCGATGCTGTTGCGGTCCTTATTCCGGAATCGGACGGGAATATAATGAGGTCATGAACAAACTGCGGGCCGGCAAAGGAGTCGTCGTGGGCGCATGCAGCGGAAAGACCCGGGCTGCGGCGGCCTTGCTGGCGGTCGGGCTCCTGTGCGGGTGCGCGGCGCCGCAACCGGCGACCCGCCCGGCGGAAGAGAAACCCGGCGTCGCGGTCCGTCTTCCCGGCACGCATCCAATGGACATCGACGTCCGGACGGAGAAGCCGGTCGTCCAGCCGGAGCTCCCCCCCAGTGCTCCCCTGCCCAACAATCCCGAAGAAGCCAAGGGGCTATGGCTCCGCATGTTCGAGGTGGAGCGAATCCCCGGAAAGAAACCCCCTCCGGCCCCCGAGGAAAGAACCCTCGAGGAATAAGCGTCCGTAGCGCGATTA
>Ga0209253_10003647_pt1 | contig 13498 bp, 12 predicted proteins | sample FrelakmetBRP12BR_FD_187145 | JGI IMG/M metagenome (GOLD analysis project Ga0209253, IMG submission 187145) | Freshwater lake sediment microbial communities from the University of Notre Dame, USA, for methane emissions studies - BRP12 BR (SPAdes)... | ecosystem: Environmental > Aquatic >...
TTTGACATATCTTCACCTAACTAACGCGATAACTCTTGATCGACATCAACGCAGGTGCTCCAATACACCCGTTTGAGCCCCATAATAATCGCGCCAGCGACCTCTATCGGCTCATGAAAAGGCGTTCATATAACCCTTTTGGTCAGCAGCTTCAGAAAGGTGTGATCTTATGATGCCAACGCGCTCAGCCAGCACTGTGCGTTACGGAGATGGGGAAGGAAGCTGCATTAGCGTCTGTGAAAGCGACCATCGTGCTCTCATCCGAGAGTGAGTTGTTGCAGGCGCGTTGTTCGCTTTTGCCATTAAGTAATGGCTTTTTATATATATCCATAAACTAAAGAGAACTGCAAGTGGACGAATATGGAACTAAAGATACACTGGTATTGGGGCCTCATCGGTTTGCTTGGATTCTTAGGCGTGCTCCTCAACCAGCCGCTGTTCTTTATCTTCTTTGTTTCCAATATGGGAGGGGCCCTCACCCCGATCGGTGATCCGCCACTTTTCCTCGGCTATCTCAAAGGGATTCCGTTTTTCTGGGTGCTCGAGGCGGTGTGGGCGAAGTGGCTCCTGGCGATCGGCGCCGTGCTGGGAATCTTCTTCGTCCTGGATACGCTCAGCTACCGGAGTCTCCCGTCCCGGATCAAACACACCGTCCGGGAAGAGCACGAGAGGGGGGAGGTCAGCGGACTCCAGAACATCTTCTTCCTGGTGATTATCCTGATGGCGGTCTTTGTCACGGATCCCCCGTTCGTCCGGGAGCTCCTGATGCTCGCCGCGGCGGCGGGATCGTACTACACAACGAATGACGCCATTCACCGTAAGAACGATTTCAACTTCATTCCCATCAAAGAGGTGGCCATCCTCTTTCTGGGGATTTTTGCCGCGATGATTCCGGCGCTGGACTGGCTGGAGCAAAACGCCGGAGGCATCGGCATCCGGACGCCGGGACAGTTCTACTGGGCGACGGGGGTGCTCTCTTCCTTCCTCGACAACGCTCCCACGTACTTGAACTTTCTGAGCGCGGAGATCGGCTTGCTGGTCAGACCTGAGGTCGTGCAACAGGTTCAGCACCTGGTTCAGACTCACGGCGCAGACGCGACCTTTATTGCCGGACCGGACTCCGTCGAGGTGGGGAACACCTTCGCTGCATTGCTGAAATACCATCCGGATCTTGTGGCGAGCGGATCGGCGGCCGGCGAGGAGATCGCCATGTCGTACCTTCTCGGGAATCACCCTCTCTATATTCAGGCGATTTCGTTGGGTGCGGTGTTCTTTGGTGCTTGCACGTATATCGGGAACGGCCCGAACTTCATGGTGAAATCAATTGCCGAGCAGAGCGGGATCGACTGCCCGAGCTTCTTCGGGTATGTCGTCCGTTTTTCGCTCCCCGTGCTTGTTCCGGTGTTCTTCCTTGTGTGGCTGTTCTTCTTCCGTGCCTGAGGCGGGGGCCTGTGGAACCTCCCGCAGAAGGAATTCCGGGCTGATCGATGAGCGATCTCCTCAAAAATCTTTCCCGCAATGCAGGGGCGCAAGCGCTTCTCACCCGATTTGTCGTCGACCATCGTGGTCCGATCCAGAAAGGGCTGAACCTTCTGGCCCTGCTCCTTGCGCTGGCCGCGGCGACATCACTGGTAGCCGTCCACGGATTCTTCCTGACTACGGAGCAGGAAAGGCTCGCCGAGATCCTCAACATCGCTGTTCTCTGCGGCTTCATCCTCCTGACGCTTCTCCGATTCGTCGTAGCCCCCCGGTGGTGGGTCCATCTGAAGGCTCACTGGGTTGACGCCACCATCGCGCTTCTGGGTTTCGCTGTTCTCGCGTTCCCTGGGTACCTGGGAGACGTGTTCCGATCGTGGTACCCATTGCTCACGGCGGAGAAGCTCACGAACCTGTATCTCGTCGCAACGCAATCGCTGCTGTTGCTGGCCTTCATTCCCGGCGCGATCCGGTACAGCAAGCGACTGATGACACTGAACATTCAGCCTTCACTCCTGATCGTGCTCAGCTTCTTCACGCTCATCCTTGCCGGAACGGGGGGGTTGATGCTGCCCCGTGCCACCGTCACAGGATCGATTGCATCATTGGACGCGCTCTTTACGGCTGCCAGCGCCGCGTGCGTCACCGGCTTAACCGTCGTGGACACGGGGACCACGTTCTCTCCGCTGGGGCAAACCATCATTCTTCTGCTGATGCAGGTTGGCGGACTGGGTATCATGACGCTGACGACGTTCTTTGCCGCCCTGATGGGAAGCGGTCAGGGGCTGAAGGAATATGCAACGCTCCAGTCTCTTCTGGGTGAGGAGAATGTCGGCGGAATACGCCGGACGGCTGTGCAAATTGCGGTTGTGGCGACCACGTTTGAGCTCGCCGGCGCTGCGGTGCTCTTCCGCTCTCTTGAAGGAGGATCTTTCGCGTCCGTTGGCGAACGCGTGTTCTTTTCGCTGTTCCATGCGGTGTCGGCGTTCTGTAACGCGGGGTTTGCCCTTACGCGCGAGAATCTCGCGCATCCGTTCCTCAAGACAAACACCGGCGTGCTCTGTACGATCATGGTCCTGATTGTGGTAGGAGGCATCGGGTTTCCGGTGCTCCGGAACATCGGCGGTCTCCTCAGGGTGGGCCGGCGCACAAGTGTGCGACCAAGGCTGACACTGCACACACGACTGGTCCTGATCACCACAGCCATGCTCCTGCTCGGCGGCGCCCTCCTCTTCGGTCTCCTGGAATCCGGGAATACGCTCCGCGGCGAGACGCCCGCGCAGACTGTGCTGCACGCGCTGTTTCAGTCGGTTACCGCCCGGACAGCAGGCTTTAACACGGTAGATATCGGTGCCCTTGCCGCTCCGGCTGCTTTCGTGCTCATGGTGTTGATGTGGGTCGGTGCCTCTCCCGGCTCGACTGGAGGAGGAGTGAAAACGACGACGCTCGCCCTGGCGTTGCTCAACATCCGGGCGATCGCGCAGGGGAAACAGAATGTGGAGATCTTCCGAAAAAAGGTGGCGGCCGATTCTGTGACCCGCGCGTTCAGTACGGCTCTGCTCTCGTTGATGTTCATCATGGCCGCGCTGTTTCTCCTCCTGCTGCTGGAGTCCGCGTCCTTTCAAAACCTGCTGTTCGAGGTGGTGTCGGCACTCGGAACGGTCGGCCTTTCGGCCGGAATCACCCCGTCTCTTTCGGCGGCGGGCAAGGTGGTTATCGTCATGACGATGTTTGCCGGCCGTGTCGGCCTCTTGTCGATCGTTATGGCTGTCACGCCGCGCGGGATTCACCAACGCGTGGACTACACGCAGGAAATCGTTCTCGTGACGTAAGGGAGATGCATCATGGCAAAGCGATTTGCAGTGATAGGACTGGGGCACTTCGGGCACGAACTGGCCATCGGATTGACCGAAAAGGGCTCTGAAGTCCTCGCGATCGACAGCAGCCTCGACCGGCTGGAAGAAATCAAAGACAAGGTCACTCACACAGTGCGGCTCGACGCAACCGATGAAAAGGCGCTGAGGAACCAGGGCATTGAAGACTTTGATGCGGTTGTTGTTGCGATCGGGGATGACTTCGAAGCGACACTGCTGACCGTAGCCGTCCTCCAGCAGATCGGCATCAAACGGATCATCGTTCGCGGAACGACTCCGGTGCACGAACGGATTCTTGACCACCTTGAGATCGCAGAGATCATTCTGCCGGAGGTGGAAGCGGCGCGCCGTCTCGCGGACAGCCTTGTTCTGGAAAGTGTGCTCGATACATTCTCCGTCTCCTCTGACCACGCCATCGTTGAGGCACCGGCACCGGAGACGTTGATCGGCAAGAGTCTGCGGGAGCTCCGTCTTCCGCAGGAATACCACGTCTCACTCGTCACCATCAAGCGTGCGCGCAGGCAGCCTGGCCTTCTCGGCATGCGGACGAAAACCGTCGAGGTGATCGTCGGGATCCCGACGGCAGAGACGGTCATCGAACGCGGCGATATCCTCCTGGTCTTCGGCTCCAGGAAAGCGATAGAACGCATGCTCAAAACGTGAGGCCATGCGAGGAACGGGACCGGGCCGGGAATTCCTGTCCGGGATCGAGAGCTTTGTTTCTTTTGGAGGATTTTTCTACATTGAACGTTGCGTACACGAGGAGGGGTTTCGTACGCTTCCGCCCCGACTGACCATCATGATGCACCCGAAAGCTCTATGACCATGCCGATCTCGATCAACGACATTTTCGCCACCGGCCCCATGATGCTGGTGTCCCTCGTGGCCCTGGTAGTCATCATTGTGGAATCGCTGAAGGACAGGACGGAGGCGATCAACTTCTGGATTACCGTCGCCGGACTCGCCGGTGCCATTGCCCTTGCCGCCGGATCCCTCGGCGCCTCAGGGAAAGCGTTCGCGGGAATGGTCACGACGGGGGGGTATGCGAGCTACTTCGCAATTGTTTTTTGTGCAGCGGGAATTCTCAGCGTCATGCTTTCAAAGACCTATATCGCCAAAGAAGGGATTGAGCACGGCGAGTACTACGCCCTCATCCTCTTCGCGGTTGTCGGCATGATGCTGATGGCGGCTGCTGCAGATCTCGTTATTTTCTTCCTCGGGCTCGAGCTGATGTCGATCTGCTTCTACATTCTGGCGGGATTTGCCAGAAAACGCCTCACCAGCAACGAGGCGGCGCTCAAGTATTTCCTCCTGGGAGCTTTCGCCACCGGCTTTCTGCTCTACGGTATTGCGCTGATCTACGGGTCTTCCGGCACCACGAACATCGGGGCGATCACGGAAAAAGCGGCCTCCCTGATCGGATCGCCGTTGTTTCTTGTTGGGCTCGGCCTGCTCATGATCGGCCTTGTGTTCAAGATTGCCGCGGTTCCGTTCCATATGTGGGTGCCCGATGTGTATGAAGGCTCTCCTACGACGGTCAGCGGCTTCATGTCCACCGGGGGCAAAGCCGCCGCATTCTCCGCCTTCCTGCTCATCTTCGGTCCCGCCATCGTGTCACTCTCCTGGCAGGTGCGCGACATCCTTGCTGTGCTCTCAGCCCTGTCCATGGTGGTCGGCAATGTCATGGCGATCTCGCAGACCAACATCAAGAGAATGCTTGCCTACTCCAGCATCGCGCACGCGGGCTACATTCTGACGGGCATCGTCGCGGGGAATGCCTACGGGTCGAACGGGGTTCTCTTTTACCTCGCGGCATACACGGTGATGAACATCGGGGCATTCGGTGTCCTCTCTATCCTCGAGTCGGAAAATGGCGGGCATCTGACCTTTGAGGACTACGCCGGGCTGTCGACACACAAGCCGGTCGTTGCCGGGCTGATGGCGCTCTTCATGTTCTCTCTGGCCGGCATACCTCCGTTCGCTGGTTTCTTCGGGAAATACTACGTCTTCGCCGGGGCGGTCGAAGCGGGATTTACATGGCTGGCGATCGTTGGTGTCCTCATGAGCGTTGTTTCCGCGTACTATTATCTCCGGCTCGTTGTCGTCATGTACTTCCAGGAACAACCTGCGGGTCCGGAGGCGCCGGTGACGGCAATCGGCCTGGGCGCGCTGATTGCTTCCGCCATCGTTATCATCGGACTGGGGCTCTTCCCCTCCACGATCGTCAACGTCACCTCGCACTTCTTCTAGGTCCGGCATGCAGCTCCTCGTCACGGCGGAGCAGATGCAGGGATTCGATCGGGCAGCCATCAAGCGCCTCGCGATTCCCGGTCTGCTCTTGATGGAAAACGCCGGCAGGGCCTTCGTCGATCTGCTCCAGGAACGGTGCGGGCCGCTCAACGGCCGGACGGTTCACGTCGTGTGCGGAAAAGGGAACAACGGGGGAGATGGCTTCGTCATCGCCCGCCACCTGGTAAGCCGCGGCGCCGTTGTCCGTGTTCTGCTTCTGGCAAAACCCTCTGAAGTCAAAGGCGACGCCGCCGTCAACCTGGAGAGCGTCCGGCGGATTGCGGCCGCTCAGACATCGGCGCTGACGCTCGCCACGATCGTACGGTCGTCTGCGTTGGCGCGCCTGCGTGCGAAGGACATCATTGTCGACGCGATCTTCGGGACCGGCTTTTCGGGAAAGGCGTCCGGCATCCACCGGAAGGCGATCGAATGGATACGCGCCCAGCACGCCTTCGTCGCTGCCGTCGATATCGCCTCTGGAGTCAACGCGTCAACCGGTATGGTCGAATCCGCGGCCGTCCGTGCAGCTCTGACGGTCACGATGGGACTCGCCAAGATCGGTCACTATGTTGGAGCCGGACGGGAATGCAGCGGGGAGGTCCGCGTGGTGGATCTTAGCATCCCGCCGTTCGTCTTCCGGCCCCCCCGCCCCGCGGTGTTCAGGGTTCATTCCGATGACGTTGCGGCCAGCCTGCCGCACCGACCGGCTACCGCGCACAAGTACAGCGTGGGAAAAGTCCTCATCCTGGGAGGATCACGGAATTTCACAGGGGCACCGGCTATGACGGCGCAATCTGCCCTGTTGTCCGGGGCAGGTGCGGTCATCCTCGCTGTTCCGGTCTCGATCCAGGCTGTCCTTGCAAGGAAGCTGACGGAGGTCATCCTTGCGCCCCTCCCCGAAACGCCCGAAGGGACGATCTCCATGGATGCGATCGGCCTTGTACGGGAAAAAATCGCATGGGCAGACGCCGTTGCCGTTGGGCCCGGCCTTTCCCGGAATGCGGAAACGGACCGCCTTCTCCTCACCCTGATTCCGGAAATCCCGAAGCCGCTCGTGATCGATGCCGATGCGCTGACCGCACTGGCGGTGAAACCCGGGATCCTTCGCAGAAGGACGGCACCGACAATCCTTACGCCGCATGCCGGCGAATTGTCCCGTTTGACGACGGCGTCCGTCTCTGAGATCGAACTGCAGCGGGTGGAAGTGTCACGGGAGAGCGCGCGTCGCCTCAGGAGCATTCTGGTGCTCAAGGGATCACCCACCGCAACAGCAACTCCGGCCGGGGACGTCGTTCTCAACTGCACAGGGAACCCCGGCATGGCGACCATCGGCTCGGGTGACGTGCTTACCGGAATCATAGCCGGCCTATCGGCTCAAGGGATGGACCCTGCCGCCGCCGCCGCTGCGGGCGTGTTTGTCCACGGGAGAGCGGGCGATATCGCCGCTCGTAAGCTTGGCCAGAAAAGCCTCCTCGCGCTCGACATCCAGTCGCATATCCCGGCTGCGATGCGGGAGCTCGAACGATGAACGGTCGTGGAGAGAGGTCGCGCGGTTTTGTCTGGTATCAGTTGCCCGCGATTCTCTGGGCCCTGGTGATCTTCATCTCCTCCTCCATTCCTTCGTCGGCAATTCCCGACCTCACGATCTTCCGGTTTGACAAGGTGATTCATTCTGCCATCTTCCTCGTCTTCTGCCTCCTCACGTACCGGGCTCTCCGGTATCAGGACCGTTTTCCTTTTCTGTCGAGGCACTGCCTCGGATTTAGCCTGCTGTTGACGTTTTTCTACGGCAGCCTTGATGAGATACATCAGTTCTTTGTCCCCGGGCGGAGTGCGGATCCCTTTGATCTCGTCGCGGATACGGTCGGAGGAATCCTCGTGGTCACGGTGATCTGGATCGTGTCGAAAATCCACGCAGACGCGCGGGACGCGGCAGAGCAGTAACGCAGATTGATTTTGCTGCGGCATTTGCCTATCTTCTCAGGCATTGAAGTTTTCTCTTGTCCATACCGATGGCATGGCGCGGGCGGGTACCGTGCAGACTGGGAGGGGGGATGTCCCCACTCCCATTTTCATGCCTGTCGGCACCCAGGGCGCAGTCAAGGCGATAGAACCGCGCGAGCTGGAGGAGATCGGAGTCCGGGTCATTCTCGGAAACACCTATCACCTCTATCTCAAGCCGGGTACCGAGATCATCGAAAAGGCGGGGGGGCTGCACAGGTTTATCGGCTGGGAGCGACCCATTCTCACCGACAGCGGCGGGTACCAGGTGTTCAGCCTTTCGGACCTGCGAGGCATCGATGCTGACGGCGTGAATTTCAAGTCGCATCACGACGGTTCTTTCCACCGGTTCACGCCGGAGAGCGTGGTCGACGTCCAGCGCTCGCTCGGATCGGACATCATGATGGTCCTCGATGAGTGTGCGCCGTATCCTTGTGACGAAGAATATGCGGCACGGTCCAACGAGCTGACGCTTCGCTGGGCCGAACGGTGCAAGGCGCGGGAGACCGCTACGCAGGCACGCTACGGCTATTCACAAATGCTTTTTGGCATCGTCCAGGGAAGTATCTATCCGCGGATTCGCGAACGGTCGGCACGGGCGCTCGTGACGATGGATTTCGAGGGGTATGCCATCGGCGGTCTTTCGGTGGGCGAGCCCGTTGACATGATGTATGCGATGACCGGCGTCTGCACGGAGATCCTGCCGGCGGAGAAACCCCGCTATCTCATGGGGGTTGGCACACCGGAGAATATTCTCGAATCCATCGCGAGAGGAGTTGATATGTTTGACTGCGTCCTGCCGACACGGAACGGACGCAACGCGCTGTTTTTCACTCGGGCGGGAAGGGTCAATATCAGGAATGCGGCCTACGCGAGGGATTTTTCGCCTCTGGATGCGGGATGTTCATGTTACACCTGCAGGAGCTTCACCCGTGCCTATCTTCGTCACCTCTTCAAGGCGCAGGAGATTCTCGCTCTGCAGCTGGCGACGATTCATAACCTGTCGTTCTATCTCTGGCTGACGCGGTCGGCCCGTGAGGCGATACTGGACAATCGATTCCTGTCGTGGAAGGGCTCTATGCTCCGGGCGCTCTCGGCGGAGGCTGCAGATGTTTCTCTGTAAAACACCATATCATCACTGAGGAGGAATCACATTGACGACACCGTACTGGATCGCCATGGCGCCGCAGCAGGGCGGAAGCCCGGAAAGCGGACTGATGAGTACCCTGATTATGTTCGCGCTCATCATCGGCATTTTCTATCTGATGATCCTCCGGCCGCAGCAGAAGCGGCAGAAAGACCGGCAGAAGATGCTGGACGCCGTGAAAAAGGGGGACAAGATCATCACGGCGGGGGGGCTGCACGGAACCGTTGCCGGCGTGGAAGAGAAGACGCTGCTCGTGCAGGTCTCTGACAACGTGAAACTGAAATTCGATCGGTCGGCGATCGCGTCGATTGTGCGCGAAGCCGAGCCTGAGGCCAGAGATTCGAAGTAACGGGAAGAATGAGGACGGTGTGACTATGGCGGTGGTGCCGAGGGAGGGGTTCCATACGATCGACGAGGCGCTGACGGAGTTCAGGCGCGGGAAGACCGTGATCGTGGTCGACGACGAGGACCGGGAAAACGAAGGCGACTTCGTTTGCGCGGCGCAGTTTGTCGACGCGGCGGTGATCAATTTCCTTGCGAAGCACGGCCGGGGCATTATCTGTTCCCCCGTGACCGCCGAGCGTGCTGCGGAACTCGGCCTGGATCTGATGGTGGACAGCAACACATCGCTCCACGAAACGCCCTTTACCGTCTCGGTGGATTACCTGCACGGCACGACGACAGGCGTATCGGCGGCTGACCGGGCTGCTACCGTCCGGGCACTGGCAGACCCGCAGACAAAATCCTCCGATCTTGCCCGTCCGGGTCACATCTTCCCGCTCCGGGCGCTGGAGGGCGGGGTGCTCCGCCGCGCGGGTCATACCGAAGCGGTTGTCGATCTCTGCCGCCTTGCCGGTCTGACGCCCGCCGGGGTCCTCTGTGAAATCATGAGCGAAGACGGGTCAATGGCGCGCGTGCCGGAGCTGCACGCTCTGGCGCGGCAATTTCAGATGAAGATCATCACGGTCAGGGATCTGATCGAATACCGGATGACGAAGGAAAAACTCGTGCAGAGGGTTGTCAGCACGAAACTGCCGAGCCGGTTCGGCAATTTCCAGATCTATTTGTATCGAAGCGAGACCGACAGCAAGGAGCATCTTGCGCTCGTGAAAGGGGAAATCCGGCCCGATGTGCCGACTCTGGTCCGCGTTCATTCCGAGTGTCTCACCGGCGATCTTTTCGGATCGCTCCGATGCGATTGTCACGATCAGCTGTTCTCGGCACTCAACATGGTGGAGAAGGCAGCGTGCGGTGTGGTGCTCTACATGCGGCAGGAAGGGCGGGGGATCGGACTGGTCAACAAACTGAAGGCCTATCGCCTGCAGGATGAGGGTCTGGACACCGTCGAGGCAAACGAAAAGCTCGGCTTCAGGCCGGACCTCCGGGATTACGGAATAGGGGCGCAGATCCTGCGCGATCTGGGAGTGGGACGGATGAGACTGCTTACCAACAACCCCAGGAAGGTGGTCGGGCTCCACGGCTACGGCCTTGACATCGTGGAACGGGTCCCTCTGGAAATAGACCCTAATGCCGTAAACGAACGATATCTGAAGACGAAACGAGACAAGCTCGGACACCTCATCCTCGTGGACCCGGTGAAAAGGGCCGAGTAAGTGATTTTCCGCTTGATTTTGTCTTTTTGGTTTGCGTAATTAACGAAGGCAGTTCCTGGTAGCCACCATTCGTCAAGCGAATGATGGCTATTATTTTTGTCCGTACTCATTCTGGGGTGGGTTATGTCTGCTGATGGAATTCAGGAAACCGTGTATCTCACGCGCGAGCGGCTCGTGGAAATCGAGAAGGAATTGCGCGATCTCAAGATGAACGGGCGCAAATCCGTGGCTATGAAGATCGCCGATGCGCGGGGCCATGGCGATCTCTCCGAAAACGCGGAGTACGACGCCGCGAAGGAGGAACAGCAGCATCTGGAGTTGAAAATCTCCAAGCTGGAGCAGACACTGTCGCGCGCGAAGATCATCGAAGCGAAGGATCTGCCGAACGACAAGATCTATATCCTGAGCAGGGTCAAGCTGATCGACCTGAAGACGAACGAGAAATGCGAATACCTCCTTGTCTCCCCGGAGGAATCCGACTTCGACGAGAACAAAATCTCCGTGACATCCCCCATCGGAAAGGCCCTCCTGGGCAAGACCAAAGGCGAGACCGTGGAAGTGACGGTGCCGGTCGGTGTTCTGCGGTACAAGATCACCGACGTCAACCGCTGATGCCGGTCAATCTGGAACTCAAGGCGCGAATCGCATCCCTGGAGGCGGCAGAAGCCAGGGCTCGTGCTGCGGGTGCCGGGTTTCGTGATACCCTCTCGCAGGTCGATACCTATTTCCGCGTCGCGCACGGCAGGCTGAAGCTCCGCGAACAGAAGGGCGGACCCTCCGAGCTGATCTACTATGAACGTGCCGAAGACACCGCCGAGCGCTGGAGCAGCTATGAGAAAGAGCCGGTAGCCGAACCGGAAGCCCTTACCAGAATGCTCTCCCGCGCTCTGGGTGTGCTGGCGGTCGTGGCGAAGGAACGGCGTCTCTACCTCTACCGCGGCGCACGTATTCATCTGGATGAGGTGCGGGGGCTCGGATCGTTCGTGGAGTTTGAAGTGCCCGCCACCGACGAGGAGACCTCGGAGATCATGAAAGAACTGCGCCAGGTCCTCGCCATCGAGGAACGGGATGTGATAAAATACTCGTATTCCGATATGATTTTAGGGGAAAGTTTTTCGCCGGAGGCTTGACTTTTACTCGCGCCCGGCGTATATTTTTGATAACGCATTGGCACCCGAACAGACTGGATGGTTTGTTCGAAGAAGGGCTTGCAAAGAAAATCGCGATTCGTTATATTGAGCCTACCAATGCGGGAATAGCTCAGTTGGTAGAGCGCAACCTTGCCAAGGTTGATGTCGCGGGTTCGAATCCCGTTTCCCGCTCTGCCCTTCGGGGCAGGGGGCATTCGGTAATCGCGCCGAACGTTCCTCAAATACACTTCCTCTTTAAAGTGGCCCCGCCGCCCCCAATCCCACCAGGTGGCGGGGTTTATTTTATGTGGAATGGTCGATGGCGACGTACCCAAGTGGTAAGGGAGAGGTCTGCAAAACCTTTATGCACCGGTTCGAATCCGGTCGTCGCCTCATGCAGATCCTCTCGCCATGGCGCGGGCAGGCTCAGTCAGGGGCCGGTGTTTTCGGAAATGCGTCAGTCCTGCCGGGGTGGCGGAATTGGTAGACGCACAGGACTTAAAATCCTGAGGACCGCAAGGTCCGTGCCGGTTCAAGTCCGGCCCTCGGTACAACTCGGGGGGAGAGATGGAGAGGGGGAACATGCTGTAGGTGATCACTGCAGTACCCACGGGCGGTTAGCTCAGTTGGTTAGAGCGCTACCTTGACATGGTAGAGGTCACAGGTTCGACTCCTGTATCGCCCACAGGGATTCGAAAACACCCGTCCCGCCCGACGTTGCGCGGGACTTTTTTTTTCGTTTGCACGGATCATGAGCCAAATTACCATAACGTTTCCTGACGGGTCACAACGCTCCTACCCGAGTGGCGTGACGGGCCAGCAAATCGCCGAAAGCATCAGCAAAGGCCTGGCCCGTGAGGCGTTGTCGATCAGCGTCAACGGAAAAGTGTGGGATCTGTTCCGTCCCATTACTTCGGATGCCTCCGTGAGGATCCACAAGTGGGACAACGACGAAGCGAAGGAAACCTACTGGCATAGCTCAGCGCATCTGATGGCAGAGGCCGTCGAAGCCCTCTATCCGGGTGCGAAATTCGGCGTCGGACCGGCAATCGAGAACGGCTTCTACTATGACCTCGACCTGGGTGATCATTCCCTGACACAAGAGGATCTCGGCAAGATCGAGGCCAAGATGCGCGAATTCTCCGAGCGTGACGTGCCGTATCGCCGCGAAGAGATTCCATGGGAGGATGCGGTCGCGTATTTTCACAAGAAGGGAGATCAGTACAAGCTCGAACTTCTCGACGGTCTGAAGGGGCAGCCAATCTCACTGTATCACAGCGGGGAATTTACGGACCTCTGCTCGGGTCCTCACATTCCATCCACCGGCCGGATCAAATCTGTCAAGCTGATGAGTGTCGCAGGCGCCTACTGGCGCGGGGACGAGAGGAACAAGATGCTCCAGCGCATCTACGGAATCACGTTTCCGACCCAGAAGGAACTGGACGAGCATCTGAAGCGGCTCGAAGAGGCCAAGCGGCGCGATCACCGCAGGATCGGCGTCGAACTTGAACTCTTTCTGATCACCCCAAAGGTCGGTGCCGGTCTGCCGATATGGCTGCCGAAGGGAGCCCTTCTCCGCGAAACCCTTGAAACGTTCCTGCGGGAAGAACAGCGCAAGCGCGGGTATCTCCCCGTCATTACGCCGCACATCGCAAACCTGGAGCTCTACAAGACCTCGGGGCATTACCCGTACTACAAGGACTCACAGTTTGCCCCCATCAGCATGGAGGGGGGAGAGCAGTTCCTTCTCAAACCGATGAACTGCCCCCACCACCATCAGATCTATATGTCGAGGCCCCGGTCATACCGCGACCTGCCTGTCCGCCTGTCCGAATTCGGGACAGTCTACCGCTACGAGCAGTCCGGCGAGATGAACGGGCTGACTCGGGTGCGGGGTTTCACACAGGACGACGCCCACATCTACTGCACGCATGATCAACTGAAAGACGAGATCAAGGGGACCGTCGA
>Ga0209253_10003648_pt1 | contig 13497 bp, 14 predicted proteins | sample FrelakmetBRP12BR_FD_187145 | JGI IMG/M metagenome (GOLD analysis project Ga0209253, IMG submission 187145) | Freshwater lake sediment microbial communities from the University of Notre Dame, USA, for methane emissions studies - BRP12 BR (SPAdes)... | ecosystem: Environmental > Aquatic >...
TCCGAAATTTCAAGTCGGAAGAATGAGAAACCAGCGTATAATACTTTTACTGCTTCTTGCATAAATTGGTGAACCAGTCGGTATGCTTTTCCTTGCCGAAAACTGGATATTATTATCAATTTACGTAGTACATTGTAGGAAAGGAGTCTCCTATGGTCAACAACATAACCAGCGAACCACTTTTGCAAACCATAGTCCAGCGTTTGCTGGCAGCCGGTCAACCGCAGAAAATTATCTTATTCGGTTCGCAAGCGCGCGGGCAGGCTGGCCGTGATAGCGATTACGACTTGCTCGTGATAGAAAATTCTAGTCAGCCGCGCTACCGCCGCTCTGTGTCCTATCGTCGTGCCCTGAAAGACCTGGGAACCTCCAAAGATATTGTCGTTTGGACACCGCGCGAAATCGAAGAATGGCAAAATGTTTCGAATGCCTTTATTACCACTGCACTGCGGGAGGGGGTGGTGCTTTATGAAAGATAACCGTGATCTGGCACTCGGCTGGCTGGCCAAAGCCGAAAGTGATCTGTCCGCGGCCAGGTGGATGCTCGACGGTGAAGGGCCCTATGATACCGCCTGTTTCCATACCCAGCAGGCTATCGAAAAAGCTTTGAAAGCGCTGTTGGCTTTTCACGCGCAGCCCATCCCGCGCAGCCATGATCTTGACGAACTCCAACGCCTGTGCCTGACTGTCTATTCTGATCCTGAACTGGCCGCGCTCGACTTGGCTGAGGCGACTGACTACGCCGTCGCTCTACGTTACGACATAGAATTCTGGCCGGAAAAGTCAACCGCCGAAAAAGCTGTAATGCTGGCAATACGGGTTCTTGAAATCATCCGTGCTGTCATGGGGGAATAGATCGCGCACCTTACTGCTTGACTCCCGATTATGGGTGTGCTGAATGCAGCACGCGTTGTCTAAAGCTCGCAGTTCAGGGTGGTGGCCAGTGAAATAACGCTATTTCAGGAGCAATAGGGAGCTGTTTAATTATTCAATGCAGAAAAGGCTAGAAAATATATCTCCCCTTGCCAATTGTAAGTGTCCCCGCAGCCTGGACGAGTAGATCGGCGATAAACATATAGTCGGCTCGGGCAAGCTGCTGCGGCGCGCCATCGTAGCCGACAAACTCTTCTCGCCCATCATCCTGAGGCCGACCCGGCACTAGCAAAAATACTATGGCGTAAATCATCGCTACTCGCACCCGATGTCACTTCGAGACACTGTCCGCTGTGATAGCTGAAGCGGAACTCGACGAAGTCATTGACCCTGCTAACGAGGGCCGTCGAATGTTCCAGAAAAAGACCCCCCTCTTCTTGACGGATGTTCTAGAAACACTTACTTGGAGTTGACAAATGCCACCAAAAACGAAAAGCCTAACTGTTCCCGAAGCTATGCAAGCGCGTTACGCTGAAATCACAGCACTGACGGATGCACTGTACCGCGACAAATTGAACGAAGAATATGCCCAGGTGTGCCGTGAGATGATGGCCACGCTGGCGCACAAGCATCTCTCGCCCCTGGTCACTGGGCAGGCCAAAAGCTGGGCCTGTGCCATCGCCTACATTATAGGTTCAGTCAACTTCCTGTTCGATAAGAGCCAAACCCCGGCTCTGCGCGCGGATGAATTGTGCGCCTGGTTTGGACTTTCCAAGAGCACGGGCGGAAATAAATCCAGCCAAATCAAGCAGATTCTCAAGATCAGTTTGATGGATCCGCATTGGACACTGCACAGCCGAATGGAGCACAACCCAATGGCCTGGACGGTCAGCGTCAATGGGTTTATCACAGATGCCCGTTCGCTTCCACGCCCGCTGCAAGAAGAAGCCTATCGCAAAGGATTTATCCCTTACCTGCCTGATGAAAAGGATGTTGAATGATAAAGCCCGTTAGTGGAGACAGCAAAGCCAGCATCTTGATCACCTGCGCAGAGTTGGATGAACTCCAGCGCTTTGTCTGGATGATGGCCGAAAGCTTTGGGCTGGATCGCCGGATCGCCAACTACCGGGGGATGCGTCCCATTGGGTTGTACCGATGGGACATTGAGTGCCTGGTGGATGTGATAAATTCTGTGTTGGAGGATCCCGAATACTACCCATACCAGGACAGTCCTGAATACCTGACAATCAAAAATCTGCGGGACAGGCTGCAGGTAGAAGAAGATGCTATAAGGCCCAGTCACAGACCACGCAATCGTGAGAGATGAATATGTCGAATCGACGAAAAGCTACCCTGGACCGCACGGTGCACATTCGCACCTATTTGGAAAAGAAAAACAAGAGTGAGTTGGTCGCCTTGCTGCTGGACCTGGTGCAGGGCATGGACGAGCCTAACCGGCAGCGCTTTTGGGAGCACCTGGCCCCACCTGGTATGGCGACTGCCGATCTTCGCTACCCATCGCCAGAAGATTTTCTGGCCGAATTGGAAGCTTTTGCCGAAGAAGTTTCTGATGGGAAGTATTACGATGAAGAATCTGCGGAATATTATGGCGAGGACAATTACAACGATTATCATGATTATAATAATGAATACGATCCAGACGATCATGCTGGAGTAAAAGCGTTGCGGACTTTCTTCCATGAAGCCGACTCATATTTTGATGCCGGCCAATTTCTAGTGACTGCCAAAGCATACGACATATTGCTCGACTTGGTGTTGGAAGAAACTGACGAAACCCTGGGGCTGCCCGATCCCCTGGCATTTTTGCCACAAGATCAGCACCAGATTGTCGGCCGCTATTTTTCTGCCTTACAGGCCAGCCAGTCGCAGGCGGAGTTCTTCGATCAGGTGCTGCGCTTCCTGACCTCTCATGAGCACTCGGCCGACATGGAGCAATTTCTGGAATTGGTCGGAACAGAGCATCAGCCAGCGCTGCAAGCATACCTGGAAGTCTGGGCAAACCAGCATGCTCTAAAAGCTTGGCCAATGCCTCTTGATAGCCTGGCCCTTCACATACGCCTGCTGCTACGTTTCTACGAACAGACTGGAAGAACGGATGACGTTCGCGCCTTGTGGGTGCGCTTTCGTCGCATGTATCCGGCTTGTTATACCCCATTGCTGGCTGACCGCCAGACTGCCGGCGATTGGGAAGCGGTTCTCGCTTATGCCCAGGAAGCCCTCGAAGTAGTGCATCCCCTGCGCCCGGCTTATTACATCCCTGAGCCGTGGGTCAGTCCGGATATGCTCTCGCTCCGGGGCTATCTGGCGCGAGCTTACTCTGCTACAGGTAACACCACTAAAGCCTTTGAGCTCTACCGCCCGGCATTTGATGACGCGCCCGGTTTCGACACCTATTCCCAGGCCCGGCGGCTGGCTGATGCGATCTCCGCTGAAAAAGGACAGGCTTTTACCAGCCAGGTGGTTGACCGGCTACGTCAACAGGGAGAACGTCAGCGTTATCTACTCTGCCAAGTGTATCTCAGTGAGAGTCGTTTCGATGAGGCTTACTCTCTGGTTGCGAAATTGATCGGCTATCAGGGGATGGAAGAGAGCAAGCTGGTCGCTAAAGCATACCTGTTGACGTCGCTCGGTCCCGCGCCGGATGAGCGCATGGATAGCAACTTGCGTGATCTATACTCCAAAGTTGAGCAGGGGGAAAAGGAGACTCTACGCTTTTTGCGTGATACTCTGCCACAAATGTTGGCGCCGCAGCACTCGGTTGCGATCGAACGCGCCGAAACAATTTATCGCCGGCTGATGCAAGCCCATATCAATAATGGGCGCAAGACGTATGGAACGGGTTCTTATTATTGCGCTTTATTGGGTGAAATCGCATATCACGAAGGCCGATTGGCAGCATTCAGGCAGTGGTACGAAGAGTTTATGGTAACCTATAAGCGCTTCCGTGCACTGCGGGCCGAGATGGACAAAAAGGTGGGTCCAGTGCTGCGCAACCGAACCTAATATGGTAATCATGTCCTAACGATCAATCCTCACTGATAACTTATGCCAAACAAACGCTGCTCTGCCCACAAGGTCCCGACCCGGGAAACTGCTCCACCTTATGCCCTGTTTATACACGCTCTGGCAGCAATGGGAGATGAGCGGTATGCAGAAGCTATTGCAACGCTGCATAAATATCTGATTGTAGAACGTGACCCTTTAGCTCAGGCTGGCGGGTTGCAAAATCTGGCTGCCTGCCTGATGGAAACCGGGCAATATGTTCAGGCGCTGGATAAACTCAATCAGGTAGAAACGCTTACGCCACTTACCCCGGCTGCCCAGTTCTTACGCGGCATCATCCTGGCCCGCTCCGGGAGTTTCTCGGAAGCCCAGGCTTTGTTTGATATCTATGCCCGCCAGCAGCCCCGCCTGGCGCGCCAGATGAATCTCAAAGACACCCAAGATCTATTGAAAGCAATTAAACAGGGGAAAAAGCCCCCCGGTGCGTTTTTAGCAGAGCAGTTGCAAACGTATCTAAGCCTGAACATAGATTTCGGCGATTACACCCTGGTGGAGCAAAAAGCCCGCCAGATTATTGCGGCAGACCCGAGCCGCCCAGAAGGGCACTTCGCCCTGGGCGTGGCGTGCATTGAGTTCGAGCGCTATACCGAAGCAATAGAAGCTTTTCAAGAAGCGCTGCGGTTAAATCCGAAACATGTGACCACTCTGTACAATATCGGCATTACCTGGATGAAAAAGAACGAACCAGCCCTGGCGCTCCCCTGGCTGGAAAAAGCCTTGCGTCTGGATGGACGACATACAGGAGCGTGGGAACAGCTTGGGCGGGCATACCAGCAAACCAGTTGCGTAAAAGAAGCTATTTACGCCTGGACGATGGGATTGAAGCTCGAACCAGGTTCGGAAATCTTCCGGCGCTTGCTTCATGAGGCCGCTGTCGGGTCTGCGCCCAAGCCAGAAGCCATGCCGCCCTATATTCGGCGCTACCAAGAAATGGTTGTCCAGGTGCAAGCGCGCATGCACAGCCCTGAGGTCTTCCACTCCGGCAGCGTGACGTTAACAGTCGAAAGCAAGGTTGGTTTCACACTAGAAGACAGCCAGAATCCGGCGAATGTTACCGTTTATGCTGGCGGACCGTTTGAGTTTGGTTATATTTCGGATGGCGATCTGCTGGATTTTATGGGAGGAATCAAACTGGCGGTGCGTATGATCGACGGTGAGAATACGCGCCAGGTAGCGATCCTGGTTCATTACCAGAACGGCACCAGATTTCACTACAAAACCCACCTCGAGCGCGGCAAGCGCGTGGAACATGATTTCGAGGGGCGATTCTGCGTCACAGAGATTCCCGACATGTTCAAAGTGCGTATGGATGCCGACTTTGCCTCTCCTTATGGAGATCCGATGTGTGGACGGATGGTCTATCTGCGCCAGGGCAATCGATCAGGGGTCATAGTCAATACATTGGGTAGAGAGAGAGCAAAAAGCAAATGAGACTGACCGTCGTTCAGCGGGGATTGAGATCCGTGAGAGCATTTGGGGCAAGGGCTTTGCCCTCAAATGACGGCGGGGATAATTACCCCAATGGATCTCTTTTCCATGCCAGGCTATGCAACGCATGGCACTCGAAAACCGAGAGGCATATTTAGCCAGATTTCAATCTACAAAGGACAATCCTCATGGGTTATAGCGATTTTCTTCTTACCTGGGACAAGGCCCTGAATACTACCAGGCTGAACAGCCCTGGTTTGTTTCCAGAGCAATCTGTGGGGCTAAGATCGATGGACCACACCTACCGTACTTTTGTTCCCTTTGGACTAATTGACCACCGATTCAGTCCATTCCACGTGACGGTGGAGCTTTCCTGGCGATGGGACGCACTCCTATCGGCTCGTTTTGCAACGACGGAAGAAGATCTGCTAATGCAGATTTATGGCGAGCGTGGCGTTCACGAAGACACGGACCAGCCCTGGCTGCGGGTTGATTTCGCTTTTCATGCCAGCTTACAAAAGGATCTATATGCTCTATTCCCTTCCCCAGAAGCATGGCGAAAGTGGGCTCACGCTGTCACCTCGCAGATTCCGCCCTCGTTTGCCGAAGAGCTTGATGAAGATGAGTATGATAGAGCGTTTTCCTGGTGTGGTGAACCGATCATCGAAACGATTTGTTCTTCATCCGGGCAGTTTTATCTCTCCAGCGTCAGCCTGCCTGCCATGAAAGCGATTACCCTGCCCAGGCAATGGGACGATCCGGAACGCCCGCCAGAAGAGGATCCCCTCGACCAGTTGGTAGAGTTGTTTACCTGGATTCGAAAAAATACACAGTTATGGGGTGAGAGCCTGAAAGAGTTATATTGAGTCATTTGCTTATTGGGCTGGTAAATTGCAACATATCGCGAATGGACTAATTGCTCGCTCCAAGTAAATAGTCGAGTAGAGAGGAACGATCGCTCTATCTACATCGAGGTAATCAATGGTCGGTTTTCAGTGCAATAATTTCTGTTGAGGTGCAATATGACTATTACAACCTATGAAGGTGTTGTAGAAAAAGGCAAAATTCGCTTGAAGACGGGCGTTCGCTTGCCAGATAACACAAAGGTTTACGTTGTTGTCCCTGATACCAGACAAAGAAAACCGCACGGGTAACATCTCCACGCCTTGTAGATCGCAAGAAAGTCGCTGACTTCAAGATGGAAATCAGCGAGGATAATTCGAATGCCAGCGTACGACGCTGATCAATTCGACACCGCCCGCGCCAGTTGCCAAAGTTGAACTGCGCCATCTCGTAACTGGCGCTCTAATATCTGATGTCCCAATGCTAGAGGATCATGGAAAGAGCAGAAGAGCTAAGCCAGTCCAATCCACAATCTTGCCCGAAGAAATCCATCCAGAGATCATGATATAATTAGAATATCTGTACTTTCGGATTACAAAGAAGTTTCTCATCGGCCAGTCACAGTTCTTCGGGTTCATTTTCATCGCAGGTCCGAAAGCAGGTCAAAAACACGAGCTTTGTGTGAAAGTCAGCGGATTTAGGACTGGGACTCATAACCTGGAGGTCGGTGGTTTGAGTCAACCCCCCGCAACTAAAGAGACGCTCAATATTATTGGGCGTCTTTTATATTAGGTGTTGGTTCCCCCTTTCAGGGGGCAGGCGAGTCCACTCCCCGCAACTTCAGAAGACGTCCGAAAGGGCGTCTTTTTTTGTCAAAAATTTTAAGTTGACAAGCGATTTCTGGCGTGCTAAAATATGGAATGACGTTCCACATATTGAAATCCACAACCACCCACGTCAACCATCATTCTTAGCCAGGAAATTAACCTTGACCTGCCCACTCTTTCAAATGGCTGATAACAATGCCTGCAAAGCGTGAAAAAACAAGGCCCATCGCTGTAAAGGTATCACAGCAATCCAATCGTGCTGACCAACTGAAGCGTTCCGCGCACACCTCAATCTCCTCTACAGTGGCAAAGTCCATTGGCATCCTGGACATCCTGGCCTCCAAGTCCGATGTCGGGATCAGCCTGGCCGAACTTTCCTCCCTGATCGAGATGCCCAAGAGCTCCACTCATCGCTACCTGGCCACACTCCAGGAGCTGGACTTGGCGGAACGAAAAGAGGGCGATCGTTTCTGTCTCGGTACCAAGGTGATCGAATTGGCCGGCTCGTTCCTGGCCCACAGCGATCTACGCAACGAAAGCCAGATGATCTTGAATGAGCTGGCTGAAAAAACCGGGGAAACTGTTCACCTGGCTGTGCCCTCCGGGACGGAAGTTGTGTACATCGCCAAGGTTGAGAGCAGGTACGCACTGGGTATGTTTTCGCACATCGGTGCCCGCCTGCCAATGTATTGTACGGCATTGGGGAAAGCCATTCTTGCTTTCAGCAACGATGTTCATTTTAAGTCAGTGGTTGAAGGACCATTGCTGCCACGAACACCCAATTCAATCATTTCGGCGGAGGCGCTCGAAACTGAGCTGGCCTTGACACGTTCGCGCGGCTACGCAATCGATAACGAGGAGAATGAAATCGGCATCTGCTGCGTGGGTGCCCCCGTATTCGATTACACTGCAACACCGATTGCCGCGATCAGCATTTCTGTGCCCCGCCAACGCATGGATGAGGAAGGCTATACCAGTTTGGGCCTGCTGGTTCACGAGGCCGCCCAGATGGTTTCCAGGCGCAAAGGTTTCTCCGGATAGTCACCTGGCACCTCAAGATGAGCCATATCACTATCAGTGTTTTTACGGAAATCATAACGGCAAATCCATAATAGCGTAAGTAAGGAGGAAGAATATGAAAATGCTCATTGATGGTAACTGGGTCGAAGCATCTGATCAGACTTGGATGTCGATTTGTAATCCCGGCACAGGTGAGGAAATCGACAAGGTCCCCAAAGCAACCCTCCAGGACGCGGAGCGTGTGGTGGCGGCAGCCCAGAAGGGCAGGCAAGCGATGCGCCGTCTGACTGCCTTTCAGCGATACGAGATTCTTACCTGCATAGCACAAGCCATCGATGCGCGTGTCACCGAGCTTGGCCGGCTGCTGGCCCAGGAAAACGGAAAACCCATCCAGCAGACGCGCGCCGAGGTAGCCGTCACCGCAAACATATTCCGAAATTTTGCAGAAGAGGGCAAGCGTATCTTTGGGCGGGTAATGCCTGTGGATGCCGTGCGCGGCAATGAACGCCATTTTGCCATTACCATTCGGCAGCCGCTCGGCGTGGTGGCCGCCATCGTGCCATTCAACTACCCGGTCGAGTTGTGGGGACACAAGGCTGCCTCGGCCCTGGCGGCGGGGAACGCGGTCATCTCCAAACCGCCCAGCGCCTGCCCGTTGACCCTGCTAAAGATTGCTGAACTGATGGAAGAGGCCGGCCTGCCGCACGCCGCCCACCAGATGATTACCGGTCCGGGCGCCGTCATCGGCGATTTCTTGGCACGATCTAAGGGGATCCAGTTAATCACAGTGACGGGGAGCACCGAGGTCGGCATCCGCATCGCCCAATTAGCCGCCGAAAACCTCAAAAAGGTGCACATGGAGCTGGGCGGTAATGATGCCATGATCATCCTGGAAGGTTCCGACATAGAGAAGGCTGCCGAGGCGGTTGTGCTGGGGCGCCTGGCGCGTGGCAACGGCCAGATCTGCTGTGCCGTGAAACGCATCTTCGTAGAGGCTTCGATCTATGAGCGCTTTGCCGACCTGTTGGCGACGAAGTCCAAGGCGTTGAAGGTAGGCGACCAACTGGAAGAAGACACGGATGTCGGCCCGCTGATCAACGAGGCCGCGGCCAAGGAGGTGGAAGCCTTCGTAAATCAAGCCGTCCAGGCAGGCGCCAAGGTTATCGCCGGCGGGCACCGCCGCAATGCCTTTATGGAGCCGACTGTACTAACCAACGTCAGGACCGACATGCCGATGTTCAAGGAAGAGGTCTTTGGGCCGGTAGCGCCCCTGGTGCCGTTCACTTCGGTCGAGGAAGCCATCCGCATGGCCAATGATTCACCGTATGGCCTGCAGTCGGCGGTCTTTACCCAGGATATCAACAAGGCACTGGAAATCGCTTACCAGCTCGAGGCGGGCGGGGTGATCATAAACTGGTCCTCCGCCCTGCGTGTCGAAACCCTGCCGTTCGGAGGAATTAAAATGAGCGGCCATGGCCGGGAAGGCGTGCATGATACGCTGGAAGAGATGACCGACCAGAAGACCATCATCGTGCATAACGCCTTTCCGCCTGCCGGAGCGATTTAGGGAAATGGGGATGGAAAACTCTGAGTTTCTGGTCATGCGGGGAATCAGTAAAAACTTCGACGGAACCCAGGCCCTGCGGAACGTTGATTTTTCCGCTGCCTCCGGTGAAGTGCATGCCATCTCAGGCGAGAACGGAGCTGGGAAATCGACCCTGGTTAAAATCCTTTCCGGAGCGCTGACCAGCAATACGGGTGAGATTTTTCTGGATGGCAAGCTCGTCGAGCTTGGAACTCCACTGCGCGCCCGTCGCCTGGGAATCTATGCTGTCTACCAGGAGTTCAGCCTGATATCGCACCTAACCACAGCCGAGAATATTCTGCTTGGGCAAATGCCTTCCACCCGTGTAAAGGGTGTGGTTGACTGGAATAAAGCCTTTCGCCAGGCGGATGATATCCTCAGTTCGATCGGTTTCGTGGGAATTGACGTGCACAAGACTGTCCGCCAACTGAGCGTCTCCCATCAGCAGATGGTTGAGATCGCCAAGGCTGTCGCTAATCGACGAAGGATCTTGATCCTGGATGAGCCGTCAGCCGTGCTTTCGCAAGAGGAATTGAGACGCTTATTCAATTTAATGCGCAAGCTTAAAGAAGAAGGGACGCTCATTCTATATATATCGCATCGCCTGGATGAAGTGTTCGATATCGCCGACCGGATCACTGTGCTCAAAGATGGGCAATTGGTCGGCACCGTCAAACCCCAGGAGTGCGATCAAAACCAGCTGATCAAGATGATGGTTGGTCGGTCCCTGGGAGAGATCTTCCCGGTCCGGCATCCTGTTGGAAATGAGACGGCCCTGGAAGTGAGGAACCTTTTCCATGAAGGGGAATTCTCGGATATCTCATTCTCGATAAGACGTGGCGAGATCCTGGGGATGTTCGGGCTGGTAGGAAGCGGGCGCACCCAGGTGGCTCGCTGCATCTTCGGTGCGGATCCGTTCACGCACGGGGAGATCCTGTTGAAAGGAAAACCAACCCACCCGCGGTCGCCGCGTGCAGCGGTCAAAGAAGGCATTGCCCTGCTGACTGAAGACCGCAAGCGCGACGGCCTGGTGATGATTTGCACGATTCGTGATAACGCCAGCTTGGCCTCGTATCATGAATTGAGCCGCTGGGGGGTGATCAACCGCCGCAGGCAGGAAATCCGTGTGAAACAGAAAGTACAGGAGCTGGATGTACGCCCACCGCTGCTTGACCGGCTGGCAAGCCACCTGAGTGGTGGAAACCAGCAGAAACTGGTGCTGGCAAAGTGGTTGCTCACCCGGGCGGGCGTGTTGATTCTTGATGAACCAACCCGCGGTGTGGATGTGGCCACCAAGGTCGAGATCTACAAGATCATCAATGACCTGGCGCGTGACGGGATGGGCATCCTGCTGATCTCTTCGGAGCTGCCGGAAATCCTGGGGATCTGCGACCGTGCCCTGGTCATGCGGTATGGCCGCCTGGTGGGGGAGTTCTCCCGCGCCCAAGCCAATGAAGAGAAACTGCTGGCCTCAGCAGCAGGAGTGAGTCAATGACCAACAATGCTGAACCCCAACCCAAGAACCCAAACAAGGCTTTGGCAGGATTGCGCAAGACGCTTCTAGGTGATGGTGGAAATCGCCGCACGCGCCACTGGGTTGACTACGCCTTCATCATCGGCTTTGTCATCCTGATCGTCATCACCGCCAGCATGTCAGATGTATTCTTCACCCAGCGGAACTTGAGCAATCTGCTGCGGCAGACGGTGACCAACGGCGTGCTTAGTCTGGGTATGCTGGTTGTGATCCTGACAGGGGGCATAGACCTCTCGGTCGGTTCCGTGGTGGCCCTTGCGGGAATCATGGTTGCAGGGTTGGTCAAGCTGGGCATGCCCCTGTTCCCCGCCATCCTGATCTGTCTCGTCGTTGGCGCCGCGGTGGGGGCGGTCAACGGTTTCTTCATCGCCCGCTTCAAGCTCCAGCCGTTCATCGTCACCCTTGCCACCCTGGGGGCAATCCGCGGTCTTGTCTACGTCTATTCCGATATTCCAATCACTCCTACTGACCCGGCCTACCGGGCTGTCTTGGGGGCCGGGTTCATCGGTCCATTCCCGATCTCGGCACTGATCATGCTGGCCTGTTACCCGATCGTCTGGTTCTTCCTCAACCGGACCAGTTCGGGGCGGGCGATTGTGGGCATCGGTGGTAACGAGGAAGCGGTGCGCCTGGCGGGGATCAACGTGACCTGGAACATATTCCTGGCTTACATGATCTCCGGTTTCTTTTCCGCCCTGGCCGGCGTGATCCTGGCCTCGCGCCTGGGGATCTCCCAACCCAGTGTAGGTGCGGGGTTTGAGCTGGATGCCATTGCTGCCTGTGTTATCGGCGGTGCCATCCTGGGCGGTGGAGGTGGAAGCACGTTTGGCACCCTGGCAGGGGTGATATCCCTCGGAATTATTGATAACCTGCTCAACCTGTTCAACGTGCAATCCTACTACCAGCAGATCCTTAAAGGCCTGATCATCCTGGTGGCAGTCCTTGCCCGGCGCAAACAGCGTTAAGCGATCGTTCATCTGTTGAAGCCTGTTTTCTTACCCAGAGAGGAGAGAGGAGGCTCAAGATAGGCAAAAAAGATCCATGTTAACCCGTTTCTTTTTATCCGATCATACATATCAACTTACAGGAGAATCTTGCAATGAAACGTAATCTGGTTCTTTCGTGTGTATTAATCCTAGCCATCACGCTGGCTGCCTGCGCACAGGCTGGGAATGCTCCAGCGGCCGGGACAACAGCAAAAGCCCTCAAGATCGGGATGGCCAATTTCTCCCAATGCTGCCCGTACTTCATTGGCATGAATGACGCCGTTTTAGCCGAATCGAAGGCTTTCTCTAATGTCACGATCATCTCTACCGATGCGAATGGCGATGCGGCCAAATTCCAATCAGACATCGAAGATTTGATCGCACAGAAAATCGATGGGGTCATCGTCTCGGGTGCGTGGCTCGAGGAAGCCCCGGCGGCATTGGATGCCCTGCTCAAGGCGAATATTCCAACCGTCCTGGTGGACCGGCAGTTTGGCAAGGGATCTGCCAAGGCCTACACATCCTATATTGGCCCGGATAACTTCACCATCGGGAAGCAGGATGGCCAGTACATCGCCGACCGGTTGAAGGGCAAGGGTGTGGTGGTGGAGCTGCGCGGCGGACCGGCAGATAACTCAATCGGCCTCAACCGCAGTAATGGCTGCAACAGCATCCTCGAGACATACCCGGATATCAAAGTGGTCGTTGCACCAGACTTTGGGAGTTGGAGTGCGGACGGAGGCATTGCCTTGATGGAGGATATGCTGGCTGCCAATCCGAAGATCGATGCTGTATTCTGTGAGAACGACTCGATGTGCCTGGGCGCCCAGAAAGCAATCGGTGATGCCGGCCGAACGGATGAGATGTTCCTGGTGGGCGTGGATGGTGAGAACGCGGCACTGGAAGCGATCATCAATGGCACAAACTACGCCGCCACCGGCCTAAATAACTCAGATCAAATTGGCCGGGCTGCTTTCCATCGGCTGATGTCCATCCTGGCCGGCGGCACTCCCGAGAAAGACACCTACCTGCCGTCGCCGATCATCACCAAGGACAACGTCCTGCGCTACTACAACCCGGAAGGTACGTTCTAGAAGACCCTGGAAAACCACGTGAGGTGATTTATAGCAGACTTAAATTTGTAAAGCTTGCTCATTACCAACAATGAAGTGAGCCTCCACAGGATGAATTGGATATCCTATTTCCCCTATGGGGGCTCACTAAGGTGTATTATCCCAAACACTGCAAGAACAAGTACGATGATTGGGAAATATGGCCACGCGGCCCGGGTGAGAATTGAAAGAAGAACACTATGCT